>Ga0157371_10004521_pt1 | contig 12118 bp, 10 predicted proteins | sample C45metaG_FD_113462 | JGI IMG/M metagenome (GOLD analysis project Ga0157371, IMG submission 113462) | Corn rhizosphere microbial communities from Kellogg Biological Station, Michigan, USA - C4-5 metaG | ecosystem: Host-associated > Plants > Roots > Rhizosphere > Soil | place: USA: Michigan... | reverse complement strand
CGCCGAACATCCAGAAGTACCACATGGAAGACGTGCACCGCGCCGGCGGGATCTTCAGCATCCTCGGCTCGCTGGCCCGTGGCGGCCTGCTGCACACCGAACTGCCGACCGTGCACAGCAAGACCCTGGCCGAAGGCATTGCCAAGTGGGACATCACCCAGACCGACGACGAAGCCGTGCATCACTTCTTCAAGGCCGGTCCTGCGGGCATTCCGACGCAGACCGCGTTCAGCCAGTCGACCCGTTGGGAAACCCTGGATGACGACCGTGAAAACGGCTGCATCCGCAGTGTCGAACATGCTTATTCGAAAGAAGGCGGCCTGGCCGTTCTGTACGGCAACATCGCGCTGGACGGCTGCGTGGTGAAAACCGCTGGCGTCGACGAGTCGATCCACGTCTTCGAAGGCAACGCGAAGATCTTCGAAAGCCAGGACAGCGCCGTACGCGGCATCCTCGCTGACGAAGTGAAGGCCGGCGACATCGTGATCATTCGTTATGAAGGCCCGAAAGGCGGACCGGGCATGCAGGAAATGCTGTACCCGACGTCTTACCTGAAATCCAAAGGCCTGGGCAAAGCCTGCGCCCTGCTCACCGACGGCCGTTTCTCCGGCGGCACCTCGGGCCTGTCCATCGGCCACGCTTCTCCGGAAGCGGCGGCGGGTGGCGCGATTGGTCTGGTGCAGGACGGCGATAAAGTGCTGATCGACATTCCGAACCGCTCGATCAACCTGTTAATCAGCGACGAAGAGATGGCGGGACGCCGTGCCGAACAGGATCAGAAAGGCTGGAAGCCAGTGGAAAAACGTCCGCGTAAAGTGACCACGGCATTGAAAGCCTACGCCCTGCTGGCGACCAGCGCCGATAAAGGTGCTGTGCGTAACAAGGCGATGCTCGACGGGCTGTAACCCTTAACCGTCGAACAAAAAAATACCCCGCACTTGGCGGGGTATTTTTTTGCCGATCGTTCCCCGCCAAGTGCGGGGCTTTTTTATGGTGATGAGATCTCGCTTTAAGGCCCCACCAGCAGGGATTGCAGATACTCGTAAAGTTCGCCGGCGCTTTTTTTATAACCTTCACCATTCAGGTGAATCAGATCATTTTGAGCCAAATGCGCTGCCTGCCAGCGCTCAATTGAACAGGCGCCGCCCATGTAACCTTGCCAGTCCCAGAACAAGGCTGCGGCCTTCAGTGCTGCTTTTCTTTGAATTTGAATGATCTGAGCCAGTTTTGCCGGCTGGCGCCCGGCGCATGAGTCAGCGAACTGTTGTTTTATCGAGTCTGCAGGCCCGACCAGCAAGATCACGATATCAGGCATGGCGCGTCGCAACAGGGCTAGCTTTTCGCTCAGCTCAGCTCAGCTTCATAAAGTGTCAGGTCCAGATCGTCATCAAATGCTTCATTCCCCCCGTACGCGAGCACCAGCAAGTCCGGGCGCAAGGCTTGAAGCGTGTTTAGCCAGCCGTCTTGCCACCTATCGAGAATCTTCAACATCGCACCATTGACACCTAATGCGGAGTACGTGACCCCATTCTCCGTCAAAGACTCGATATTCCAGCCTCCAAGCTCTACGTCCTGATTCGAGACGATCACCAGGTCCACCGGCAGACTTACGGGTTGGATAGCCGGGCTGAAACGCCACTGTCCGGATGTCGGCAACAACTCGACACTGGTCGAGCTCCCTCCAGCACTGGCGATCAGTTGGCTATTGGAGAGCGCACGGTACAGCGCCGAAATTCTATATACGCCTTCATTCGATGCGCGTGATTCGATATGTATCCCTGCCTCCGGGCCCATGGGTAGCGACAGATAACCTCCCAATGGAAACTCGTCGCTGTACTGATTGCGACTGGAAACCAGACGCCATTGCCCATCTACCGTCGACAAAACAATCTGATCGTAACGAGTACCTGGTACAGGCATCGCCGCGATGAAGCCTATGCCGCCGGCGCCGTATTGTTTCTGGAACCGGCGACGCATTTCTCCGGTGAACAAATCGGCAGCCGTGTGAGAGTCGCCCAGTTGCACAATACTGATCGACGTATTGCGCGAGGCCTTTAGTTTGCCCACCAGCTTACTCAAGTTCAGGGGCGCGGCCCCTTGAGGCACGCCTGGTGAAATGACGTGATCATTTCCCGGCATCAACTCAGCCGCTGCACTCGTGCAAAGCCAGCCATATCCGCTCAACGTGGCGATAACCCACGCGATAAAGACCCGATGTAATCGTCGCATGCCCCCGTTCCTTCGGTTCGTCGCCCGAGCCAACGGCCCAGCGCCATACCACCCAGTGATTAACCAATGAATATAGGCAGCAGACAGCCACTGCGCGTCGTTATTGCGAACAAAAAAAGCCCCGCATTTGCGGGGCTTGTCGCGTCCACACAGTGTGCGGGGGCGATTATCGTGGCCTTTACTGAATCTCTTCCGGCTTGACGATCACCCAGTTCTTGTCCGCCGTCACTGGCAACCCTTCCTTGGCCTGGGCTGCCGCGTTTTTGGCCATCATGCCGTTCATCTGGGTCATGTATTTGTCTTTGCGGTTGACCCACAAGTGGATGCCGCCCTTGGCCACGTCAACACTGTGGAACAGCATGTAACCGTCGCTGCTCGGGGTGTCGCCGCCGACCAATACCGGTTTTTTCCACTCGTCGATGTAAGTCAGGATTGCGGCTTGCTTGCCCGCCATCCAGGTAGCGGGCGTCCACAGGTACGGCGTCAGTTCCAGGCCTAGGTTGGCCTTCTCGTCATACTTGCCTGCGGTAATTTGTTTGCGTGCGGTGGTCAGCTCGCCGGTCTTGCGATCCTTGAGCATCGTGGTCACGCCAATGACGTTCTGCGGTTTGACGTTGTAGCCGTACTTCGGATCGGCAGCGACCATGCGCACCAGTTCTTCGGAGGCGGCGGTCATCACGTAGACCTCGATGCCGTTCTCCATCAACTTGTTATAGAGCTCAGCCTGGCCGGTAAAAACTTTCGGCGGGTTGACGTCGAGGTTTTTGACTACATCGCCGTCGTAATACGTGGTGGGCACCGGCTTACCGGAGGCCATCAACTCATCGACATACCCTTTGAGCTCGGTGAGGGTGAAGCCGGAGAACACCTGGGCGACCCATGGGTAGCAAACCATGTCGTCGACTTCGCAGAGGCGATAGTAGTAGCTGAACAGGCTTTCCTTGTGGTCGGCAGTGTCTTTGAACGGGATCAGTTTCAGGGAGGGATCGAGTGTTTCGCGGGTGATCAGGCCCTTGTTTTCCATGAACGGCAACAACGATTCTTCAAGGTCGTAGCGGTAACTGGTGTTGTCCATGTCGAACACCGCGAAATTACCTTTGTTGGCGTTGGCCGCGATCATCGCGTCCAGTGCCTTGGCCTGATCGGCAGGCCAATGCTTCAAATCCGTGGCGAAGGCCTGACCGGCCAGGCCAAGGCCAAAACTCAATCCCAACGCAGCAGCCAGAAATTTCGGTGCGAACTTCATCGGCATGATTCCCTTATAAAAGATCCTGATGTAGAGGCATCGACGCTAACAAATAAGTGTGACAGTCCCCGTCTGTCAGCGACCGCTCACGTCCCTATTGCGCCAGCTGCATCCCTGAGAGCGACGCGTGCTTATTCCAAAAACGACGGATTCCATACGTTTTTGATATTAATTCATTGGAAATCAAGCTGTTAGGCTTGCCGGTCGCAGTCACCCCGGAAGGTGACTGGCACATGTCCTATCGGAGCGTTCCCATGAATTTGCCGCTGATCCTCAATCTGCTGGTGTTCCTCGCCCTGCTCTTTGGCTTGGCGCAAACCCGTCACACGAACTGGAGCCTGGCGAAAAAAGTTCTGCTCGCACTGACGTTGGGTGTGGTGTTCGGTGTGGCCCTGCACGGCGTTTACGGCGCTGGCAACCCGGTGCTGAAAGCCTCGATCGGCTGGTTCGATCTGGTGGGTAATGGTTACGTGCAGTTGCTGCAAATGATCGTCATCCCGCTGGTGTTCGCCTCGATCCTCAGCGCTGTGGCGCGGCTGCACAACGCGTCCTCGCTGGGCAAGATCAGTTTCCTGACCATTGGCACCTTGTTGTTCACCACCGCCATCGCGGCGTTGATCGGCATCGGCTTGACCAACCTGTTCGGCCTGACCGCTGAAGGCCTGGTCGCCGGCACTCAGGAAATGGCCCGCCTGCAAACCATTCAGACCGACTACGCGGGCAAGGTGGCCGACCTGAATGTGCCGCAGCTGCTGCTGTCGTTCATTCCGCAAAACCCGTTTGCCGATCTGGCTCGCGCCAAGCCGACCTCGATTATCAGCGTGGTGATCTTCGCGGCGTTCCTCGGTGTCGCCGCCTTGCAGCTGTTGAAAGATGACGTGGAAAAAGGTCAGAAAGTGATCAACGCCATCGACACCCTGCAAGCCTGGGTGATGCGCCTGGTGCGTCTGGTGATGAAGCTGACGCCTTACGGCGTATTGGCGCTGATGACCAAAGTGGTCGCCGGCTCCAACCTGCAAGACATCATCAAGCTTGGCAGTTTCGTGGTGGTTTCTTACATCGGTCTGGGCCTGATGTTTGTGGTCCATGGCCTGCTGGTGTCAGCGGCCGGGATCAATCCGCTGCGCTTCTTCCGCAAGATCTGGCCGGTGCTGACCTTTGCCTTCACCAGCCGCTCAAGTGCGGCGACGATCCCGCTGAGCATCGAAGCGCAGACCAGTCGCTTGGGCATCCCGCAGTCCATCGCCAGTTTCGCCGCTTCGTTTGGTGCGACCATTGGCCAGAACGGCTGCGCCGGCTTGTACCCGGCCATGTTGGCAGTGATGGTGGCGCCGACCGTGGGCATCAATCCGCTGGACCCGCTGTGGATTGCGACGCTGGTGGCGATTGTGACGCTGAGTTCGGCGGGCGTGGCGGGCGTGGGCGGTGGCGCGACCTTTGCGGCGCTGATCGTACTGCCGGCGATGGGGTTGCCGGTGTCATTGGTGGCGTTGCTGATTTCGGTAGAGCCGCTGATTGATATGGGTCGTACGGCGTTGAACGTGAGCGGTTCGATCACGGCCGGGGCAATTACCAGCCAGATCATGCAGCAGACCGATAAAGAATTGCTGGATGCGTATGAGCATGCGGAGTTGGCTCACGCTTGACTGATCGTTCCCACGCTCCCGCGTGGGAATGCCTCAAGGGACGCTCCGCGTCCAGTGACGCGGAGCGTCACGGGCTGCATTCCCACGCAGAGCGTGGGAACGATCTCAGGTGCGTTCCCACACTTCGAAGTTGTATGCCGGCTTGTCGCCCTCTGCCGGATTCGGAACATTCGACACCAGTTTCCACTGGTTAAAATCAAACTCCGGAAACCACGCATCCCCCTCAGGGCTGAGCGCGACGCGCGTCAAATACAGCCGATCCGCCTGAGCCAATCCCTGCGCATACAACTGCGCCCCGCCAATGAGCATCAACTCGTCGACGCCCTGCTCTTTCGCCCATGCTTGGGCGCGAATCACCGCAGCTTCCAGCGACGGATAAACCTCCGCGCCTTCCAGCACCAGATCTGCCTGACGGCTGACCACGATGTTCAATCGGCCCGGCAACGGACGACCGAGGGAATCCCAGGTCTTGCGACCCATGATGATCGGCTTGCCCAGGGTGGTGGCCTTGAAGTATTTGAAGTCCCCCGGCAAGTGCCAGGGCATGCTGTTGTCGACGCCGATCACACGGTTTTCACCGAGCGCTGCGATCAGGCTGAGGGGGAGTGATTTAGTCATGTCGGCGAGGATACCAGAGCCTCCCGTACCCCGATAAGCGCCACAGCGGTTATGCTCACAGCTCAATTGAGCAACGGAATGTCGCGTGACTGAACTGACGCCACTGCAAAACCTCTGGTTGACCGAAACCGTGCGCCTGCGTGAAGAACACGCCGGGCCCCTGGAGGACCTGGAAGCCAACCGACTGGCCCGCAGCGCCGGTGGCGATCTGCCAACGCGGATTCAACATCGGGCCCTGTGGCTGGCCGAACGCGATGGCCTGACCGCCGCCCTCAAACATTGGCTGCAAGGCGCGCGACTGGCGCTGATCGTCCTCGCGGTGCTGGCCGTGGTCAGCGGCGCCGGCCTGGGGTTTGCCGCGCTGGGCGACGGACAGACGCCGGTCAATGTGTTCTGGGCCTTGGGCAGTCTGCTCGGGCTGAACCTGATTCTTTTACTGAGCTGGGCGCTGGGCCTGATGTTCGCTGGCGAACACGGCGACACCCTTGCGCGCTTGTGGTTATGGCTCAGCGAGAAGCTCGCCCGCGACGCCAAAGCAGCGCAACTGGCGCCGGCCCTGCTCTTGTTATTGCAACGCCAGAAACTCAATCGCTGGGCAATCGGCGTTCTGGTGAACAGCCTGTGGTTGCTGGCGATGCTCAGTGCCCTGGCGATTCTGCTGACTTTGATGGCGACCCGGCGCTACGGCTTCGTCTGGGAAACTACCCTGCTCAGCGCCGACACCTTCGTGGCGATGACCCAGGCCCTCGGCGCCCTGCCTTCCATGCTCGGTTTCAACGTCCCGACGGTGGAAATGATCCGCGCCAGCGGCGACACCGCGCTCAATATCGAAAGCGCCCGCCAGGCCTGGGCCACATGGCTGGTCGGTGTGCTGGTGGTTTACGGTGTGTTGCCGCGCCTGCTGCTCGCGCTGTTTTGCCTGTGGCGCTGGAAAACCGGGCAAGCCGCCTTGCGCCTGGACCTGAACCTGCCCGGCTACGCCCAATTGCGTGAACGCCTGATGCCCACCAGCGAACGCCTGGGCATCAGCGATGCCGCGCCGGACAACCTTCATCAGATTGAAAGCAGCGCCAGCGAATTGCAAAGCGATGGCGCGCTATTGGTGGCCATCGAGCTGGATGATCAACGTCCGTGGCCGCCGAAACTGCCCAAAAACGTGAACAACGCCGGCATTCTCGACAGCCGTGAATCTCGCCACAAACTCCTCGAACAGCTGAGTCGCTTCCCCCCCGAGCGGTTGGCCATCGCCTGTGATCCACGGCGTTCGCCGGACCGTGGCAGCCTGGCACTGATTGCCGAGCTGGCGCGCAACGCGGCCGCGACGCGCGTCTGGTTGCTGCAAGCACCCAACGGTGAAGCGCTGGATTCCGAACGTTTGGGCGACTGGCACGTGGCATTGCAACAACTGAACCTGCCTTTCGCCGACTGCGCACCGATGAACTGGCTGGAGAGCGGCCATGACTAATCCGTGGAAAGCGCCGTTGAAGCTCGCCGTGGTCGGCCACACCAATGTCGGCAAAACCTCATTGCTGCGCACGTTGACCCGGGATGTCGGGTTCGGCGAAGTGTCCCATCGCCCCAGCACCACGCGCCATGTCGAAGGCGCACGGTTATCGGTGGACGGCGAGCCGTTGCTCGACCTTTTCGATACGCCGGGCCTGGAAGACGCCATCGCCCTGCTCGACTATCTCGAGCGCCTGGAACGTCCCGGCGAACGCCTCGACGGCCCTGCACGACTGGCGCGCTTTCTTGAAGGCAGCGAAGCGCGACAACGGTTCGAACAGGAAGCCAAGGTGCTGCGACAACTGCTCACCTGCGACGCCGGTCTCTACGTGATCGATGCCCGGGAGCCGGTGCTGGCCAAGTACCGCGACGAACTGGAAGTGTTGGCCAGTTGCGGCAAACCGTTGCTGCCGGTGCTCAATTTCGTCAGCAGTGCCAACCACCGCGAGCCGGACTGGCGTGAAGCGCTGGCGCGTCTGGGCCTGCACGCCTTGGTGCGTTTCGACAGCGTGGCACCGCCAGAAGGTGGCGAACGTCGCCTCTATGAAAGCCTCGCGCTGCTGCTGGAAGGCTCACGGGAACAACTGGAACGCTTGATCGCCGACCAACAGGCCCAGCGCCTGGCCCGGCAGCAAAGTGCGGCGCGACTGATTGCCGAATTGCTGATCGATTGCGCGGCGTGTCGACGTAGCGTGGTCAGCGATGCCGCGCAAGAACAGCACGCCATCAGCGAATTGCGCAAAGCCGTTCGACAACGGGAACAACGCTGCGTCGAAGCGCTGCTCAAGCTGTACGCCTTTCGTCCACAGGACGCCGCGGCCAGCGACCTGCCCCTGCTCGATGGCCGTTGGGGCGATGACTTGTTCAACCCCGAAACCCTTAAACAATTGGGCGTTCGGGTCGGCGGAGGCATCGCGGCCGGTGCGGCAGCCGGCGCTGGCGTCGATCTGCTGGTGGGTGGTCTGACCCTCGGCGCGGCAGCCTTGGCCGGCGCGATTGCCGGCGGCGCCCTGCAAACCGCACGCAGTTATGGCAGTCGGCTGATGGGCAAGATCAAGGGCCAGCGAGAGCTGACCGTTGACGACAGCGTGTTGCGCCTGTTGGCGTTGCGTCAGCGACAGCTTTTGCAGGCACTGAACGCGCGCGGCCATGCCGCGATGGACAGCATCAAACTCGCCACGCCCCAGGACAAGACCTGGCGCGAAGGCAAACTGCCCGAAGCGCTGAACAAGGCTCGGGCACACCCGCAGTGGTCGTCGCTTAATCCGCAGGCTAAGTTGAGCAAGGCTGAACGGCAGGAGCAAATCGAGGTGTTGGCACAGCAGCTCTGAGCCTGATCGTTCCCACGCAGAGCGTCGGAACGATCAACCTTGGTGACGGTGGTGTTTGGACTGGCCCCATCGCGAGCAAGCTCGCTCCCACATTAGAACTACGAGCGACGCAAAACCCCTGTGGGAGCGAGCCTGCTCGCGATGGCCGTGACTCGGTATCGAGAGGAACGTCACCAGTCGAGCTTCAGATACTCCCGCGCCAACGACCTGACCCGATTGCGATCGGTGCGATCCGCACGCCCGTCATTGTCGACATCCGAGCTCAACATCAGCTCGAAATCCCCATCGTTATCAAGATCACGAGCCGCTGCCTTGTAGGCAATCGTCGGTCCCTCATGAAAATGCAGTCGTACAGCTTCCGGCGTACCGTCACCGGTCGTGTTTTCAGCAAAGATCCGCAAATGCCGCTCTTCACTTTCTCCGCCGTTGAACCAGGCACATTTCAAATACGTTTTGCCGAAGGCCTTGAGCCGGTGACGCTCAATCTCCGTTGCCTCGCGCAGCCCGTGTTCATCTTCGTGGAACCGAAAATGAAGCGTGTCTGCCTGGCCCTTCCCGCTTACATCCTGCGCAATCACTTTCAAATAACGCATCCATGCGCTCCTGTTCGAAACGTCCAGACTGAGCCTTTGTTGCAGGCGGCTCCATCAACCGTTTCCCTATCCGGTGTGAGACAACTCAGCGCGCCTCGCCAGACAACAGCCTGACGGCCTTGCGCTTCAAGATCTCAAGATCAATCACCGGCACCCACATCTCCTTGGCCCGTTCATCCCACTGGCGCATCCGCAGACTGACTTCGCACAACGGATCTTTCTCGAACGTCTCGGCCTCGGATTCGGTCATCACGCCACCCTGATATGCCAGCGTGCGGCGACTGGCTTCGCTCAAGCGCTCGTAGTACCCAGGCTCCTTGAGTGTCAGATAACGCTTGGCCTGCACGTGATATTCCACCAGTCGCGCCAGGCGCTCACCGAATCCTGCCCGACGCAGGTAATCGGCACCCAGACGCTCGTGACTGACCACGCCGAAGCCTTCCATATTCTCGGCGCTCGGCGCGCAGATATGCCCGATGTCGTGGAAAAACGCGGCCAGCACCACTTCATCATCGAAGCCTTCGGCCATCGCCAGTTCGGCGGCCTGGGACATGTGCTCGAGTTGCGACACCGGTTCACCGATGTAATCACTGTCGCCAAAGCGCTCATACAGTCCGAAGACATCGGCGATTATTTGTTCATGACGCTCCATCAACCTTCCCCCAACAACTGTGCAATGTTGCGATCAGCCATTGCCGGCCCGACGCTCATGCCGACTCCGGTGTGCATCAACGCCACGCTCACACCCGGCAGCGGACGCAGGAACGAGAACGGCCCCGGGCCCCGTGAACCATAGACGCCCTGCCAGCGCTCGACCACTTGCACCTTGCAGCCCAAGGTCTGCTCGGCCAGTTCAAGCAGCCAGTTGTCCACTTGCTCGGCATTGAACGGTGACGGATCACTGCCGTAGTGGTGGGAGTCGCCGATGATCAGCTCACCGTAAGGCGTCGGGCTGATCAGCAGGTGAATGCCGTGTTCATGCAGGTGCGGTTCGTCTCGCAAGATGTTTGCTTGCACGGCCGCCGCTTCCGGCAGATCGGCGAAGGCGCCGTAGTGCACGCAACTCAAACCGGTGAGCAACGCGTGTTGCAGATTGAGGTTGATTTGCGGACGGGCCCGGAGCATTTGCAGGCGGCAGATTTGCGGATTGAGTTCGGCAATCGGCTCGGCCAGCAAGGTCTGATAATCGTGGCCGGAGCAGACAATGATCTGCTCGGCGCTGAAGCTGCCGGCGGTACTGTGCAGACGGCCCGGCTCGATGTCGCGCACCAGCGTGGAAAAGTGAAACTCGACGCCGAGTTCGCGGCGCAGGTAGTCGATCAGTGCCGGAATCGCTTCGCGCGAATACAGCTGCTGATCGTCCATGCCGTGCAACGCGGCGCGGTGATGGCTGAACTGGCCACCGTACAAATCCCGCAGCGCAGCGCCGCGCAGCAGTTCGACGTTGTAGTTGTGCTCCACGGCGCGGCCATTGCAAAACGCTTGCAGCAGGTGTTCCTCGGCTTCGGTTCGGGCGAACAGGTATGAGCCGTTGCGCTTGAGTTGCAAGCCGGCGAGTTGCGCCCACTGGCCCCAGATCTCACGGCTGGCCTTGGCCAGTTCGAGCATAACGCCCGGAGGTTGGCCGGTGACGAGCGCCTGGCCGAAGTTACGCACCGAGGCACCCAAAGGCGTTTCGCTGCGTTCGAAGACGGTGACTTTCAGACCGCGTCTGGCGGCGGCATAGGCGTGGGACAGGCCCAGGATGCCGGCGCCTACGATCAGCATGTCGTTGTGGTGTGTCATGGAGTTCCCCCAATGATCGTTCCCACGCTCTGCGTGGGAATGCAGCCATGGACGCTCCGCGTCCACAGTGACGCAGAGCGTCACGGGATTCATTCCCACGCAGAGCGTGGGAACGATCGGTGGTGATTACTTGGCGACCACTTTCTCGGACTTGCCGTCATAGCGCTTGCGCCACTCGGTCAGGATCTCGTCGCGGTTTTTCGAGGCCCAGGCAAAGTCGTTCTTGATCAAGCGCTGCTCATAATCCGCTGGCAATTCGGTCTGCGGCTTGGCAATGCCCGGCTTCGCGAGGACGGCGAAGTTCTCTTTGTAAAGCTCCATCGCCGCCGGGCTGGCAGAGAAGTCAGCGAGTTTTTTCGCGGCGTCTTCATGGGGGGTGCCCTTGATCACAGCCGTCGCTTCAATCTCCCAACCCAGGCCTTCTTTCGGCAGGATGATGTCCAGCGGCGCACCTTGGCGCTTCAGCTGAACGGCCGGGTATTCGAAGGAAATACCAATCGGGAATTCACCCGCCGCTGCCAGTTTGCAGGGCTTGGAACCGGAGTGAACGTACTGGCCGATATTCTGGTGAAGACCGTCCATGTACGCCCAGCCCTGCTTCTCGCCGAAGGTTTGCAGCCAGGCGCTGACGTCGAGGAAACCGGTGCCGGACGAGGCCGGGTTGGGCATGACGATCTTGCCTTTGTACTCAGGCTTGGTCAGGTCTTGCCAACTGACCGGTTTGCTCAGCCCCTGCTTCTCGGCTTCGACCGTGTTGAAGCAGATGGTGGCGGCCCAGACGTCCATGCCGACCCAGGCCGGCGGATTGGCGGCATCGCGGTAGTTGCCGCCGATCTTGCCGAGGTCCTTCGGCGCGTAGCTTTGCAGCATGCCTTGCTGGTCGAGGATCGCCAGGCTGGAGGCAGCCAAACCCCAAACGGCGTCAGCCTGCGGGCGGGCTTTTTCGGCCAGCAGCTTGGCGGTGATGATCCCCGTGGAATCGCGGACCCACTTGATCTCGACGTCCGGATTGGCCTTTTCGAAGGCATCCTTGTAGGTCTTCAATTGTTCGGCTTCGAGGGCGGTGTACACCGTCAACTCGGTTTTCGCCGCGAAGGCGTTCAGGCTGAAAGCGGTGAGGACAGCAGCGGCCAGGGCCAGGGGCTTGAACATGATCTTTTCCTGTTT
>Ga0157371_10004520_pt1 | contig 12120 bp, 10 predicted proteins | sample C45metaG_FD_113462 | JGI IMG/M metagenome (GOLD analysis project Ga0157371, IMG submission 113462) | Corn rhizosphere microbial communities from Kellogg Biological Station, Michigan, USA - C4-5 metaG | ecosystem: Host-associated > Plants > Roots > Rhizosphere > Soil | place: USA: Michigan... | reverse complement strand
GCATCAGTTACTTTGCCCGTGATGGAAGTCGCATTGGTTTGTGAAAACGCAGCAAAAGGGATCAAATAACAAAAGGTGGAAAGGAAAATAAAAAAGCGTAATCGTTTAATTAATAGCATCGCAATCGTTTTGAAGTGATTTAATTTAATAAGAAACTTTCAATTATAATCTTGCTACTGCTAAGTTATTTACATTTTCCTTAACAAAAACACTTGCAAAACTATCAAAGGCTAAAACGGCAAATACAACGATTGAAATAAAATCGTCAGAGCGACTACAACGATTGAAATATCTCTTTCCAGCTTCTGTTTTTTAAGCTATATTCGTAAAAAAACTATTGAAGAACTTATTTGAATGAAAAAAGGTGTGACGATAAAAGACATAGCAAAGCGCCTGAACATGTCTATATCTACTGTTTCCAAAGCTTTAAATAATGACAGTTCAATCAGCCTGCCAACGAAAGAACGGGTGAGAAAACAAGCCGAGGAATGGAACTATGTTCCTAATGAATCTGCCAGAAACTTTAAATTGAATAAAAGTTTTACGATTGGATTGATCATTCCTGATCTTCTGGATCAATTTTATGTTTTAGCAATAAACGGTGTAGAATCAATTGCTGAAAAAGAAAATTATAATGTAATTCTTTCTCAATCACAGGACGATGTAAGCAAAGAGGAGAAAATAACGAATTTGATGATTAGCAACCGTGTGGATGGGGTAATAGTAGCTATTTCAAAAAAAACCCTCGACATGCATTTGTTTCAAAAGCTTATGTCCATCGGTATTCCAGTGGTTTGTATTGCAAGGGAGCCAAAAGGGTATTCGTTCAATTATGTTTCCTCGGATAATCGGGAAGGCGCTTTTAAAGCAACTGAATTTTTAATAAAAAAAGGACACAGAAGAATTGCCCATCTTATGGGTCCACAATCCATGCGCACATGCCAGGTTCGGTTTGAAGGTTATAAACAAGGGCTTCAGACAAATAATATTCCCCTAGACACTGATTTAGTAAAGACAGTGGATTTTAATAAGAAAACAACAGAAAAAGCGATGATGGAATTGATGAAATTAAAGAGTCCGCCGACTGCCATCTTTGCTTTTAAAAATTACATTACTTTAGATGTAATACATTTTCTAAAAAGGGAATTTCCGGAGAAATTACATGCCATTGATATTACCGGCTTTGGGAACCTGCCACTGTTAAAATATCTGGATCATAAACCAGTCGCCTCGGTTGAAGAAAACTCTTTTGAAATGGGAAAACAAGCTGCTAAATTGTTATTTCAGATGATAAACGAAGAGATGAATATACACAATGAAAATCCTGAAAATATTCAAATTCCGTGTAAACTGGTGGTTCATAACTAACTAAATTAATTTCTGAAATTCTGGTGAAATTGAGTTGGGCCACTTGGATTAGAACCTTAATAGATTGAAATAAATCTATTTCAGGAATTGCTTTACTCATACAACAAAGCTAATTTTTATTTTTTTACGCTTATCTGTCATCTTCCAATTAAAATTCACATCCTACTTCTTCACCATCAAATGCTCTAATGCCGGATCATGCAATACCCTTTCCATTTTCGCTTGAATTATATCCTGCACATTTTGTTTAATCTGTAAGTAATTACGTTGAACATCCCACTATCAGCTTTCGAATAACAGGGATTTCCTTGTAATTATCCTGCTCTTTTCAACGCTTCATGATCGTTTAAAATTCCAATGCTTGAACATTAGTTTAGCTAAAGAGCTTCACAGACGTCGAAACAAATTTACTCGTTTTTAATTAATATGAATACTGATTTATTTTTCTACCGTTATATCCTTAATTGCAAAATTTTTCAAAAGACCGAACATTTACCTGATGCCCCTTGTCAATTTCTTGTTACCAAGTAAATAGGATGAAAGCAGTTTAATAATTCTCGTACATTTACATGATCGTTTTATCCTTCAATCTACTAATTCTAATGTTACGACCTTTTTTGTGAAGTAAGAATATAAACATACGAGTTTGTTACATCATTATTTATTCTTTATTTTTCTATCTTTTTATTAATATACTCTGCCGTATTTTTCAGTTCAATAAAAATTTGTTCCTGCTTTTTATATTTAAATCTGGTTTCTGGCAAATAAACCCCCAAACTTGCAATTAGTTTGTCTTTTTTGAAAATTGGCACTGCCACTCCGATGACATCAGAATCTGCATGGTGTATGGCTAATTGTTTTTCTTTGATTTTATTTAATTCGACTATTAGATCCTTTTCACTTCTTACTTCTGGCCACATCTGTCCTGGCAGTCCATATTCCTGAGAAAATTTTTCTAGTTCCTTAGGAGTTTTATATGCTAACATCACTCTTCCAGTTGCAGTTAAATACACATTTTTTTCCGGAGAGGTATTTACTTGTAATTCGTGTGTATCTGTTACTTGGTGTAAGATAATTCGGTTATTATTTTTCATAGAAGCTAAGACGCAATTTTCATTCAACGTAGCTTCGAGATTTTTCATAGGTTCAGACGCTATTTCTAACAACTCTTTCTTATAAGAAAAATTGCCAGTTAAGTAATAAACTTGCGGCCCTAAATTATAACCGCCTTTTTTCCGATCGTTAGTAATAAAGCCTCTGTTTACCATCGTTTTGATAATGTTTGCGCAGGTACCATGATTTAATTTCAATGTGTCTGAAATTTCTCCTAAGGTGTATTTCTTGCTTAAGTCCTGAGATAGTATTTCTAAAATATCTATTGCTCTGTTTATTACTTGAATCATCGAGTTATTTTAAGTTGTAAAAGGAATATTGTTTGAATTTTTTAATAGTCTTTTCAATAATGTGAAAATATGAAGCTGTAATACAAATAACTTTTTAACCTGAATTCCAGTGCTTCAGAAGAAGGGGTTTCTGGTTATAATAACATTGATATTGCACCTTGATTGTCATCAATTTCTGCCTTCCAATGTTACGTTAACCATGTCAAAAGTATATTTTTTATTGTAAAATTAAAAAAATATTTTTTTTAAATATAAAATACAATTACGTTTGTTATCTGAATACCGAGTATATTTTATAAGATAAAATTTGATGGGTTGAAACAAGAACCCTTACTAGTTTTAAAACAACCATCGATGAAGAAAAAAGCAAATGAAACAATTCGATGAGAAGACGTCTAAAATTGTAAAAATTAAACTCAATAATCTTTAACCATTTAAAATTGCCAATTATGAAATTTATCAATTTAAGTAACAAAAAAATTTCCCCAAAAAACAGGTTTATGCCTGTAGTTGCAGGCACGCTGCTTCTTGTCTTAATGGCATCTTGTAATAAGAGTAATGTTGTCGCCGAAAATGAAGCTGGCCTTGTAACCGCAGATGCCACCGCTTCAATGAAAGACAATTTAAATCATGGCAGGGAACATGTAAATGTAAGATCAATGGGCGCGAAGGCAGACGGTATTACGGACGATACAAAGGCATTTCAAAAAGCAATTGATTTAGTTGCTGTACACGGCGGAGGAACAGTCTGGGTGCCACCAGGCAACTACAGTATTAACGCAGACACGTCTATTATTTTAAAAAGTGACGTAACGCTGAGTATATCCGACAGTGCCAAGCTTATTGCAGCTGCCAGTAAAAATGAACGCTATTATATTATCAAAGCGTTTACGATACACGATGCAAACATTATAGGAGGCCAGATTATTGGGGATCGTGATTACCATCTTGGAACGGGAGGTGAACATGGTTATGGTATAGCCGTTCAGGGGTGTAATAATGTTCAGATAAAAAACAGCAAAATTTCCAATTGCTGGGGCGACGGGTTTATTGTTGGTTCGTCTGGCAGCGTCCATTCTACTAATATTACCGTGAAGGGCATAGCGTCGTTTAATAACCGTCGTCAGGCAATTTCAGTGATTGAGGTAGACCGCTTACTTATTGACTCATGCACCTTGTATAGTACGAATGGCACTGCGCCACAGGACGGTATAGACATTGAACCGGATGTTCATTCAACACCGCGAACTGCCCAAAACATTACCATTACCAATTGTGATATATATTCTAATGGTGGCAATGGCATAGAAATTAATGCAAGGGGTGGTAATATCATCAAGAATGTTATTGTTCAATACAATAAAATCCACGATAATAAATACTCGGGTTATCTCCAAAGAGGAGATCATGTTGTATTTACTGACAACTGGTTGTATGGAAATAAATATGCTGGCAATCATCCGCATAATACCCTTTGTACAAATTCAGTGTTTGCACCCAATACTTATCAAGCACCGTAATATAATTAGGTTTGGTCAAGATGCAATGACGTTGTTTTATACTAAATACTTAATTAGAATTTAGGTAAATGTTATGCTCTTCTCATTTCAGTTTTTAATTACGAACACTACGACATGAAAGATAAAGCGTCTGATCGAATTTGGGCATGTTTATTACACCTCTCTTTCAATTTCGCTGCGGGCATAAAAGCATTTGGAGGAATCCGGACAGAACTGGAACTGGATGAGGGTCTTTGGAACGATGCTTTGAAAAAAATGGCTGATTCCGGAATGAATATGATTCTCATTAATGTGGAAGATTCTTTGAAGTGGGATAGCCATCCTGAAATTGCCGTAAGAAATGCCTGGTCGGTGAGCAAACTGCGCACCGAATTGGATAAAATGAGAAAATTGGGACTGGAGCCGATTCCTATGTTGAATTTTTCAACAACACATGATGCGTGGCTTGGAAAATATTCCAGGATGGTTTCTACAGAGAAATATTACAGTGTTTGCCGCGATTTAATAGCTGAATCGATAAGTATTTTTGATAAGCCTCGTTTCTTCCATCTTGGTATGGATGAAGAGACTGCTGCAAATCAAAGGCGATCAGACTTTGTTGTTTTGCGTCAAAATAATCTGTGGTGGGCGGATTTTTATTTCCTCATTGCGGAAGTTGAAAAACGAGGTTCTCAACCTTGGGTATGGTCTGATTATGTTTGGCACCATCCAGAAGAATTTTATAAAAAAATGCCCAAGTCGGTCATTCAAAGTAACTGGTATTATGGGCAGGATTTCAGTTCTGAGCATATGTCTGAAGGCGCACGAACTGCGGTAAAAGCTTATGTAGAATTAGATCAGCATGGTTATGACCAAATTCCTACAGCAAGTAACCATTTTCATAATCCAAAAAGTATTGGAAATACCGTGAAATATTGTAAACAACATATTGATGATTCAAAGCTTCGCGGTTTTTTGCAAAGCTTTTGGAAGCCAACAATTGATACGTACAGATCACTGATTTTAGAAGGAATAGAACTAACTGGAGAAGCAAAAAAATGGTTTGAAGAAAATAAGGAATAAGGGAAATATGTTGGTTTACTGCATAATAAAACGAACAATTAAACTATAAAATTAAATCAGTCATTTTTAAACGAATTATTAGATGAGTGTAAAAGAAACAGGGGTAAGCTATTATGGCATCAGCTATCCTGAACATGCCGAAAAGGATTTCAAGGAAATGATCGAACACAACTGCAATGCGGTAATATTAGCGCTTTCAGAGTTTGATATTGATTTCTGGTTTCCGAATATTGTAAAAGTGACAAAGGTTGCCAGAGACATGGGATTAAAGGTTTATCTTGATACCTGGGGCATAGGAAAATGGTTTGGTGGTGAACCTCCGAGTATTTTTCTTACTAATAATACCGGAAATAGGCAGGTTTCTGCTTTCACAAACACACCTTTATCCGCGGCATGTTTTAATACAAAAGCATTTCGCGATTATTTTTATGGTATCTGCGAGAAACTGGCTTTGGAAGTGGATTCAGATGGATTTTTTTGGGATGAACCGCATTATGCCTTGCCTAAAAGTTATGCGTCTATTACCGGTGGTCCCGGAGACGACTGGTCATGTCGTTGCGCAATTTGCCAGAAAAAATTTGAGCAGTTGTACGGATATGAAATGCCGCGTCTGCTTACAAAAGAGGTGGTTGCGTTTCGTGAAAACAGCGCTTTGGAAATCCTGGAAGCAGCTTCCGGCAGAATCAAGCAAATTCGTCCCGACAGTAAAATTGTATGTTGCGTTCATGCAACGATCAATAACTATTATGTAAAAGAAAACCGGGGCTATGACAATTGGGATAAAGTAGGAAAAGTAAATGTTTTTGATGTTTTCAGCACCACGATTATCAGTTATAAACTTCCACGCAGTTATTTTAAATCTATTACACAACAAACGCTGGATATAGCCAAAAAATATCGAAAAGGCTCCCAACGCTGGCTGATGAATTATTTCCAGGAACCGGATAACGTGGAGGAAATAAAAGAAATTGTTCACCTGTATGCGGATATGGGCGTGGAAAGCCTTTTTGCCTGGACATACCGTGGAGGCCACGGAACGGTGCTTGCTCCACCTCATGCCTTGCAAATGTGGGATATGCTTGGAGAAGCGTATGGGGAAGTATTGGATAAAAATTATTCAATTAAAAAATAAATAAAAAATGAATAACAACGATTTAGGGTATCTGGATCAGGTAATTCACCTGCTGAAAAGGATTGAATCTGAACAATCGGAAAACATTGATAAAGCCGCAGAATTAATGGCAGAAGCAATTGCCGCAGATCAATTGATTCATGTATACGGCGGAGGTGGCCATACGACACTGGTTATGGGCGAATTATTTTTCAGGGCCGGAGGGCTTGCTAATATTAATCCAATTATGGAGACCGGGCTTTCTGTATTTAACCAGGCACTGAAATACCTCCAGTTGGAACGAACAGTAAACTACGGACGAAGTATCGTAAAATATTACCGGATTCAGAAAGGAGAGGTGTTTATTATTTTTCATAATATCGGTATAAACGCAGCCACCATTGACGCTGCATTGGAAGCAAAAGAAAGAGGCGCTAAGATTATTGCAATCAGTTCTTCATATTGGCAAAATGAAATGCCTGCAGATCATTTTATCAGGCATCCCAATAAACAAAATCTTTTTGATCTGGCAGATGTATGTATTGATGATTACAACCCCGTCGGCGATGCGGTTGTAAAAGTAGATGGATTTGATACGCCCATTGCGCCCATTTCCAATATCGCCGATTTTTATATAGCCCATCGCCTGGAGGTAGCAACCGTAAAAAAATGTATTGAACAGGGAATAAAACCACCTGTGTGGTCGAGCGCCAACGCTCCCGGCGGTGATGAGATGAACGCTAAATATATAGAGAAATATTTACCAAGGGTTAAATCTCTTTAAAAACATTTTTATAAAAAATCAAACAGATAATAGAAAATGGAATCACTAAAAGATCAAAAAGATGTGGAAAATTCTTTAATGGATTTGCTGGAAAAATATAGTATTCCGGTTAGGGGGCCTATTCAATTATTTGGCTCATTTAAACCAGACGTTCTTGATTTGCAACCGGGATATGAGTTTCTTGAAAGCTGGAAAGAAAATAACCAGGTTCCTTTACTTACATGGCGGATGAGACGCAAATTCATTGAATTAAAAAAAATAGTGATAGACAGGGTAATCGAAGAACCTTGCCTGTTTCGCATTTCATGCAGAAGCAGCATAGATAAATGGAGTTTATCTACACTCTTGTATCGTGAAATGGATTTATGTGAGTTTATTGGAAATGGGAAAATTGTTTCTGTCCAGGCAATTATAAATGACAGTGACATTGCTAATCTTATTTTAAAACTGGATAACGGTATTTTATGCAGTATTGAAATAAGTACGCAGCTTCCTCAGAATTCCATATTGCAGGACAGGCATGAGGTGATAGGTCGCAGAGGAGTTGCCAGCGATTTGGTGGTCGATACCCAAGTAGCCCAAAGCTCAGTTTATACTTTTACCAAGCAAGGTGAAATAACATATACAGATACTGATATGGAACTTTTTGGTTTTGACAGTGATCAGATTGATCATATCAGGGCAGCGTTTCATGTATTAAAAAACCGGGAACTAATTGATGAATGGCAGCAACAGCATAAACACCTTGTTGTTTTGCTCAATTCAGTATTTGAATCTGGAAAAAGACTGGAAAAAATAAATTTAGAAACTGAATTAATTTATACTCATGAGACCAATTAAAATAGCCATATTATCACTTACACATGGCCATTCAAGAAAGTATTTTCAGACTTTAAAAGAAAATCCCAATCTGGAGTGGGTGGCCGTTTCTGCAGAAACAGAAAAAATTAAAGATGTTTTTCTGAGAGGGAATTATGGTGTTCCTTGTTATTTGAATGAACAGGAAATGTTCGACAAGCATCCGGAAATTGAAGCGGTAGTAATGGCTTCATCAAACGATAAACATCTTGAGCAATTTAAGGCCTGTGCGGAGCGAAAAATAAATATTCTTTGTATGAAGGTTCCGAGTTTTAATATGGATGAATATGAACAAATGATGGAGATGGTAGAGAAGAGTGGAATCGTTTGCCAGATTGAACTTGAACTGCATTATAACCCGGTGATGGCTCGGATAAAACAATTAGTATCCGGTAATGAATTAGGAAAAATCAGCGCGGTCAATGCGACTAATATTACACTGTCTCCTGTATGGGCATTTCCGTGGCAGAATAATCCGGAGCAGAGTTATGGCAAACGAATCCAATTGAGTCCAGGTGACAATCGTTTCCGCGGTGGTGCACTTGCTGATCATCCCCACGTATTTGACATGATCCGGTCGCTGACAAATAGTGAATTTGATTACATCTATGCTGAAGCTGGACAAAACATTAGAAAAGATATCCAGGTTGAAGACAACTTGCTCATAAGTGGAAAAATGAAAAATGGAATCAGCTTTTTATTTGACCCATCATGGTCACGCCTTGAAGAACGATTAGAAATGCCTGGACCAGGATGGGAAATTTATCCAAAACGTATGGAGGTAAATGTAAGTATCAGCGGCGAAAAAGGCGTTTTGCTAGCTGATTGTTTTGGTCCGAATGTGTATCATAATGGCGCTCCGAATGATAGATACACGGTTCAATATACTTATTTTGATGAATGGATCGGCATGATGGATGAGTTTGTGGATTGTATCAGGAATAAAAAAATACCTAGAATCAATCTGAAGTGGCATAAGGAAACAGTTGAGGCTATGAATGCCTGTTATGAAAGTATTGCTTCCGGGAATGTTGTTTACTTATAAAACGCAACAGTAAAAGCACAAATAAGGGGTATTTTAATTGTGCAAATAAAGTATAAACGGCGAATGAATGAATGGTTTTAAAGATGGATCCACAATTTCAAATAAAAAATTAAACATAATGAAGAATTGTCCTGAAGAAAGTCTTGCAACACTTATTTGAACAATAAATTAATGATGAATGATTCATAGAAGAAAATTTATCAAACAGCTTTCAGTAGCGGGGTTATTAAGTACAATGCCTGAAATCTTATTATCAATGGCTCAACCTGTTGATAAAAAAACATGGGGGTGCCTTCTGCATTTAAGTTTCAATATGTGGGAAGATTATATTTCGCCAAAATATCCTGTCAGAGGGTTTCATCCGGATTTAAGGCTTAGTGAATCTTTATGGGATGACGCTCTTAAAAAAATGGTGAGCGAAGGAATGAATATGGTTGTTATTGATTTAGGTGATGCTATTAAATATAAAAGTCATCCTGAAATAGCGGTACGAAATGCATGGAGTGTTACCAAACTTCGAAACGAATTGAACAAAATCAGGAACATGGGATTGGAACCTATTCCTAAATTAAATTTTTCAGCAGCTCACGATGTCTGGCTTAAAGATTATTCACGGATGCTGACTACTGAAGAGTATTATACTGTTTGCAAGGATCTGATTAAGGAAGTTTCTGAAATCTTTGATAAACCTCGGTTTTTTCATCTAGGAATGAACGAGGAAACACCAGAAGCACAGGAGGATTATAACTATTTAGTCGTTCGAAAAAATGATGTGTGGTGGGGTGATTTTTATTTTCTAATTGCTGCCGTTCAGAAGGGTGGGGCACGTCCATGGGTCTGGTCTGATTATGTATGGCAGCATCCGGAGTTATTTTATAAAAATATGCCCAAAACAGTTATTCAAAGTAACTGGTGTTATGGACAGAATTTTGATCTTAATACAAACCCTGTAAAAACATATATAGACTTGGAAGCTTGCGGTTTTGACCAAATTCCTGCAGGTAGTTATGACGGAACAAATGCAGGAAACATATCAGCAACGGTTCAGTTTTGCAAATCTCACATCACAAGTTCCCAATTGAATGGATTTTTACAAACATTCTGGAAGCCTACAATTGAAGAGTATCGCACGGACATAATAAAAGGCATTCAATTGGCCGGCAATGCAAAAAAAAACTATGAATCAGGTTTCAACAAAAAGGGAAATAAATAGTAAAACGACTTGTTTAAATAACTTTCTATATTTACTTACCATTATTGAATATTATTTTATATTATAAAATCGAATTGGATAGACATCACTCCACAATTTTCATTAAAAATGAAAAGTAAAATCATTGCCCGTTTTATGATAACCAAATTAATGGCAAGAATTCTTCCTGTACTCCTGGTATTACTGTCATTAAAATCTATCGGGGGAACATTTGATCCTGTTAAAGAACTGGCAGAACGTAGAGTACCCTGGTTGGCAAATCATCTGCTTTTCGAAAAAATAAGCTTTTCCGCAGGTATGGGAGCGTTTGAACTTTCTTCAAAAGGAGGACAAGTTGTGATAGGCGCATCAGATGCTAATGCTGCTTCTATGGGTTTAAACTGGTTTTTGCAGTATTATTGCCATCGTTCTATGTCACACATGGGAGATGACCTTTCGCCGGTATCACCTTTGCCGGTTCTGAAAAAGAAAATACATATTGCCTCACCTTTCAAATATCGCTATGCACTTAATTATTGCACACTCAATTATACCATGAGCTTTTATTCCTGGAAAGACTGGGAACATGAGCTCGACTGGATGGCGTTGCATGGTGTGAACTTAATGCTGGCAACCATAGGAACGGAAGCAGTTTGGCAACAAACACTTGAAAGATTTGGTTTCACTGATAAAGAAATTAAAGCATTTATTCCCGGGCCTGCTTTTAATGCCTGGTGGCTAATGGGTAATCTGGAAAGGTGGGGTGGCCCGGTTACTCAACGTATGATTGATCGCAGGACAAAGTTGGAACAAAAGATTGTTGCCAGAATGCATGAATTGGGAATAGAACCAGTGTTACAGGGGTTTTACGGTATGGTTCCGGCCGCTTTAAAGGAGCATTTTCCTAAGGCAGATATTCGAATACAAGGTAAGTGGGCCGGTGGCTTTGACCGTCCGGATTTTCTACTTCCTGATGACTCTTTATTTCATAGGATGGCCAAAGTATATTACGAACAGGTCAAAAAATTATATGGGAAAGAAATTCATTTCTTTGGCGGCGATCCCTTTCATGAAGGCGGTAGTACCAAAGGTGTTGATCTAACACAGGCAGGTAACCTTATTCAAACTGAAATGGAACGGGCATTTCCAAACAGCACCTGGCTCTTGCAAGGTTGGGAGGAAAATCCGAGGAAAGAATTATTGGCACGCCTGGATAAATCAAAAGTGGTGGTATTGGAACTAGCGGGGGAAAAATCAAATGATTGGGAAAGAAGAAACGGATTCGACAATACACCATTTATTTGGTGTACTGTGAATAATTACGGAGAAAAGTCAGGGCTGTATGGTAAACTCCAATTTTTTGCCAATGAGGTAAATCGTATTAATACAGGTCCCTATAAAAATCTTTGTAAAGGAATAGGTATAATGCCGGAAGGTATTCACAACAATCCGGTAGTATATGACCTGATGTTGGAATTGGGGTGGCGGGAACAAAAAATAGCTGTAAAAAAATGGATCAAAGATTATGTACAATATCGTTATGGAACTGATAATGATACCCTGCAACTTGCATGGCAGATCTTTCTTCAAACGGCTTATCGCAGTTTTCCTGAACTGGATGGGCTTCCTGAAAATATTTTCTGCGCCAGACCCGCATGGAATATTGAACATGTGACCAGGTGGGGAAGCCGAAAACGGAATTATGATACAGCTCAATTTGCAGCGGGAGTGAAGTTATTTGTTTCAACTTATGCTTCTTTATCAGAAAGTAAAACCT
>Ga0157371_10004519_pt1 | contig 12121 bp, 8 predicted proteins | sample C45metaG_FD_113462 | JGI IMG/M metagenome (GOLD analysis project Ga0157371, IMG submission 113462) | Corn rhizosphere microbial communities from Kellogg Biological Station, Michigan, USA - C4-5 metaG | ecosystem: Host-associated > Plants > Roots > Rhizosphere > Soil | place: USA: Michigan... | reverse complement strand
GTTAGATACCTGTATAACGAAACTTCCGAGAAAAAAACAGCCACAATTAAGGCTGCGTTGCAAACCGATTGGAATTTAAGGGAGAGCTATGAAAAATTAGTCGCTTCTCATAAAAATTTGGATAGCATTAAGTTTTCACCGAGGCCGCAAAGCGTGAATTCGATACTCGACTATGCTTCTAAAAAACACGCGCAGGTAACTTCGCACTAAATTTTACCAAATTTCAACTTATTTTTATCCCGCCCAAAAAGCGGGATTTTTTATGACCAAAAAAGAAAGATACCGGTTTGTCATCAATTATTTTGTACAAAATAATCCTGATGCAAAGACCGAATTAATGTACGATGATCCGTATCAACTGCTTGTCGCAGTTATCCTTTCAGCGCAGTGCACAGATAAACGGGTAAACCAAACAACACCGATAATATTTGAAAGTTATCCAGATATTGAATCCATGAGCCACGCCACTCCTGAAACACTCTTCCCTTTAATTAAAAGCATTTCATATCCAAATAATAAAACCAATCACCTGATTGGGATGGCAAAAAAAGTTATGAATGATTTTGGCGGAAAAATCCCGATGACGGTGGAAGAACTTATGCAATTACCCGGCGTTGGGCGAAAAACTGCTAATGTAATCACTTCTGTTATTGATAATCAGCCTAATATGGCCGTAGATACTCACGTGTTCAGGGTTGCCAACCGCCTCGGTTTGGTAAAAGCAAAAACGCCCCTTGAAACGGAGAAACAATTGGTAAAAAACCTGCCGGAAGATTTAATTTATGTAGCCCATCACTGGCTGATATTACACGGGCGATATGTCTGTATTGCGAGAAAGTCTAAATGCAAGATCTGCGGGTTGAGACCTGCGTGTAATTATTATCAAAAGGTTGTAGAACCGGCTCTTAAAGAGCAGTAAACAAACTTTAAAGAAGTTTTTGTATTTCTTCTGCAATCTCAGCTTTTGTAAAAGGAATTCCTTTGATCTTATTAAGACCTTTTGCATCTACCAGGTATTTATCACGGATGATTTTGATTAACTGTCCGTTGTTAAGTTCGGGTATCAAAATCTTGTCGAAATTTCTAATTATAGCTCCCAGGTTTTTTGGAAACGGTCGTATATAACGCAGATGCACATGCGCAACCTGCTCGCCGTGATTTACCAGGTCAACAACAGCGCTTTTGATAGCTCCATAAGTACTTCCCCAGCCCAAAACCAGTACTTTCCCCTTGTCCGGGCCGTTATCAATTCGCTGTTCAGGAATATAGTCAGCGATCTTTTCAATTTTTTCCTCACGAATCTTTACCATTAATTCATGGTTTTCCGGATCGTAACTTACATTACCTGTTACATCTTGCTTTTCCAGTCCGCCGACACGATGTTCCAAACCTGCCGTGCCCGGAATCGCCCATGGCCGAACGAGTTTTTCATCACGCAGGTAAGGCTGGAAAGTTTCTTCATCTTCAGAACGTTGTTTTTTAAAGCTTACCTCGATCGGTGGCAAATCCTTGCTTTCAGGAAATTTCCACGGTTCTGAACCATTGGCAATATATCCGTCACTTAAGAAAACAACAGGCGTCATGTGTTGAACTGCAATCCTTACTGCTTCATAAACGGCGTAGAAGCAATCGCTTGGTGTTGATGCGGAAACAACCGGAATGGGACTTTCACCGTTTCTGCCATAAAACACTTGCAGCAAATCGCTCTGCTCAGTTTTTGTAGGCAACCCAGTTGAAGGCCCGCCTCGTTGAATATCGCAGATCAGCAAAGGAATTTCGAGCATCATTGCCAATCCCATTGCTTCAGATTTCAGAGCAATTCCCGGCCCGCTGGTAGTTGTTACTCCAAGACTTCCGCCGTAAGCAGCACCGATAGAAGCACTAATAGCAGCTATCTCATCTTCTGCCTGGAAGGTTTTAATTCCAAAATTTTTATGGCGGCTCAATTCATGTAAAATGTCGCTGGCGGGTGTGATCGGATAAGAACCCAAAAATAACTGCAAACCACTTTTTTGAGCAGCGGCAATTAAGCCGTAAGCCAATGCCTGGTTTCCATGAATGCTCCGGTAATTTCCGGGAGGCATTACCGCTTTTTTTACCGAATATCTTGTCGTGAAAGTTTCGGTGGTATCTCCAAAATTATAGCCCGCCTGCAACACCCTGATGTTACTTTCAAGGATGTCGGGCTTTTTAGCAAACTTTTCTTTGATAAAATTGATGGTGTTTTCAGGATTACGGTTGTACATCCAATACAAAAAGCCCAGCACAAACATGTTTTTGGCACGGTCTTTTTCCTTGGTCCCCATATTGAAATCTTTCAGGGTTTCGCGCGTAAGCTTCGTGACTTCCATAGTAATCACCTGGTAACCTGCGAGACTGCCATCTTCAAGTGGATTGATACCGTCCGGATAGTTAGCCAGGCGCAAATTTTTTACATCAAAGCCTTCAAGATTGGCTATAATAATACCGCCTGTCTTAAGGGAAGGTAAATTGCTTTTTAGCGCAGCAGCGTTCATCGCTACCAATACATCGCAGCTGTCGCCGGGTGTAAAGATCCGGTCGCTGGAAAACCGAAGTTGAAAACCACTTACACCTGGAAGCGTTCCCTGTGGTGCCCTGATCTCTGCCGGAAAATCCGGGAAAGTAGAAAGATCTATACCTAATAAAGCGGTATTGTTGGTAAACTGGGTACCGGTAAGTTGCATTCCATCTCCACTGTCGCCCGCAAATTTGATCACCACCTCCGGTAAAACTGCTTCTTGTGTTGCCATTTCTTTTGAATTGATCTGCAAAGTTAAATATTACCCTTGTTTAATGATTGATAAATATTGTCACGGCCACGCTACATTTTGGCTTTTGCCAATAAAATAAGAATCATAAAAATTTGTTGCTTTACTGAAATGCAAAGCAAATAGGACGTATAAAAAAAGCGACACCCCAACGGGACATCGCTCTTAAGCTTTTTGAAAAGTAGTCATTACCAACCTTTTTTAGCAACACCATCTTTCACAGCCTGTAATGCATTGGCTTCGCTGAGCATTGTGGTCATTTTGTTGCCTTTTCCATCATTACCCTGCGCCATGTATCCGCCGCGGGAAGTTTTAGTAATTACTGCATCCTGCATAGGAACATTCTTTTCTTTTGTTTTCATGCAATAAGCTGTTAACATTTTTGCCATTTTAGTCGGTTTATTATAGTTAAAAAATTGATTAACGGTCATAGCCGGGGGCTATTGTTATTTCAAATTTAGGGATTTATACTTATTTCACATTATATATTTGCTAACAAATTAAAAACCTAAAAATTAAGTGAATTTTTCACTTCCGTTAAATTCACTTTCAACTTGTATTTTAAATACATTTCATATGAATATTCGAGGCCTGTTCCGCTGGATATTTTTTCCAAAAAATCTTTGTAAGGAATAATCCTGAAATCAAAATAAACGTTTTTAAAAATCTCTTTGTCATAGATGAAACTGGCGATCAATAGTTCTCTCTTTCTTTCTACAAGGCCCGGATATTTTTCTGAAACCGATTGAAACAAAGCCATTCCGCGCGGGCCGATGTAGGCATCGCCATACCAATACCTGAAATCGATACCGACATTTTTAAATTGAAGCAACAGGTGTGATAAAAAGGCATTTCCTTCATTAAAAGCTTGCCGCTTCTGGCCGGAAACATCCTTGTAATTCACATAATAATTATCAAAAACAATCTTCTTGAATAATTTACGGTTGAAGTTGTAACTCACGGATACGCCCGTTGCAAAATTGGTCAAAGAGGTAAGTGGGGTATTTAAACTATCATATTGGCCGCCTTTATGAGAATATAATAATTGCAACGGAAAATGAATATCCCAATTGTTCTTTTTAATCACATTCAAATTAGCAACATAACCAATATCGAACTCTTCTTTAAACTTATCGCCGGGATGAATCGCTTTTCGCCAGTTGATAAAGAGATCATGGTTATAAGGTTTGGTATCTACCAAAAACTGAAAGCCATTTTCAAGTCTTTCATTGATAATAAGTTTATAATCATAGATCGGTTCGATGTAGCCATGATTTATATTTCCTTCCAGGTTGCCGATAATATAGGATGAGTGTTTCGCCCGGTATTTTACTTCAAATGTAGGAGCTATGGTAGTATAATTAGGTCTTCCAAATTCTTTCTGTAAGTAAATGCCGCCTTTTATCATCAGTTTCGGCGACACCTGGTATTCAATTTCGGGAATTAATTCATAGCCAAATAAAGTACCGCTAAGCGGGATGTTACCAAACCATTCGGTGTTATTTATATAGTTAAGGTTGTAAAGATTAAAAGAAAGTTGCTGGCTGTCGGCAGGATTAATGATCGTCCTGTTTTCGAAGGTCGGGTAATCGACCTGCGCCTGAACTTTAAAAGTGCAGCACAACAGTAAAGCAAATAGTTTTAAAGAAATATTTTTCATAAAGAACTGTATAAGCCTCTAAATTTGAGAGTGCAATATAACATCATCGGTGTAAACACCTTCTTCCTTCTTTTAGCATCCGCTAAAATTGACTCTATCAAAACAAAAAGCTTCCTCAAAAAGAAGAAGCTTTAAAAATATTTTGTGTAACAGGACTTATACGTCAAGTCGCGCGTATTTCGCATGGGTTTCAATAAACTCCCTGCGTGGCGGCACATCATCGCCCATTAACATACTGAAAACGCCATCGGCCTCTACAGCACTGTCAATAGTCACCTGCTTTAAAGTACGTGTTGCGGGATTCATAGTGGTTTCCCAAAGCTGCTCACTGTTCATTTCTCCCAAGCCCTTATAGCGCTGGATATGCACCGTATCTTCTTTGCCGCCGGCCACTTGTTTTATCCATGCTTTACGATCTTCATCATTAAACGCGTAGGCCTGCTCTTTACCTTTTTTCAATAAGTACAACGGAGGTTGAGCGAGGTAAACAAATCCCTGTTCTACCAATTCCTTCATGTACCTGAAAATAAATGTAAGAATCAATGTAGCAATGTGGCTTCCGTCTACATCAGCATCCGTCATGATGATGAGTTTGTGGTAACGGAGTTTGGAAAGATCAAGTGCTTTGGGGTCTTCAGGTGTTCCAATTTTAACACCAAGGGCAGTGAACATATTCCTGATCTCCTCATTGTCGTAAATCTTATGCTCCATTGCTTTTTCAACATTCAAAATCTTACCACGAAGCGGGAGAATTGCCTGGTAGCTCCTGTCTCGCCCCTGCTTCGCAGTTCCGCCTGCTGAATCTCCCTCAACAAGGAACAACTCGCAACGGAAAGGATCTTTATCACTGCAATCGGCCAGTTTACCCGGCAAACCACCACCGGAAAGTACACTTTTTCGTTGTACCATTTCCCTGGCTTTCTTTGCAGCAGCTCTTGCCTGTGCGGCTAAAATTACTTTCTGGATAATTGTTTTTGCATCTTTCGGATTCTCTTCAAGATAGGCACTCAAGACCTTACTTAACGTGGAATCTACAACACCCATCACCTCGTTATTTCCGAGCTTGGTTTTTGTTTGTCCTTCAAATTGTGGCTCAGGAACTTTGACCGAAATAACAGCGGTAAGACCTTCACGAAAATCATCTCCTTCGATTTCTACTTTGGCCTTTTCAAACATGCCTTCTTTTTCGCCATAGCTCTTGAACACGCGCGTTATTGAGCGCCTGAAACCTGAAACGTGAGTACCACCTTCGATGGTGTTGATGTTATTTACATAGCTGAACAAATGTTCCTGGTAACTTGTATTGTAAATGAGGGCAACTTCCACCGTAACATTGCTACTTTCATCATAACCATCGCAATAAATCACAGTGGGCAAAAGGGGCGCGCGGTTACCATTTTTATCAATCAACTCTACGAACTCAACGATACCGCCTTCACTGTAAAAAGTCTTGGAATAGGCTTTACCGTTTTCGTCTCGATCGCGCAGATCCTTGAGCGTGATTTTGATCTTTTTATTTAAGAAAGCCAATTCTCTTAAACGTCCTTCTAATATTTCTCTGTTGTATTCTGAAACAATGAAAATGGAAGGATCAGGCAGGAAACGAATGGCAGTTCCTGTTTTGTCACTTGTCCCAACTTCACGAACGGGATATTGAGGAATCCCTTTGATATATTCCTGTTCAAAAGTTTTGCCGTCGCGGTTTACTGTAACATGAAATTCTGTACTCAGTGCATTCACGCAACTCAAACCCACGCAATGCAAACCGCCACTTACCTTGTAAGTATTTTTATCAAATTTACCACCGGCGTGCAACACGGTCATCACCACTTCAAGCGCACTTCGCCCTTCCTTCTTCATGATCCCTGTTGGAATACCGCGTCCGTCATCTGTAACGGTTATGGAATTGTCTTCATTAATGTCAACTGTAATGTTGGAGCAATACCCGGCCAGGGCCTCATCTATTGAATTATCTACTACCTCGTATACCAGGTGATGAAAGCCTTTGTTACCAACATCGCCGATGTACATCGCAGGTCTTTTTCTAACTGCTTCAAGGCCTTCCAGTACCTGGATACTATCTGCTCCATAACCGTCCAGTTTAGGGGTTATGGTTGCTGCTATTTCTTCTGCCATATAAGTGGGATAAAATCAATTTAGAACGTAAAAAATTTTACGCTGCAAAGGTACGAAAATACGGAGTGAATACCTAAAAAATTGAATGTAACAGAATGCGTGTTTTTGGCAGAAAAAGTTGATAAAAAAAATAGTTTAAAATCAATTTTTGTTGCAAAGTAAAAATCTCTATTTTTGCACCCCCGAAACAGGAAACAGTTGGTTATGAATCTGACTGTTAATCAGAGGGTCGCTGGTTCAAGTCCAGCAGGGGGAGCTAGAAGAAATGCCCTGGAAGTATCCGGGGCGTTTTAATTTTTACTCTCCTAAGCAATGACCTGTGTGGATGGCGATGACCTAGCAGTAGAAATAACGTAACCTCTTGCATAAAAAAGTTACATTCGTAATAAGTAAATCATTCATTCTTTCATGAAACAAATTGCACTTGTTCTTTCCTTGTTTACCAGTCTTGCAATTGATGCGCAAAACGTGCAGTTTGCTGCTGCTTTTACTGAGAATTTCAATGATACGGTTTTGCAAAATTTCAGGTATGGCTCTACGGGAATTAAAGATCCTTTTAAATGGCAAGCCGGCGTTACGGCTACAACAGAACCGGGAACGAAAGTGCTTGTATTTAAAATAGATCCTGCTGATAGCGCCGGCGCAGGGCGCGGACCGGAAATTATATCCCACGACTTTACTTATTTCGGGACTCACTCTGCGCGGCTAAAAGTTCCTGATGTAAGAAAGGTACAACCGAATACCGGGGCTGTGGTTGGTTATTTTACCTATTATATGGACAGCGTGTATGGCCTTAGCGAGATCGACTTTGAATGGTTGGTGGCGGATCCTTCCATCGTTTACATCGGCACCTGGACGGGCTACAGAGGTGCCCTTCAAAGAATCGGGCGAACTATTAATTTAGCAAGGGGAACTATTTACAATACGATTTACAAAACAGGTTATACGGGAACACCAACGGCATTAACGGGCGCTCAAAACGAGCCGGAAACAATAGATTCTGTTGCCCATTATGATGCTTCCTCGCGATTTTATACTTATGGATTTGACTGGCATCCCGACAGGCTCACGTGGTGGATGATTAATCCGGCGACGGGCAAGAAAATTGTTTTGTGGGATTACCGCGGATCACAACGAGGCATTCCACAGCATCCGTCGTATTACCGCATCAACTTCTGGCACACCAATGAATGGGCGGTTGATACCAATCCCAACTCGATTGAGAAACCTTTGCATCCGTATGAACTACAGGTTGACTGGATGAAGTATGAGCCGTTTGATGAGTGATGACTTTTTCTTGTCTGAATTAGGATTTGCCAGGATTAAGGGATTTGCAGGATTTGGCACAGTGGCTATTTTATTTTTGAAGGGAATTTTTTAAAAGCAATCAGCCTTGTTGAAAATTCAAGTAGTCAAGTAATAGACGATAGACCTATATGGTTTTGAAGGTTGGCTAATCTTTTCATCATTTGCCTGGCAGTAAAGCAACAAATACGAGAGCTTTTTATCTTAACCTCTTTGCCTGACTAAGAAGAACAAGCGAAATCACGATTTTAAAAGCAAAGCTGGGATCGCTTTCTAAAAAAAAATACTTTGACACAACAAGTACACACCCTCTTTGTGCAACTATCCGTATCTTAGATTTTTACTCTAACAAAACCACTTTAATGAAAAATTTTCTCCACAAAAAAAAGCCTCTCGCTAATCGTTCATTTCTCCTGGCTTGCCTTTTCGCTCTTGGTTCTTTTATCTCTTTGAATGTAACTGCAGGCGATTCGATTGCCATAATTCCTAAGCCACTTATGATGCAGGTGCATAACGGACATTTCACGCTTAACAATGCGACCGCAGTTACTACTTCATCCGCGAAAGCAGATGTAAAACAAACCATCCAATGGTTTACGGACAAGATCGCTACCTCAACGGGTTTTCATCTTTCCAATCACCAATCCTCAAGAAATGAGATCAATCTAATATTGAATAAAAACGCCGACACTTCTTTGCACGACGAAGGTTATACACTTAATGTAACTCCTACAAAAGTGTCGATCGTGGCCAACAAGGCCGCCGGTCTTTTTTATGGATTGCAAACAGTTTTACAACTGTTGCCTCCGGAAATCGCCAGCGTTTCAGAAGTAAAGAATGTAAACTGGACAATCCCTGATGTTTCGATAAAAGATGTGCCCCGTTTTGGATGGCGTGGTTTGATGCTGGATGTGAGCCGTCACTTTTTTACAAAGCAGGAAGTAGAGCAATACATTGATCAAATGGCGCGATACAAATACAACACTTTGCACTTGCATTTGGCAGACGACCAGGGCTGGCGAATTGAAATAAAAAGTTTACCTGAGCTAACAAAAGTTGGCGCATGGCGTGTAAAACGTACAGGACGCTGGGGAACTTTTCTTCCTGCACTTGCCGGCGAACCAACGCCAGACGGAGGATTTTATAGTCAGGAAGACATGAAGGAAATTATCAAATATGCACAGGACCGTTTTATTTCCATTCTTCCCGAAATTGATGTGCCGGCCCACAGTCTCGCATTGATTGCTTCTTATCCAAATCTTAGTTGTACGCAATTGCCTTATTCTGTAAATGCCGGAGGAAGAGGATACCAGCGAAATGACAATGTTTTATGCATCGGCAACGACTCGACTTTTAGTATGCTGGATAAAATTTTTACAGAAATAGCAGCCCTTTTTCCCAATCCATACATCCATATCGGCGGTGATGAAGCGTATAAAGGCTTCTGGGATCAATGCCCGAAATGCCAAAAGAGAATGGCTGATGAGCATTTAAAAAATGTAGATGAACTGCAAAGTTACTTTGTAAAAAGAGTAGAGAAGATTGTGGAACCGAAAGGAAAAAAACTAATTGGCTGGGATGAAATTCTGGAAGGTGGATTAGCGCCAAATGCAACGGTAATGAGCTGGCGTGGAATGAGCGGCGGAATTGCAGCAGCAAAAATGGGCCACCATGTAGTGATGACGCCATGGGATTATTGTTATCTTGACCTCTACCAGGGAGAGCCTGAAGGAGAGCCGCCAACCTATGGTTTGTGCCGCTTGTCTGATTCTTATAACTATGAACCGGTTCCGGATAGCGTGGACGAAAATCTAATACTTGGGGGACAGGGAAATTTATGGAGCGAATCCGTTCCGACCTTACGCCACGCTGAATATATGACCTGGCCAAGAGCCATCGCACTTTCCGAAGTATACTGGAGCTCCAAAGCCAATAAAAACTGGAGCAATTTTATTTCAAGGCTGGAAAAACAATTTCCACGTTTGGACGCAGCGAATGTAAAATACTCAACAAGCATGTACAACCCGATATTTGAACCGGCACGTATCAAGAACAGCGACTTTGGCGTAACGCTTACCACCGAGGTAAAAGGCCTTGACATTTATTACACTTTTGATCAAACCAATCCCGATCAATTCTCGCCCAAGTTCGATGGTAAACCGATTCAATTCCCGGTCGGCTCTACACAATTGAATGTTATCACTTACCGGAATGGGAAACCAATTGGTGAACAAATTAACGTGCCGAAGGATGTTTTAGAAAAAAGACTGGATCAGAAACATCACGTTTATTGATTGATATTTAAACGAAGTTGTAGAGGGCGGTCAGTTGATGATCGCCCTTTTATTTCTTTGATGCGCCGAGCCGCGGAAAAGAAAAATTCGGATTATTTGTTGTTTTGCTGCCTCGCACTTTACAATGCATTCAGGCTTCGATGGCAATCGGCCCTTGTTCTATTTCTACCTTAGACGATTTCGAAGTTTCTCTTACTGCTGGAATAGTTATTAATGCAGAAAGGAAAAGCGAGCCGGACATAAAAATGTAAGAGGCATCAAAGCTTCCGGTGGTTCCGTTAAGATAACCGACAAGGTAGGCTCCGGCAAAGGAACCTAAAGCGCCGAAACTATTTATCAATGCAATTGCCCCGGCCGTTACATTTTGCGGCAAGACTTCTGTGATAGCGGCAAAGAAAGGTCCGTACGGTGCATACATCGCGCCTCCGGCGATCACCAAAAGTGTAAACGAAAGCCAAAAGTGATGCGCACCCACAAGATAAGAAGCATAAAATGCTACTGCGCCGATCAATAAAAAAGGCCAGATGAATTGCTTTCTCTTTAAGCTTTTATCAGAAAAATGAGAAGCTGCTATCATGGCGATAATCGCCAGCAAATAAGGAACTGCCGACAGCCAGCCTGTGGTAACGATGTTGCTGTTGGGCGCAGCATTTATGATTGAAGGTAGCCACATTACAAATCCATAAACGCCGATACTCCACAAAGCATATTGAAGGCACAACAAAACGACAACCCGCGATCTGAAGGCAATCTTGTAATTTTTTACCGGCTTAATATTTTGCTGCTCCAGGTGAAGTTGTTGTCCAAGACGATTCTTTTCATCGTCGGTTAACCAGTTCGCATCTTTTGGCCTGTCGTCAACGATCCTGTACCAAAAAAAAGCCCAGATGATTGCGGGCAAACCTTCCAGGATAAACATCCAGCGCCAACCAAGTGAGCCTACGAGATAACCGGAAAGCACCGACATCCAAAGAATGGTGACAGGGTTGCCGAGAATTAAAAAGGTGTTGGCTCGCGATCTTTCGGATTTGGTAAACCAGCGGCTTAAAAAGATGATCATTGCCGGCATCACCGCGCTTTCTACAACGCCCAGCATAAAGCGGATGATAATGAGGAAGTTTACGTTGCTGATCATGCCCGTTGCCATAGCCAAAGCGCCCCAAAGTAAAAGAGACCAGAAGATGAGTTTGCGTGCACTTTTATTGGCGGCGTATAATGCGCCGGGAATCTGGAAGAAAAAATATCCGAGAAAGAACAGTGAACCCAGCAGCGAAGACATTGCTGCGGTAATGTTTAGGTCTTTTGCCATTCCTCCGGCTGCCGCAAAGCCAAAATTGGCGCGGTCCAAATAAGCAAGGCTGTAAGTGAAAAAAGCAATGGGAATTAAACGAATCCAACGCTTTTTTGAAAGGGAAGGAAGCATGATTTATAATAACTTTTGAACAATACGTGTTTCAAATGTAAGTGATCTAAATTTTTTCACTATTCGCAATATTCATACTGATGACCTTTCACTGCTTTTCGTTCTGCTAACTTCGCTACATGCTGTCCTATAAAGACATAAGGCAAAGTTGTGTTTGGTCGCCTCTTCTGCATGTTATCACAGATTGTGATGACATACTTTTTAAAGGTTTCAAATTGTAACGTAAAACGATTTTAAAAGATTAACTCTATATTTCTTTGATCTTGATATTCCTAAACCTTACTTTGATACCTCCGCCCTGGTGAATTTGTAAAGCAATAGAACCTGTTCTGCTGCCTATTTTTTCATCATGAAGATCGATCATTTGCACACCATTAAGCCACGTAGTAACATGATCGCCAACCACGCGAATTTTCATGGTGTTCCATTTGCCCATTTTCAAAACTTTCTCTTTTGCAGAATCAGGTTGAATAAGCCATCCTCTTCCATAAGATTCATAAATGCCGCCGGTATG
>Ga0157371_10004518_pt1 | contig 12122 bp, 8 predicted proteins | sample C45metaG_FD_113462 | JGI IMG/M metagenome (GOLD analysis project Ga0157371, IMG submission 113462) | Corn rhizosphere microbial communities from Kellogg Biological Station, Michigan, USA - C4-5 metaG | ecosystem: Host-associated > Plants > Roots > Rhizosphere > Soil | place: USA: Michigan... | reverse complement strand
GAGTTCATTCAGTTTCATCCCACCGCATTGTATGAAGCCGGGAAAAGTGGCCAGGCTTTTTTGATTACTGAAGCCGTTCGCGGTGACGGCGGTATTTTGAGAAATGTGCATGGCGAAGCGTTCATGAAAAATTATGATGAAAGAAAAGATCTGGCGCCACGTGATATTGTGGCGCGTGCGATCGACAATGAGATGAAGATCAACGGAACCGAACATGTGTTTTTGGATTGTACACAAATGGATTTGAAAAAATTCATACATCATTTTCCCAACATTTATGAGAAATGTAAATCAATTGGAATTGATGTTTCTAAACAATTTATTCCGGTCGCACCTGCGGCGCATTACAGCTGTGGCGGCATAAAAACTGATGTTTGGGGAAGAAGTTCAATTAAAAATTTATATGCGTGTGGAGAATGCGCCAGCACCGGCTTGCACGGCGCTAACAGGCTTGCAAGTAACTCACTATTGGAAGCGATGGTTTTTGCGCACCGGTGTTATTTGGATTCCATTGAACAAATAAATACAATTCCGTTTAACGAAAATATTCCTGACTGGAATGCAAAAGGAACCAACGCGCCAAAAGAGATGATTCTAATTACACAAAGTCTTAAAGAATTGCAATTGGTGATGACGGATTATGTAGGAATAGTACGGACCAATGTGAGATTGGAAAGAGCGATGAAACGACTCGATCTGCTTCATCTTGAAACTGAAAAATTGTACCAGGCAACATCCGTTTCGCCTCAACTGTGTGAGCTTAGAAATTTAATCACCGTTGGATATTTAATAGTAAAAAGCGCGGAGTTCCGGCACGAAAGCCGGGGATTACATTTTAATACAGATTACCCGGGAAAAAGTGATTTGGTGCAGAATACTGTTTTGTAAAAAGGATCATTCAAATATTTTGCTGTTGTTTGACTGTCATTTTTCAATAGTCACCGGCGTACCCACAGGAATATAACTGTACAAATCCGCAGCTTCATGGTATTTTAGAGAGATACAACCGTCAGTCCAGTTTTGGTAATAATCCACGGTCCATTCTTCCTGGGGACGCGTGGCATGAATTGCTATGCCGCCGCCGATACTCGCATTCCTGGGGATGAGGCCTTCAGCCTTTCTTTCATCAAATTTCTTATAGCTTTCCTGGTTGGGATAATCCAGCAAAAGCTCATACTTCCATTTAGTATTATTTCTTTTCAGAACAATTTTAAAATTTCCCTCAGGTGTTCTTTTATCTCCGGCCATATATTTATCCCGGAAATCGCTGCTGCCGAAAACGCAGGGATAAGTCGCATACCAACCCTTGTTGTCATAAACTCTCAATTCATAACTCTTTTTGGAAATAATGATGTAATAGGGATTATCTTTTCCAAAAGGTTTTTCGAAGTTGCTTCTGAAATAAGAATTCCGATTATTTGTTAGTTTACCCGGAACAATCGGTACGAAAGCAAATGAAAATAACAGGATTAACGTGATATATTTTAAAGGCGTTTTCATCTTTTCGGAGGTACTGCAATCTAAAAAAATCCTTGTTTAAGGCAAAATCCGGGCACCGTTCGACGGCGGATTTAACTTTTATTTGATGCAGCGTTTTTCCGGAAGTTTAAACTGGTGGAAAACTAATCCCATTGTTCTTCAGCCAATTTTTTTTGTTTATAAACTCTTTTACTGATGAAAATGCTGATTTCGTAAAGAATGATCAAAGGAACGGCCACAATGGTTTGGCTTGTCCAGTCGGGAGAAGGAGTAATTACCGCGGCAACGACAAGAATGATAACATAGGCATACTTCCGGTAATTCTTCAAAAATTTTGGAGTAATTAATCCCAATTTGGAAAGTACATAAGCAAGCACAGGCAGTTCAAACGCAAGCCCACAACCAATTATAAGAGATGTTAATGTATCGATGTAATCATCAAGTGTAGGCATATACTTATAAGCGCCGGAAAATCCCAATTGGAAATTTGCAAGAAAGTTAAAAGTGAAAGGTGCTAATAAATAGTATCCAAACGCAGCTCCGGTAAAAAAACAAAGTGAAACCCAGCCAATACTTCCCCTCGCATAACTTATTTCCTTACGAGACAAAGCTGGTTTTACAAAACGCCATAATTCCCACAATAAATAAGGGAAAGCAATAACAATGGCACCCATAAAAGAAATATTGATAGCCGACATAAACGGGCCGCTAACAGTTTGTCCTAAGAGTTGAAAATTTACCGGTGGCATACAAAGAGAATCGCCTAAATGTAAGTAATGACTGAGATTGCATAAGCCGGAATAAGTTATAAAGCTGTTTCTTGAAGGGGCGAGAATGATATATTCAAAAATCCAATCTACATAGAAAAAAACAAATATAGCTACTACTATGAGCACCAGTGCAGAGCGAAAGAGATGCCAACGTAATACTTCCAGATGGTCCATAAAACTCATCTCTGCGCTGTCGGATCCTGTTTCTTTTCCCCGAATTTTCTGGAAGAAGGCTTTTCTCTCTGATGTTGTGCTACTCAATTTTACTGCTGGGTTTATGCAAATATAATAGTCCGAAGGTATTCCATAAACGTATTGGCAAAGTAAAATTGTTAAGGTTTAAAGATCAACGCCTTATTTAGTGCATTGCAGCCGAAAGATCTACCTTTTTATTTTTCTTTTCCCTGATTAAAAGAATAAACGGCACACAAATCAAAAATAAGATACCAATATAAAGGAAAACATCCATATACGACAAAACCATTGCCTGCTTTGTAACTGAAAAGTCCAATGCTTTGTACGCAGATTTCAGTGCCACATCAGGAGTCATTCCTTTACTTTCAAAACCTCGCTGCATCATCATTACGCGGTCTTGTACCATCGGCCGGCTGGCGCTTAGATGACTGATGATATCAACGCGGTGTTTCATTTGGGTTTGGGCGAGAAAAGTAGTGATCACGGCCACGCCAAAAGATCCACCCAATTGTCGCATCATTCCTGTAAACGCAGCGCCCTGCCCTATTTGCTGTCCATGTAAAGTAGAAAGCGCCAACGTAGTAATAGGAATGAACAGCATACTCAGGCCAAAACCACGGAACATTAGGAGCCACCAGAATGAGTCAGCCGGCGTATTTGGCGTCAAAATTTTGTAAGCCCACAAACTGTATATAAAGAATATAATAAGTCCTGCTGCCACAAGGTATTGCTGTTTGATTCCCCTTTGCAGCAGCCTTCCTATGATAGGCATCATAAACGCGGTAGCAATGCCCGAGGGTATGAATAACAGTCCGGCATCCTCCGCTGTCCATCCAAGTATGGTTTGTGTATATAAAGGAACGATGAACGTAGAGCCATACAAACCGAACCCAAGAATGAATGATAAAATTGTCCCAATTCGAAGATTTCCATTTTTCAGTACGCGTAACTCTACGATCGGATTTTTATAAGTCAGCTCCCGCCAGATAAAAAAGAAAAAACCAAAAACACAAACAACAGTAAGAAAGATGATAACATTACTATTGAACCAATCGTCGTCGTGGCCCTTCTCCAAAACATACTGCAGTGAGCCGACCGCAATTGCCAATAAAATTATCCCCAAAAAATCTATATGCTTTCTCGAAGTTTTTTCCTGGAACTTCGGGCTCTTCACAAACTGCAAAGTCAATAAAGCTGCAACGATGCCAATAGGAATATTAATATAAAAAATATACGGCCAGCTAAAATGATCGACGATGTATCCTCCAAGTGGCGGTCCTAAGGTAGGACCTATAATAACTCCCAAGCCGTAAATAGCCTGCGCCATCCCTCTTTTTTCAATTGGGTAACTTTCGGTAATTATTGTTTGAGAAGTTACCAACAACGCTCCCCCGCCAAGTCCCTGGCAAAAACGAAAAGCCACCAATTCCCAAATGCCTGTAGCATTTCCACATAAAAAAGAAAAAGTGGTGAAGATCATTATGGAAGCCGCAAAATAATTGCGCCGGCCAAATTGCTGAGAAAGCCAACTTGTCATTGGTACCACAATCACATTACCAATTGCATAGGCAGTAACCACCCAACCTATCTCTGTAAGTGTAGCTCCAAGGTTACCTTTCATATCAGTAAGAGCCACATTTACAATCGTGGTATCCACAATTTCCAATAAAGCAGCAATAATTGCGGTTATCGTAACAATCGCACGCCTGCTTCCATATTCAACCAAAGAATTGTCCTGTTGCATCATTTTCGGCTACGGATCTTTTTAAAATTATTTAAGATGTACATCCACATTTACATTCATCCCCGGCCTTAATCTTTGAAGCAAAGAATCTGATGGATTAGTAAATTCGATTTTCACGGGTAACCGCTGAACTACTTTTACAAAGTTGCCTGTAGCATTATCGGGCGGCAGCAATGAAAACTTCGCACCTGTTGCCGGAGAGAATGAGGAAACTACTGCTTCAAAATCGTGCGAAGGAAAGGCATCTGCGTGAACCACCGCTTTTTGGCCAACAGCCATTTTTTGCAACTGAGTTTCTTTAAAATTTGCTACCACCCATTCTTTATTACTGTGAACAATATTAAAAGTAGATTGGCCAGCCTGTAACAACTGCCCCGGAACCACATCTACTCTCGAAACACGGCCGTCAGCAGGAGCGGTAATAATTGTATACGAAAGTTTCAGTTTTGCATTTTCAACTTCCACCTCGCGTTGTTTCACTTCTGATTCAGCAACACCTACTGATTCATAAGTCGCTTTTGACTGAGAAGCAACAACGCCAGTTTGCGAACTCGCTTGTTTTTTCTGTTGCTGAAGTATATCGAGTTGCCTTTCTGCAAGTTCTTTTGCAGCCTGCGCCTGCTCAAACTGTTGTTGCGTAATTGAATGGTCTTTTATCAAGTTCTGATAACGATTAAAATCCTGTGTAGCACGTTTCAAATTTACTTTTGCCGCTGCTATCTGCGCATCGACAGTTGAAACGCCAACTTCCGAACTGGCAATTCCGGATTTTGCTGCCTGCGCGTTGGCTTTACTTGCTGCCACATTACTTTTCGCAGTTGCCAATGCCGCTTCTGCTTGCTTAAGCTGAACCTGGTAATCACGGTCATCCAGTACGATCAGCGTGTCGCCTTTGTGCACCATCTGGTTGTCTTTCACCCGTACTTCCTCCACATAGCCTGAGACGCGCGGTATAACAGGAATAATATCAGCCTCAACCTGTGCATCGTCGGTTTCTTCATGATGCTGCGCATAGAGGTATTTGGAGATTCCGAACCATCCCCCCGCTACTATCATTACGATATGTATTATTAAAAATACTTTACTCCTTTTTTTAGGTTCGGCCACCACTTTTTCGTTATTTGCCGTTTCTGTTTTTGAAGGAAATTCTTCTTTTTCTGCTTGCATAATAATTTGCCGCTTTTAGTTTATTGATTATTCGTTAAGGTTCCTGTTGTTTCCAATAGTTTGCTATAAGCCAGCAGCACATCTGCTTTGGCAACAGCAAGATTTATTTTTGATTGCAGTAAAGCAACATTTGCGTCCAAAAGTTCTGATGTATTTACCAGGTTGTTGTCGTATTTGTTTTTCGTGATCCTGTAGTTTTCAGCCGCTTGTGCTACTGCTTTCTGATAAACCTCGGTCTTCTTCTGGCTTAATAAAAAGTTTTCAAAATCACGATTCACCTGCAGTTTTACCTGGTCAGCTAGTTCCGCTTCGTTCGCCATTATTTCTGTCACGCGGGATTTTGCTTCTGCAATTTTTGCTTTCGATTTCCAAAGTGAAGAAAGGTTATATTGAAGCCCAATGCCGATGTTGGCAGCATTCGTAACGCTGATTATATGTGGAATGTCAGCTGCAAGGTATCCGCCTGTCAATGCTATCGTCGGATAGAGATCCGCTTTTGCCAATGAAATGCCGGTTGTGGCCGCTTTTTTTCTAAACGAAAGCGCGACAACGTCTTTCCTGCTGTTCAATGCAGTTTGTTCATATTCATCCACGGTTTTTACAGAGAAATTTTTATCAAAACCTGTAGAATCTGTTTGCAAAACAGTTGTTTCCGGATAGCCAATCATCAGGTCCATGTTGATGGTTGCCGTTTTCAAATTACTTTCTGCGTCGAGTAAAGACAGTTCCACATTCGAAGTATGAAGCTCTGATTTTAATAAATCATTTCTCGCCAGCAAGCCATTTTGCTCAAGACGGCTGAATACTGAATCCTGCTGCCGCGATTGTTTCAGATTTTCTTTTACCACATCTACGGTAACAGACGCTTTGTACAAATTAATGTAAGCATTGATTGCGTTCAATATCACAGCTTCTTTGTTATTTGCAGCATCGAGCATCGTTGCCTGCTGCAGATATTTTGCTGATTCTATTCCATACTTTATTTTACCACCCGCATAAATTGGTAGCGAAAGATTCACACTTCCATACATAGCCTGGTTCACATGCGGCAAACTTTTTTTGCTGCCAGTGCTATCACTATTTCCGCTAAACGCATTTGTCTTTAAAGCGATGTTCGGGTTGGCGAGGTACATATACGTTCCGGATACACTACCATTCGGAAGCCTGTTGTCCATTGCCTGTCTCAAGCGGGCTGCCGCCTCATCATTTCTTGCTGCAGCCGCCTTCAAAACATTACTGTTTTTTATGCTGAGATCAATCGTTTGCTGCAACGTAAGAGATTTTACATCCTGGGATTTTGAAACGAATGGCAACATATTAAAACCCAAAAAAACAACTGCCACAACTAAAGTTGAAAACCTGCCGGATGCCGATTTTATTTCACTTCTACTCATCTTTATAATGTTATTTTTTATCTTTCAACAAATGCGAACGCATTAATTGTTTTGTGTGATCGCTTAACCGCTTTTTTAATTTTTTATCCTGGAAAGGAGTAAACCCTTCTTTCTTGCCCAAAATCTTGCGGCACATAATATCTGACGTAAGCAGATAATGAACCGTTCCCAACATAGTTGTCAGCGTCAGTTCGATATCCACGTCGTTGAATTCCCCATCTTTTATGCCATTTTTGATGATCGTTTTTGCCGGTTCCATATTCTTCAAAAGAATATCACTAATCGCCTCCCGCAGTTGTGGCCGGTGTTCCAGCGATAATTCGCGATGCATAATATGATGAAACCGGGCATTTGACAGTTTGCGTTCAATCGTTTGATCAATAATAAAATCGATCTTTTCCATTGAAGAAAGAGAGGTATTATTGATAAGATCATTAAACAATCCTTTTAAAAAAAGCGACCTGTATTCCACCACACTTTCAAATAATTTTTCTTTGGAACCAAAATAATAATTGATCATCGCCACATTTACGCCGGCATCTGAAGCTATTTCTCTCACCGACGTACCTTCGAATCCCTTGGTACTAAAGAGCTTCAACGCTGATTCTATTATAGTTTCTTTCTTAGTCATTTTTTTAAAGAGGTACAAAGTTAAACACTTGTTTAAAACTAAACAAACGTTTAATTAATATTTAGATTTTTTTCTTTCGTAGATTTTTTTTAAGGGAATTGAAAAAGCCGGAAAAACTTCCGGCTTTTTAAAATTAAAAATCTGTGTAATTTATTCGTCTGCTGGAAAACCTAATTTCTTACAGGCTTTCCCGATTTTAATACGCTTTGTAATCTTTCCAAAGTTTTTTTCTGCCCGCAAAGACTTAAAAACGCTTCTCTTTCCAAATCAAGTAAATATTGTTCGTTCACTAAAGTTGGTTCACTCAGGTCACCACCGCACATTACATAAGCCAGTTTTTTAGCAAGAAAAATATCGTATTCTGTAATGTAATTTCCTCTGAACATGCCGTTGATTCCCGCATACAACATTCCTAAACCTTCTCGGCCCAAAACCTTGATATCAGTGCGCTGCTGAGGCTTTGTGTAACCTGCATCATAAATATCGATTACACTTTCTTTCGCTTCTGCAATTCTTCTCGATTGGTTCATGCTGATTTCATCCTTTCCTTTTCGTAATATTCCCATATCAAATGCTTCGAACGCTGAAGTAGAAACTTTGGCCGTGCCAATCGTAAAAAATCCATTTTGTAATGGAATGGTTGCGGGTTCATTATGTTGCACGGCGTCAGAAGCGCGTAATGCAAATTCTTTTGTGCCGCCGCCGCCCGGAATCAGGCCTACACCAAGTTCTACTAATCCAATATAACTTTCTGCAGCAGCCTGAATCTTATCAGCATGTAAACAAATTTCGCAACCGCCTCCGAGCGTGAGGCCGTGCGGCGCAACGACAACCGGAATCGAAGAATAACGCATCTTCATTGTTGTATTCTGAAACAAGCGAACAGCCAGATCCAATTCTTCATATTCCTGTTCCGCTGCTAGCATAAAGATCATTCCCACATTTGCTCCTGCACTAAATTGCGCAGCTTCATTCGCAATCACTAATCCCTTAAACTTTTCTTCCGCAATAGCAACTGACTTATTCAACGCTTCCAAAACTTCACTTCCAATACTTCCCATTTTTGTGTTCCAACTTAGGCCAACAACATCGTCTCCCAAATCGTATAAATTACAAGCGCTGTTATTCCAAACTGTTTTTTCTGTAAGATCACTGAGAATAATAAAGGCATCACCGCCGGGAAGAGGGAGATATTTTTTGGAACTAACGTCATAGTATAAACGCTTTCCGTTTTCGACTTTATAAAAAGAAGTATTTCCTTCCGAGAGAAAATCACTTACCCAATCGGCCACTTTGTAGCCATCTTTCTTCATCACTTCCACCGTTTCTTTCACACCGAAAACATCCCATGTTTCAAAAGCGCCAATCTCCCATCCAAAGCCAGCTTTCATCGCATCATCAATACGATAAATCTCATCACTTATTTCAGGAATTCTATTGGAGATGTAAGCAAAAAGCCCGTAATGAAATTGCCTGAAAAATTCTCCCGCTTTATCATTTCCTTTCGAAAGTGTTTTGATCCTTTGCTTAAGATCTTCAATCGGTTTTGATGTTTCGATGGTGGCAAATTTTGGCTTTTGCCTTGGCTCGTATTCAAATGTTTTCAGATTCAGAACAAGAATTTCTTTTTTGCCGTCGGCCGACTTTGTCTTCTTGAAAAATCCTTGCCCGGTTTTATCGCCAAGCCATTTGTTGTCTACAATCTTTTGCAACCATGAAGGGATTGCAAATATTTCATTGGCTTCATCGTTCGGACTATTTTCTTTTACGCCTGCTGCCACTTTTACCAATGTATCAATGCCTACAACATCTGCAGTTCGAAAGGTGGCAGATTTAGGCCGGCCCATTATAGGGCCAGTCATCGCTTCAACTTCATCAATGGAAAGATCAAGTTTATCCATCAAATGAAAGATCGACATGATGCTGAAAACCCCAATACGGTTGGCGATAAATGCAGGCGTGTCTTTACATAGAACGGTTGTTTTACCGAGAAACAAATCACCATAATGCATCAAGAAATCAACAACTTCTTTATCAGTAAATTCGGTTGGAATAATTTCAAGTAGTCTTAAATATCTCGGGGGATTAAAAAAATGTGTTCCGCAAAAATGTTTCTTGAAATCGTCACTTCTGCCTTCTGCCATCAAATGAATCGGGATTCCTGAAGTATTAGACGTGATTAACGTTCCCGGTTTTCTAAATTTTTCTACCAGGTCAAAAACTTGTTTTTTAATATCCAGTCTTTCTACGACCACTTCTATCACCCAATCGCATGAAGCGATGTCTTTCATGTTGTCATCAAAATTGCCTGTGGAAATATTTCTTAAATCGTCTTTTGAATAAAGTGGTGAAGGCGATGATTTCACTGCAGCAGCCAACGCGTCATTAACGATCCTGTTTTTGACTGAATTATTTTCAAGCGACAGATTCTTTTTCTTTTCAGTTTCCGTCAATTCTTTGGGAGCAATATCAAGCAACAAAACCTGCACGCCGATTCCTGCAAACAGGCAGGCAATGCGACTTCCCATTACGCCGCTTCCCAACACAGCGACTTTATTAATGTTTCTTTTGTGTAGCATAGATTTTAGTTAGTTAAACAACTATTGAAAATCTAAATTAAGCTATTTTTTTGAGGCGAATAAATGCAAGGAAGCAACTTTGTTTTATTAAAATCAAAAGGCGGAAACACAATGGTGATTTCCGCCAGTAAACCAATAAAAAAGGATGATTTTTATTTTGTCTTTTGCAATTTTAACTCACACCACTCCCATTCTCAATCACATTTTCCGGTTTCACAAAATGTAATTTTCCTTCTTTGTCTTCGGCCATTAAAATCATTCCGTTGCTTTCTATTCCACGCATTTTACGAGGGGCAAGATTAGCAACTACTACAACTTGCTTTCCGGTAATTTCTTCAGGTGAAAAATGTTCGGCAATACCGGAAAGAATGGTTCTTTTTTCAAAACCCAAATCAATTTCAAGTTGCAATAACTTATCAGCTTTTTCAACTTTTTTTGCAGAAATAATCGTCCCAACTTTCAAATCAATTTTTCCAAAATCATCAAAAGCTATTTCTGGTTTTAATTCTTAAATATCAGTTTTGTTATCATCCATCTTTTCATTTTGATGTTTGTGAGCAGCAGCTCTTTCCGCAACTGCAGCGGCTTTTGCATTATTTTCTAATTTATCTACCTGCGCTTTCACTTCGGCGTCTTCTATCTTTCTGAAAAGCAGTTCAGGCGCTCTCAAAGAATAGCCAATACTTAATAATTTCAATTCCCCGCCATTTTCCCATTCCAACATCTTCTCCACCACTTTCATCATGTGCAGCATTTTTTTAGCAGTAAATGGCAGAAAAGGATTTATGAAAATGGCCAGATTAGCACACAACTGTAAACAAATATGCAGGCAATTATCAATTTGTTTTTGCGGTTCTGTTGTCGGTTGCCCGTCGTCTGTCGTCTGCTTCGCCACGATCCAAGGCTGTTTATCCTGCATGTATTTATTTCCCTTTCTAGCCAAATCAATTACTTCAAACAAAGCCTCTCGAAACTTGAATTGCTCAATTAAACTTTCAACTTTATTTTTTGTAAGTGAAAATTCTTCAACAATATTTTTGTCAGCATCATCTAATATTTCAGAATGTAGTGGCGGAACTTTCCCTTTACATAATTTGTGCATCAACACAAATGTGCGGTTCACAAAATTTCCAAAGATGGAAACGAGTTCGCTGTTATTTCTATCCTGGAAATCTTTCCAGGTAAAATCGTTGTCTTTTGTTTCCGGTGCATTGGCACACAAAACATAACGCAACACATCCTGCTGGACCGGAAAGTCTTTTAAATATTCATCAATCCAAACGGCCCAATTGCGGCTGGTTGAAACTTTTTGCCCTTCAATATTTAAGAATTCATTAGCCGGAACATTTTCTGGTAGCACAAAATCTTTATGAGCTTCCAACATTGAAGGAAAAATAATGCAGTGAAAAACGATATTATCTTTTCCAATAAAATGAACAAGCTTTGTGTCTTCCTGACACCAGTAATCTTTCCAGTTATCTGTCAGTTCTTTGGTTGCAGAAATATATCCAATTGGTGCATCAAACCAAACATACAACACTTTTCCTTCAGCATCCGGCAAAGGAACTTTTACTCCCCAATTACTGTCGCGTGTCATTGCCCGTGGCTGCAAACCATTATCCAGCCAACTTTTGCATTGACCATACACATTGTTTTTCCAGTCTTTGTGATCTTCGAGTATCCATTGCCGTAAGAAGTTTTCATAATCCTGTAAAGGAAAAAACCAATGCTTCGTTTTCTTTTTTACCGGAACTGCATCACTCAAAACACTTCGTGGATTTATTAACTGTTCCGGGCTTAACGAAGAACCACATTTTTCACATTGATCACCGTAAGCATTTGAATTTCCGCAAACAGGACAAGTGCCAACAATGTACCTGTCGGCTAAAAACATTTGTTTTTCTTCATCGAAATATTGCTCTGTTTCTCTTTCTTCAAACAACCCTTTGTTGTATAAATTCAGGAAAAAATCCTGAGCGGTTTTATGATGAACTTCATTGGAAGTGCGCGAATAAATATCAAATGAAATGCCCATTTGTTCAAAGCTATCTTTGATAATTGCATGATATTTATCTACAATTTCTTTTGGAGAAACACCTTCTTTCATCGCACGAATCGTAATGGGAACGCCGTGTTCATCACTTCCTGAAACAAATTTTACAT
>Ga0157371_10004517_pt1 | contig 12123 bp, 8 predicted proteins | sample C45metaG_FD_113462 | JGI IMG/M metagenome (GOLD analysis project Ga0157371, IMG submission 113462) | Corn rhizosphere microbial communities from Kellogg Biological Station, Michigan, USA - C4-5 metaG | ecosystem: Host-associated > Plants > Roots > Rhizosphere > Soil | place: USA: Michigan... | reverse complement strand
GGGCTATCAAATTTCGCCTTGCCCACCGGGTCGAACTGGAAGGTGCAGGTGGCCGGGTCCGCCAGCACGGTGATCGGTGCCTGGCGGCTGGCCTGGTCGATGGCCGGGTTGGCGTAGTGTGCGATGGATTTGAAAATCGGGAAGTACAGCGCAGTGGCCAGCAGCAGGCCGATCATCAGTACCGGTTTGCGCCCGACCTTGTCCGACAGCCAGCCAAAGAAGATAAAGAACGGCGCGCCGATGATCACGCTGACGATCAGCAGGCTGTTGGCCAGGGCCGGGTCCATTTTCAGGAATTGGGTGAGGAAGAACAGCACGTAGAATTGCGCGGCATAGAAGGTCACCGCTTGCCCGGCGTTGATGCTGAACAGGGCGATCAGCACGACTTTGAGGTTTTCCCACTTGCCGAAGGAGTCGCGCAGTGGCGACTTGCAGAGCTTGCCTTCCTCTTTCATTTTCACGAAGGCCGGCGATTCGTGCAGGCTCAGGCGAATCCAGGTCGAGATGCCCAGCAGAATGATCGAAAACAGAAACGGAATCCGCCAGCCCCAGACTTCGAACTGGTCACCGGTAAAGTAACGGCACCCGAGCACCACCAGCAGTGACAGCAACAGGCCGAGGGTGGCCGTGGATTGAATCCAGCTGGTGTGAAAACCGCGTTTGCCGATTGGCGCGTGTTCGGCGACATACGTGGCAGCGCCGCCATATTCACCGCCCAGGGCTAGCCCCTGAAGCATGCGCAACAGCACCAGGATGATCGGCGCGGCAATGCCGATGCTGGCGTAGGTCGGCAGCAGACCGACGCAGAAGGTCGCCAGGCCCATGAGGACGATGGTCGCGAGGAACGTGTATTTACGCCCGATCATGTCCCCCAGTCGTCCGAACACCAGCGCGCCGAAAGGCCTGACGATGAAGCCGGCGGCGAACGCCATCAGGGCGAAGATGAACGCGGTGGTGTCGTTGACCCCGGCAAAAAACTGCTTGCTGATCACCGCCGCGAGGGCGCCATAGAGGAAAAAGTCGTACCACTCGAAAACCGTTCCGAGTGACGAGGCGAAGATGACTTTGCGGGTGTCGGGGCTGGTGTCGACGCTAAGCGTGGCGTCCAGCGGCTGAACATGTTCTGACATATCGGTATCCCTCACAGTGATTTTTTTTGTTGTTCCACTGGTGTTGCGTATTCCTTGCAGCGGGGCATTTCTACGTCGGTAAATCTGATGCGATCCCTTGTGGGAGTGGGCTTGCTCGCGAATGCGTCGTGTCAGTGCTCATCAATGTTGATGGTCTACCGCTTTCGCGAGCAGGCTCGCTCCCACAGGGGAGGGGTTCACAGTCAATGGGTTGAGGATCAGCTGTGCAGCCTTTTCGGCAATCATCAGCGTAGGCGAACAGGTGTTGCCCGAGGTGATGCGCGGCATGATCGAGGCATCGGCGATGCGCAGGCCGGGAATCCCGTGAACGCGCAGCTCGGCGTCTACCACCGCGTCCGCGTCGTTGCCCATGCGGCAGGTGCCCACCGGATGGAAAATCGTCGTGCCAATCCGCGCTGCGGCTTCGTGCAATTCGTCTTCGGTCCGCAAGCTGGCGCCGGGCAGGTATTCCACCGGTTTGAACGCTTGCAGGGCAGGGGCTGCGACGATACGCCGGGTCAGGCGAATCGCGTCGGCGGCGACCCGCAAGTCCTCCGGATGGCTCAGGTAATTGGGCTGGATCAGCGGTGCTTCCTGCGCATTGGCCGAGCGAATCTCCACCCGGCCACGGCTTTGCGGCCGTAGATCGCAGACCGATGCAGTGAACGCGGGGAAGGCATGCAACGGCTCGCCGAAACGCTCCAGCGACAGCGGTTGCACGTGGTATTCGAGATTGGCCGAGGCTTGCTCCGGCCCGGATCGGGCAAACGCACCGAGCTGACTCGGCGCCATCGACAGCGGGCCGCTGCGGTCATACAGGTAACGCAGACCCATGCCCATCTTGCCCCACACACTGCCGGCGATCTGGTTCAGGGTGCGCGCGTTTTCCAGTTTGTAGATCAGCCGCAGTTGCAGGTGATCCTGCAGGTTGCCGCCGACGCCGGACAGCTCATGGGCCACGCCGATCCCGAGTTTTTCCAGGAGTGGGCGAGGGCCGATCCCGGAGCGTTGCAGAATACTCGGCGAGCCTACGGAGCCGGCGCACAGGACGATTTCCTTGCGTGCCTTGAAAGTTTTCGCCTGACCCTGGTAGCGCGCACTGACCGCCGATGCCCGACCGTTTTCCAGCAGCACGCGATCGACGTCGACGTCGGTCAATACGGTGAGGTTGGGGCGGTTGCGGATTGGTTTGAGAAACGCCTTGGCCGCGTTCCAGCGAATCCCGGCCTTTTGATTGACCTGGAAATAGCCGCAGCCTTCATTGTCGCCCTGGTTGAAGTCATCGATGCTGGCGATGCCGCTTTGCTCGGCGGCACTGCGAAACGCGTCCAGTATCGGCCACGACAAACGCTGACGCTCGATCCGCCATTCCCCGGCAGCGCCGTGAAATTCCGAGTCGCCGGCAAAATGATTTTCGCTTTTCTTGAACAGCGGCAGGACGTCGTTCCAGCTCCAGCCCGGATTGCCGTCGGCGGCCCAGCCATCGTAGTCGCCAGCCTGGCCGCGCATGTAGATCATGCCGTTGATCGAGGAGCAGCCGCCCAGCACTTTGCCGCGCGGGTAACTCAAGGCACGACCTTGCAGGCCCGGTTGCGCTTCGGTCTTGAAGCACCAGTCGGTGCGCGGGTTGCCGATGCAGAACAGGTAACCGACGGGGATGTGAATCCACGCATAGTTATCGCGGCCACCGGCTTCGAGCAGCAACACCCGGTGTTGCGGGTTGGCCGACAGTCGATTGGCCAGCAAACAACCGGCCGGTCCGGCGCCAACCACGATGTAGTCGAATTCATCAAGGGAAGTCTGCATCCCTGACCTCATATTGTTGTTCTTGTTGTCAGTCATCCTAGTTGTTAGCTTTCGTCAAAAGAATGTTAGTTTTTGCGCAGCCGCTGTGCGTTTTTAAACAGCGCCTCCAACAGCGTAGCCCCAAGGACGACTCATGTTCGACTGGAATGACCTGCGGTTTTTTCTCGAGTTGCAACGCAGCGGGCGTTTGCTCACCGCTGCCCGCCGTTTGAACACCACGCATGCCACTGTCGCCCGACACATCGAAGCCATCGAAAAAAGCCTCGGCACGGCGTTGTTCGTCCAGCATGCCCAAGGCTATGAGCTGACCCCGGCAGGCGAAGCGTTGCTCAAACATGCCGAAGCCATGGAAAACGTCGCCTTGCTGGCCCAAGAGGAAATCACCCAGTCCACCGCGCCGTTGGGCAAGATCCGCGTTGGCGTGACCGAAGGGCTGGGGATCATGTTCCTCGCCAGCCGCATGAACGGGCTGTTCGAACGTTATCCGGGACTGGAAGTGGAGTTGGTGGCGGTGCCGCGCTTCGTCAGCATTCTCAACCGCGAAGCCGAGATCAGCATCCACCTCGAACGCCCGGCCGCCGACATGCTGGTCACCCGCAAACTCACCGACTATCGACTGGCGCTGTATGCCAGCCAGGCCTACCTCGACCAGGCGCCCCCGCTGCACAGCCGCGAAGACCTGGGGCGCCACGCCTGGATCGGTTATGTCGACGATTTGCTGTTCAGCCAGGAACTGATGTTCCTCAACAGCTTTTGCCGCAATCCGCGCGTGGTGTTCCACAGCACCAGCGTTATCGCCCAGCAGCAGGCGGCACGTTCGGGACTGGGGATTGCGGTGTTGCCGTGCTACATGGCCAGTGCCGATCCGCAGTTGGTGCCGCTGCTACCGGATGAAAACATCATGCGCAGTTACTGGATCAGCACCCGCCGCGAGTTGCACAAATCGGTCAGGCTGCGGGTGCTGTGGGATTACGTGGTGGCGTTGTGCGAGGCGGAGCAGGCGTTGTTATTGAGATAGCGCTCCCGGGGCTCTGATCCGTATTTTCCATCGTTATCTGCATCTGTTATGCATAAGGCCTGCAGCTCACAATGACGCCACGGTCCGCAGTCGCGCAGCCACTGCACCGTAAACTCATTATGTAGGAGGCCCTATGGGCAAGATGGCGATTTTCCTCGGTGGATTCCTGGTGTTAACCATTCTGATTGGTGCCCTGGCCACAATTTCTCCCGCTTAGTCCCTTCGTCCACACGGGGAGGCGTTTGAACGAAGTCCCTTCAAACATCTTCCCGCCAGCGCCGCGCCTGCACGACCAATGCCGGCGCAAAGTGCAGCACGACCATGCGCATCAAGTGATGCGTGAGAATGAACACCACATTGAGTCCGCCGCTGAACGCGACGATGGCGATGGTCTCGATGGCACCCGGCATATAGGCCAGCCACAACGACAAGGGATCGCTACCCAGCACTCCTGCGGCCAGGCCTGCAAACGCTGTTGCGATCAGCAACATCAGGGCAATCGACATCAGTCCGGCACGGCCGTGGCGGACCAGTTCCCCGAGGGTGATGTCCTTGAATTTCGAGCCGATCAGTACACCCAGCAGGACCGTGGCGGAGTCGACGCTCCATTGCGGCAGGTGGAAGTCCTGGAGATAGCCGAGCTTGAGCGAGATCCCGGTGAGGACGATAGCGGTGAGCATGAACGGTGCGGGCACGCCGGCCTTCAACAGCAGACGCCCGAGCAACAGGCACAAGGCGATCAACGATAGCAGGGTCAACACGGTGCTCATGACCAGCGGGCTGCTGTCGGCAAGCACCGTGTCGGTATGTCCGGGAATGCACACACTCACCAGCACGGTGATCGATAGCAGGCGGATCAGGTGCACGACAATCACTTTGCCGGACGCACGTTCGGATTCAAGCAAGTCGAACACGGCGGCGAGTGCGCCGGGGTACACGGCCAATAGCGAGTCTTTCAGGTTCCAGCCCGAAACCCTGAACAACCAGAAACCGGCCACGCAACTTTGAACCATCAGGCACAACAGCATGAAGCCGAGACTGGGCAGCATGGCGGCCGCTGTGTGGCTGTCCCATGACTTGAACATCAGACCGGTCGCAATGCCCAGTACGATCTGCACATAACCCAGACTGAAGGGCAGCGCGGGGGAAAAACGCAGGTTGCTGGCGATTAACGCGGTCGCGAGTATCGAGCCCAGCAACAGGCCATGGGGGACACTGGCGTATTGCAACACGGTGCCGACGCCGATGGCGATCAGCAAACACAACAGGGTTTTCATGGGCCGTCCTTGATTCGTGAATTAGCCCGCGCTTCCATCCGGGCCGTGCACGTTTTCCCATTTAACCAGCCGAAGCGTCAAGCACGCCTGTTGCGATAGTGTCATCCCGGTGAATCCTGCAGGAGCCGGATGCTGGCGAGGTGCCTTTGGCCGGGGCACTCGCTGGCAGCCAGCTCCAACAGGGGAGAGCGGGTATCAGTCGATGACATGCATCAACTGTTGCACCCCCTCCCACGCTTCAGCGCGCATGCGTTCCAGATCCAGTCCCGGAATCACCCCGTCGTCCACCACCAGCCGCCCGCCGATCATGCTGTAGCGCACGGCAATCGGCTCACCCGCGACCACCGGTGCAATCGCAACGTCATGGAAACCAAAAAAACGTGGATGATCGAGACCATAGATCACCAGGTCCGCCGCCTGGCCAATTTCCAGCGTTCCGACCGAGCCCAGCCCCAACACCTGCGCGCCGCCGGCCGTGCCCCAATGAATCACCTCTTCGGCGGTGGTGGCTGAAGCCCCTTGTTCGGCCCGATGAATCAACCACGCCGTGTGCGCCTCACCGACCATACTCCCGGATTCGTTCGACGCCACGCCATCGACCCCGAGCGATATCGGCACCCCGGCCTCCTGCATTTGTGGCACCGGCGCGATGCCGCTGCCCAACCGTGCGTTGCTCACCGGGCAATGTGAAATGCCGGTGCCGGTTTGCGCGAGCATGCGGATTTCCGCCGGTTGCAAATGCACCGCGTGGGCGAACCAGACATCCGGGCCGAGCCATTCATGCTCGGCGACGAATTCCACCGGCAGGCAGTTGTATTTTTCGCGGCAGAAATTGACGTAGTTCTGTGTTTCCGAAAGGTGCGTGTGCAAACGCAAACCGAGGCCGCGAGCGGTGTGAGCAAGCTCTCGCAGCAAGGTTGGCGGCAGGGAGAAGGTCGGTGTCGTTGGCGCCACCACCACGCGACGCATCGCATCCGGGGTGTCCTGGTGATACATCGATTTGAGCCGTTCGATGTCGCCGACCATCTGATCAAGCGTCTCGGGTTGCAGCGCCGTTTTTGAGAATCCCGGATGAGCGCTGGCGGATTCCAGTGCGCCGCCGCGGCACAGAACAAAACGCATGCCGAACGTCTCAGCGGTGTCGAACAGCAGGTCGCCGGTCTCGCTGGTGCCGTTGGCGTGATAAAGGTAATGGTGATCGGCGCAGGTCGTTACCCCCGACAACAGCAGCTCGGCCATGCCCAAGCGTGCGGCGATCTGCGCGAGTTGGGGGGTGAAACGGTTTAGGCGCGGGTAAGGCACGCTGGCCAGCCAGCCTTGCAAGTCTTGATTCATGCCTTCGGGCACGGCTTTGAGCAGGTTTTGAAACAGGTGATGATGGGTGTTGATCCAGCCTGGGTAGACGACCGAGTGGCGGGCATCAATCACCCGTTCGCCGGGGTGCGCCACCAAACCAGCGGCCATTTCAGCGATGCGGCCGTTGACGATGCGGATGTCTACGTTACCGGCCCGGGCGCGCGGGCCACGCAGGCCGGTCATCACCGCGGCCGGGTTTTTGATCAGGATGTCTTGAAGTCGAGTCATGTGCTTCTCCAGTCAGAGGCTGTGGGGGGCAGGCTTGGTGGCGGTGCTGTCGGCAACGCTGACGCCGTTGAGCGCCGCGTTGAGCAGCACCGACACCAGGCAGGCAATCACCACGCTGCTGTGCAGGAACGGCTGCGACCACTCGGGCATTTGTTTGAAAAGGGCCGGCGCCAGCACCGGCACCAGGGCGGCAGCGATGGTGAAACCGACGATCAATACGTTGAAGCGGTTGTGCTCGTAATCGACTTTGGCCAGGGTTTGAATACCTGCGGCGGCAACCACGCCGAACATGGCAATCCCGGCACCGCCGAGGGCCGCCGTCGGCATCGACGCGATAATCGCCCCGGCCTTGGGCACCAACGCCACGCAACACATCAATAAACCGCTGATCGCCACCACCCAGCGACTGCGCACGCCGGTCAGAATCACCAGCCCGACGTTCTCCATGAAGGCAATGAACGGAAACGCGGCGAACATCCCGGCGATGGTGCTCGCCAGGCCATTGGCGCGCAGGCCGTTGATCACTTGTTTTTCTTCCACCGGTTTGTCGACGATGTCGCCGATGGCCACGAACAGCCCCATGGACTCGACCATCTGCACGATCATCACCACGATGATGGTGGCAATCGGGATCAGGCTGAAGGTCGGCAGGCCGAAGTAGAACGGATAGGGCACGGTGAACCAGGGGGATTGCTGCACGCTGTGGAAACTGCCCATGCCCAGTCCGTAAGCCAGTCCCGCGCCCACCAGCATCCCGATCAGCACAGCCATGTTGCGCAACATCGGCCCGCCGTAGCGGTTGATCAACAGGATGGTCGTGAGTACCACGGCGGCGACGGCAAGGTAGGCCGGCGCCCCGAAATCGCTGGCATTGCGGCCACCCCCGACCCACTCATAGGCAATCGGGAACAGCTGTAGACCAATCACGGTGACAATGCAGCCGGTGACCACGGGCGGAAAGTAGCGGCGCAATCGGCCCACGAACGGCGCGACCAACATCGTAAAGATCCCCGCGCCGATCACTGCCCCGCAGACTCCGGCGAACCCCACCTGCGGGTTTGTGCCGATGGCGATGACCGGGCCGACGCTGCTGAACGCCACACCCTGCAAGATCGGCAATCGCACGCCGAATTTCCAGAAGCCGACGGTTTGCAAAAGCGTGGCAATGCCGGAGCAAAACAGGGTGGTGCTGATCAGCACCACGGTGTCGGCCTGAGACATTTTCAGAGCGCTTGCGACAATCAACGGCACGGCAATGGCGCCGATGTATGAAACGGCCATGTGTTGCAGGCCGAGGGTGAGCATTTGCCGGACCGGCAGAATCTGGTCGACCGGGTGGACGGTGGAAGGGGTTTTTGATGGGGATGTGGCTGACGACATGGGGAAACACCTCTAGCTGTTGTTATTCGGTACAGAGGGGTATTCGTTCTGCGTGCCCGGAGCCGCCATCCACCGGCTCCGATGCCGTTCTTTCAGCTTGCCAGGCAGGCGGCAAAGCCCTGGTTCAGCGCCGCGCGGTCCAGGTCGCGGCCGATGAACACAATCTTGCTGGAGCGTGGTTCCGTGCCCCAAGCGGTGGAGGCCCGGAACTCGACCAGGCTGTGGACGCCCTGCAGCACGTAGCGCTGATCCTGATCCGCGACGGCCAGCACACCTTTCATGCGGTAAAGGTTGTCGGCCTGCTCAGTGCGCAATGCGCTGATCCACTGGTGGAAGGCGAGCAGATTCACCGCGCCTTCCACGGCAATGCCGACAGACGTCACGCTCGGGTCGTGGTCATGATCCAGATCAGGGTGATGTTCGTCGGCGTGGTGATCGTGTTCAGCGCCGATTTCCATCAGCTTCTGCGTTGACTCGAAAGCACCGATGCCGAGGATCTTCGTCAGGTCGATCTGCGCGTAGCTGGACGTCACCAGCTGCGCCGTTGCGTTCAACCCGCGAATTTTGCCCCGCAGCGCGGTGACGTCGTCCTCGCTCACCAGATCGACCTTGTTGATCACGATGCGGTCGGCGCAGACGATCTGGTCCACGGCCTGGTTGTCCACGCCGTCGAGGTGCAAGTCTTCCAGATGCTGGGCGATGTGCTTGGCATCGACCATGGTCACGATGGCGTCCAGTTCTACTTCATCGGCGATCGGGTCATTGATGAAGAAGCTCTGTGCTACCGGGTATGGATCGGCCAGGCCGCTGGTTTCGATCAGGATGTGATCGAGTCTTACCGGGCGAGCCACCAGTTCGCGGACGATGCGCACCAGGTCTTCGCGAACTTCGGCGGTGCAGCACACGCAACCGTTGACCATCTCGTAGATTTCTTCGGTCTCGGAGCTGAGCACCAGGTCACCGTCGATGCCGACTTCGCCGAATTCGTTTTCGATCACGGCAATCTTGCGCCCGTGGTTTTCCTTGAGGATGTAGTTGAGGAGGGTGGTTTTGCCGGCGCCGAGAAAACCGGTGAGGATGGTCACCGGGATTTTGCGGTTCGGGGTCGGGGCGTTGAATGGAAGGTTCATGTTGAGCTCCTTGATGACTGATCGATTTGCCGGGTGAGATTTTTTTGTGGGTACGGGCTTGCTCGCGAAGCCGTGGATCAGCCGATACCCCTGCGAACTGCTTTGGCTTCATCGCTCGCGCCAGGCTTCGGGGCTTCACCCCAGCGCAGCGCGGTCCCGGCGTCGAGGCCAAACAGGTCGAGGACACGGCCGAGGCTGTGATCGACCATTTGCGAGAGGTTTTGCGGACGGGCGTAGAAAGCCGGGACCGGTGGGGCGATGATCCCGCCCATCTCGGTGACAGCGGTCATGTTGCGCAGGTGGGCGAGGGTCAGCGGCGTTTCCCGGGCCATCAGCACCAAGGTGCGGCGCTCCTTCAAGGTAACGTCGGCAGCGCGGCCGATCAGCCCTGAAGAGGTGCCGGTGGCGATCTCTGCCAGCGTGCGCATCGAGCATGGCGCGACCACCATGCCCAGGCAGCGGAACGATCCGCTGGCGATCCCGGCGGCCACATCGTCGGCGCGGTGGCAGTGGCTGGCCAATGCGCTGACGTCGGCCAGCTTGTAGTCGGTTTCATGGGCCATGGTCAGCAGCGCAGCACGGCTGATGATCAGGTGGCTTTCGATGTTCAGTTCAGCCAGCAACTCCAGCAGTCTTACGCCGTAGATGAACCCTGACGCGCCACTGATGCCGACGACCATGCGCTGGCGGTTCATGATGGATACTTCTTCAGCAGCGTCAGTGCGCGCTCGACCACCTGCTGATCCAGCTGCGCCTTGATCCCGTCGAATCCCGATCCACGCGTGGCGTCCAGCCCCATGCGCGAGGTGGTGCCATTGACCGAGGACGAAGGGTCGAGCGGACTGCCGGGTAGACCGTCGATGACGAAAATATCCTGATGGGGCTGAAAGTGCGTGGCCAGCGCCCAGAGCACATGGCTGTCGTCGCTGATGTCGATGTCGCTGTCCACCGCGATCACGGTTTTGAGGTAGGGGTCCCAGCCGAGCAGGGCGAGCATGATCTGCCGCGCCTCGCCGTCACGGCTTTGATCCAGTGCCACATAGCAATGAAAATGCGTGCCGGAGTTGGGGTAATGCACGGCAGTGACAGCGGGGAAACGAGCCTTGAGTTTCTCGCTCATCTCCGCTTCCCGTGGCAGGCGCGCCAGGGTCAGGTGTTCGGCGTAACGCCCACCGACCACGTCCACCAGCCAGGCGTCCTTGCGCCGCATCAGCGTGTCGATCCGCAGCACGTTATTGGTTGAGCGATCTGATGAATAGCCGCTGAACTCACCGAACGGACCTTCTTCGGCATAGGCCGCCGGGTCGATGGCTCCTTCGAGTACAAATTCGGCAAACGCCGGCACGCCAATACCGTAAAGTGGGGTCTTGACCAATTCCAGCGGGGCGCCGAACAGGCCGCCGGCCACCGCGCGTTCATCACTGCCGAACGGCAAGCGTGCAGCGGCGGCAAGCATGAACAACGGATGGGCACCGACCACCATGGCCACGCGCAATTCTTCGCCGCGCTCGCGCGCGGTTTGCAGCATGCGCCACAAGTGGCCGCGCGAATGCAGGCTGGTAGCGAGGGTCTGCCGGGCATGGCGCATGGAGCGGTGGTAGCTCATGTTGGCGATGCCGGTAACCGGGTCCTCGGCGATGATGATGGCGTTGGTAATGTACGGGCCACGGTCGCTGTCGAAGTGTTTGAGCATTGGCAGCAGCGCCAGGTCCACGGCTTCGCCTTCGAAGATTTCGTCCAGCACCGGTCCGGTTTCAACGTAACGCGGGGCGATGGGGTTATTGGCACGCGTTTGAAAGGTTTCGTGCAACTGCGCCGGGGCAACCCCGAACATTCGTGCGATGCGGGTTCGGGAGGCGAACAGGTTGGTCGCGACCGGCACACCGAGATGACCGACGTTGTCGCAGATCAGCAGCGGATCGCGGCCTTGTGAGGCGAGGGCATCGACCAGGGCGGTGACGTCCTGGTCGGCGGACAGTTTTTCGTGAACGGTCAGCACATCGTCCGGGTATTGGCGGCGATAGGTGTCGATGAAATCGTGGAAATCCTGGGTGTCGCCGAGCGTGGAGAGGGTCATGGTTTCACCTCGTAAAAAAGCAGGCGCGCAGGGGATCGGCGACGTTCGATCGACAAACCGTTGGCCTGCCGGTCGATCGAACGCCGGTTCATCTGTACGCCTGAAAGGTCGCTGTGCGCTTGTTTTAAAAAGCCTGGAGGTACGTCGTGGTCAGACGAATGTCTGCCTCGACCAGATCCTTGGGTGGCGGTGTCGGTTCGATGCCGCACAACCGGGCGATGTTGTTGCCCAGATAGTCCTCAAGGTGATCCTCATCGATCCCCAGGCCTTGCGGCGCTGGCGAACACAGAACTTCGAGCTCGCGCAACCACATGCCCGGTTCGTTCGGCGGCGAATCGGTGCCGAAGACGATCTTGTTGCGTGGCAGATCCTTGGCGAATTCGACGATCCGCGACTGGAAGCACCAACCGGATTCGCAGTACACGTTCGGCGTGTCCATGGCCATCCAGAACGCTTCGAACGAGTAATTGCCGCCGGTCTGGATGCCGAAGTGACCGATGATGAAATTGACCATCGGGAACGCGCGGATGATCGGGTAGAACATGGTCGGGATGGTGTACGGCCCGTCGCCTGTGTGGATCAGCACCACAATGTTGTATTTGGCGCAGACTTTCATCGCCGGCCGCAGCCAGTCCAGTGCCCTGTCCGGACGATAGCCGTGCATGTTGGCGTGCAGCTTGAGCATCTTGAAGCCGTATTCCTTGATGTGGAATTCCAGCTC
>Ga0157371_10004514_pt1 | contig 12127 bp, 12 predicted proteins | sample C45metaG_FD_113462 | JGI IMG/M metagenome (GOLD analysis project Ga0157371, IMG submission 113462) | Corn rhizosphere microbial communities from Kellogg Biological Station, Michigan, USA - C4-5 metaG | ecosystem: Host-associated > Plants > Roots > Rhizosphere > Soil | place: USA: Michigan... | reverse complement strand
CCTGGCCAACGAGATCGAAGGCGTCCTGAAGGCGTCCGAAATCAGCCGTGACCGCGTCGAAGACGCCCGTAACGTGCTGAAGGAAGGCGACGAAGTCGAAGCCAAGATCATCAGCATCGATCGTAAGAGCCGCGTGATCAGCCTCTCCGTCAAGTCCAAGGACGTCGACGACGAGAAGGAAGCCATGAGCTCCCTGCGTAGCAAGCAAGAGCCTGCTGCTGGCCCCACCACCATCGGCGACCTGATCAAGGCGCAAATGGAAAGCCAGAACTAAGTTCGAGCTTGGATAAAAAGGCGACCCTTCGGGGTCGCTTTTTTTTGGTCGAAGGAAAGAGGGCAGGGTGGTCATGGCCCGTAAAAAGTTGCAGGGGCCAAAGCCGCCCGCTTGACTTTTCAAAAATCGGCCAGCGTGCTAAAAGTCCTTGGAGGTGATCTAGCCGCTTGATAACGAAGGAAAAATCCATGACCAAGTCGGAGTTGATCGAGCGCATCGTTTCCTATCAGGGGCAGCTGTCGTCCAGGGACGTCGAGCTGGCGATCAAGACCATGCTGGAGCAGATGGCCCAGGCGCTTTCTACCGGAGACCGCATCGAGATTCGGGGTTTTGGCAGCTTTTCCCTGCACTATCGCGCGCCCCGTACCGGGCGCAATCCCAAGACCGGTGAGTCGGTCCTGCTTGACGGAAAGTTCGTGCCGCACTTCAAGCCCGGCAAGGAGTTGAGAGACAGGGTCAATGAGCTGGAGCCATAAAGCCGTCGTCCACCTCCTACCTTTCCAGTGTTTCTCGACAACCGTTTGATTTTCCTGACTTTTCTGTCTGTCCTGAAGTCGTCAAAAAAGCGTTGGTGCCTGACTTCGTAGCGATATTTTGACGTTTACAAAAAAAGTCAAGGCTTCTTGATATTTTTGTAGACGGGTTCCGAATTTTGTATGAGACTTCCTTCACATAAGGTCTTGGGTGACCTCGTAGTCCACGCCGAGTGAGGAAGTCGTCATGCGCCACTATCTTTTCATCTGGATCGGTATCGCCGCCTGCTTCACCAGCATGCACTTCGGTCATCCTTTCCTGGCCGTGGCCGCTCTGATGGGTAGCTGGCTGGTTGCCTTGTTCCTGCAACCCGCTCAGCGCGTCGAGAGCTTCTCGCGTCACTACGTCGCCCAGCCGGCCACCCGTTTCCAGGCCGTTGAAGTCCAGACGTCCGCCAAGACCTTCTAAGGTTCTCAAGTTTTCCGGCCCGCCGAGCCTAGGTTCGGCGGGCTTTTTTATGCCTGCGTTTTGCGTGGCTAGGCCCTTGCGGGGGCAATGTCTTACCATAAGCGCCCTTCCTGGCTGACTGGCACGGCGCAACGCATTGATGGAACGCAAGATTCTGGTGACAGGGGCGGGGGGCTTCGTCGGCGCGGCGCTGGTCCGGCAGCTGCAGGCCAAGGGCTATTCGGTGATCGCGGCGCGGCGTCAGATGGCAGTTGCCTCCGCCGAGGGCAGGGCCACCACCACGGTGATCCGCGAACTGTCCGCCGCTACCGACTGGTCCGCGCCCCTGACAGGGGTGGATACGGTCATCCACCTGGCGGCCCGCGTCCACCAACTGGGCGAGCAGCCAGGCGCAGCCAGCGAGGCTCGCTACGACGAGGTGAATCGGGCCGCGACCCTCAAGCTGGCCCGGGACGCCCTGGCGGCCGGCGTTCGTCGTTTCATCTTCGTCAGCAGCATCAAGGTCAATGGCGATTGGACGCTTCCCGGTAAGCCCTTTCGCGCTGACGATCTCCCTGCACCTACCGATGCCTACGCACGCTCCAAGGCGGCGGCCGAACAACAGCTGCTGGCGCTGATGGCCGAGACCGGGCTCGAAGTGGTCATCGTTCGCCCCCCGCTGATCTATGGGCCGGGAGTAAAGGCCAATGTGGCCCGCCTGCTGGACACCCTGGCACGGGGCGTGCCGCTGCCCTTGGGGGGCGTTCGGCACAACAGGCGCAGCCTGCTCGCACTGGAGAACCTGCTCGATCTGTTGATCCTGTGCATCGCGGCGCCCAAGGCGGCAGGCGCCATCCTCCTGGTCAGCGACGATGACGATCTTTCCACCGCCGAGTTGCTCGAATTGCTCGGTGAGGGTCTGGGGCGGAAGGCTCGACTGATCGCCATCCCGCCGCGTTGGCTCGAATGGGGTGCCCGGTTGCTGGGGCGGGGCGAGGTGGCGCAACGTCTCTGTGGCTCACTGCAGGTCGATATCCAGCCCACCAAGACCTTGCTGGGCTGGCAGCCCCCGCTGTCGGCGCGTACCGCCTTGCGGGCGCTGGGCGCGCAGCGGGCAGGCGCAGAGGGCAGGACATGATGCTGCTGCTCTTGATCCTGGCCGGCGGCTGTAGCTGGTTGGGCACGGCAGCGCTGCGCCGCTATGCGCTGTCCGGTGGCCTGCTCGACGAACCCAATGCCCGCAGTTCGCACCAGGTGCCGACGCCGCGCGGCGGTGGTCTGGCGATCGTCGTGGTGTTCGTGCTCGGCAGTATCGTCCTGCGGATGCTGGGCCAACTCGATCCGGCGTCCTGCGGCGTCCTGATCGGCGCGGGGTTACTGGTGGCCGTGCTCGGCTTCGTCGACGATCATCGACACGTGGGCGCGCGCTGGCGGTTGCTCGGCCATTTCTTGGCGGCGTTCGCCGCCCTGCTTTGGCTGGGGGGCTATGACACGCTTCCTGCGCATCTTTCCGGCGTCCTGGGGTTGCCCGACTGGCTGGTAATGATCCTCGGGGTCTTCTATCTGGTCTGGCTGCTGAATCTCTACAACTTCATGGATGGCATCGATGGCATCGCCGGCGTCGAGGCGCTGGTCGTCTGTCTGGGCATGGCGCTGATCTATGCGGTAGCCGGTCATGCCGAATTACTGGATGCGCCCCTGCTGCTGGCCGCGGCCGTCGGGGGGTTCCTGTGCTGGAATTTCCCGCCGGCGCGCATCTTCATGGGCGACGTGGGGAGTGGCTTCCTGGGGCTGATCCTCGGCATGCTCTCGCTGCAGGCGGCGCTGGCCGAGTTGTCGCTGTTCTGGGCTTGGCTGATCCTGCTCGGCGTCTTCGTGGTGGACGCCACCTGGACCCTGTTGCGGCGTCTGAGTCGGGGCAAGAAGCCCTATGAGGCCCATCGCACCCATGCCTACCAGTGGGCGTCGCGCCAGCACGGGGCGCATCGGCCAGTGACCCTGGCCGTGCTGGCCATCAACCTGTTCTGGTTGTTGCCTATCGCTTTGCTGGTGGGCCTGGGGCTTTTAAGTGCCATACTGGGCCTCTTGCTCGCCTATGGGCCTTTGCTTTGCCTGGCCCTTCGATACCATGCTGGGACCGATGAGGTAGCCACGGCTGCGCAGTCCACTGGATTCAGGGATTAGGGACACTGACATGTTGCGTGACCATCTGGTCAAGCTGAACCGGCGTACGAAACGAGTCATCCAGGTCGCCGTCGACCTGTTGCTGATCTGGCTCTCGCTGTGGTTGGCCTTCTATCTGCGCCTGGGCTCCGTGCAGATGATCGAGCCCTTCAGCGGCCATGCCTGGCTGTTCATCACCGCGCCAGCCATTGCCATTCCCTTGTTCATCCGTTTCGGCATGTACCGCGCGGTCATGCGCTACCTGGGTAACGATGCGTTGATCGCCATCGCCAAGGCAGTGACGCTGTCGACCCTGCTGCTGTCGGTGGTCATCTACTGGTATCGCGACCTGCCCGAGATCGTGCCGCGTTCGATGATCTTCAACTACTGGATCGTCAGCCTGATCCTGATCGGCGGGCTGCGCCTCGCGCTGCGCCAGTACTTTCTGGGCGACTGGTATCGCGCCATCACCGTTCCCTTCATCAAACAGCCGGACGAGTTGCCGCGAGTCGCCATCTATGGCGCCGGCTCGGCGGGCAACCAACTGGTCGCGGCGCTGCGCATGGGGCGGGCCATGCGCCCGGTGGCCTTCATCGACGATGACAAGAGCATCGCCAACCGCATCATCGCCGGACTCAAGGTCTACACCCCCAAGCATATCCAGCAGATGATCGAGGAAACGGGCGCCGAGGAGATCCTCCTGGCGATCCCGTCCGCCACCCGTGCGCGGCGGCGCGAGGTGCTCGGCCTGCTGGAGCCCTATCCCCTGCATGTCAGAACCGTGCCACGCATCAGCGACCTGGCCTGCGGCAAGGTACAGGTGGACGACTTGCAAGAAGTCGACATCGCCGACCTGCTGGGGCGTGATCCGGTCACGCCCCGGCCCGAGCTCTTTGCTCGCTGCATCACCGCTCAGGTGGTGATGGTAACCGGGGCAGGGGGATCCATCGGCTCCGAGCTGTGCCGGCAGATCATCGGCCAGAAGCCGCGCACCCTGATCCTGCTCGACCATGCCGAATTCAATCTCTACAGCATCCACCGTGAGCTGGAGGCCCATATCCAGCGCGAAGCCCTGCCGGTCACCCTGGTGCCCGTGTTGGGTTCCATCCGCAATGCGTCGCTGCTCTTGCAGGTGATGCGGCACTGGAAGGTGGCCACCCTCTACCATGCGGCCGCCTACAAGCACGTACCCATGGTCGAGCACAATATCGCCGAGGGTTTTGGCAACAATGTCTTGGGTACCCTCAATGCCGCCCAGGCGGCCATCCAGGCCGGCGTGACCAGCTTCGTGCTGATCTCCACCGACAAGGCGGTACGGCCCACCAATATCATGGGCAGTACCAAGCGGCTGGCCGAGATGATCTTGCAGGCGCTCAGCCGCGAAGCGGCGCCCGTACTGCATGGGCAGGCCGACGGGATCCATCAGGTCAATCGCACCCGCTTCACCATGGTGAGATTCGGCAACGTGCTGGGTTCTTCCGGTTCCGTCATCCCGCTGTTCCGCACCCAGATCCGCAAGGGTGGACCGGTCACCGTCACCCATCCCAAGATCACGCGCTTCTTCATGACCATCACCGAAGCCGCCCAGTTGGTCATCCAGGCGGGCGCCATGGGCGAGGGCGGTGACGTCTTCGTGCTCGACATGGGCGAACCGGTACGCATCGTCGAGCTGGCCGAGCAGATGATCAAGCTGTCCGGGCTTAGCGTGCGCTCGCCGGCCAATCCCCATGGCGATGTCGCCATCGAATTCACCGGCTTGCGGCCTGGCGAGAAGCTCTATGAAGAGCTGCTCATTGGCGACGACGTCAGCCCGACCTCCCATCCCAAGATCATGCGTGCCAGTGAAGATTTCCTGGCCTGGGATGCCTTCCGGGCGGCCCTCGTCGAGCTGAGCCGGGCGATCGATATGGGCGATTACGTCCGTGTCCGGCAGCTGCTGCGCGACACCGTCGCCGGCTATTCCCCGGAAGGCGATATCGTCGACTGGCTGCACGGTAAAAGATCCATCGAGTGATGCCGTCCACGCTTTCGAATAGCCCGGATTTGAAGCCGAGCACAGAAGTGGCAGCCTTCCAGCGCTAGGCTGAACTTTCTTTTCCTGCCACTGTTTAACTCAGGTCTTTGGGTGCATAGCTGCGGCTGTCGCCTGAGCCAGGGATGGCTGCGCCGTCCTCCGATGTCTCGCCCGCAGCGCCGGGCGCGATGATGTACAAATCGATATAGGCAGGATTCAGGATGAAGGTACTGGTAACAGGTGGCGCGGGTTTCATTGGGTCCGCCGTGGTACGTTTTCTTATCAACGAAACCCAATGCAAGGTTGCCAACGTCGACAAGCTGACGTACGCCGGTAACGTGGACTCGCTGGCCGAGGTCGCCCATTCCGACCGCTACGAGTTCCACCAGGTGGACATCTGCGATTTCGCCGCCCTGCAGCAGGTCTTCGCGTCCTTCCAGCCCGATGTGGTCATGCACCTGGCTGCCGAGTCCCACGTGGACCGCTCCATCGAGGGCCCTGCCGCCTTCATCCAAACCAACGTGGTCGGCACCGGCGTCATCCTGGAAGTGACCCGCGCCTACTGGAACGAGCTGGCGCCGGAAGCCAAGGCTGCCTTCCGTTTCCACCACATCTCCACCGACGAGGTGTACGGCGACCTGCATGGCACCGACGACCTCTTCACCGAAACCACGCCCTATGCGCCGAGCTCGCCCTATTCGGCCAGCAAGGCCGGCAGCGACCACCTGGTGCGCGCCTGGGGGCGGACCTACGGCCTGCCAGTGCTGGTGACCAACTGCTCGAACAACTACGGTCCCTATCACTTTCCCGAGAAGCTGATCCCCCACGTCATTCTCAATGCCATCCATGGCAAGCCGCTGCCGGTCTATGGCGACGGTTCCCAGGTGCGTGACTGGCTGTTCGTCGAAGACCATGCCCGTGCCCTCTACACCGTGGTGACCCAGGGCGAGGTCGGCGAGACCTACAACATCGGCGGCCACAACGAGAAGCGCAACCTGCAGGTCGTCGAGACCATCTGCGACCTGCTCGAAGAGCTGGCCCCGCAGAAGCCTGAGGGTGTCGAGCGCTATCGCGACCTGATCACCTTCGTCAAGGATCGCCCCGGCCACGACATGAGATACGCCATCGATGCCAGCAAGATCGGCCGCGAGCTGGGCTGGACGCCGGAAGAGACCTTCGAGACCGGCATGCGCAAGACCGTCACCTGGTACCTGAGCAATCGCGAGTGGTGGCAGCGGGTACTGTCCGGCGCCTACCGCCTCGAGCGCCTCGGCGAAGCCGTTTAACGATCCTATCGTGGCCACGCCCGCGGGCGTGTCCGACCGACAGCAACAGTCAATTTTCAGAGGACGATTGCCATGAGCAACTACAAGGGAATCCTGCTGGCCGGTGGATCCGGTACCCGTTTGCACCCCATTACCCTGGGCGTGTCCAAGCAGTCGCTGCCGATCTACGACAAACCCATGATCTACTATCCGCTGTCCGTGCTGATGCTGGCCGGTATCCGGGAAGTGCTGATCATCTCGACGCCAGCCGACCTGCCCGGCTTCCAGCGCATGTTGGGCGATGGCAGCCACTTCGGCATGCAACTGAGCTATGCCGAGCAGCCCAGCCCGGACGGCCTGGCTCAGGCCTTCATCATCGGTCGCGAATTCGTCGGCGACGACAACGTCTGCCTGGTGCTGGGCGACAACATCTTCTACGGCCAGCACTTCAGCGAGACGCTGCTCAAGGCGGCGAGCGTGGAGAAGGGCGCCACCGTCTTCGGCTACTATGTCGCCGATCCCGAGCGTTTCGGCGTGGTCGAATTCGACGAGCAGGGCAAGGCCCTGAGCATCGAAGAGAAGCCCAAGAAGCCCAAGTCCAACTATGCCGTCACCGGCCTGTACTTCTACGACAACGACGTGCTGGACATCGCTGCCAACATCAAGCCGTCGCCCCGTGGCGAGCTGGAAATCACCGACGTCAACAACGAGTACCTGCGCCGCGGCTCGCTGAACGTGTCCCTGCTGGGGCGGGGGTTCGCCTGGCTGGATACCGGTACCCACGATGCCCTGCTGGAAGCCGGCCACTTCGTGCAGACCATCGAGAAGCGCCAGGGCCTGAAGGTCGCCTGTCTCGAAGAGATCGCCTTCCAGAAAGGCTGGATCACCTGCGAGCAGATGGCGCTGCAGGCTGAGGCCCTGAGCAAGACCGGCTACGGCCAGTACCTGGCGCGGCTGTGCAAGGAGCAAGGCTGATGCAGGTCTTCGAAACCGCGATCCCGGACGTCAAGCTGATCGAACCCAAGGTCTTCGGTGATGACCGCGGGTTCTTCCTGGAGTCCTTCCAGGCGGAGCGTTATGCCCAGCAGGCGGGGATCACCCTGCCGTTCGTGCAGGACAACCACTCGCGTTCCGCCCGGAACGTGCTGCGCGGTCTGCACTTCCAGCGCAGCAAGCCGCAAGGCAAGCTGGTGCGCGTCGTGCGCGGCGAGGTGCTGGACGTCGCCGTCGACATCCGTCGCGGCTCGGCCACCTTCGGCAACGTAGTCGCCGAGATCCTCTCGGAAGACAACAAGCGTCAGCTCTGGATACCGCCGGGCCTGGCCCATGGCTTCGTGGTGCTGTCTGAAACCGCTGATTTTGAATACAAGTGCACAGATTATTACGATCCCTCTGATGAAGGGTCTTTGATCTGGAATGATCCGGATCTGAACATCGACTGGCGGGTAACGGATCCCATCCTGTCCGCCAAGGATGCACAAGGACTTCGATTGGCGGAGCTTTATAGATGAAGATACTGGTTACCGGAGCGAACGGTCAGGTCGGACGCTGTCTGACCGACCGTCTTCAGCGTTCAGAACTGGCATGGGAGGCCCATGGACGTGCCACTCTGGATATCGCTGACGAAGGCTCGGTAACCAGCCATCTCGAGCGGTTCGCCCCAGACGTCGTGATCAATGCGGCGGCCTATACGGCGGTCGACAAGGCCGAGCAGGAGCCTGAGATCGCCGCCCGTGGCAATATCGAAGGCCCCGCGGTCCTCGCCCAGGCCTGCGCCGCCGCCGGTATCGCGCTGCTGCACCTGTCCACCGACTATGTCTTCGACGGTACGGCGACTGAGCCCTACCAGGTCGAGGATCCGGTGAGTCCGTCCGGGGTCTACGGCATGACCAAGCTGGAAGGGGAGAACCGCGTGCTCTCCGCCTGTCCGCGCTCGGTGGTGCTGAGAACCGCCTGGGTGTTCAGCGAGCACTGCAACAACTTCCTCAAGACCATGCTGCGCCTGGCCGCCGATCGCGACGAATTGCGCGTGGTGAGCGACCAGGTGGGGTGCCCGACCTATGCCGGCCATATCGCCGATGCGCTGCTGCAGATCGCCGTCCAGGCTCAGGCTCGGCCTGAGCAGACGGCCTATGGGCTCTATCATTTCGGTGGTGACAGCGGCCTGAGCTGGTGCGACTTCGCGCGCTACATCATCGATGCCGGGCAGGAGCTCGGGATGCTGGAGCGGACGCTCCTGATCACCGGGATCGCTACGGCCGACTTTCCGACCCTGGCCAAGCGCCCTGCCTATTCCATGCTGGATTCCAGCGCGCTGGAGCAACACTTCGGCATCCCTCCCAGCGACTGGCGCCAGGGTGTCCGTCAGACCTTGCTGGCGCTCAAGACCGAGCGTGCTCAAGCAGGGTCGCTGGTGAGTTGACCCTCTGAATCAATGGGTTAAGCTCTTCGAATCAAACAGTGGAACAAGGAGGTTCCCCTATGAGATTCATCTGGATAGTAACGTTACTGGCCCTGCTCAGCCCCTGGGCCAGCGCCTGCGAGTCCGCCGCAGCAACCCCGTCCAAGCCTGCCTTCAACGCCAATCAGGCGCCCTTGAACATCAATGTCGCCGACGCCATCGCGCTGCAACGGCTGCGTGGCATCGGAGCGGTCAAGGCGCAGGCCATCATCGATCATCGCCAAGCCCATGGTGCTTTCACCTCGGTGGACGAGCTCCTCGAAGTCAAGGGTATTGGCAAAGCCCTGCTGCAGCGCAACCGGGAGCTGCTCAGCGTCGACTGATTTTCGGCAAACTTTAGCCGTCTCTCTGCACCTTTTTACCAAGCCATTGTTTTAGTTGGATTTTTAGGATCTGGCACAGGCATTGCTCTATCTCTGACACGAGTGGCTACGGCGTCAATTTCCCGTGCCAGAGGAGCAGAGCAAATGGTTCAAGGTGTCGAGTTCAATCGGTTGATGCTGGAAATGCGTTCCATGCAGACCGAAGCCATGGCCCGGTCGAAAGCCGTCGCAGCCCCTGCTGCCGGCGCAGAGCAGGTCCAGGGTCCGAGCTTCGCCGACATGCTCAGCAAGGCTGTGGGCTCCGTCAACGAAACCCAGCAGACCGCCGGTGAAATGGCCAAGGCCTTCGAGCTGGGCCAGGGTGGCGTCGACCTCACTCAAGTCATGATCGCTTCGCAGAAGGCCAGTGTTTCCGTGCAGGCCTTGACCCAGGTACGCAACAAGTTCGTTCAGGCGTACCAAGACATCATGCAAATGTCGATTTGAGGACGGTCTAGAACATGGCTGACGCTCTTACCAACGCCCCCGTCCCGACGACCAAGCCCGAGGCTGAAGACAAGCCCAAGAAGTCGCTGCTGGGTCTCAACTTTCTCGACAACCTGTCCGACATGCCGCTGCTGCGCCAACTGGGCCTGCTGATCGGCCTGGCGGCCAGCGTCGCCCTGGGTTTTGCCGTGGTGCTCTGGACCCAGCAGCCGGATTATCGGCCGCTGTACACCAGCATGAATGGCCTGGACGCCAATCAGGTGCTGCAGGCCCTGGGTGCCGCCGACATCGGCTACAAGGTCGATCCGAACTCCGGCGCCCTGCTGGTCAAGTCCGAGGACCTCGGCCGTGCGCGTATGAAGATGGCCGCGGCTGGCATCACCCCCTCCGATGGCAACGTCGGCTTCGAGTTGCTGGACAAGGAGCAGCCGCTGGGTACCAGCCAGTTCATGGAGGCGGCCAACTATCGTCGCAGCCTGGAAGGCGAGCTGGCCCGCACCATCTCCAGCCTCAATGGCATCAAGGGCGCCCGGGTACACCTGGCGATCCCGAAGAGTTCGGTGTTCGTCCGTGACGAGCGCAAGCCGAGTGCCTCGGTACTGGTCGAGATGTATCCCGGCCGTACCCTGGATGCCGGTCAGGTCATGGCCATCATCAACCTGGTCGCCACCAGCGTGCCGGAACTGGACAAGTCCCAGGTCACCATCGTCGACCAGAAGGGCCAGCTGCTGTCCGACCAGCAGAACCTGTCCGAGCTGTCGATCGCCGGTAAGCAACTGGACTACACCCGCAAGATGGAAGGCTCCCTGACCCAGCGCGTGCAGAACATCATGCAACCGGTGGTGGGTAACGGTCGCTTCAAGGCCGAGGTAGCCGCCGACGTGGACTTCAATGCCGTGGAGTCGACTTCTGAGCAGTTCAACCCCGACCAGCCAGCGCTGCGCAGCGAACAGCAGAACAGCGAGCAGCGTCAGACTTCCGGCGGCGGCGCCCAGGGCGTACCGGGTGCGCTGTCCAACCAGCCGCCGGGACCCTCGTCGACGCCTGAGAAGACCGGTGGCGCCCAGGGCGGCGGTGCCAACTACATCGCACCTGGCCAGCCGCTGCGCGATGCCAACGACCAGTACATCTACGACAGCAAGACCAATCTGCCGGCCACCCTGCCGTACCCGACCGACAAGCGTGAGCAGAACACCCGCAACTACGAGCTGGACCGCAGCATCAGCTACACCCGCCAGCAGCAGGGCCGCCTGCGTCGGCTTTCCGTCGCGGTGGTGCTGGACGATCAGGTCAAGGTCGATGCGGCCGGCAAGGTCACCCATCAGCCCTGGACCACCGAGGACCTGGCTCGCTTCACTCGCCTGGTGCAAGATGCCGTGGGCTTCGACGCCAGCCGCGGTGACAGCGTGAGCGTGATCAACGCGCCCTTCGCACCGGTGCAGCAGGAAGAGATCGAGAGCATTCCCTTCTACCAGCAGCCCTGGTTCTGGGGTGTGGTCAAGCAGGCCCTCGGTGTCCTCTTCATCCTGGTGCTAGTCTTTGGGGTGCTGCGTCCGGTGCTGAAGAATCTGTCCGGCGGTAACTCCAAGGACGCCGCAGCCCTGGCTGCCGCCGGCGGTGCCGGTGCCCTGGGTGCGGGAGGTCTGGATGGCCTGTCGGACGATCTGGCCGACGACAAGGTGAGCCTGGCCGGTCCGGCGCCGCTGCTGCTGCCGAGCCCCAGCGAGGGCTATGACGCTCAGCTGACCGCCATCAAGCAGCTGGTCAACGATGATCCGGGCCGTGTCGCCCAGGTAGTGAAGGATTGGATCAATGGCGACGAATGACGCGCAACTTTCCAAGGTCGAGAAGGCCGCCATCTTCCTCCTCTCGCTGGGCGAGGCCGATGCCGCGCAGATCCTGCGCCACATGGGGCCCAAGGAGGTGCAGAAGGTCGGTACCGCCATGGCCCAGATGCGCAACGTCAACCGCGAGCAGGTCGAGCGGGTGCTGGGCGACTTCATCGAGGTGGTGGGCGACCAGACCAGTCTGGGCGTGGGCGCCGACGGCTACATCCGCAAGATGCTGACCCAGGCCCTGGGCGAGGACAAGGCCAGTGGCCTGATCGACCGGATCCTGCTGGGCGGCAACACCAGCGGCCTGGACAGCCTGAAGTGGATGGAGCCACGCGCCGTAGCGGACGTTATTCGTTACGAGCACCCGCAGATCCAGGCCATCGTG
>Ga0157371_10004510_pt1 | contig 12131 bp, 8 predicted proteins | sample C45metaG_FD_113462 | JGI IMG/M metagenome (GOLD analysis project Ga0157371, IMG submission 113462) | Corn rhizosphere microbial communities from Kellogg Biological Station, Michigan, USA - C4-5 metaG | ecosystem: Host-associated > Plants > Roots > Rhizosphere > Soil | place: USA: Michigan... | reverse complement strand
GCATGTTCTTCATGGCCGGTGTGCCGTGGTTCTGGATCATCATGCTCGGCGGTCTTGGTGTCGGTGGTATCGTCACCGCCAATATGAAGCTGCCACACGTTGCGGGTCGTATCGACCGTTTCTGGACGGGTGAGGGCGACACGTTCCAGGTGGACACGGCGCGTGAAGCGATCATTCGCGGCGACTGGTTCGGCCAGGGACCGGGTGAAGGCATCGTCAAGCGCATCATTCCCGATAGCCATACCGACTTCATCTTCTCCGTTGCTGCGGAAGAGTTCGGCATCGTCTTCTGCATGGCCCTGGTTGCGATCTTCGCCTTCATCGTGCTGCGCGGCTTAAGCCACGCCTTCAAGGAAAAGGACGATTTCGTCCGCTTTGCGGTGGCAGGTCTGGTTCTCCAGATCGGTATCCAGTCGATGATCAATATCGGCGTCAATCTCGAACTCATGCCGGCCAAGGGCATGACGCTGCCGCTGATTTCCTATGGCGGTTCTTCGATGATGGCTATATGCGTGACCGCTGGCTTCCTGCTGGCGCTGACACGACACAGGCCCGAGAAGCGCGCACAGGAGCGCAGCTTCTTCCGCGTCGGCGCGGGTCTTCCTGCGGAGTAAAAGAGTGATGAGCAAGGGTATCGTTTTGCTTGCCGCCGGTGGAACCGGCGGCCATGTTTTTCCGGCAGAGGCACTTGCCTATGAGTTGAAGGCGCGCGGTTACTCCGTGCATCTGGTGACCGACAGCCGTGCCGAGCGCTATGCGGGCAAATTTCCGGCAGACGAAATTCACGTCGTTCCGTCTGCGACGATCGGTTCGAAGAACCCGATCCGCGTGATCAAGGCGCTTGCCACGCTCTGGACCGGTCTTCGCTCTGCGCGCAAGCTGATGACGCGCTTGAAGCCGGTTGCCGTCGTTGGCTTCGGCGGCTATCCGACAGTGCCGCCGCTTCTGGCCTCGACCGGCATGGGTGTTCCTTCGCTGCTGCATGAACAGAATGCCGTCATGGGCCGCGCCAACAAGGCGCTGGCAAAGCGGGTTAAGGCGATCGCCGGTGGCTTCCTGCCGGAGAACCAGGGCGAGTTCGGTGACAAGATCGTCATGACGGGCAACCCTGTCCGCCCTGCGGTGCTTTCTGCTGCCGAGATTGCCTATACGCCATCTCAGGCGGGTGAAGATTTCAACCTCGTGGTGTTTGGCGGAAGCCAGGGCGCTCAGTTTTTCTCGGCTGCTGTCCCGGCGGCGATCTGCCTGTTGCCCAACGATCTGCGCAACCGCATCAAACTGACCCAGCAGGCGCGGGTCGAGGACAAGGACAGCGTCGTCGAATCCTACAAGAAGCTTGGCGTGAAGGCGGATATCTCGCCCTTTTTTGGCGATATGGCCGAGCGGATCGCGCAGGCCGATCTGGTGATCAGCCGATCCGGCGCTTCGACCGTCTCGGAGCTTTCCGTGATCGGACGGCCTTCGGTGCTCGTTCCCTATCCGCACGCTCTCGATCACGATCAGGCGGCCAATGCGGCGGCTCTTTCTGCCGCTGGCGGCGCCAGCGTCATCAAGCAGCCCGAGCTTTCGCCAAAAGCACTTTCTGCCCTGCTGGCAGACGCGATGAACGACCCGGCGCGGCTGGAAAAGACTGCCGCTGCCGCCAAGGCGACCGGCAAGCCGGACGCCGCCAAGCGCCTTGCCGATCTCGTGGAGGCGATCGCCGCAGGGACAAGCGTTCAGCAATTCAAATCGAAGAATGAAGGAGTGCATCCATGAAGATGCCGAAAGCCATCGGTCTTGTCCATTTCATCGGAATTGGCGGCATCGGCATGAGCGGCATTGCCGAAGTGCTGCACAATCTCGGCCATCGCGTTCAGGGTTCCGATCAGGCAGACAGCGCCAATGTGCAGCGTCTGCGTGACAAGGGTATCGAGGTTTTCGTCGGTCACAAGGCAGAGAACCTGGGTGACGCGGAAGTGGTCGTCGTGTCGACCGCTATCAAGAAGAACAATCCGGAACTGGTTGCCGCGCGCGAAAAGCACCTGCCGATCGTTCGCCGGGCGGAAATGCTGGCCGAACTGATGCGTTTTCGCAATGCGATCGCCATTGGCGGGACGCATGGCAAGACCACGACGACCTCCATGGTGGCGACTCTCTTGGAAGCCGGCAATCTCGATCCGACCGTCATCAATGGCGGTATCATCAACGCCTACGGCACCAATGCGCGCATGGGCGAGGGTGAGTGGATGGTGGTGGAGGCCGATGAGTCCGACGGCACCTTCCTGAAGCTTCCCGCCGATGTTGCGGTGGTGACCAATATCGACCCGGAGCATCTCGACCATTACGGCAATTTCGATGCCGTGCGTGAAGCCTTCCGCCAGTTTGTGGAAAACGTGCCATTCTATGGCTTCGGCGTCATGTGCCTTGACCATCCAGAAGTGCAGACGCTGGTCGGCAAGATCGAGGACCGCAAGGTCATCACCTATGGTGAGAACCCGCAGGCCGATGTGCGCTTCTCCAATGTCCGCATCGACGGCACGAAGTCCATCTTCGACGTGGAGATCCGCCGCCGCCGTACAGGCAAGGTGTTTTCCTTTAAGGATCTCGTCCTGCCGATGCCCGGCCGTCACAATATCTCGAACGCCACAGCGGCGATTGCTGTTGCCAACCGCCTTGGCATTTCAGAGGCCGATATCAAGAAGGGGCTCGGCTCCTTCGGTGGGGTCAAGCGTCGCTTCACGCTGACGGGGGAATCCAACGGCGTTCAGGTCTTCGACGACTACGGTCACCATCCGGTGGAAATCAAGGCGGTGTTGAAGGCCGCACGTGAGGCTTGCCAGGGCCGCATCATCGCCGTGCATCAGCCTCACCGCTTTACGCGCCTGTCGAGCCTTTTCGAGGATTTTGCCCATTGCTTCAACGATGCGGACACGATTCTTCTTGCTCCGGTTTATGCTGCGGGTGAAGATGCCATCGAGGGCGTGAACTCCGAGACGCTGGTTTCCGCAACCAGAGCTGCGGGACATCGCGATGCCCGATACCTCGCCTCGCGCGACGATCTGGCAAAGACGGTCGCAGCCATTGCGAATCCGGGTGATTTCGTGGTTCTCTTGGGGGCTGGTAATATTACGCAGTGGGCGGCGGCGCTGCCCTCGGAATTGGATAGCATTTCAGGAAAGTCTGCATGAGACAGGTGGATGGGGTAAAGTTGCTGGAAAGGCTCGGCGACGGAGTAAAGGAACTAAGAGGACGTGTGACGCCGGACTCGCCAATGGACCGCGTGACGTGGTTCAGGGCCGGTGGTCTTGCGGAACTGATGTTCCAGCCCCACGACACGGATGATCTCATCACCTTCCTCAAGATTCTGCCCGAGGATGTTCCGCTGACCGTGGTTGGCGTTGGCTCCAACCTGCTGGTGCGTGACGGCGGCATTCCGGGCGTCGTCGTGCGCTTGTCCGCCAAGGGTTTTGGTCAGGTCGAGCTTGCTGGCGAAAATCGTATCAAGGCGGGTGCTATCTGCCCGGACAAGCATATCGCAGCCATGGCGATGGATAATGGCATCGGCGGCTTCCACTTCTACTATGGCATTCCGGGCTCCATCGGCGGCGCGCTGCGCATGAACGCCGGTGCGAATGGCGGCGAAACCCGAGACCGTGTCGTGGAAGTCTATGCGGTGGATCGCAAGGGCAACAGCCATGTGCTGTCCAATGCCGATATGGAGTATAGCTACCGGCATTCGGGCGCCGATAAAGATCTGATCTTCACGGGCGCACTTTTCGAGGGCTATCCGGAAGACCGTGCTAAGATCCGTGCCGATATGGATGCTGTGCGTCATCACCGTGAGACTGTTCAACCGATCCGCGAACAGACGGGTGGTTCGACCTTCAAGAATCCGGAAGGTCACTCGGCCTGGGAGTTGATCGACGAGGCGGGTGGTCGCGGCATGGTGATCGGCGGCGCGCAGATGTCGTCGCTGCATTGCAACTTCATGATCAATACCGGTCACGCGACGGGCTACGATCTCGAATATCTCGGTGAAGCCGTGCGCAAGCGTGTCTTCGAGAAATCCGGCATTCGTCTGGAATGGGAAATAAAGCGCCTTGGCCTTTTCATGCCGGGCCGCGAAGTCGAGCCCTTCCTCGGCGGCTAAGCGCATTCAGTAAGATATAAAGAAAAGCCCGCGAAGTCAGAAACTTCGCGGGCTTTTTTATTAGCTTGATTCAGGCTTCAAGCGGCGCATCGGGAATGGTGCGCCGCCATTGTCGGGATCGCTTACACTTCGTCCTTGCCTGAGGCGAGGATGCAGACCAGCGTGATCACGGCAGCGATGCCGAGATAATAGCCGACGGCGGCCATGCCGTAATTCGTCTGCAGCCACGTCGCGATGTAAGGTGCGAGAGAGGCGCCGACGATGCCTGCGAAGTTGAAGGTCAGCGACGCGCCGGTGTAGCGCACGCTGGTGGGGAAGGGGGCAGCCAATGCCGCGCCGATCAGCGCGTAGGTCATGCCCATCAGTGCCATGGCCGAAGCCGCGAAGATTGCGACGCCTGTTTCGCCGCCGCCCAGAAGAACCGGAAGCAGGAAGGAGAAGGCAGCGATCAGGACTGTGATGACGATCAGGGACAGGCGACGACCGACCTTGTCACCGACGATGCCGGTCAGCGGAATGAAGATGCCGAAGACGACGGCGCTGAGGATCTGGATTTCCAGCGCGTCGAGGAAGGGGATCTTCAGGACCTTGACGTTGTAGGACAGCAGCCAGGCGGTTGCGATATAGAACAGCACGAAAGTGACGAGCGCTACGAAGGTGCCGAGGAACAGGCTGCGCTTGTACTTGGTAAAGATTTCCTTCGCAGGAACCGCAACGCGCTCGTGCTTGTCGATGGCCTTCTGGAAGGCGGGCGTTTCCGAGATGGAGAAACGGACCCACAAACCAACGGCGATCAGCAGCGTCGAGGCAATGAAAGGAATACGCCAGCCCCAGGAAATCAGTGCTTCATTCGACATGACATGCAGCAGCAGCCAGAAGATGCCGGAGGACAGGAAGAGGCCGACCGGTGCACCGAGCTGCGGGAACATCGCATACCAGTTGCGTTTGCCAGGAGGCGCGTTTTCCGTTGCCAGAAGAACCGCACCGCCCCATTCGCCGCCAAGGCCGAAGCCCTGACCGAAACGGCACAGTGCCAGCAGCAGTGGAGCGAGAACGCCTGCGGTCTCATAGGACGGCAGAAGGCCGATCACGACGGTGGAAATGCCCATTGTCAGAAGAGCCGCAACCAGCGTCGTCTTGCGGCCAACGCGGTCACCGTAGTGGCCGAACACCAGCGCGCCGAGCGGACGGGCAAAGAAGGCGATCGAGAAGGTGGCGAAGGATGCAAGCAGCGCCGTCATCGGATCGCTGTTGGGGAAGAACAGCGTCGGAAACACGAGCACGGCTGCGGTCGCATAAACGTAGAAATCGAAGAATTCGATGGTCGTGCCGACCAGGCTGGCAGTGAGAACTCGTGCAGGCGAATTTGTCTTTACATCGTTCGGCTTGTCAGCTGTCGGCGATACAGGCGATATCGCGTCAGTCATTATATTCGTTCCATTGTTAAGTAGGACTTATGACCTTCAAGAGGCTGCGGTTGCGTTAACGCAATTTTCGATCCTTTGAAACGCTTAAAGCGCAATAAGCAGCAAAAAATACAAGGGAAGGCGGGGTGTTTCCGTTCGCGGTAATTTCAACCAGCTTGCCGCTTGTCCTTGATAAGCGTGACGAATGGTGTCGCGAGGCGGTGTTAAAAACCCTGGGGACAAGCTGGCGATCTTAACGAATCGATCTTGCTTTCGATGCCGATGCTCAAACTCCGCGCAACGGTTTTATTTGATCCGGTTGAAATTCTGAATCTTGCATCGACCGCAACACTCTGATTCCAAGGAAGGAATCCGTGCCTCATGTGATTCTTTAACAAAAATCGCATCGCGGGCCGTTTCGGTTAAGGAAAGTAAACGCTTCGTTAACCTTAATGACGTTTAAGTGTCTCGTACGGGTCGGGCGAGAGAATCGCGAACCATTCCGGTTCCGGTGCCTCGTCTGGAATTTCAGGTGTTAGAGGTTTTTATGAGCGGCAAGCACGTAGCTGTTCTTATGGGTGGGTTTTCTGCGGAGCGGCCGGTCAGCCTCTCGTCGGGAGAGGCTTGCGCGTCCGCGCTGGAAGGCGAGGGCTATAAGGTCACGCGTGTGGATGTTGACCGTAACATCGCTTCCGTTCTTGCGGATCTGCGGCCTGATGTCGCCTTCAATGCGCTGCATGGCCCATTCGGTGAAGACGGTACGATCCAGGGCATCCTGGAATATCTTGAAATTCCCTATACGCATTCGGGCGTTGCCGCGTCTTCTCTGGCGATGAACAAGTCGCAGTCCAAGAAGATTGCCGCTGCCGCGGGCATTCCTGTCGCTGCTGAAAAGCTGATGAACCGTTTCGATATCGGTTCAGAGCATCCGATGGCGACGCCTTACGTCGTCAAGCCGGTCCGCGAAGGCTCGAGCTTCGGTGTCGTCATCGTCAAGGAAGATCAATCCCATCCTCCGCAAGTGCTTGGCTCGACCGAGTGGCGTTATGGTGATTCGGTCATGGTCGAGCGCTATGTTCATGGCCGTGAAATGACCTGCGGCGTGATGAATGGCGAGGCTCTCGGTGTCACGGAAGTGGTGCCGCTCGGCCATAATTTTTACGATTACGACGCGAAATACGCCAAGGGTGGCTCAAAGCATGTCATCCCGGCGGAAATTTCACCGAATATTTACCAAAAAATCCAATCATTGGCAGTCATGGCGCATCAGGTGATTGGCTGCCGTGGCGTGAGCCGTTCGGATTTTCGCTACGACGACCGTTTCTCAGAAGATGGCGAACTTATCTGGCTGGAAATCAATACCCAGCCGGGCATGACGCCAACCTCCCTCGTGCCCGAAATGGCGGCTCATCAGGGCCGTTCCTTTGGTGAGCTTGTCCGGTGGATGGTGGAGGACGCGTCGTGCTTGCGGTAAACGGCAAAAGATCGACAGCTAAAAAACGTGTGAACAACGCATCGGTCAGTGCGGACGATCGCCTCGTCCTTCCGCGTCCGCTGCGTCGTGTGTTCCGTTTTTGCGCCAGCCTTGCGACGGGGCGCATTCACATTCCGGCTCACACCGGTACGGCTTCGACACTGGTATTCTTCTCCGCCGTTGGTCTCTATGGCATGTCGCTTGGTGGCCACACGGAACTGGTCGCTCAGGCGACGACCTCTGCTGCCGGTTTTGCTGTTGAAGACGTGAAGGTCTCCGGCAATCTGCAGACGTCGGAAATCGAAGTCTTTCAGCTTCTGGGTCTCGATGGCGCGACGTCGCTGATCGCGCTCGACGTCAATGCCGCCCGCAAGAAGCTGACCGAGCTTCCCTGGGTCGAAGATGTCGAAGTGCGCAAGGTCTATCCGAAGACGATCGAAGTTCGTCTGAAGGAGCGCCAGGCTTTCGGCATCTGGCAGCACGGCTCGGAACTCTCGCTGATCGAAAAAAGCGGCAGCGTGATCGCGCCGTTGCGGGACAATAAATATGCCGGCCTGCCGCTGTTCGTCGGTCGTGACGCCGAAACGGGTGCCGCAGGTTTCGTCGACGAGTTGGCCGACTGGCCGGAAATTCGCAACCGCGTTCGCGCTTATGTGCGCGTCGCTGGTCGTCGCTGGGATTTGCATCTCGACAACGGGATCGTCGTCAAGTTGCCGGAAGAAAATGTGCCGAAGGCGCTGCAGCTTCTTGCTCGCCTCGACATGGAGCAGAAAATCCTTTCGCGCGATGTCGCAGCCGTTGACCTGCGCCTTTCCGACCGCACCACGGTGCAGTTGACGGAAGGTGCGGCAGAGCGTCGCCAGACCGCCGTTGACGCCCGCAGCAAAGCCCTCAAGAAAGCGGAGAAGAGCACATGAGCTTATTCGGTTCTTCTCAGTTCGGTCTTCCGCGCCTGAAGCCCTTGTCGTCAAAGCGCAACCATGTGGTTTCGGTTCTTGATATCGGCTCCACCAAGGTGGTCTGCATGATCGGTCGCCTGACGCCGCGCCAGGAGAGCGAGGTTCTTCCCGGTCGCACCCATAAGGTCGATGTGATCGGCATTGGTCATCAGCGCTCGCGTGGCGTGAAATCCGGCGTGATCGCCGATCTCGATGCGCTGGAAGGCGTCATTCGTCTGGCCGTCGATGCGGCCGAGCGCATGGCGGGCCTGACCGTCGACAGCCTGATCGTCAATGTTTCGGCTGGCCGTCTGGCAAGCGATATCTACACTGCCTCCATCGATCTCGGCGGCCAGGAAGTGGAAGCCGGCGATCTTCGCAAGGTTCTGATTGCCGCAAGCCAGCAGTCGCTGCGCCAGGACCGTGCAATTCTCCACTCGCTTCCGACTGGCTATTCGCTGGATGGCGAGCGCGGCATTCGCGATCCGCTTTCCATGTATGGCGACCTTCTGGGCGTGGACATGCATGTTGTCACCGCTGAGCGCACGGCGCTGAAGAACCTCGAGCTCTGCATCAACCGTGCGCATCTGTCGGTCGAAGGCATTGTTGCCACTCCCTATGCCAGCGGTCTTGCGGCACTTGTGGATGACGAAGTCGAACTCGGTTGCGCTGCCATCGACATGGGCGGCGGCACCACGACGATTTCGGTTTTTGCCGAAGGTCGTCTGGTTCACACGGATGCTATCGGTCTTGGCGGTCATCACGTCACCACCGACCTCGCACGTGGTCTTTCCACGCGCATCGAGGATGCCGAGCGTCTGAAGGTCGTTCACGGTTCCTCGCTTGCAAATGGTGGCGTGGACGATCGCGAGATGATCGCCGTTCCGCCGATCGGCGAGGATGATCGCGATCAGCCATCGCAGGTTTCGAAGGCACTGGTCAGTCGCATCATTCGCGCTCGCATCGAAGAGACGCTCGAACTGATCCGCGACCGTATCCAGAAGTCCGGTTTCAGCCCGATCGTGGGCAAGCGCGTGGTGCTGACGGGTGGCGCGAGCCAGCTCACCGGTCTGCCGGAAACGGCGCGTCGCATTCTGGCTCGCAATGTGCGCATCGGTCGTCCGATGGGCGTGGCGGGCCTGCCGGTTGCGGCCAAGGGCCCGGCCTTTTCCACGGCTTGCGGATTGATGATCTATCCGCAGATCGCGGACATTGAAATTCACGCGGCGCAGAGCGGAATGTTCTCGCCGTTTGGAATGGGCAGCGGGCGGATCGCCCGTGTGGGGCAGTGGCTGAAAGAAAGTTTCTGATCCTTTTCCTGCGTATCACGGAAGAGGAATGAGTGAAGTTCAAAGAAATTGGCCAGCGGGGCGTTGCCGGCCATCAAAAGAAGGAATGGTAAAATGACGATACAGCTGCAAAAGCCGGATATCACCGAGCTGAAGCCACGCATCACCGTTTTCGGTGTTGGCGGCGGTGGCGGTAACGCTGTCAATAACATGATCACGGCAGGTCTGCAGGGCGTCGATTTCGTCGTCGCCAACACTGACGCGCAGGCCCTGACGATGACGAAGGCCGACCGGGTGATCCAGCTCGGCGTCAACGTCACAGAAGGTCTCGGCGCCGGCTCGCAGCCGGAAGTCGGTCGCGCTGCTGCCGAAGAGTGCATCGATGAAATCATCGACCACCTGAACGGCACCCACATGTGCTTCGTCACCGCCGGCATGGGCGGCGGCACGGGCACGGGTGCGGCTCCGGTCGTTGCACAGGCTGCCCGCAACAAGGGCATCCTGACGGTCGGCGTTGTTACCAAGCCGTTCCATTTCGAAGGTGGACGCCGCATGCGTCTGGCCGAACAGGGCATCGAAGAGCTGCAGAAGTCTGTCGATACGCTGATCGTCATTCCGAACCAGAACCTCTTCCGCATTGCCAACGACAAGACGACCTTTGCCGATGCCTTCGCAATGGCCGACCAGGTTCTCTATTCCGGCGTTGCCTGCATCACCGACCTGATGGTGAAGGAAGGTCTCATCAACCTCGACTTCGCCGACGTTCGCTCGGTCATGCGCGAAATGGGCCGCGCAATGATGGGTACGGGTGAAGCTTCCGGCGAAGGCCGCGCAATGCAGGCTGCGGGAGCGGCAATTGCCAACCCGCTGCTCGACGAAACCTCGATGAAGGGCGCACAGGGCCTCCTGATCTCCATCACCGGTGGTCGTGACCTGACGCTCTTCGAAGTCGACGAAGCTGCAACGCGTATTCGCGAAGAAGTCGATCCGGATGCCAACATCATCCTCGGCGCGACTTTCGACGAAGCGCTCGAAGGCCTCATCCGCGTCTCCGTCGTTGCCACCGGCATCGACCGTGTACCGGGCCAGATGGAAAAGAACATCGCCGAAATGCGTGCAGCCGCCGCTGCAGCAGCAAAGCCCGTTATCCGTCCCTCCGCGGCCGTTGCATCCGCTCCGGCCGCAGTTCAGCCTGCCCCAGTTATGCAGGCACCAAAGTCCGGAGATCCGATTGCTCAGACCATCCGCGCTGCGGAAGTCGATATGGAGCGCGAACTGGCTCTGGCCGCTGCTGAACAGCAGTTGCGCCAGGCACAGGCAGAAGCCGAGTTCCGCCCACAGAGCAAGTTGTTCGCATCTGCTCCGGCCGAAGCGCCGGTCGTTGCTCGCCCCGCAGCACCGGTTCAGGCTGCTCCGGCACCTGTATACCACGCTCCGGAGCAGGTCGCAGCGCCGGCTCCGCGCATGGCACAGCCACAGGCTCAGGTTTATCATGAACCAGCTCCTGTCGCGCGCCAGCCGGAGCCGGTTCGCATGCCAAAGGTCGAAGACTTTCCGCCAGTGGTAAAGGCTGAAATGGATCACCGTGCACAGGTTGCTCACGCAGCGCCTGAAGAGCGCGGCCCCATGGGTCTCTTGAAGCGAATCACAAATTCGCTCGGCCGTCGTGATGAAGAAGAAACTGTTCCTTCCGACATGATGGATGCTCCGAGCCTTGCTCCGCAGCAGCGCCGTCCGATGTCTCCGGAAGCGAGCATGTACGCACCGCGTCGCGGCAATCTGGATGACCACGGTCGCCAGTCGCCGGCTTCTTCCAGTCATCACGAAGACGATCAGCTCGAAATTCCGGCCTTCCTGCGCCGTCAGTCGAACTGATCGAATAGCCGGTCGGTGAACCGATCAGGCGATTCTGCGTTAAGCGAATACCCGGGTCTGAAAGGCCCGGGTATTCGTGTTTCACCGCCTCGGTGCGAGGGTGCTTCTCTCAATTCTTTCAAATGCTTGGGTCTGTAACAAAGCGAAATCAACAGTGATTTGTGATGGCGCTGCAGTGTGCGTATGTAAGAACATGGGAATGGGAAATAACGTCTCCGTGAGCGCTGCATTTCCCCTCTTTTGACTTCGGACCAAGCCGGCATCGCTGGCGGGGTCACATGAAAAGGCTTGATACGCATGACCATCGGATTGCTCGGTTTTCAGACAACTATCGCCAACCCTGTTCAACTCAAGGGTATCGGCGTGCATTCGGGCAACCCGGCTTCTATGACGTTTCAGCCGGCGGAAGCCGGTACGGGCATCGTCTTCAGCCGCACGCTGGAGAACGGTACCGTGGTGGAAGTGAAGGCGGTTTCTGCCAATGTCGGCAATACCGATCTTTGCACCGTGATCGGCCGTTCGCCCGCACAGTCCGTTGCTACCGTCGAACATGTCATGGCAGGCATCTACGCCATGGGCATCGACAACCTGATCGTTGAGGTCGACGGTCCGGAAGTGCCGATCATGGATGGCAGCTCCGCACCGTTCATCGAAGCGATCGAATCGGTTGGCATCGTCAATCTCGGCGTAAAGCGCCGCTACATCCGCGTCATCAAGCCGGTTCGTATCGATGCTGGCGCATCCTGGGCGGAGTTCCGCCCGTATGATGGTACGCGCTTCGAAGTCGAAATCGATTTCGATACGCCGCTGATCGGTCGCCAGACCTGGAAGGGCGACCTGACGGCCGAGACGTTCAAGAACGAGCTTTCGCGTGCTCGCACATTCGGCTTCATGCGTGATGTGGAGCGCCTGTGGGCTGCCGGTTACGCGCTTGGCTCCTCGCTGGAAAATTCGGTTGTCATCTCCGACGACCATACGGTCATCAATATGGAAGGCCTGCGCTATGAGAAGGAAGAG
>Ga0157371_10004509_pt1 | contig 12133 bp, 10 predicted proteins | sample C45metaG_FD_113462 | JGI IMG/M metagenome (GOLD analysis project Ga0157371, IMG submission 113462) | Corn rhizosphere microbial communities from Kellogg Biological Station, Michigan, USA - C4-5 metaG | ecosystem: Host-associated > Plants > Roots > Rhizosphere > Soil | place: USA: Michigan... | reverse complement strand
GTCGTTATACAACAGACCAGCAGATCAAAAGTTTGATTATAAGCTTACGTAACAAAGTAATGTTATAGACCTTTATTCGAAAAGTTTACAGCCATTATGATTAAATTGCCGCAATAATTTGATATTCATGAATAACCTATTTCTAAAAACAGCCGCTATTGTATTATTTTTTCTAACTATTGTAACTATTTCTAATGCACAAGAACTTCCTTCTGCTAAGTTACAGAGTAATCCATGGACCAAAAATCAACTTATGGAACCTTCTGTTTTAGCAAAAATGATTGAGAAAGGGCAGAAAATCCGTATTTATAATATTGGTGTTGTTGAGGATATAAAGGGCGCTACTCATCTTGGAGCTGCCAGCGAAAAGCAAAATGTTGAAAAGTTAGGCAAAGTATTGAAGGGACTTCCAAAAAATGAAATGATTGTGGTGTATTGTGGCTGCTGCCCAATGGACAAATGCCCAAATATCAGACCCGCGTTTAAAGCATTAAATGATCAAAAATTCACCAAAGCATATTTATTAAATTTAACAGTTAATCTAAAAACAGAATGGATTAACAAAGGCTATCCACTTGCCCAGTCTGTTAAATAAACTATATTTATTTTTGCTTCTTCAAGAAAGCTTTTTTCCTGTTTTCAGTTGCCCGGTATTCCGTTATTCTAGAAATTATTTCTACAGGAAGTGGTTTGCTTAATGGGAATTTTATGGTTCCCTTGGATAATTCGTAATCAGATAGCTGATCTTTAAACTCGGTTATTCCGCTTGGACCAGGATAAAAACCAATGTGACTCTTGTAGCCTCCAAAATGCACTAAATTACCATTTAAAAATAATGTTGGAATACCATAACTGATTTTTTCTTCAGCATCAGGTGCCGCATCGTTTACAATTTTTCTAAACTCTTTTAGAACAAGCTGTACTTCATCAGGAAAAGCCGAAATATAGTCGTCAATTGTTGTTGGTGTATCGCTTTTTATCATAACATATGGCATGTGTTTAATCAAAAATACAAATAAAAGTTTGTCGTCAAATATTTGCTATATTAGTTCTTAAAAAAGAAATGGTTCGAAAATTAGGTGCAGCTACTACGCTCATATTGTGCTTGATAACTTTGCTTGTCCAAGCTCAAACAACAACATCGCCAACTGTTATAACTCCCACCACAGCTTTATCTCATTATCTTAATAATGGTGATAACACCTTTAAATGGGAGTTGAAGGATTCTTATATTCTTGATGATGTTACTGTATTTACCATTTTACTTACTTCGCAAAAGTGGAGAGAATACACCTGGACACATCAGCTTAGCGTAATGGTTCCAAAAGAAAATAAATATGATGGAGCTCTGCTATTTATTACAGGTGGTAGCATAGATAAAGAAGGGTTGCCAAACTGGAGTCAAAAGGGGGATGGCCTGATTAAAACTTTTGGTGAAATAGCAAGGGAGAATAAGGCTGTAGTAGCCATACTGAAACAAACTCCAAATCAGCCTCTTTATAACAATTTAACTGAAGATGCTTTAATATCTTATACACTTCACAATTTTAAGAAAGATGGCGATTATAGCTGGCCATTGTTATTTCCTATGGTTAAGTCGGCAAAAAGTGCAATGGATGCTGTTCAGGAATTCTCAAAACAAAAATTACATCATACCCTCAATAGATTTGTTGTATCGGGTGCATCAAAACGTGGCTGGACAACCTGGCTTACCGGAGCTGTTGACAAGCGTGTAACTGCAATTGCTCCTATGGTTATTGATATGCTGAATATGCCGGTAAGCATGAACTATCAGATAAAAGTTTGGAAAGATTACAGCATTCAGATAGAGGATTATGTTAAACTTGGCCTTGTTCAGGATTTGGGTACTGGAAGTACCAATAATTTAGCAACTATGATTGATCCATATGCTTATCGTAAGTCATTAACAATGCCGAAAATGATTTTAATGGGCACGAATGATGAATATTGGCCAATTGACAATATAAAAAATTATTACGACAGTATTCCGGGGCAAAACTTAATTCATTATATACCAAATGTGGGCCATGGGTTGGGTGATGGTAAAGAGGCCATGACTACTTTAAGTTCATTCTTTGGGCTTACCATGTCGAAATCATCATATCCGGTATGCACATGGAAATCTTCGCAAAGCAATAAGGGAGTTAAGGTTAGCATTAAAACTACTGCAAATAAATTAATTGATGTTACCTTATGGTATGCAGATTCACCTGATTTGGATTTTAGAAATGATAAATGGGAGTCGAGAAAACTGGATGTTAAACCAAAATCTGAAATAAATGCATTTGAAGCATATCCGAGTTCGGGTTACAAGGCATTTTATGTTGATTTGAAGTATAAGGACGCTAAAGGTGGGGAGTATGTGGAAAGTACACGGGTATTTATGGTAGATGATAAGGAGCTTTTGTAACTAAAGAAGGTTTATTTACTTAAGTAATAAAACATCATCCCAAATAGCGAGGCTGCAAGTGTGTTCAGCAAATTTACCATGTCATTGTTCAAATAGCTTTTACGTTCAAGAGTAGCACCGAGAAAGGAATCTGTAATGTTCCCAATTATTCCTGCGGCAATAACCAAAAGACTTTTTTTATCAAATCCTGTATAAATTAAGGCTATTATGCATGCGCCACAAGCACCTATCAGTGTTCCTTCTAAACTTATAACTCCATCCAGGCCATTGGCATCTTTTTTAAAAGTCAGAATGTTATAAAACCTGCGCCCGTATACCATTCCCAGCTCAGAAGATAGGGTGTCGGCAAGTGCAGATGCAAGGCTTGCAGCCACCATTAAAATATATAAATCTGAATGATGATGATCAACTATTGCTAAAATAGCCAATAAGCCGGCAACGCCACCATTTGCAAATACTTGCCCGGCATTTCTACCCATATTATCCGTAGTTTCAGGATGATATCTTGCTTTAAATTGTTTTTTATGAGCTGTTGCCAATACAGCGAGAATAAAAAAGGTAACAAGCATTAAAATACCGGTTTCTCCAAATGCTGTAAATACAAGTAAACCAATTAAACCAGCAGTAAGCGATGCAGGTAAAGTTAATTTTCTTGCCCAAACACATATTGCCATCATGGCAATTAGCAATACCACAATAATAAATAAGCCGGGAGATAACATTATAGGCATTAGTTTTACCGAGATTTAGAATAGTTGTAATGTAACAACCGGCTCTGCAACAGATGAGCCTGGTTTACTTTGGGGTTTAGTTTTATGTTTAATAATCCAGGCAGTATAATCTTCTGGTTTTATAGTCTCTTTTAATAAGCCCGAAGCAAATTGCATTTGTGAAACCCTGGCTTCAATTATTTGCCTGTATTTCTGCAATAAGTGCTGTATTTGCTGTTGAATTTTGTTTTTTGGTTTAATTCTAATGTTTTTGTTTACAGGGTTTAAAAGCTGTATTGTTATTTCTTTACCAAAATAGGCCAATGCCGATTCAATTCTTGCTTGAAACACTTGCTGATCTTTAAAGCCTGTCTGTTTATGCAATTGCTTTACCTGATTTTGGAATTTATCTGACAGGGCCATAAGATCTCTGACCGACTTATCCAATTGTACAAGCAGAGATTTAAATTCGGGAAGGTGTGATTTAACAATCTCAGCATTGGAACCGATAGTTTCCAATCCGATAAGTACACGGTTTAGAGAAAAGTGATTTAATACTACCTGAAGTATAAATTTTTCTTGTTCAATAATTAAAATGTTCGCTAAATCACCTTCTTTGGAAGGGTTCATATAATTAATAACCTCAGTATTTGATCTTAAACTTTCAGTACTGATCCTGGATTTTAAAATAAGCCCGTTTAAAGTTCTGACGCGGCTTAAAGCAACATATACCTGACCAGCAACAAATGATTTCCCGGCATCTATTATGGCGTTATCAAATGTTAGCCCCTGACTTTTATGAATAGTAACAGCCCAGGCTAATTTAATCGGATATTGTGAAAACTCACCAACCTGTTGCTGTATAATGTCTTGTTCCGGATCAGCTTTATATTCAAAAGATTGCCACGAAGTTTTTTCCAATAACAAATCATCTTCCTGTGGAAAAGAGATGTAGATCTCTCCATCTTTAATAGATTTAACCTTCCCGATTTTTCCGTTGTAGTACTTTCGATTATCACCAGTATCATTTTTTATGAACATAATCTGGGCACCTTCTTTAAGTTTTAAAGTTTGCTCAGCTTGTAATCCCAGATCTCTAAACTCGCCACTTATTTCTCCTTCAAAGGTATATTCATTGCCCTCAAGCTCTTCTAGTTTTTCCTTATTAATGGTATTTGCTTCGGCATTATGTGACGTAATGATAATGGGGTTTAAATCTTCAGTGGACTTGAATTGAGGTTCAAATCTTTTGTTTAACAGTTCCAAACTACTTTCACTGATCTGATTGTTCCTTATGTCATTTAGAATATTGATGAACTCAGGTTCAGTTTGTCTAAATACAGTGGTAAGTTCTATCTGTAAAAGCGGATTTCTGCGTATCACAAGTGCATCAAAAAAGTATGGAGAAGGGTAAGCTTTGCTTAAAAACGCCCAGTCTTCTCTTTTGGTAACTGGCGGTAGCTGATATAAATCACCAATTAAAAGGAGTTGCACACCACCAAAAGGAATTGTGTTTTTTCTTACTGATCTAAGAATGGCGTCAATCACATCCAATAAATCGCAACGTACCATTGATACCTCATCAATAACAAGTAACTCCAACTCATTAAAAAGATTCAATTTTTCCCTCGTATAACTTAAATCAGAAACCATAGATTGAATAGACAATATTCCCGATTGTAGGTTTTCTAAGCTAATGTCGCCAGGGAAGAAAGAACCTGGAGGAAGTTGAAAAAAGGAATTTATGGTGGTTCCCTTAGCATTCATTGCTGCAACTCCTGTTGGGGCCACAATTGCCATCTTTTTTGAGCTGCTTTCTTTAATTCGTTTAAGTAGGGTAGTTTTTCCTGTTCCAGCCTTTCCTGTCAAAAAGATATTCTGATTGGTATAGTCAATAAAAGATAAAACTTTGTCGAAAATTGAATTAGAAGAACCGTCATTACTCATAGAGCAAATTTAATTGAAATTTTCTCGGGTTCCGCCGAATGTTGAAATGTATTATTTGTTCCGGTTGTTATCAAAAATAATATATTTGTTAAATAACCAATTAACGCACTTTAAAATGAAACGATTTATAATAGCTTCATTAATTTCTATATCAATTATTTCATGTAATTATGCGCAGCAGCCCGCAAATGCCAATTCAGAACTGCCTGGCAAGGCAATCAGTTATCAGGATTGGAAGAAGGAAGCAGAAACTAATATCAGACTTAATCCTAAGTTTGGTAACGCAGTTAAATCAGAATCGCAGAAGCAAGCAGATCAGAAATTTATTAATGATTGCCTGAAACAACATGGCGATCACCTTAAAGCATCAGAGGAAGTTGTAAAATTAGGGTTTGATTACCTCTATAAAGGCGATATCAAAACAGCGATGTACAGGTTTAATCAGGCCTGGCTGTTAGAGCCTAAAAATGAAAATGCTTTCTGGGGATTTTCAGCTGTTTATTTTACCCTTGGAGATCATGAAAAAGCGATGGAGCAGTTGAATGAAGGACTTATTCTAAATCCTAACAGCTCAAATTTACTTACCGATAAGGCTACAATATATTATGCCAAATATCCTGCAAATAATGATTCAAAGGATTTGTCAACCGCTATAGATTTATTAAACCAATCGTATAAAATAGATCCTGCAAATCAAAATACTGTATTCAAATTATCAGTAGTTTATTTTATGAAGCAAGATTGTAAAAATGCTTTAAAGTATTATAATGAATGCAAATCACTTGGAGGAAGACCTATCACAAAAGATTATACCGAAGCACTTAAAAAGCTTTGTCCATAGTACGCGACCATTTTTTCTAAATTTAAACACCTAAACCAACCAAACCATGAAATTTATTTACTCCATTTTTGGTATTCTACTTACCGGTATGTTAACAACAGCCCTGGCACAGCAAAAAGAAAGACCTAAAGAGAATGTAAGCAATAAAGTAATTGTAGCTTACGTAACTTCGTGGGGTAAAGTCTTGCCAGATCCTAAACTTGTAACGCATATCAACTATGCTTTTGGGCATGTAAATAAAACATTTGATGGCGTTACTATAGAAAATGAAGGTCGCTTGAAAGATATAGTTGAATTAAAATCTAAATATCCACAACTAAAAGTGTTGTTGTCTATAGGGGGGTGGAAAAGTGGCAGGTTTAGCGAAATGGCTGCATCTGATGAAAATAGAAGCAAATTTGTTGATGACTGCCAACGAATAGTAAAAACATTTAATCTGGATGGTATAGACATTGATTGGGAATATCCTACAAGTTCCGAAGCCGGGATATCTTCTTCCCCGGATGATACCAAAAACTACACTTTACTGATGTCACAGATCCGGAATAAGATTGGCAAGAAAAAATTACTAACTCTGGCATCTGTTTCAAATGCAAAGTATATAGATTTTAGAGCTATAACCCCAATAGTAGATTTTGTAAACGTGATGACTTATGACATGGGAACTCCTCCAAATCATCATGCCGGACTTTACCACTCACAATATACTAAAGACATCAGTGTAGATGAAGGTGTTACGGCTCATTTGAATGCAGGCATACCTGCTAATAAACTTGTTCTTGGAATGCCATTTTATGGACATGGCAAAGGTGATATAGCATGGTATATCGATTATAAAGACATCGTAAAATTAAGTGGTTATACAAAGAAATGGGACGATGTAGCTAAAGCTCCTTATTTAGTAAACGATGCCGGCGAGTTTGTGCTAACTTATGAGACACCCCAATCAATTGCTGTAAAATGTACTTATTTGCTTGAAAAGGGGATGCTTGGTGCTATGTACTGGGACTACACTGCAGATACAGAAGATGGAGAATTAAGGAAAGCCGTATATTCTGGCGTTTATAAGAAATAGTTCAGAACTACACTATTTTTCTTTTTCAAGTAAACCGGAAAGTTCAGCTGACTTATTAAACTGCGGATTGTGATCTGACTTAAATATTAGGTATTTATAACCTCTTTTTTTTGCCCTTTCACCATAAGTATAAAAATCATCTTGTTCAGGCTTTTTACCTTCTTCAACGGTTAATATATAAGTGGCGGGCAATTTTAAAGCTGCAGGATTTTTTCTGGAAACAGGTTGGGTGAAGGTTTTAATAGACTGTGGTACATCTTTTGGTGCCGGCTGATTTGGCTTAACCCAACTTGGTACCATAAAACCATTTGTTGATGCAAACTGGATATTTTTAGCTCCGCCTTCCCTTGAAGTAGCTAAGCTTTCTCCATCATTAGGTAAAATGGCATCAAGAAAAACCAACTTTTTAATTCGGTCCGGAATACTATCCGCCACTCCTGTAATTACCATGCCGCCATAACTATGACCTACCAGTATTACATTTTTAATATTTTCATAAAGTATTAAGTTAACTACATCCTTAATATGAGTATTTAGGTCAACATCTGGAGAACTTAAATGAACTCGTTCGCCCTGACCGGTTAAGCTAGGCCTGTAGATAACATTACCGTGGTTAGACATTATTTCATCTACATTTTTAAAAGCCCAGCTACCTCCCCATGCCCCGTGAACAATTACGTATACAGGTTTTTCCTGAGCTAATAAACAATTGGAAATGAATAAGCTTATAAAGCAAACAGCTGGTATGATGAGCTTTTTGGTAAATATGAACATGGTCTGCAGACGGGTTTAGTATTTACTAAATATAGTAATATTAGGTAATAGTGCAACATATGTAATATGTAAGTGTCTTATGAACAAGAACGGCATCAATGAGACAATATCTATTTCTGTTTCTTTTGTTTATATACACCTGCGTTTGTCACGCTCAGGACCCCGCGGTACAAAAGAAATTGCAGGCAGTAAGAGCTGCTGAAAGTCCAAAAATAGATGGTATTCTTGATGATCGTTGTTGGATTGATGTTCCTGTTGCTACTGACTTTTTCGAGATCAGACCTGTGCCAGGCAGAGTAGAGGGAAAAGACAAGCGTACAGAAATGAAGGTGATATATGATGACGCTGCAGTTTATGTCTATGCCCGAATGTATGATCATCCAGATAGTGTTTCTCACGAATTGGTTTCGCGGGACAATATTGGAAATGCGGATTTTATCTCTATCATTTTTGATCCCTTCTATGATAAGATGAATGGAAATGGCTTTTTTGTTACTGCTGCCGGAGTTCAGTTTGATGCAAAATATTCACAAATCGGTGATGAAGATTCTAATTGGAATGCTGTTTGGGAAAGTGCCGTTAAAATTGACGATAGTGGTTGGACTGCCGAAATGAAAATTCCTTACTCTGCTTTGCGTTTTTCAATAAAAGAGATTCAAAACTGGGGGCTCAACTTTAGTCGCCGAATTCAGCGTTCCAATGTCCAGACTTTCTGGAATTATGTAAATCCCAATGTAAACGGATTCATTAATCAGGAAGGTTTATGGATAGGCATCAAAGATATAAAACCACCCTTACGCTTGTCATTTTCTCCTTACCTGTCTGCATATGTTAACCACTATCCGTCTAATATTCCAGGTGTTAAAAATACAACAGCCCGATTCAATGGTGGTATGGATGTTAAGTATGGCATTAGCAACAGTTTTACATTAGATATGACTTTAGTGCCTGATTTTGGTCAGGTACAATCTGATAACAGAATTTTAAACCTAACACCATTTGAAGTCAGGTTTAATGAAAACCGGCAATTTTTTACAGAAGGGACAGAGCTATTTAATAAGGGTGACCTGTTTTATTCAAAACGTATAGGTTCAATTCCAAAGTACTACAATCATGATGCTATTAGTAGCGCTGAAACCATTATTAAAGATCAAAGTGAAGCTAAAGTATTAAATGCAACAAAGCTTTCAGGCAGAACTGCAGATGGACTTGGAATAGGTTTTTTTAATGCAATAACCAAAGCCATGCAAACTGAGGTTAAAGATGAGAAGGGCGAGATCAGGATAGCCGAAACGCAACCGTTAACCAATTATAATATTTTAGTATTTGATCAATCCTTAAAAAACAATAGTTCCGCAACCTTTATCAATACCAATGTTTTAAGACAAGGTTCTGCATATGATGCCAATGTTAGTGCATTACTGTTCAATCTTAATGATAAAAAGAATGTTTATTTTTTTAATGGGGCAGGTAAAATGAGTTATATAAAAGCAGCCAACAATATAACCGGTTTTAATTATGAATTTAAAGGAGGCAAGCAAAGTGGAAATTTCAGATGGAGCTATAGTCAGGTATATGCTGATGATAAATTTGATAAATCTGATCTTGGTTTTTTTACCAATAACAATTTTTTAGATCAGCGCGTAAGTTTCGGTTATAATAATTATAAGCCTACCTCATGGTACAATCAATTAGAAAGCTGGCTAAATTTTGATTATTCCCGACGTGTTAATCCAGGAGATTATCAGCGTTTTGGTATAGTTGGCGGTGCCTGGCTACAATTTAAAAGCTTTTGGTCGGTCGAAATGGATTTAGAACACGGATCAGCGGGTAATGATTTCTACGAAGCCAGAAATGGACAGGTCTACAGAACTCCACGTAAATTTGGTGTTGCGGTTTACATAAATCCTAACAAAGCAAAAGCATATAATTTTGGAGGAAACGTAAAGTATTTCAAAAATGAACTTTTTAATGGAAGAGAATATAATTTCTATTTTTTCCAGAACTTAAGATTAAATGATAAGGTGGCTTTTGGTCTGGATTTGAATTTTAATCCAAATTACAATTATGTTAGCTGGATAAAAGCACAGGGAGATCAGGCAATTTTTTCCCGTTACAACCGGAATACAGTAGAGAACTCAATTGATGCAAAATATTCCTTCAGCAATAAAATGGGAGTATCAGTTGTATTGAGACATTATTGGAGTGACAGGAGGAACAAGGAATTTTACCTGTTAACAGATCATGGAGGTTTAATTACTTATGTGGGTGCTCCATTAACCGGGATGGATAGGAACTATAATGTTTTTAATATTGACTTGATCTATGTTTGGCAGTTTGCACCAGGAAGCGAATTGACTTTATCCTATAAGCAGGCTGCTGAAACCAATAACGATTTTTATACCAAGCGATATAACAGAAATCTTGAGGATATACTTTCAGCACCACAAAACACAAGCTTATCTGTAAAGATTTTATACTATATTGATTATCTAAATCTTCGTAAAATTGTTACTAAACATTAAGCGAAACATCTTTCTGATATCCTTCGATGTTGGTATATTTAAGGCTATAAACCGAACCTCAACTATCTCAAAATTAAATGGAAAGAAGAAAATTCCTTCAATTGGGAGTAGGTTTAACAGTAGCAGGCATCTTAACACCTGCGTTTGTTAAATCTAACCCCTTAACGGTACCAAACAAATTACCACTTTGGCGTGGTTTTAATCTGTTAGAGAAATTTAATGGAGATCATAATCAACCTTTTCAGAAAACAGATTTTCAAATGATGGCTAAGTGGGGTTTTAACTTTGCTCGCTTACCAATGTCATATCATTGCTGGTCAAAACCTGATAATTGGCTTCAAATGGACGAAAATGTTTTAAAAGAGATAGATCAGGCAATTGAGCATGGAATTAAATATAAAATTCATGTCAACCTCAACCTGCACCGGATTCCTGGTTATTGTGTTAATCCACCTGATGAACCGCTCAATTTATGGAAAGATGATCAGGCACTAGAAGCTGCTGCTTTCCATTGGCAGACTTTTGCTAAAAGATACAAGCGCATTAATAGTAAGAAATTGAGTTTCGACCTGATAAATGAGCCTTCAAATGTTGATGAACAGGATTATGTTAGGGTGGTTACCCGAATTGTTAATGCCATACGTCAGGAAGATCCGGATCGGTTAATTGTTATCGACGGTCTTCATTATGGAACCAAGCCTGTTTTTGGTGCGGCTGATTTAAATGTTGGGCAAAGTACCAGAGGATATGGTCCCATGCAGGTAAGTCATTATAAAGCATCCTGGGTTAAGGCGGATTGGAATGTTCCAACCTGGCCTTTAAATCCGGATGGTAATGATATGTGGGATAAAGACCGGCTAAAACGAGATATATTTGATCCCTGGAAAAATCTGATGGATAAGGGTGTAGGGGTACATGTGGGTGAGTGGGGCGCATACCAGCATACACCTCATGATGTTTCGCTCGCATGGATGAAAGATAATCTCGAAATATGGAAAGAGAACGGCTGGGGTTGGTCTTTATGGAATTTGCGCGGTAGTTTTGGTATTCTTGATAGTGAACGACAAGATGTTACATATGAAGATTATAATGGCCATAAGCTGGACCGTAAAATGCTTGAATTACTTCAGCAGTACTAGCATAAGTTGCTAAACTAACACCGACTCCTTAAAATACCTGGCTTTATAATCCAATGGAGATAAGCCAGTTATTTTTTTGAAAACTCCTCTAAAAGCTTTATCATCCGAATAGCCAACTTCATTCATAACTTCATAAACACTCTTTTTACCCTTTTCAAGGGTACTCTTCGCAACCTCCACTTTTACGCGTTGTAGGTATTCTACAGGGGTATTACCAACAGCTTTAATAAAACGCCTGTCAAAATTTCTTCGGCTAATGGCAAGTTTTGATGCCAGTTCCTCAAAGGAAATTTTCTCACTTAAATTTTCTTCTATATAAGTTTGTGCTTTACTGATAAGATCATCGCCATGGTTCTTTTGTGTTCTAAAAATGTGAAAAGGCGATTGTGAAGATCTTTCTATGTCAATTTGAAAAATTTTAGAGCAGATAATCGCCACCTCCCTGTTAAAATATTCGCCTACCAGAAAAAGTATCAGGTTCAAAAAAGAATATCCGCCACCATTAGTATATATGCCACGTTCAGCAGTAATTAATTTATCAATTTGAAGAGTAATATTTGGAAACAACCGCTTAAAATCAGGTGCTAAATTCCAGTGTGTACAGCAACTCTTGCCATCCAGTAATCCGGTAGCAGCAAGTAAAAATGCTCCTGAACACATCGAAGCAACCTCAGTACCACTCAGGTACTGC
>Ga0157371_10004504_pt1 | contig 12142 bp, 10 predicted proteins | sample C45metaG_FD_113462 | JGI IMG/M metagenome (GOLD analysis project Ga0157371, IMG submission 113462) | Corn rhizosphere microbial communities from Kellogg Biological Station, Michigan, USA - C4-5 metaG | ecosystem: Host-associated > Plants > Roots > Rhizosphere > Soil | place: USA: Michigan... | reverse complement strand
TTCGTTTACCGGAAACTGTAAAAGGGAAAAATAAAAAAATTTTTTTTTTATTGGTTTACTGCTAAAATAAATCGGTGGAAGAAGCTACTCCTGCACAACAAGCCTGAAGCCGTTTCCGTGAATATTTACAATTTCTATATTTGGATCACCTTTAAGATATTTTCTGAGTTTCGCAATATAAACATCCATGCTTCTTCCGTTAAAATAGGTATCGCTGCCCCAAATCTTTTTCAATGCGGTTTCCCTTGGCAACAAATCATTTTTATATTCGGCGAGCATTTTCAGTAATTCGTTTTCTTTAGGAGATAATGTTTGTACATCTTTGCCTATGCCCAGTTGGCGAAGCCTCGGATTAAAATGATATTTTCCAAGATCGTATTCTGCATTGGCTTCTTCACGATGCAACTCTTCGTTTCTTTTTAAGATCGCTTTTATTATATGGAGTAAAACATCACTGTCAAAAGGTTTGGTGATATAATCATCGGCGCCCAATTTGTAACCTTTAATGATATCATCTTTCATTGTTTTTGCTGAAAGGAAAAACAAAGGCATGTCGGGATCAACGTTTCTGATTTCTTCAGCGACGGTAAATCCATCCATGTTAGGCATCATTACGTCAAGAAGACACAAATCAAACTTTTCCCGCTGAAAAGCAGCAAGGCCAAGCCTTCCGTCTCTTTCTAAAACAACATCATAATCGTTAAGTTCCAGAAAATTTTTGAGCACCATTCCCAGGTTCGGATCATCTTCACAAATAAGAATTTTAGGTTTACTATTTTCCATAACTTTTTGTTTAAATTCTGAATAAAGGTATTTAGATTTTATGAAATATCTTTTACATATTTAATGCCATAAATAAAGAACGATAAATGTATTTACTTAAAAGTTAAAACAATCTTACTTTTTCAATTTCACTTTGTAACTTTCAAAAAAAAGAAACGATGGACAAAAAAGAACAGTTTATTGAGACCATAAAAAACGGTTACACATTTAAAGGCGAAACAATTAAAATAGGCGCAGGTATGCTTGATGGTGAAGTTATTCCTGAGGCGGAAGTTTTTATTCCTCTTGCTACAATGAACAGGCATGGCCTTATTGCAGGTGCAACAGGTGGAGGTAAAACGAAATCTTTTCAGATGATTGCTGAAGGCTTAAGCGATGCCAGTGTTCCATGTTTATTGATGGATATTAAAGGTGATTTAAGCGGAATTGCAGAAGCTGGAACAGTCAACGATAAAATTACTTCACGATATCAGAAATTAAAAATGGATTACAAGCCTACAACTTTTCCGGTTGATCTTCTCACATTAAGCAATCAAAAAGGAGTAAGACTAAGAGCCACTGTCAGTGAGTTTGGTCCGATATTAATGTCAAAAATTCTTGGTTTGAATGACACGCAAGGTGGAGTGGTAGCGATGATCTTTAAATATTGTGATGATCAAAAATTGCCGCTTGTAGATCTGAAAGACTTCATTAAAGTATTACAATATGTAGGCAATGAGGGCAAAGAAGAGTTGCAGAAATCTTATGGAAATATTTCAACAACTTCTACCGGAACCATCCTTAGAAAAGTGATAGAATTGCAACAACAGGGAGCAGATTTATTTTTTGGAGAAAAAAGTTTTGAAGTAGAAGATTTGATGAGAGTAAGTGATGATGGCAGAGGAATGATAAGTGTTTTGAGAGTTACAGACATCCAGGATAAGCCAAAATTATTTTCCACTTTTATGCTGCAAATGTTGGCCGAACTATATTCTGTTTGCCCTGAGGAAGGAGATCTTGATAAACCAAAACTGATCATTTTTATTGATGAAGCCCACCTGATTTTCGAGGAAGCAAGCAAAGCTTTGCTTGATGAAATAAACACAGTTATAAAGTTGATTCGTTCAAAAGGAATAGGAATTTACTTCTGCACACAAAATCCAATGGATGTGCCCGCAAGCGTTCTCGGACAATTGGGGTTAAAAATTCAGCATTCGCTGCGGGCGTTCACAGCCGCTGACCGGCAGGTGATAAAACAAACGGCAGAAAATTATCCTGAAACAACTTTCTATAAAACGGACGACCTTATAACTCAATTAGGAATTGGCGAAGCGCTTGTGACGTTACTGAATGAAAAAGGAATTCCAACACCTTTGGTGCACACGATGATGTGCACCCCAAGAAGCCGCATGGACATCTTGACTCAAAGTGAAATTGACTCTATAGTTGATCATTCTAAACTCGCCGTGAAATATAACCAGGTTACAGACCCGCAAAGCGCTTATGAAATGCTTACTGCAAAATTGCAGGAAGCAGCAACAAACCCGGTAGTAGCGCCAGGTAAAGCGGCCAAACCGGAAGAAAGTACTTTGGAAAAAGTAGTAAACAACACAGTGGTAAAAAGTATGATGCGCACCGCAGGAACCACTATTGTGCGAAGTCTTTTAGGATCTTTAGGATTGGGAGGTAGAAGCCGAAAATCGACGACAGGATGGTTTTAAACAGTCAAAAAAAGAAAAATTGAAAAAAAAAATTTCTTTTCTGATCAATCATATACAGCCGTTCACTTCATAAACCTTACCGGTTAATAAATAAAGTTCATCTTTCGTCGTACAAATGCCTGATTTTATTGTGTATGTGCTTAAAAATATTGTCTAATTATATTTTTAACAGTATATTTGTCATGGTTTTTCATAGGATATTGGATTTTAAAGCGGGACTAGATTTCTATCTGGGTCCCCTTTTTTTTATGCCCATATTTTCTGGCCTTCAAACCGATTTTATAAAGCCTTCTTCATTCACAGTTACCAATTCTTCTTCCTGCAAAAACTTCAAAACTTTCCAAACCTTATTTTCTTTAACCGGTGATAACTTTTCAAAAATTATTTTAGGAGTGACAGCTTCTGTTTTCGTGATTTTTTTTATTTCAGAACAAATCTTATTAAACTCTTCAGAAGAAATGTTTATATTTTTATTCTTCAGGCAGTTGTCGCAAACGCCACACGGGTCAGTAATCTGTCCGGTAAAATAAAAGCTCAACATTGAACTGCGGCATTCTTTTTCAGCCTTACAAAATTCAATCATTGCTCTTAATCTCTTTTCATACGCTTCTTTTCGTTTTAAAATATTTGTTTGATTAATAAAAAGTTCGTCAGCCCTTACCCTGTTTTTAATAAAATAGATTTGCGGTTTTTCTTTCTGAGGGATATAATCAATGATACCCAAAGCCTTTAGCTCAAACAATAGTTTCACCAAAGTTTTTTCATTCATTCCAATAAATTTTGAAAGCTCTCTTTCATTGATGAAAGAAGGAAAATTGAATATTCCATCATAGGAACGCAAAAGGCCTTTTACTACTTCAAGATATCCAGGATGAGTTTTCTCCAACTCATTCAAATGCTGCCGATCAACTGAGAATTCGACAGTAGAAGGTTGAAAAAATTGTTCGCTGTAATCAATCAGTTCTTCCTGTTCCAAGATTTTCAACACACTATTTATGGTATATGCGTCAAGCTTGAAATTTTTTGCAAAAGTGTTTAAATCAAAATCAAAGGAAAAACCTTCGCCACTGTTGGCTGGCAATTGCAGAAAACTGCACAAATCGCCATAAACTTTCTTAATCACTTCATTCGACGGAAACTTAACATCAACTTGCTTCTTTAGCGACTCAAGTTCAGCTGTGGTGTACAGTAAAACTGCATAAGCTTTTTTACCATCGCGTCCTGCCCTGCCGGCTTCCTGGTAATAATTTTCCAGGGCATCAGGAACGTCGTAATGGACCACTGCTCTCACATCCGGTTTGTCAATTCCCATTCCAAAAGCATTCGTACAAGCTATGATGCGCGTTTCATTGTTAACCCAGTCTTCCTGTTTTTTGTGGCGTTCTTCGGTGGAAAGGCCCGCATGATAATAATCAGCGCGAATTCCGTTTTGATTCAACAGTTCAGCTACTTCTTTTGTTCGGCGTCGTGTTTTGCAATAAACAATTCCGCTGCCGGCAACTTTTTTTAAAATGGTTAGTAGTTTATTTTCTTTCGAAAAAAGCTGAAAGGCGCTGTAGGAAAGATTCGGTCGCTCAAAAGACTGATGAAAAGATTGTTGAGACTTTCCAAAAAGCAATTTCTGGCAGATATCTTTTTGAACTTCCAAAGTGGCGGAAGCTGTGACAGCCAAAACCGGAATATCACGAAAATATTCGCGTAGCGCCGCTATTTTTAAGTACGAAGGCCTGAAATCATAACCCCATTGTGAGATACAATGCGCTTCGTCAACAGCAATTAAATTCACCTTTATTATTGGCAAAAACTCGAGGAACAAATCCGTTTCCAGTCTTTCAGGAGATACATATAAAAATTTAAAATTGCCATAAGCGGCATTTTGCAAAGTCTTTTTTACCTCCATGAAGTTCATGCCCGAATAGATGGAAAGAGCCGGAATTCCTCTTTTTTTAAGATTAGCCACCTGGTCCTTCATCAATGCAATTAAAGGACTGATCACAAGACAGATGCCTTCTTTTAGCAGTGATGGCACCTGGAAACAAACCGATTTCCCGCCCCCGGTTGGCAAGAGCGCAAACGTATCCTTGCCCTGCAAAACAGAATTGATAATTTCTTCCTGAAGTGGCCTGAAAGAATCAAATCCCCAATATTTTTTTAGAATGTCGCGCGGTTCTAGCATCAAATTTGAAAGTACTTTCTATAAAATTGAAATTAAGTAATTCGAAGCAAGAAGCAGAAAAAGTGTATAAGTGAAAAAGTTTTAGCAATGGTTCTTCGAATTTTATTTTCAACTATTCATATGTATTAATTTTACACGATGATTGACATGGAGATCTATTTCGATTTTAATGAAATAGAAAAAACGGCTGAAAAATTTTTAAATGCAACATCAGGTTATAAAGTATTTGCATTTTCCGGAGAACTGGGAGCGGGGAAAACCGCGTTTATTACTGCTGTTTGTATACAATTGGGAGTTAATGAAACCGTTACCAGTCCCACCTATTCTATCATCCAGGAATATAAAACCCGTGGAAACCAAACCATTTTTCACATCGATCTTTATCGGATCAAAAGCAAGGAAGAAGCGATGGATGCCGGCGTAGAAGATTGCCTTTTAAGCAACGAAACCTGCTTCGTAGAATGGCCCGAAAGAGCGCCCGATATTTTTCCGGATAACACTATTTATTGCAGCTTAGAAATTCTTTCCGATACCAAGAGGAAATTGCACATTAAATTACCAGTATAAAAATTTATATTTATATCCCTATTAATAGTAAACATTTTACATGGCAACATCAAAACCTTTTGTTTCCTCTTCCTTTACTTATGAAACTTTGGAAGAAACACTTGATGTAAAACCTAAAGGAGCAGATTTATTTATTGGAATCCCAAGAGAAACATCCTTCCAGGAAAACAGGATCGCACTTACACCGGAAGCGGTAGCCGTGCTGGTAGCCAACGGCCATCGGGTGATTTTGGAAAGCAAAGCGGGAGAAGGAGCTAGTTACTCGGACAAAGATTATAGCGATGCCGGCGCAAAGATTTCAGCAGGAAAGAAGGAAGTTTTTGAATGTGATATTCTCGTAAAAAGCGCACCGGTTTGTGAAGCCGAGATCGATTTATTAAAGCCTAACCAGTTTATCATTTCCCCTATTCATGTTACGGCAATGAAACGTGAGATTTTGGAAAAAATGATGGAAAAGAAAATCACTGCATTAAGTTTCGAAAATTTAAAAGATGATAGTGGCCACAATCCAATTGTGAGGAGCATGAGTGAAATAGCAGGAAGCGCCGTAATGCTGATTGCGGGGCAACATTTAAGCAATGCCAATCACGGTAAAGGTGTTTTGGTTGGCGGTATTTCCGGAATTCCTCCTACAAAAGTGATCATTATCGGGGCCGGTATTGTTGGTGAACAAGCGGCAAGAACTGCTTTGGCAATGGGGGCCAGTATCAAAATTTTCGATAACAGTATTTACAGGTTAAAACGTCTTCAAAACAATATCGGAATGCGTTTGTTCACCTCCGTTATAGAACCCGGAATACTTTCAAAACAATTAAAGACCTGCGATGTAGCCGTTGGCGCGCTGGCTGCTTCCGGGGGAAGAACGCCACTTGTGGTAACTGAAGAAATGGTAAGTAAAATGCGCCCGGGCAGCGTGATTGTTGATGTAAGTATCGATCATGGCGGATGTTTTGAAACTTCGAGAATTACTTCACATACTTCGCCCGTTTTTAAAAAGTATGATGTCATTCATTATTGCGTTCCCAATATTCCCAGCGGATTTGCACGGACCGCTTCGCAGGCCATAAGCAATGTATTAATGCCTTTATTGCTTGAAATGGCCAATGATGGCGGTTTTGAGAACCTGGTTTGGTATAAGATAAACATCCGTAGCGGCATTTATTTATTCAAAGGAGCGCTTACCAATTTTCACCTGAGTCAAAGATTTGACCTGAAATTTACCGACTTAAATTTGTTGATAGCAAGCAGGCGATAAAACAGCTTTGGAAAAAATTGCAAAATAAAAACTTGATCTATTTGTTTGTTTACTACAAAGCTCCTCATTAAAATTTACACATCTCTTTCCTGCGCCCTTAGCCATCTTTCAGGAATTTCATTTCTACTGGCAAACAGATAATCTTTGTAACTGCAGGCAATCATTTTTTTATCAGGCATTTGCATCCACCATCTTCCGGTTTTTTTGCTTTGCAAAAAAACAGTATCAACTTCTGCAAAAGCCGTGTGATATTCGTTGAAATTCTGACGTTCATCCAGTTCAGATTCCTGCCGGCTCCTGTTTTTTCCATCAACAAAATACCAAAGCATCTGGGCAATTTGCAAAGCCGTGAGATCATTGGAATCTTTCGATGCATCAAACCCATAAATTCCTATTGAAGAAACAGAAGGACTCATGCCGGCATAACGTACAAGCGTACACGCTTCTTCCCCTGTCAGTCCATTTGGGCTGCAAGTGCTTGCCGGGGCGTCACTATTTTTAATGGCGGCAACATCAAAACTCAGCATATCAGAATTACGAATTACCGGCTCCATTTCTGACAATTCCTCTTTTACATTTCCTACTCTGAAACAATCAAACCTAAGCTTGTCCATGGTTTCGAGCATTCTCGGATGAACGAAATAACTTTGAAAAGCAATGTGATTGTAGTGTCTCACCATATTCGGCTCGCCTGTAAGCATTTCCATCAGGAAGTTTTCGCTACGCAAACTCGACTCGCTTCTTAAATCTATCGTCGCATCTACAACCGTAGCATCAATTATTTTTTTCAAATCCTTATAAGCAAAATACTGAGCCAACGTATTATCATGTGAGCCACCGATAATTACCACCGTTTTATCAAGTTGAAGCAATTCTTTTAAAACGATGGTTAGCGCAGCATAACTGTCGTTAAGAGTTGATCCGTTACGAATATTTCCGAGGTCAGCAATTGAAATTTCCTTGTGCCAATAATGTAGTTGATAAAATTTCTTACGAACCGCATCCGCTGATTGTTCTGTAATATTAATTCCGCTTCCCCTAAATTCATTTACCCCTACAATCACGATATCAACATTTGCCAGGTCCGGAACTTCTTCCTCGTGCATTTTTATTATGCTTCCCATTTGGCTATCATTATAAGCTGTATCGCCGCTGATAATTGCGGCGTTCAAAGGCGCTAAATATTCATTTAAATCGTACGTCAACTTATTCTTTTTGGACAAACCTAACGATAAATGTAGAAAAGTTGTGCAGCCAAATAATTTATCTTTTCACAGATAGTTAAATTATTTCCCAATAGTCTTTAGCTTATTTTTGCAGCTATGGAAAATCTGCTTTCGCAAATCAATAATTTAAAGGAAGAGATCACTAATTTTTCTTCAACAGATAAAAATCCTGCTGAAATATTTCGTATTCAATTCATCGGATCAAACGGATCTGTAAAGTCGTTAATGAGCGAAATGAGAAATGTGCCTGCTGAGAACAAAAAAGAAATGGGCAAGGCCCTCAATGAATTGAAATTATTTGCAGAAAATAAATATGAGCGACTTAAGGCTGAAACAGGCACCAGTCATACAGTTGAGGAATCAATAGATCTTTCTTTGCCGGGAGATGTTTTAAAAGTCGGAAGCCGCCACCCCATAAGTATTGTACGCAATAAGATTGTTTCTATTTTTCAGCGGCTCGGTTTTGCTGTGGCAGAAGGACCTGAAATTGAAGATGATTGGCATAATTTTACAGCACTTAATTTACCTGAAAATCATCCGGCGCGCGATATGCAGGATACGTTTTACGTTTCACAGGATCCTGCCTGGATGCTTCGCACTCACACAAGTAGTGTGCAGGTGCGTGAAATGGAAAAAGGAATTTTACCTATAAGAATTATTTGCCCCGGCCGGGTTTACCGGAACGAAACAATCAGCGCAAGGGCGCATTGCTTTTTTCACCAGGTAGAAGGTTTATATATTGCGGAAAACGTTTCTTTTGCTGATTTGAAACAAACGCTTTATTTCTTTGTGAAGGAAATGTTTGGCGAAGAAATGAAAGTACGTTTTCGTCCGTCTTATTTTCCTTTTACAGAGCCCAGCGCAGAAATGGATATCTCATGCCTTATTTGTGGCGGGAGTGGCTGTAATGTTTGTAAGCACACAGGCTGGGTTGAAATTTTGGGCTGTGGCATGGTGCATCCAAACGTGCTGGAAAATTGTGGAATTGATTCGCACAAATATTCGGGGTTTGCTTTCGGGATGGGCATTGAAAGAATCACAATGTTGAAATATCAAATAAAAGATCTCAGAATTTTCAGTGAAAACGATCTCCGGTTTTTGAGACAATTTGAAAGCGCGGTCTAGTTCAATTTTTTCTAAGTATGATACTAACAATTTGTATTTGCGGAGCAGGAACAATGGGAAGCGGCATTGCGCAGGTGGCGGCCCAAAGCGGCTTTGCCACGATACTTTTTGATGTAGATAACGCGGTTCTTGAAAAATCAAAAAAATCAATTCAAAAAAATCTGCAATACTTAGTTGATAAAGACAAAATTTCAGAGGCCGAAAAACAAGAAATTTTTAGCAGGATAAAATTTACAAACGAACTAAAAGATTGCACCGCATTTGTTATTATTGAAGCAATCGTTGAAATAGAAAATGCAAAAATTTCTTTGTTTACTGAGCTGGCTAATTACAATAATGAAGAAGTGATCTTCGCTACCAACACTTCTTCACTTTCTGTTTCAGCGATGCAGGAAAAAATCCCTTTTCCGCAAAGAGTAATTGGCATGCACTTTTTCAACCCGGCGTATATTATGAAATTGGTAGAAGTGGTAAAAGGAAAACAAACGAATGATGAAATTGTGAACGCCGTTTTTGATGTATGCAACAGGATGGGAAAAACAGCCGTGTTATGTGAAGATTCTCCCGGCTTTATTGTGAACCGCGTTGCGCGTCATTACTACCTTGAATCTTTAAAAATAGTTGAAGAAGGAATTGCTTCATTTGAAGAAGTAGATGAAATTCTGGAAGCGACCGGATTTAAAATGGGCCCCTTCAAACTAATGGATTTGATTGGCATGGATATTAATCTTGCAGTTTCCGAGACTTTATATAAGTCGTTTAATAATGCGCCGCGTTTTGCAACTTCTCCCTTACAAACAGAAAAAGTAAAACAAAATTTATTAGGCAAAAAAACCGGTAGAGGATTTTACAATTACCAATAAGTTGTTACAATAAATAATTAACATTGCTCATAATTATTGGAAAACTGAATAATGCTTCAAGAAAATTTTTCCAAAAAAAATAGAAATGAAAAAACGATACTGGTTACCGGCGGCGCAGGATTGGTAGGCAATGAATTAATCAGGCAGTTACTTTCTTGCGGCGAAAATGTGAAAGCAATTTATCATTCTACGCCCGTTTCTATTTCACATCCTTCTCTTAAAATTGTTGAGTGCGACATTTTAGATGTTATCGCGCTTGGAGAAGTAATGAGCGGCATTACACATGTTTATCATTCAGCTGCGTTGGTTTCTTACGATCCGAAAGACAAAAACCAACTTCTAAAAATAAATATTGAAGGAACTGCGAATGTTGTAAATGAAGCTATTGATGCGGGTGTGCAAAAACTCGTGCACGTAAGTTCTGTAGCGGCTTTAGGAAGAATAAGGAATGACGAAATGGTTACAGAAAAAATGAATTGGACGGAAGAAACAAGCAACAGTATTTATGGCAAATCAAAATATTACGCTGAAATGGAAGTGTGGCGAGGCATAGGAGAAGGTTTAAAAGCAGTAATCGTAAATCCAAGTTTAATATTAGGTGGCGATAGCTGGGAGAACAGTTCTTCGGCCATTTTTAAAAACGTGTATAATGAGTTTCCATGGTATACAAATGGAGTGTCGGGTTTTGTAGATGCAAGAGATGTAGCACGAGCGATGATCCTTTTAATGAACAGCGATATCTCTTCAGAACGATTTATTTTGAACGGTGAGAATTTATCTTATAAAGAAGTGTTTACTCTGATCGCAAATTGCTTTGGCAAAAAACCACCTTCAAAAAAAGTGACGCCTTTCCTTGCAGAAGTTGTGTGGAGACTGGAAGCGTTGAAAAGCTGGTTGAGCGGGAAAAGGCATTTGCTTACGAAAGAAACAGCACGAACTGCGCAAGCAAAAGTATATTTTGATAACAGTAAAATTTTGAAAGCGTTACCTCAATTCCATTTCACTAAAATTAAAGACGCGGTCGAATTCACGTGTGCCCAAATGAAAGAAAAGTATCAGTTGTAAGGAACAGAAAAAGTTTATGAGGAAGTAACGAGTAATGCTCGCACAGCGGTTAGGCAGTAAACACATAAAAAAGCTCTTTTTTTATTTTCATGAAGAACTGAAAAACTCATTCAGACTTTTTATTAAGGGATTTTATTTTATCCCAAATTTCAGGCAGTCTTTTTATCATCACCAGTTCTTTTCTTTTTGCATAAAATTCCTGGATCGGTGTTCCCCAATAGGTTTTATTTCCTTCGATACTTGATGTAACTCCTCCTTGTCCCATCACAATTGCATTATCACCAATTGAAATAGTTTTATTCACTCCCACTTGTCCCCAAAGCGTCACTCCATCACCCAAAACGGTTCCTCCTGCGATTCCTACCTGCGCAGCAATTAAGCAATTTTTTCCGATCACTACATCATGACCAACATGAATAAGATTATCCATTTTTGTTCCGCATTCTATAATCGTCGAATCACTCACACCCCTGTCAATAGTGCAGTTGGCACCGATTTCAACCCAATCTTTAATTACAACATTGCCGCAACTTTTCATTTTCTTATACCAATGTTCGCGGTTCTTTTTTGTATTGAAATAAAAAGCGTCGCTTGCGATAATTGTACCGGAATGAATCTCAACGTTACTTCCAATGATCGTATCGTCATAAATAATTACGTTTGAATGGATAATACAATCGTCGCCAACAACCACGTTGTTTCCCAAAAAGACATTAGGCATTACCACCGAATTTTTTCCAACCTTACTGGAATCACTTATCATCTTTTGAGACGGAACAAACGGTTTAAAATGATCGACAATTTTTAGATACGCTTCAAAAGGATCTTCCACAATGAATAATGTTTTTCCTTCCGGGGCTTGCCTCTCAGCATTAATAATGATGCAGGTAGCATCGCTGTTTAAGCAGGTGTCGTAATATTTAGGATGATCAACAAAAACGATATCTCCGGGTTTTACTTTGTGTATCTCATTAATGCCTTTGGCGTCAGCATTTTTATTGCCGGCTATTTTTGCATTAATAAAATCAGCGATCCAGGAAACAGAAACAGGTGAAGGGAATTGCATGGAATCAAAATTAATTTTCAAAGGTAAAGTTTGAAAAGCGATGAACCATGCAATTTTTGAACGATCAAAATACAAATCAAAAATCGGTAAAAAGAAATTGGATTCATTTTCCACGAAAAAATAAAAGCGAATTTTGGCAGAATTTCTTTTCGCTTATCCACACGTGGTTCCAAAATGTTGATAAAAAAAAGAGAAATATTTTTTCATAAAGCAAAATTTATTTTTAATATTGTGTAAGGAAATTTTTTTCCTGTACTTACTAACCCATCAATATAACAAAGCCCGTTCATTTTCTTGTCGGGCTTTATTATTTTTT
>Ga0157371_10004502_pt1 | contig 12146 bp, 10 predicted proteins | sample C45metaG_FD_113462 | JGI IMG/M metagenome (GOLD analysis project Ga0157371, IMG submission 113462) | Corn rhizosphere microbial communities from Kellogg Biological Station, Michigan, USA - C4-5 metaG | ecosystem: Host-associated > Plants > Roots > Rhizosphere > Soil | place: USA: Michigan... | reverse complement strand
CGGCATCGAGACCTACGTCTCGCCGTCCGCCTGCCAGGAGGCCGCCTTCCAGCCGAAGCAGCTCGGATTCAAGGATGTGTTCCGGGAGATCGAGCAGGTCGCCGCGATCTTCCACGTGAACCCGGCGAAGCTCATCGCCAGCCAGAAGAAGACGCTCGCGGCGATCAAGCCCGACACCAAGCACCTCACGGCGCTCTGGTTCTCCTCCGGCTCGTCCGTGCCGTACGTCGGCGCGGGCATCGGGGCGCCGGAGCTCATCATGAAGACCGCGGGGCTGACCAACATCGCCGCCTCGGTGAAGAACACCTGGACCTCGTACAACTGGGAGTCGGTGATCGCCGCCAACCCGGACGTGATCGTGCTCGTCGACGCGTCCTGGAGCACCGTGCAGAAGAAGATCGGCGTGCTCGAGGGCAACCCGGCCACCGCGGCGCTCGACGCGGTCAAGAACCACCGCTACGTGATCGTGCCGTTCGCGGCGAGCGAGGCCGGGGTGCGCACCGTGGATGCGGCGGCGGATGTGGTGAAGCAGCTCGCGAAGCTGAATCTGAAGTGATGCGGCGGTGAGGGCTCGATCAGCGGCGGACGGGCCCCGACGGACCCGACCGCAGGCAGGACGGGTGACCGTGGTCGCCGTCGCGCTCGCGGCGCTGCTCGTCGTGTCGATCACCCTCGCCATCGCCGTCGGACCGACGAGCATCACGCCGGTGGATGTGTGGGGCTCGGTCCTGCACCACCTCGGCTTCGGCGCGAGTCCGCTGCCGGAGCTGCGGGACGGGATCGTCTGGCAACTCCGGCTGCCCCGGGTGCTGACCGCCGCCGCGGTGGGCGCCGGGCTCGCGGTGAGCGGAGCCGTGATGCAGGCGGTCACACGCAATCCGCTGGCCGATCCGTACCTGCTGGGGTTGTCATCCGGCGCATCGCTCGGTGCGGTGGCCGTGCTGCTGCTGGGGGCCGCCATCCTGCTCCCCCTCGCCGCGTTCGTGGGGGCGATGCTCGCCCTCGGCCTGACCCTGCTGCTCGCCAACTCGCTCGGACGGATCACGCCCTCGCGCACGGTGCTGGCCGGGATCGCGGTCTCGGCCCTGGCATCCGCCGTCACGAGCCTCGTGATCTTCTGGACGGTGACCGGAGACTCCTACCGCGAGATTCTGAACTGGCTGCTCGGCTCGCTCGCCGGGGCGCGCTGGCCGGAGGTGGCGATCGCGTTCGCCGCCATCCTGATCGCGGGTGTGCCGATCCTGCTCAGCGGGCGGATCCTCGACGCCTTCGCGTTCGGGGACGTCTCCGCCGCATCGCTCGGCATCGACGTGCAGCGGTCCCGCTGGCTGCTGCTGGGCGTCACGGCGCTGCTGACCGGGGCGATGGTCTCGGTGAGCGGATCGATCGGCTTCGTCGGGCTCATCCTCCCGCACGCCGTGCGCCTGATGGTCGGACCGCGTCACCGGGCGCTGCTGCCGCTCTCCGCGCTCGTCGGAGGCATCTTCCTGGTCTGGGCCGACACCCTGGCCCGCACCGTCTTCGACCCCCGCGAGCTGCCGGTCGGCATCGTCACGGCCCTCATCGGCGCACCGGTGTTCGCCCTCCTGCTCGCGCGGCGGAGGGAGAGCGCATGAGCGCGGCACGGCGCCCCGGGCGCGGCACGGGCGGGGAGATGCGAACGGATGACGGCTCCGGCGACGGCCTCGACGTCTCGCGGGTGGACATCCGCCGGGACGGCACGCTCATCATCGACGACGTCGACTGCTCGGTCGAGCGGGGGACCTTCTCCGCGCTCCTCGGGCCGAACGGCGCGGGCAAGTCGACTCTGCTCGCGGCGCTGGCCGGGGTGGAACGAGCCCAGAGCGGCAGCATCCAGTTCGGCGGAGTCGAGCTGCACGGGATGCCGCGCAGGCAGCGCGCCAGGACGGTCAGCTTCGTCGAGCAGGAGGCCTCCACCGAACTCGCACTGACCGTGCGGCAGGTGGTGGAGCTCGGCCGAACGCCGTACCAGACGCTGTGGGGCGACGAGTCGGCGGATGACGCGGCCATCGTCGCGAGCGCCCTCGAGTCGACCGGGCTGACGTCGTTCGCCGCGCGCACCTTCGTGAGCCTCTCCGGCGGCGAACGCCAGCGGGTGCTGCTCGCGAAGGCGCTCGCCCAGGAACCGCGACTGCTGCTGCTGGACGAGCCGACCAACCACCTCGATGTCAGCGCGCAGCTGTCGACGCTCTCGCTCGTCCGCTCGCTCACCGCCCGTGAGGCTGGCGATGGCACGGGCGTGACCGTGCTGGCGGCGCTGCACGACCTCAACCTCGCTGCGGCGTACTGCGACCACGTGATCGTGCTGCGCCGAGGCAGGGTGTTCGCGGCCGGCCCGACCGAGACGGTGCTCACGCCGGAGTTGATCCGCGACGTCTACGGTGTGCGGGCCGACGTCCTGCGCAACCCGACGACCGGGCGACCGGTCATCGCGTTCAGTCCGCCCGACTGAGCGCGGCCACGGTCTCGACACCGTGCGCGGGACCCGATCGTCGGGGTTCGCGCCGAAGGCGGGGCGTGATGGGCCTCTTGGCGCGCTGGAGCTATGAGGAGCGCGGAGCGATCCTGCGACGCCAGCGCCGACTGAGCCTGCGAAGTCGGTTTAGCCTTCGGTGCGAACCCCGACGACCCACGGAACACCCCGACAGACGCCACCAACTACCTCGCGGCGTCGGCCGCCTTCGCCGCGGCGGACAGCTTGGCGACGTACTGGTCGAGGCCCCAGGTGAGCGACAGCGCGGTGGGCGGGGAGACGGCCGAGATCAGCGGGATGCCGGTGACCGAGGCGACGGCTCCCGTCGTGACCGCCGGCATCGCCTGCGCGTAGCTCTGGGCGAGGAAGGTGCTCGCTTCCTCACCCGTGTTGGCGAAGTCCACCAGGATGTCGCTCTTCACCTTGTCGAGTTCCTCGTAGCTGAGCGTGTAGTAGAACGGCGAGTCGCCGCCCGCGAGCTCCTCGACGGCCGGCGCGCTCTTCAGTCCGAGGTCGAACAGGAAGCTGACCCGGGAATCCGCCGGGCGGTATACGTAGAAGGTGCCGGAGACATCCCACACCACCGCGACGGTCTTGCCCTCCAGCTCGGGATGGGCGGCGGCCTGCTTGGCCATGACCTTGTCGATGTCGGAGAGCACGGTCTTCGCCTCGACGGTCTTGCCGAGGGCCTTGCCGTCGATGGAGATCACATCGCGCCAGGGAGTCGACCAGGCCTTGTCCGGGTAGGCGACGGTGGGCGCGATGTCGCTGAGCAGGGTGTACTGCGCCTTGGTGATCCCGGAGTAGGTGGCGAGGATGAGGTCGGGCTTGACGGCGAGGATCTCCTCGTAGGCCGGAGCCTCCTTCGTCTCGGTGATCATGGTCGGCGTCTTCGCACCGAGCTCCTCGAGCTTGTCCGCGATCCAGGGCAGCACGCCGTTCTCGTCCCCGCCGTAGGCCTTCTTCTCCATGGCCACGGGCACCACGCCCAGGGCTAGCGCGGCCTCGCTGCTCCCCCAACCGAGGGTGACGACCCGTTTCGGATTCGCCGGAACGACCGTCTCGCCGAAGGCGTGCTCGATGGTCACCCCCGTGGTCGACGCCGTCGGAGGCTGTGTCGTCGGGGATCCGGGTGCCGCGCAACCGCTGAGGGCGAGTGCGGGCGCGAGAACGGCCGCAACGACGGCGGCGAGAAGGGCACGGGGGCGTAGTGGCACAAGGGCTCCTGGATCTGATCGTATTAGGTAAGGCTCACCTAACTATAGTGGGCGCGCGCGGCCGCCTCAATGCGCGCCCGATGCGCGGCCCACTCCTCCGGAGTGCGCCCGGGGATATTGGGATCGTTCGGGCCGTTGCCGATCGATCCGTCGATGAGTTCGCGGAGGATGTCCGCGTGCCCGGCATGCCTGGCCGTCTCGACGCACATGTGCACCAGGATCTGATGCAGCGTCACCTTCCGGCGGTCGGGCGTCCACCAGGGAACCTCACCCGCGGCATCCAGGGGCAGCGACTCGATGGTCGCATCGCTGTGCGCCGCCGAGAATCGATGCAGCTCGACGATCTGCTCCCGCGTCTCATCCGGGGTCGCCCAGAAGTCGGCGTCCGGCTCCGCACCGTCAGCGAGCCAGGGCAGCGCACGGCCGCTCGGACGGCCGAATACCTCGCCGAAGTACCCGAGCTCGACGCTCGCCACGTGCTTGACCAGTCCGAGGAGGTTCGTCCCGGTCGGAGTCATCGGTCGACGGATGTCGTACTCCCCCAGTCCGTCGAGTTTCGCCAGAAGATCCCCGCGTCGAACGCGCAGGTATCCGAGGAGGTCCGCCTTGTCATCCATCTCACGATCATGCACCAGACCGGAGACAACTCGGCTCGCGAGGCGGCCATCCGGAAGGCGCCTATGCCCGCCTCAGACCCTGCGGCGCCCGCCTCCCACAAATAGGTAGTTCGCCCGATGACCCGGGTACCCCTTAGAGAGAAAAGTCGATTCTGCCGATAACTACCGGGAGGCAGATTCAGATGTACGCGAGCGAATACTCATACCCGTGGCTCATTCGAGCCAAGGAGGAAGAGCTGACGATCCGGCTCGAGCGACGCCGCATCGCCCTCGAACGCCGGCAGGGAGAGCTCGACCGGGAGGGCGCGACCGAGAGCAAGACGTGGCACGGTCGGACCTTGCGCCCGATCAGGGGGCGATCGCGCAGACTCGCTGCCGTCCACCCCGCACCGCACGACTGAGCCCGTCTTCTGGATGTCGGGTCTGGATGTCGGGGGTCCGGCGCACAATGGAGGCATGCGTCCGGGGATGAAAAAGAGCGTTCTGATCGGCCGGAGCACCGAACGCGAACTCATGCGCGCCGCGCGCGAGGCGAGCGTCGATAGCCAGAGTTCCAGCGCCCAGACCCGAACTGTCGTCATCGGCGGCGAGGCGGGGATCGGCAAGACCCGCCTGCTCGACGACTTCCTCCAGGATCTGCCCGCCGATTCGGTCATCGGCAGGGGTCAGTGCGTCGACCTCGACCTGGACGCACCCCCCTTCGCCCCGGTGATCCAGCTCCTGCGCTCCGTCGCGGAGACCGTCGGCGACGAGCAGTTCCTCGAGGCGGCCGGTCCCGCGCGGGGCGCCCTGTCGGTGCTGCTCCCCGAGCTCGGGGGCGAGGGTGTGCTGGAGGCAGGCGAGCGGGGTGACGCCAGCAGGCTCTACGACGGAGTCGCCGTCACCCTCGAAAAGCTCTCCCAGTCGCACCCCCTGGTGATCGTGATCGAGGACATCCACTGGGCGGACCAGGCCACTCTCGGCCTGCTCCGCTTCCTCGTGCGGGTCGTCGAGGACCACCGCATCCTCTTCCTGCTGAGCTACCGCAGCGACGAGATCCGCAGGACCCACCCGCTTCGGGGGTGGCTCTCCGAACTCGGCAGGGACAGTCGTGTCGAACTGCTCAGCCTGCCGAGGCTCAGCACGAAAGAAGTGCGGCAGATGATCAAGTCCATCCGGGGCGCCGTGCCGAGCACCCGGGCGCTCGCCCTGCTCCACGACAGAACCGGCGGAGTCCCGTTCTTCGTCGAACAGCTCGCCGATCTCGACGATTGCGAAGATGTCGACCTGCCCACGAGTCTCAGCGACGTCCTCCTCAGCCACTACGCCGCGCTGCCGGAGTCGAGCCAGTATCTGCTGCGGCTGCTGTCCGCCGGCGGGGTGCGGGTCGAGCATTCGCTGCTGTCCGCCGTATTCTCCGCCATCCTCTCCGGCGGCGAAACCGACACCGAGATCGACACGGCGGCCCGGGATGCGGTCGCCGCGAGCATCCTCACGGTCGACGACACCGCATACGAGTTCCGGCACGCCCTCGTGCGCGACGCGATCCACGGAGAACTGCTCCCCGGGGAACGGGTGCGATTCCACACCGCATACGCCCGCGCGCTCGAGGAGGCACCGGGAATAGGCACCGCGCCCGCAGCGGAGATCTCCCATCATTGGATGGCCGCCCACGACATCCGCGGCGCCTTCTCCTCGTCGCTCGTCGCGATGAGGCAGGCACGCGAGTCGTCCGCCTTCAACATGGCGGCGCGGATGGGCGAGCGGGTTCTCGAACTCTGGGATCGGGTGCCGGATGCCGCGGAAGCGGCGGGGCACACCCGCGCCCAGATCCTGGCGTCCACCGCCCACGCGCTCCGCAATGCCGGCGAGAGCGACCGCGCCATCGCCCTCGTGGACGAGGCGATCGCCATGACGCGGCAGGGCGATGTGCTCATGCTGGCGCCCTTGCTCCGTGACAAGGCCTCCTACTACGCCAATGTGGGCAGGGTCGGTTCGGTCGAGCTGTTGCGCCAGTCGCTCGAACTGCTGGAGGGCGAGCAGAGCGGCGAGCACGGGTCCAACGGGCAAGAGTCCAGCGTGCTACGTGCCACCGTGCTCGGCGAGCTGGCCGCGCGGCTCATGCTCGAAGCGAAACTGGGCGAAGCGATTGAGGTCGCCGACCGGGCGTATGCGGAAGCCGAGTCGGGGGGCTCTCGCGCCCGGATGTCCGTGGCCCTCAACGTCCGGGGCATCTGCCTGATCTCCACGGGAGAGATCGAGGCGGGCCTCGCTGCGCTGACGTCGGCGGGCGAACTCGCGAAGGGGGACGACTCCGCCCGGCTGCGGTACTGGGTGAACCTGTCCGACGTGATGAACCTGCTCGGCCGATTCGACGAGGCCCTGGCTCTGGCGAAGGAGGGCGAGAACCGCGCGCGGCTCCGCGGAGTCCAGCGCACATCCGGGGCCATCCTCCTGTCGAACATGATCGAACCGCTTTTCGCCCTGGGCGAGTGGGATGCGGCGGAAGAACTCCTCGAACGGGCGCTCGATCTCGAGCCCCCGCTCGGATTCGGCGCTCACCTCCAGCGCCTCAAGCTCTGGTCGACCCTATGGCGGGGCAGACTGCCGGACGCGGAGCGGCTGTTGCGCGCGTGGCGCACACCGCTCGGGCAGCAGCAGCGGATCGACGCACAGGTGCGGCTCTCCTTCGCCAGGGTGGCCGGAGAGATCGAACTCGAGTCGGGCAACCTCGCCCGGGCCTGGGCGGAGGTGCGGGCGGTCGTCGACAGGGATCATCGGGGGCTTCCCGCCTACGACCTGCCCCTGCTCACGGTGGCGGCCCGCGTGCTCGCCGGGATCATCCGGGAAAACGGAACGGTCGACCTCGACACGGCCGCGGCGGAAGCAGAGCTCAGGACCGCACTGACCCGATATCTGCACTGGCCGACCGCGCCCATATACATCGCGGTCGCCGAGGCCGAACTCGGCGGGGAGGACCGCGCGGGAACGGATGCGGCGCTCTGGTCGATCGCCGTCGATGCGGCGGGCACGACCGCGGCCCCGGCCTTCCTCCGGCCGTATGCCTCGGCCCGCCTGGCCGAGGCACTCGCCGTCGCGGGCAACCGGGCGGAGGCCCTCCGTGCGGCCGCGCAAGCCAGGCAACAGGCGGACGCCATCGGTGCGGGTCTCGTCACCGCCCGGATCGACGCCCTCGAACGACGGATCGGCGGCGCCTCGGCGGCAGCCGCATCGCACCCGGCCGCATCGCCGTCTGCTGCACCCGGCGAGCTCCCGGGCCTCACCGCCCGTGAGCGCCAGGTGCTCGCCCTGGTGGCGCAGGGGCTCAGCAACCGGCAGATCGCCGATCAGCTGTTCATCAGCATCAAGACGGCCAGCGTGCACGTGTCCAACATCCTCCGAAGGCTCGGTGCGACATCCCGCACGGAGGCCGCATTCCTGGCCCAACCGCGCCGCGCGGTTGCGTGACGACTGCCAGCCGGTCGTGGCGGCCCACCCACCCCGGGGAGCTGTTCGGGAAGCAGTCCGCGACTATCCGAGCCCGTGGAATCGCCCGATCGGCACGACCATCGGGGAGCCGGCCACCGGGTCCGTCACGATGCGGGCGTCCAGGCCGAACGCCTCCTTCATGTTCTGCACGGTGATGACCTCCTTCGGTGTCCCGGAGGCGAGCACCTCGCCCCGCGCCATGAGCACGAGCCTGTCCGCGTAGCGCGCCGCCAGGTTGAGGTCGTGCAGCACCATCACGACCGTGGTGCGGCGTTCGCGGTTGAGCTGCAGCAGCAGATCGAGCACTTCCAGCTGGTGCGCCACATCGAGGAAGGTGGTCGGCTCGTCGAGCAGCAGGATGTCCGGGTCCTGGGCGAGCGCCATGGCGATCCAGACCCGCTGCCGCTGGCCTCCGGAGAGCTGCTCGACCCGGCGGCCGGCGATCTCCAGGGTGGAGGTGACGGCGAGGGCTTCAGCGACGACCCGGTCGTCATCCGCAGACCACTGCCGGAACCAGCCCTGGTGCGGGTAGCGCCCGCGACCGACCAGGTCGCTCACGGTGATGCCCTCGGGTGCGATGGGCGACTGCGGCAGGATCCCCAGCACCCTCGCGAGCTCCTTCGTCGGCAGCGAGCGGATGTCGCGGCCGTCCAGTTCCACGACCCCGGCATCCGGCCGCAACAGCCGGGCGATCCCGCGCAGCAGGGTCGACTTGCCGCAGGCGTTCGCCCCGACGATGACCGTCACCTCGCCGTCGGGGATCTCGAGATCCAGCTCACGGATGACGGCCTGGCCGTCGTAGGCGAGGCTCAGCCCGCGGGTCCGCAGTGTGCGCGGCGGTTTCCGGATCATGCTCCCTTTCCTTCGCGATTGGCCGTCGCCAGCAGCCACAGCAAGTACGGCGCGCCGACGACGCCGGTGACGATGCCCACCGGAACCTGGCCGGCCCCCGGCAGCAAATGCTGGGCGAAGAGGTCGGAGGCGAGCACGAGCAGCACCCCGACGAGGGCGCTGGGGACGAGGGCCAGGCCGCCGGTCCGCAGCATCCGCCGGGCTATCGGCGCGGAGACGAAGGCGACGAAGGCGACCGGTCCGGCGAATGCGGTGCCTGCCGCGACCAGGATCACGGCGACCAGGATGAGCCCGAGTCTCGTGCGCTCGACCCCGACCCCCAGCCCTCCCGCGGCCTCGTCCCCCAGTTGCAGGATCCGCAGCCGCGGCGCCAGCACCGCCACGCAGGGCAGCAGTACGGCGAGTGCCAGGGCCAGCACCAGGATGCCGCCCCACTCCGCTCCGCCAAGCCCGCCGACCATCCAGACCAGGGCCTGAGACACCTCGTTCACCTCGCCGCGGGTGATGAGGTAGCCGAGCACGGCATTCGCCATGAACGCGACGCCGACGCCGACGAGCACGAAGCGGAACCCCGTGACCCCGCCGCGCCAGGCCAGCAGGTAGATGGCGCAGGCGACCACGACCGCGCCGACGAAGGCCGCGAGCGAAATGGCCGCGCCGCTCAGCCCGAGCACCAGGATGCCGAAGGCCGCGGCGACGCTCGCTCCCCCGCTGACGCCGATGATGTCCGGGCTCGCGAGCGGATTGCGCAGCAGGGTCTGGAACAGCCCGCCGGCTATCGCGAACGCCGCGCCGACCAGCGCGCCGAGCAGGACTCGGGGGAGGCGCAGACGGAAGACCACGAGATTGTCCACGCCGCTCCCCTGCCCCACGAGGGTGCGCAGCAGGTCCGGCACGGTGAGCGAGTAGGAGCCGATCGCGATGCCGACGCCGGCCACGAGCAGCACCAGTGCGATCAGCACGGCCACGATGATCGCCGGGCGACGCTTCGCCCGCAGGCGGACGGCGGATGACGCGGCCGGTGCGGGCCCGTCTTCCAGTCGGGCGGTCACAGCCCGGCCAGCTTCACCCGGCGCACGAGCGCGATCATGACCGGCGCGCCGACGATGGCGACCACGAGCCCCGCTTCGAGCTCTCCGGGCGGGACGACGAGCCGGCCGACGATGTCGGCTGCCAGCAGGAGCACCGGTCCGAGCACGGCGGAATAGGCCAGGATCCAGCGATAGTCGGGGCCGACGACGAAACGGGCGAGATGGGGCACCACGAGCCCGACGAAGACGATCGGCCCGGCGAGCGCCGTGGCGGAGCCGCACAGCAGGACGACGGCGACGGCCGAGAGCACACGCGCCGCCGCGAGGTGCTGGCCCAGCCCGCGCGCCAGCTCGTCGCCGAGGGAGAGCAGATTCAGCATCCGCCCCACCGCGAAGGCGAGCACGGCACCGAGCGCCAGGAACGGCCAGAGCGCGGCGAGGGCGTCCAGGCTGCGGCTGGCGAGAGAGCCGACCTGCCAGAAGCGGAAGGAGCCCAGCGTCTGGGTGTTGCCGATCAGCAGCAGGGTGATCACCGAGGTGACGGCCGCGGTCACCGCCGTGCCGCAGAGGACCAGCTTCACCGGCGTCGCCCCCTCCCGCCCGATCGAGCCGATGCCGTAGACCACCGTTGCGGCGACCGCCGCCCCGGCGAAGGCGAACCAGATGAACCCGGCCGGGCTGCTGATGCCGAGCACCGCGATCGCCAGCACGACGAACAGGGATGCGCCCGCGTTGACCCCGAGCAGACCCGGATCGGCGAGCGGATTGCGGGTGATGCCCTGCATGATGGTGCCGGCCAGGGCGAGCGCGAGGCCGACCACGAGGCCGACGATCGTGCGGGGCAACCGCAGATCCCGGATCACGACCAGGTCGGGGTTGCCCGCTTGCGGCGAGAACAGCGCGCCGATCACGTTCGCGAGCGGGGTGCCGCGCGTCCCGAGGGCGAGGCTCAGCACGATCACAACGAGGAGCACGGCGACCGCGGCCAGGAGGCCGATCAGCCTGCGGCCGGTTGCGGCAGGAACGGAAGCCCGGCCGACCAGCACGGCGGTGCCGGACGGCATTACTGGGCTTCGGCCTTACCGAGCCGCCAGTACCCCATGAAGGCCACTGCCGCGCGGTCGATGCCGGTCTCGCTCACCAGGAACCGACGCAGCAGCTTGATGGCGCCGGCCTCCCCAGCGAGCCAGGCGTAGAAGCTCGCGCCGACGGGCTCGCCGGGCGAGTCCCAGAGCAGTTCGGCGTCCACGTCGACCTCGTCGAGTTTCTGCACGGATGCCGCCAGCGCTCCCCGGACCGCCGCGGGGTTGTTCCGCACCCAGCCGCGCACCGCCCGGTCGAGTCCCGCTCCCACCCGGCCAGAGCCCTCCGGCTCATCGCCGCGGACGATCCACTCGATGCTCGCTCCGGCCGGGCACCGCACGGGCAGCCGATCGGCCGCGTCCGGTATCTCGATGAAGGCCTGGGCAGTGCGGCCCGCCGGCAGCGATTCGAGGATGCTGCAGATGGCGGGTGCGGCGGTCTCGTCTCCGGCGAGCAGCAGCGTCGTCGCTTCTCCCGGATGCCAGTCGATCCCGATGGCGGAGTCGCTGCTTCGCGCGTCCGGGCCGACGATGACGACCTCGTCGCCGAGGCGTGCCGAGGCGAGCCAGCGCGAGGCCGGGCCGGCGTCCCCGTGGGAGACCATGTCGACATCCACCTCGGCCAGCTCGGGCCGCACCGCTCGCACGGTGTAGGTGCGGAACGGATTGCGGCGCTCCTCCGGCAGGGCCCGCCAGCGGGAGTACCAGCCACCGCCGCGGATGGTGGCCTCGTCATCCGCGCCGATGTCGCTGATGGCTCCGGCGAGGGGGTGGCCGCCCTCGAAGGGGAGGATGATCTTGAGCCGCTGGTCCTGGCCGTCGGTGCCGAAGCCGTCGAGGTCGAGGCCGGTGAAGGTGACCCGGGTGAAGTGCGGGGTGAGCGGGGCCAGCCCGACGACGGTCGCCCGGTAGGGGCGGTATGGCGGCCGGGCGTCCTTGCGCGGAACCGGGCGGCCAGATGGTGCGGGGTGGTCGGCGAGCGCCGGATGCGCCGGAGCGGACGGGTCGTGGATGAGCGCGCCCGGGGTTAGCATGCCATAAGTATGGCATGCCTAACCTAAGACGAACCAGCTCTCCGGAAGATCTGCCTCCACACCGACACGGGAGCGAACCGGGCGATCGCGCGATCCCGCGGGGACAGTCCGGCCAGAAGGCGTGCGGTGACGCCCCGGACGTCGGCGCGGTCGACCGTCGCCGTTCCCGGCGAGGCATAGCTCTCCCGCTCGACGGCCGCGCGCATCCGGTCGACCACCTCTCCCTCCGACAGCGCTTCTCCGCCCGACAGCGCTTCTCCGCCCGACAGCGCTTCTCCGTCCGGCCCGGAGGCAAGCAAGGGGGCGAGCGCGGCGGCGACCTCCCTCGGCGTCATGGTCGGGGGAAGGCGG
>Ga0157371_10004501_pt1 | contig 12146 bp, 13 predicted proteins | sample C45metaG_FD_113462 | JGI IMG/M metagenome (GOLD analysis project Ga0157371, IMG submission 113462) | Corn rhizosphere microbial communities from Kellogg Biological Station, Michigan, USA - C4-5 metaG | ecosystem: Host-associated > Plants > Roots > Rhizosphere > Soil | place: USA: Michigan... | reverse complement strand
GCCCGCATCGTGTTCCTGCCGGAACTGACCCTCTCGCGATACCCGGCCGATGTGCTGCCGAGCGGCGTTCCGGTTGAATCCGCCGAGGATCTGCTCGAAGGGCCCACTTTCGCATTCGCCGCACGGGCCGCCGCCGAGCACGGCGTCTACGTGCACGCCTCGCTGTACGAGCGCGATGCCCTGGCCGACGAGCGCGGCCTCAACACGGCGTTCATCGTCTCGCCCTCCGGTGAGCTCGTGGCGAAGACGCACAAGCTCCACATCCCGGTCACGGCCGGATACTACGAAGACGAGTACTTCCGGGCGGGCCCGGCCGGGGGAGCGGCGCCGGAGTCCGCCGGACCCTATCCCGTCTATCCGGTGGCCGGGATCCCCGAAATCAGGCTCGGCTTGCCGACCTGTTGGGATGAATGGTTCCCCGAGGTGGCGCGCGCCTACTCCCTGGCCGGGGCCAACGTCGTCGTGTACCCGACGGCGATCGGGTCCGAGCCCGATCATCCCGACTTCGACACCCAGCCGCTCTGGCAGCAGGTGATCGTCGGCAACGGCATCGCCAACGGCCTGTTCATGGTGGTGCCGAATCGGACCGGTTCTGAGCGGATGCCGAGCGGGGAACCCGGCAACGCCTTCTACGGCTCGTCGTTCGTGAGCGACCCGTATGGCCGCATCCTCGCCCAGGCGCCGCGGGACGAGGAGGCGGTCATGGTGGTCGATCTCGACCTTGCCCAGCGGGGCGACTGGCTCGATCTCTTCCCGTTCCTCGCGACGAGGCGCCCCGACACCTATGACTCGCTCGTGCAGCCGGTGGATCAGGCGGCTCCGCACGGGGCGCAGTCGTGAACTGGCGGATGCCTGCGGAGGGCGATCCGCACGAACGCACCTGGCTTGCCTGGCCGACGACCGGGTACACGCTGGGGGAGACGGCGGAGGACGCCGAGGAGGCTCGCGAGACTTGGGCCGCGGTCGCCAACGCCACCGCGGAGTTCGAACCGGTCAGCATGATCGTCGATCCCCGCGATGTCGCGATTGCGCCGACATACCTTTCGAGGAATATAGACATTCACGTCGCGGCACTGGACGATGCCTGGGTGCGCGACATGGGGCCGACCTTCGTCCTGGGCGACGCTGCAGCGGATGGCACGCGCGGCCTGGGCGCCGTCGACTGGATCTTCAACGGGTGGGGCGCGCAAGACTGGGCCAGTTGGGACAACGACGCTCTCGTGGGGGAGCGGGTCGCGGAGTGGACGGCGGCCGAGCGGATCGATTCGCCGATTGTCAACGAGGGCGGCGGCATCCATGTCGACGGCGAAGGGACCGTGCTGGTCACCGAGACCGTGCAGCTCGACCCCGGCCGCAATCCGGGTCTCGGCAAAAACGAGATCGAGAAGGAGCTGTTCCGCACGCTGGGGGCGACAAAGGCGATCTGGCTGCCTCGCGGGCTCACCAGGGATTCGGATCGGTTCGGCACGCGTGGCCACGTCGACATCGTCGCCACCTTTGCCCGCCCGGGCGTCGTGCTGGTGCACAGCCAACGGAACGAGGCTCACCCGGACTTCGAGGTCAGCCGGGATGTCATCCGCATGCTGTCCGCCGAGACGGATGCCGCGGGGCGGCCGCTCGAGGTGATCGAGGTTCCCGCGCCGACCGTCTTGCGCGACGGCGAGGGCTGGGTGGACTACAGCTACATCAATCATCTGCTCGTCAACGGAGGGGTGATCGCCTGCGCCTTCGGCGACGAGCGCGACGCGCAGGCGGCCGCGATCCTCGGCGAGGCCTACCCGGGTCGCGCGATCGTCTCTGTGGACGCGCGTCCCCTGTTCGCGCGCGGCGGCGGCATCCACTGCATCACGCAGCAGCAACCGTCTCAAAACTGAGAAAATCTGGGGTAATGGTTGCGTCCGCTTGTACTGTGGGGCCATGACGAACTTCGGATCCGGTTGGCTGTTTCTTGTTGTCCCCGTCCTGATCTACCTCGTGCTGGCGGTGATCGGGGCGTGGATTCTCTGGTCGGTCATTCGTTCCGCGGTGCGTCGTGCCCTGCGCGATCACCAGGAGTGGCTCGAAAGCAGGGGCATGCGCTGAACCGTTCCCACGGTCCCGACCATGGTTGGATCGGGCGTGGCGAAGGCGCCCATCCGGGCGGAGCGAGCACCATGAGCCGGTGAGAGACCGCGATGCGGCTAGTTGCAGTCTCCGCTACCGCTGTAACAGGGCTGGTGGTTCGACGGCAGGGGACTGCCCTCCTCGTTGACCTTGGGGTGTTCGTTCGGAATCGCGAATGCCACCGAGGCCGTAACGACGAGGAGCAGCCCGACCAAACCAGCGATTCTGTACCCGGCCGACCGCCGTTCCCGCCCGACCAGGGTGAGCACGCACGCCGCAGCCGCGCTTGCGACGCAGATGCCGGCTGTCCACCAGTAGCGCAACACCTCGGCATCGGTGGCCAGCGGCTTCGTTCCATCGAGTGTGAAGTAGACGTCGAAATACTGCAGGAACAGCAGGAAGATACCCGCGATGCCGATGCAGAACAGGACGACGCTCGCGGCCCTCACCCCTGTGAGGGTTCTCGAAGAAGCCATTTCTCGACGCTAACATACCGCTCAGGACGTGCCCGCGGGCCGAGCTGGTCGAGGCGACACTGCTCACCGTGGCGGGTCGACCGGAGTGGGTCGGGGGGAACGGGCAGAGGCGCAAGGGGCAGAGAGGGGAGCCTCATGTCCTTCCATTCTCAATATACAACTCACCGGGGGGCTTGCCGCAAGGCCCCCGTCGTGCCCGAGAATGGTCGACTGTGCCTCCGACTACCAGTGTGTTCGACCTTCCCGTTCGGCTCGCCGTCAAGGGCGAAGCGGCTCTGATCGCAACCGACGAGCGGCACTTCGCGGCCGTCGCGGAGAGCCTCGAGCGATCGATCGCCGACCTGTCCGACCGCCTCGACGCCGTCCGCAAGGAGCCCGGTGGCACAGGCCAGCAGGCGATGGATCGGGACCTCGAAGTCCATCGGCTGACCGCCCGTCTACGCGGGCTGCGACGCTTCGGTCTGGACCTGTGCCTCGGGCGTATCGTCGGTGCAGATGGTTCCGAACCCGTGTATATCGGTCGATTCGGCCTCACCGACAGCGCGGGGCATCGGTTGCTGCTCGATTGGCGTTCCCCGGCGGCCGAGCCGTTCTTCGGGGCGACCCACGCCAATCCCATGGGGTTGATGAGCCGCCGCAGATATCGCTGGACTCGTGGCCGGATCAGCGACTACTGGGATGAGGTCTTTACCCCGGAGGGGCTGGAGAATCGTGCGGCGCTCGATGACCAGTCCGCGTTCATCGCCAGCCTGGGAAGCAGCAGGTCGCCCCGGATGCGCGATGTGCTCGCCACCATCCAGAGCGACCAGGATGCCGTCATCCGCGCTGGATCCCGTGGCGCGCTCGTCGTCGATGGCGGCCCGGGAACGGGCAAGACGGTCGTCGCCCTGCACCGCGCGGCGTACCTCCTGTATTCGGAGCCCCGCATCGCTCGTGGAGGAGGCATCCTGTTCATCGGCCCCACTCCGGCATACCTGGCCTATGTCGACGACGTGCTGCCCAGTCTGGGGGAGGAGAGCGTGCAGATCTGCACTCTACGGGACCTCGTCGCCGAGGGGGTCGCCGCAGGGGTCGAGGGGGACCGGGAGGTGGCCCTCCTGAAGGCGTCTGCAAAGCTGGTGAAGGCGATTGACGCTGCCGTCGGATTTTATGAGGAGCCTCCGGCCCAGGGGATGACCGTCGAGACCGAATGGTCGGACATCTGGCTCAGCACCGCCGAGTGGGCCGAGGCGTTCGATTCGGCGGATCCGACGCTCGGACACAACGAGGCACGCGATCACGTCTGGGAGGCGCTTCTCGACATTCTGACCGACCGCTTCGACGATGAGGAGGTTCCCCCGCACCTGCTGCGTCGCTCCCTGCTGCAGAACGACGAGTTGACCGGTGCCTTCGCGCGGGCGTGGCCGCTGCTCGACCCCGCCGGCATCGTCGCGGACCTCTGGTCGGTGCCTGCATACCTGAGGAAGTGCGCCCCCTGGCTGACGACAGATGAAGTGCAGGCGCTGCAACGCCCGGATGCGCGGGCCTGGACGGTTTCCGATCTGCCTTTCCTGGATGCGGCACGACAGAGGGTCGGTGACCCCGGTGCCTCGCGGCGCAACCGCAGGCGTGAGGCGTTGGCCGCCGCCGACCGGGAGACGATGGCCCGGGTCGTGGACGACCTCATCGCAGCCGACGACTCGGAGCTGCTCTTGATGTCCATGCTGCGCGGGCAAGATCTCCAGAACACCCTGGTCGACGAGTCCGCGCTGCCGAGCGCCGACCCAGACCTCCTCGCCGGCCCGTTTGCGCACATCGTCGTCGACGAGGCCCAGGAGTTGACCGATGCGGAGTGGCGGATGCTGCTGCTGCGCTGTCCGTCGCGGAGCTTCACCATCGTCGGCGACCGCGCCCAGGCCAGACACGGGTTCGCGGAGGCCTGGCAGGAGCGGCTCGATCGTGTCGGGTTCGGCGGCGTGGCCGTGGCTTCCCTGAGCATCAACTACCGGACCCCGGAAGAGGTCATGGCGGAAGCCGAGCCGGTCATCCGGGCAGTGCTCCCGGATGCGAACGTGCCGACCTCGATCCGGAGCAGCGGCATCCCCGTCGTGCACGGATCCGCCTCCGAGCTGGACTCGATCCTCGCCGCCTGGCTCGGTGCAAACGACGACGGCATCGCCTGTGTCATCCGGATGGGCGATGGGGGAGCAGCAGGCGCGGATGCCCCGCGATCGGATTCCCGCATCAGCTGGCTGACCCCGGAGTTATCGAAGGGACTCGAGTTCGACCTGGTCGTCCTTGTTGTCGGGCCGGAGAAGTTCGGGCCCGAGGAGCCTGGTCCGGAGAAATCTGGCCCGGAGGAATCTGGCCCGGCCATCGAGGAGGCCGTGGACCGTTATGTCGCGATGACCCGGGCGACCCAGCAGCTCTTCATCCTCACGGCCTCCGACACCACCACCGGAGTCGTAGCGCGCAGCGGCTGAGGGGCAGGCTCGGGGGAGAGGGCGCTTGCTTCGCCAGTTACTGCTGAAGACCGTTATCCGTTTTCACACTATTCGCAGCGCGGGGCAACGCGACCCCGAGCCGTCGTTCCGTCGCGAGGGAGCGGCCGACGTGCCAGGACAATCACGTCAAGCCGCAACTCGCGTGGGCCGGTATCGCAGGGCGACCGCCCCCGACCGGAACTCATGGCGGTCCACGAGCTCGAGCTGGATGCGCTCGCGCAGACCGGCCAGCAACGTCGGCCCGTGTCCGGCAAGCACCGGCTGCACAAGGAACTCGTACTCGTCGATCAGTCCCAGATCTGCCAACGCCAGGGGGAGCGTCACGCCACCGACCCACAGACCCTCGCCCGACCCCTGCTTGAGCCGCTGAACCGCTGATCCCACGTCGCCTCGCACCGGCTCGGCATTCCAATCGACCCTGCCCAGCGTGCTCGATACGACGTACTTCTTCGCCCGGTCGATGGCCTCGGCAAACGGGATCTGCCACTGATCCATCCAGTCAGGCCACGTGCCCGTGGCCGGCTTCCGCCACGCCGACTCCATCATCTCGTAGGTCACCCGGCCGAATAGCAAGGCATCGGCTCGCTCCATCTCAGCCGTCCAGTAGCGCATCGACTCCTCGTCCGGGGGGAGACCCGCCTCGTGATGGCAGCAGCCGTCGAGCGTGACGTTGATCGAGTATCGGAGTGGTCTCATCTCGTTGCTCTCCTTTTTGATGCGCGCCCGAGTTCACCGGACCGGTACCGAGACGGCCGCCGGCGCCATTTCGTCGGCGCTCTGATCGCACCAACTTTAGGGCGATCCGCTTGCGTGCGGGGGAGGCGATTGCAGGTTTCGCAAACCAGCAATATGACTTCATATTGACATAATGCTGATTATCAGCAGCCAGGGCGGTCGGCTGGAAGGTGCAGGCCGACCCTGTTTACTGTTTCTGGCTGGCGAGGAAGGATTCGATCGCCTCGACGACGAGCGCGTGGTCTTCGGCCTGGCTCAGTCCGGAAACCGTCACGGTGCCGACGACACCGGAATCCCTGATGGTGATCGGAAAACAGCCGCCGTGAGCGGCGTACAGGAAATTGTCTGCCCAAGGTTGCTTCTCGAACGGCGTTCCGGACGAACGGTGGCGCAGGCCGACCAGGAATGAACTGGTGCCGTATTTGCGCACGGTGCGCGTCTTGCGGGCTACCCAATCGTCATTGTTTGCCGAGGTGCCGGCCAGCGCCGCGTGGAAAAGCTGCTGTTCGCCACGTGTTATGTCAATAGTGATGCCGAGCTTTCGTTCGGTTCCGAACGTGACCAGGATGCTTCCGAGTGCCCAGGCATCCTCGTGACGGAAGCGGGTGAAGACCAGGCGGCGTTCCTGCTCCTCGACTTGGGCGATGAGCGCCTCGGTGTCTTCCGCCATGGGAGAGCCTTTCTCGATGGTGCCGCTGTGAATCGGCAGGATGGGTGAATCAGCAGGATGGCAGCTGGCTGCGGATGAGGCTGATGAGCTCCGCGGGTTCGAACGGCTCGTCCGTGGAGATGAGCTCGGCCAGGCTCCACCAGCGGACGTCGAGCACATCCGTCTGCTCCCCCGGCGTCCAATGGTCGTGGGACGGTTCGAACCCCGTCGTGTGCAGCACGAAGTATTCGGCGTAGCCGGTGTCGTGGTCTCCCCCGACGTAGTCCACCGTGAAGGTGTGGGACCAGATCGGCTCCCCCAGGTCGTCGCGGTCGAGTCCAGTTTCTTCGAAAAGCTCACGTTTTGCCGCGATCGCGTGCGTCTCCCCCGCTTCCACTCCGCCGCCCGGGGTGATCCAGCGCGTTCTCTGCGCGGGCACGAACCCCTTGGTGAGGTAGAGGAGGATGCGGTCCTGCTCGTCGAAGACCAGGATCCTCGAGGTGAGCCTGTGCCGTCCGACGAGGTTCCGTTCCGTGAGGCGATCGTTCATGAGCGGCGCTTAAACGAAGTCACTGACGTCGCCCACATATCTGGTGTGATCCGCGGGCACAGGATCCACCACGGCCTGCGCGATCTCGGCCGCGAACTCGCCGACGTTGTACAGCCTGCCCGCCGCCTCTTTCCTGGCGCCGATCGCCCCGGGGTTCGCCCGTTCGAGCAGGGTCGCGGTGATCGTGCCCTCGATCATGTCGCCGGAGACGACGACGAACTCGATGCCGGCGGCATCCAGGCGAGGGATCAGGGCCCGCAGGGCATCCTCCCCCGCGCGCTTGCTCAGGGCCACCGGCAGGTATTCCGGCATCGTTTCGACGGTCTTGATGAAGTGGGCCTGGTGGCTGGTGACGAAGACGACCCGGGAACCGGGCGCGAGCAGCGGGATCGCCGTGGTCAGCAGGTTCAGCTGGGCGTCGCGGTTCAACTGCATCGCGTAGTCCTCCGCCATGTCGGACTCCATGCCGCCGGAGGCATTCAGGACCAGGATGTCGAGGCCGCCCCACTGCGCCGCCACGGTGTCGAACATGGCGGTCACGGATGCCGCATCCGTCAGATCCGCACCGATCGTGATCGCGCTGCCGCCCGCGGCTTCGATCTTCTCGGCCAGTTGCACGGCGCGCTTCTCCTTGTTGCGGAAGTTGATCACGACCCGTGCGCCCGCGGCCGCCAAGTAGCCCGCCGTGTCTGCGCCGATCCCCCTGGACGATCCAGTGACCAGGGCACGCTTGCCCTCGAGGGAACCGGGGGCGAGGGGGTTAGTCACGTAGGTCAACTCCTGTGTGTGCGGTGGACGGCGGCCGGGAACCCGGCTGTTCGAGAATACCAAGAACGACTACTGCCGGTCGGTTCCTGATGATAGTTTCGGTTGTGACACGAGGAGTGCCGCCTATGTTTTTCGAGTTCATCGCTGCGTATGCCTGGCTTTTCTGGCTCGCACTGGTTCTCATCTTCGTGATCGTCGAGGTCGTCACGGTCGACTTCACCTTCCTCATGATCGCCCTGGGTAGCCTCGGCGGGCTCATCTCCGGACTGTTCGGACTGCCCGTGTGGGTGCAGATCGTCATCGCCGCGGTGCTCGCCGTGCTTCTGCTATTCCTGGTGCGGCCCTGGCTCAAACGGCTGCTGGAACGCGGGAGCGACAAGGCGTTGAGCAATGTCGAGGCTCTTCTCGGCCAGACCGCTGTCGTCACCACGGAATTCGTGGACGGCCAGGGTCACGCGAAGCTGTCCAATGGCGAGATCTGGACCGCAAAACTTTCCGAAGCCTCGGAGCCGAAGAAGATAACCGTCGGTGACAGCGTCGTTGTCACGGCAATCGATGGGGCGACCGCCACGGTGGTTCCCGCTGAAAGGACTGCACTGTGAGCGTAGACGGCCAGATCTTCGGGCAGGTGATCCTCGTGATCCTGCTCGTCATCGTCGCGATCTTCGTGCTGGTGATCCTGTTCCGCTCCATCCGCATCGTGCCGCAGGCCACCGCGGGCGTGGTCGAGCGCCTCGGGAAGTATCACAAGACCCTGTTGCCGGGCCTCAACATCCTGGTGCCGTTCATCGATCGGGTACGGCCGCTCATCGACATGCGCGAGCAGGTCGTCTCCTTTCCCCCGCAGCCGGTGATCACCGAAGACAACCTCGTGGTGTCCATCGACACCGTCGTCTACTTCCAGGTGACGGATGCCCGCGCCGCGACCTACGAGATCGCCAACTATCTCGGGGCGGTCGAGCAGCTGACTACCACGACTCTCCGTAACGTCGTCGGCGGGTTGAATCTCGAGCAGGCGCTGACCAGCCGCGACAACATCAACGGGCAGCTGCGTATCGTGCTCGACGAGGCCACGGGCAAGTGGGGCATTCGCGTCGGCCGGGTCGAGCTCAAGGCCATCGATCCGCCGCTGTCGATCCAGGATTCGATGGAGAAGCAGATGCGTGCCGAGCGTGACAAGCGCGCTGCCATCCTCACCGCGGAGGGGACGAAACAGGCGGCGATCCTCCAGGCGGAGGGCTCCAGGCAGGCCGCCATCCTCGAGGCGGAGGGCCAGGCGAAGGCGGCGGTGCTGCGGGCCGACGGCGAGGCCAAGGCGATCACCACCGTCTTCCAGGCGATTCACGACGGCGACGCCGATCCCAAGCTGCTCGCCTACCAGTACCTTCTGACGCTGCCGAAACTGGCCGAGGGCGAAGCGAACAAGTTGTGGATCATCCCTTCCGAGTTCACCGAGGCGCTCAAGAGCATCGGCTCCGGCTTCCTGGGGACCAAGGGTGCGACGCCGCCCGCGGAGTAGGACCGGCTACTTCGCCCCAGAACCCCCGCGTGTGCTCGCACACCGGGGGTTCGCGCGTGAGGCGCCGGAGAACACTCTCCTCGCGTTCGCCAAGGCTCTCGCCCTCGGGGTGACCCACATCGAGACCGACGTGCACGCCAGCGCCGACGGTGTGGCGGTCATCAGCCATGACCCTGACCTGTCCCGGCTTGCCGGGCGTGACGCGACGGTGAACCAGCTCACGATGACCGAGCTGCGGCGGGTCGATCTCGGCCACGGGCAGACGTTCGCGAGCCTTGCCGAGGCCCTCGACGGGTTTCCCGCGGCGCGGTTCAATATCGATGTGAAGTCGGCGGATGCCGTCGGGCCGGCCGTGAACGCCATCCGTTCCGCCGGGGCGGCCTCCCGCGTCCTCGTGACCTCATTCAGCGAGAAGCGGCGCCTGGGGGCGGTGCGGGAACTGCCCGATGTGGCGAGCTCCGCATCCGCTGCGATGTTCGGGGCCGCCCTGGTCGCGGGCAAGCTGGGCCTCTCCCCCGCCGTGCGTTCCATCCTCCGGAATGTCGACGCCGTGCAGATACCCGAGCGGGTGGCGGGGATGACGACGGTCACTCCGCGGCTGCTGCGCATGCTGCACGGAGCGGGAGTAGAGGTGCACGTCTGGACGGTGAACGATGTCGCGGTGATGGAACGGCTGCTCGACCTCGGTGTGGACGGGCTCGTGACCGATCGAGCCGATCTCGCGATGGAGTTGCTGCGGTCGCGTCGTTGACGCTGTGAGACTGTGAAGCGGCTGGGAATGGAGCGGTGCGGAAAGGTTCTACCCAGCTTGGTGGTTTATAACTTTGAATGCATCGCGAGAAGGGACCACACAATGGCGGATCGCAGTTTGCGCGGAATGAGGCTCGGATCCCAGAGCCTGCAGAGTGAAGAGGGCGTCACCTTTTCCCCGCGGAAGAAGAGCACGTACCAGGCCGCAGACGGGTCGACCTTCGAGGTCATGTTTTCGGCCGATGCCGAGATCCCTACCGTCTGGGAGTCGCCGAAGAGCGGCAGAGAAGGCCGTCTGATCGGCGAGGACGGCCGCCAGGTCGAGCCGGAGCCCGCGGATGCCAAGGTCCCCCGCACCCACTGGGACATGCTGCTGGAGCGTCGCAGCCGTCCCGAGTTGGAAGAACTGCTGCAGGAGCGTCTCGACTTCCTGCGCGCTCGAAAGGGCCAGCACAAAGTAGGCGCGTAGCTCCGAAGTTCCGGTTCAGCGTCGTGGACGGTGCCGGGCCACTCCCCACAGGGTGACCCGGATGAGCGCCTCGGCGACGATGCCGAGGTGCATCTTGGAGCGGCCTGCAGCGCGCTCCACGAAGACGATCGGGTGTTCGACGACCGTTTTTCCGGTGCGCTCGAGCAGCCAGGCGAGCTCCACCTGGAAGCAATAGCCCTGGGAGGAGACGGCGGACAGGTCGACGGATCCGAGTGCACCAGCAGTGAAGACCCGGAATCCGGAGGTGAGGTCTCTGATCCGCGACCCCAGAATCTTTCGGGAGTAGGCGTTTCCGGTTCGCGATATCGCCTGCCGGATCCACGGCCAGTTGAGCACGCGCCCCCCTCGGACCCAGCGGGAGCCGATCACCAGATCCGCTCCCCCGCGTGCCAACTCGAGCATCCGCGGGAGGTCTGCGGGGTCGTGGGAGCCGTCGGCATCCATCTCGACGACGTAGTCGTAACCGGAGGCCAGAGCGTGATCGAATCCGGCCCGGTAGGCGACACCGAGGCCTTGTTTCGCCTCACGATGCAGGACGGTGACACCGGGATCGCCTGCGGCGATGGTGTCGGCGAGTTCGCCCGTGCCGTCGGGACTCGCGTCGTCGACGACCAGGACATCCGCTTCGGGCAGGGATTGCCGGAGGCGTCCGAGGATCGCGGCGAGGCTCTCCGACTCGTTGTAGGTGGGCATGATCACGAGGACGTCAGCCATGGCGCCTCCGCCCGATGGTGCGGCCCGGGAGGGTCAACCCGAGTGCCAGACAGGCGAGCCCGAAGCCGCCGATCAGCCACTCGATCTGTCGGCCGAACGCCATCGCCGGGGTGATCGTCGAGCTGAGCGGCACGGCATCGACCATGGCGCCCGCCGTGTAGCTCGGCAGCGCGGCGATCGTTCTGCCGTCCGGAGCGAAGATCGCGCTCATCCCCACGGTCGAGATGTTGACGACGCTTCGCCCGGTCTCGACGCCGCGCAGCCTCGCGATCGCGATCTGCTGTACCGACTCGTCGCTGTGGCCGAAGTCCGCGTTGTTCGTCGGCGCGAGGATGAGCTGGGCGCCACCGTCGACCATGCGGTGCAGGAGCGAGTCGTCGACGATGTCGAAGCAGATCGCGACGCCGGCCTTGATCCCCTCGATGTCGAAGACGTTGGGGCGTTGGCCGAAAGAGTAGTCGCGCGGGACCATGTCGAGCAGGTCCGGCGCCAGCGGGTACCAGAACGCCCGGTCGGGCAGATACTCCGCGAAGGGCACGGGGTGGATCTTGTCGTACTGCTGCACGGCGCCTTTGCCGGATTCCCACAGCAGCATGCTGTTGAAGGTGCGCCCCTTCGAGTCTTCCGTGATGGTTCCGGCGACGAGCGGAGCGTGCATCTGCGCGGTGACGAAGTCGAGCGTCTGGGCGGACCGCGGGTTGCGGAGCGGGTCGACGTCGGCGGCGTTCTCCGGCCAGACCACGACATCCACTTTCCTGCCGAACAACGGGACGGTGGCCTGCAGGTGGTCGTCGAGGGTGGTGCCGGGCGGATGCCGCGCGAACAGTCCGGCATCCGCATTTCCCTGCACCGCGGCGACTTTCATCGTCGCGGTGGACACGACAGGCCAGGCGTTCAGCCCGGCGAGGG
>Ga0157371_10004499_pt1 | contig 12149 bp, 11 predicted proteins | sample C45metaG_FD_113462 | JGI IMG/M metagenome (GOLD analysis project Ga0157371, IMG submission 113462) | Corn rhizosphere microbial communities from Kellogg Biological Station, Michigan, USA - C4-5 metaG | ecosystem: Host-associated > Plants > Roots > Rhizosphere > Soil | place: USA: Michigan... | reverse complement strand
TCAGCTCCTTCAGGAGACTGGCGACCAATTAACCACTCACTCGAGCTTGTAGCTGTTTGCCAGGTAAACGTTCCTGGATTCCCAATCGCCCGCACAATGGTTGCTGGTGGACAGATGACTGCACTTGTTGCCGCAGGTGCTTCCACACTGGCTAAGCTCCGTGAATCTGAAACAGATCAGAAGCTGAACACACTGGAGATGCGTCTTCAGGCTATTGAGCAAGCAGAACTTTCTGCACAGGCTGAAGAAGCTAAAGCATTCATGCGTGAAGCAAATGCAGAGCGTATGGCAGCTATTGCTGCATCAGCTGCAAAGATTCGTGAGGAAATGGCTCCTGAGATTGAGGAGCACAAAGCTGAGCTTGCAGCAGAAGTTGCAGCTCTTCGAGCTTCTCTCGAATAAGAATTAACTTCAAAGTAAAGGCACCTTACGACTTATGTAAGGTGCCTTTATTTTTGAGAGCAGTATCGTACGTGTTTACAACTTTTGTAAAACAAACGTAGGCAAGACCCAGGAAGCTATACCTGTCTTTGTTTTTGAAGTCTGAGGGTGAAATTATTTCCCTGTATTGTATAATAGTTTTGACTGGAATGACACATGATAATTTTTGTGTAACCGGGAGCGAGGGAATCCAGTGGATAGATTTGTGGACATCATAAGCGCTGCTGGGTACCCAACTACAATTGCCGGTGGAATCGTATTCTTGTTCTTCTACCTAAGAAAACAAGAAGCAGCTATTAGAACTACTACGAAAGAACAGATTGCAGATTTAGAGGAAGACTTGGAGAGACGTCGAACTGAAATTCTTCGTCTTGAGGAAGAGCTTCGCGCTATTAAGAAACTTCTCACTGAATCACAAGATGAATCTATTACAGAACGCCGACGTGCAGAAGCCGCGGAAGCCCGACTACGAAGTGCTGGTCTCGAATGAGTGCAGAAATAGATGAGAAGAAGTCCCAAAGAACGATCCATAGTGAGAGATTCCGCCTACTAGCCGTAGGTCTCATATTGATCTTATTTGGTGCTGGGGGAACTTATTTAGCTCTATACAAGGCTCAAACCGGCGAAAAAGCTGCTACGGAAAAAGCAGTTACACTCGCCGAAGACAAACAAGCCTCTAACATCTGTCAAGAGAAACCTGAAGAACCTCTTTGCAAGTTAGCCGAAAACACTATTGCGAGCAATCCTGCCGCAATTCCAGGAGAGCGCGGACCTAAGGGTGATCAAGGTGAGACAGGACTTCAAGGTCCACAAGGTTTCCCTGGTCTAAAAGGAGATAAAGGCGACAAAGGCGATAAGGGAGATAAAGGAGACCAAGGCATTCAAGGTTTTCTTGGACTCCCAGGTTTAGTGGGTACACCTGGTCCGCCAGGTACGAACGGTACTCCTGGTCCTGAAGGTCCAATGGGACCTGTAGGTCCTGTCGGTCCAGCTGGCCCGCAGGGTGAAAAAGGTGATAAGGGTGATACTGGACAGCCCGGCTTAAACGGCCAGGATGGTTCCGATGCGAACATTGTTTTTGCCGGAGCAAGTTGTCAGAATGATACACTCACACTCACGTTGTCTAACGGTTCAAGTATTTCGGTCAAAGTCGTTTGTGACCGAGGAATTGCACCAATAATTCCATAATGGAGGAAACACAATGACCGTATTTATTGCCGGTCTGATCCGTACAGTAGTGCCAGCTCTTGTTGGTGCACTATCTGCATGGCTAGTCAGCATGGGACTCGACCTCCCTGCTGATGCTTATGAAGGTCTTACGGCTGGACTTGGTCTACTCTTTACTGGTATCTACTATGCAATTGTCCGCCTTATTGAGGATAGAGTTCCTCAGTTTGGTTGGCTTCTTGGTCTTGCTAAATCTCCAGACTCCTATTCTAAGGGTCCCGGAGTCGTGCTTGAACAGAAGCCTGATGGGAACCCAGAAGTTACGATTAAGGTTGACAACTCAGTCAAGGCTGAGGATGTTGTGGTAAAGACGGAGACTGCAGAATCAGCAGAACCGTTTGTACCTGAACCTGACGTAAAGGGCTAATTTAGCATATCGCAAAAGCACTCTAATATATAGAGTGCTTTTGTGGTTTAAACTTCTTGCACACTACCTTTCTGCGCATTGTATAATTATTTCTGAGCGATTCGCTAGATTAAGGCGGCATCCCTCCTGCTGAAATGACATGTTACTTTATAGGTGAAATACGCCTATCTCTTAACCCCGTCCAGGAGGAATATCGTGGACCAGTTCAAAGACCGCCTTGATCGCATCTCCGAACTTAGTGAAGATGAGCTCAAAGCATTTCGTGAAGAACTTCTAACAGAGTTCAACTCAGTTGACGACGGTGAATACACCGCCGACAAGGTTGAAGCAATGAAGTTCCTATCAAGCACATTCAAGGCCACAAAGGCCGAACAAGCACGTCGTGTTCAGGAAGCGTCTACTCTCGCCGCAGAAGCAGCTGAAGCTGCAGCGTCGATGAAGGATGATGACGAAGAGCCTGCAGAGGAAGAAGAGGAAGAAGCCACAGAGCTTGCTTCCGAAGAGCCTGCAGAAGCCGAAGCCGCAGTTGAAGAAGCAGCAGAAGAAATCGAAACACCCGCAGATGATGCCGTTGTTGAGGAAGAGACTGTTGTTGAAGACGAAGAGGTTGAAACACCAGCCGGCGAACCTGAAGTAGTCGAAGCCGAAACTAACTCCGAAACTGAAGCAGCTGTAGATGATGCAACTGAAGAAGAGGAAGAGGAAGAAGAGGAAGACGAAACAAAGAAGGCATCTGAAGCATCAGCTGAAGACGTATCTGAAACACCTACTAACGAAGTAGCAGAACTAGCTACTGAAGATATCAAAACAGAAAGTTCGGAGGAACCCGTGACTGCCTCATCTACTCCTGCAACACCAGAGGATCGTCGTCCATCCGCTAAGGAAGCCGCACCTCTATACACAATCACAGCTGGCGCTGACGTTCCTAACCTTCCAATGGGTTCAAAGCTTCCTAACCTTCGTGCAGTTGCACAGGCTCTCGTAGAGCGCAAGAAGGCATGGGGAAACATTGGTGGAAACGGTGACGGCGAGAAGAGCACCGTTGCGAAGTTCACAACTTCTTACCCAGAAGATCGTCAGCTCTCTGAGACTGACCTCAAGGGTAACCGCGCAAAGGTTGAAGCCGTTGTTGCTTCTGCAATGAAGCGTGACGAGACCGGAGCACTTATTGCTGCTGGTGGTCTTGCTGCTCCAGTAAACATGCGTTACGAACTCTTCGGATTCAGCGAGTCTACTGACCGCCCAGTCCGTGATTCTCTACTCGTATTCAACGCTGACCGTGGTGGTATCCGCTACATCACTCCTCCAGTCATTGATGACGTTGTTGGAGCCGTATCTCTTTGGACTATCGAAGATGATGAGGCTGCTGCAACTGAGGGTGAAGCTCAGCCAACCAAGCCTTGCCTCCGTGTAAAGGCCGGTTCCGAAGTAAACGTCTACATTGAGGCTATCCCTCTCTGCTTGACATTCGGTAACCTCGTTTCTCGTACATACCCAGAACTTGTTGAGCGTCACACAGAGCTTGCAATGGTATGGCACGCACGTTACGCCGAGACTCGTCTTCTAACTCGTATCGGTGCACTTTCAACTTCTGTATCCGCTCCTGCTGAACTCGGTGCCGCTCGCGACATCTTCAACCAGGTTGACCAGGCTGCAGCAGCTTACCGTTCACGCCACCGTCTAGACGAGAAGGCTCCGCTTCGCGTAATCTTCCCTTCATGGTTCAAGAACGCTCTGCGTATTGACCTCACAAAGCAGCTTCCAGGCGATGGCCAGGATGTTACTTTCAACCTCGCTGATGCAGACATCAACCGTTGGTTCGCTTCACGCAACATCAACGTTACATGGCACATCGATGGTGAGACAACTCAGATTTTCGGTGCACAGACTGCAGGCGATCTTCTTGAGTTCCCAGATAACGTAATTTGGTACCTCTTCGCTGAAGGTACATTCCTCTTCCTCGACGGTGGAGAGCTTGACCTTGGTCTTGTTCGTGACTCTACCCTCAACGGAACAAACGACTACAAGATCTTCCTGGAGACATTCGAGGGAGTTGCAAAGGTCGGTATTGAGGCACTTCGCGTGACTTCTGAGCTCGCTCTTCGTGGTTCTTCTTCAGGTACTGTAGACCTCAGCGTATAAGTTCGAGTAAATAAACAATAGTAGCTGGATTCGGTTTACATTAATTAGGAGATTCTCTTGGCATTTATTGGCAGCAACACTCTGGTAGAAGATACCGCCAGCCCAGAGGGTCACGATTACGGTATTCTGAGTCCAGCTACTACTGTTATTGTAGACAACGACGAGCGTTGGTTGTCTGGATTAACATATCCAACTATTGACGCTGGTGCGTCAGTCACACTAGCTCCGATCTCGGGAATGAGCTCTGACTCTGATGTTTCAGGGACAGAGGTCATTTCCCCTGATCCGGATAAACCCCCTTACCGCTTCTACTACCCATTCGATATCAAGGCTTCAATGAAGGCTTCGACAATGGGTAGCACTCCTGAAGAAATCTACGCTAATGCTGAGGCTGTAATCGATACAGTTACTCAGAAGGCGATTGAGATTGAACTCTGGAAGGGTATCATTGCCCGCTCACTCACAGCTTCGGATGCCAAGGGCAACCGCTTCATGGGTGCAGCAGCTGGTACAGACTTCATTGATGTTACTCCTTCAGGTAGTGCAGGTGGCGTAAAGCCTCGTTACGGACAGGCTCTTCTTGAGCAGGCTCTTGGCGATGCGACTATTGGTTCTAAGGGTGTTCTACACACTCCTCGCCTTCTTGCGAGTATCCTAAAAGTCAAGGATTCCAACGGAGTCCTCAAGACTAATCTGGGCACTCCGGTTGTTGCAGGTGCTGGCTACTCTTTGACTGGCCCCGACGGTCAACCAGCAGCAGCTGGTAAGGCCTGGATGTTTGCTACGGGTCCAATGACGGTTCGTTTGGGACCTGTCGCTGTTCTTCCGGGTGAAGTATCTCAGGCTGTTGATACTCGTGTCAACACAATCACGTACTACATCGACCGTGCAGCAGCGGTAACTTGGTCAACATCCAACTTATACGCCGTTCTAGTTGATCTCACTCTCGATTACGCTTAAACTTTTTAGGAGAAACTAAAAAATGGCACAAGATTACGCAGCCAGCATTTCTGGCTCAGTTATCCGTGTTACTCGTCTGCAGGCAAATGGACAGCTAGCAACTGGTGCAAGCGCATCATACGTTACAAAGTCTCTTATTTCTCTTTCGATGACACCCGAGTACGAAGACGGCGACGAATTCGTACAGAAGAACGCAGCTGGTGAAGTTTGCGTTACTTACAAGACTGCTGATACTCTAAAGCGTGTTTCACTTGAAATCGCTATCTGCAACCCAGACCCAGAGTTCACAGAAATTATTTCTGGTGGTTCACTTCTTTCCGCAGCTGGAAAGTCTGTTGGTTGGGCAGCTCCACTCGTTGGAACTGATGCTCTTCCAAATGGTGTAGCCATTGAGATTTGGTCTAAGGCTGTTGTTGATGGTCGTCAGTCGGGCACAGACCCATACTGGCACTGGATTTTCCCTTACGCTGTAATGCGTCAAGGTGGAGACCGTACCATCGAGAACGACATTCTTGCCACTTCATTCGAAGGATGGTCTCTTGGAAATGCTGGATTCGGCGACGGTCCTGCAGCACCAATCTGGCCGTTCATGTCTGACCGCGCTTACGCTTATGCTCGTACAGCCACAATTCCGACTGGAATTGGTTTCCAGGCAGTACTCCCATAAGTAAATTAGTTTTAACATTCACTGGCTGGTTCTGAATTATCGGAGCCAGCCAGTTTTGTTTATAAGAATGATATAATTTATTTGTACATGGAGGAAATATGGCTGTTTTATGGATAAGTGCAAATGACACTTCAGACCCTACTGGCCCTTTCACAGATTGGGCTGTGAGAACAGCTAGTTGGATTCTTTACAAGCTAACCGCTGAAAAGTACGCTGGCGTTCAAACAACAACTGATAGCTACAGTTTGAACGATTCTGGTGAGCTTAAATTCCAGCCTCAGCTTATTAATGGGCAAATGTACAATCTGCCTGCAAACATCGCAACGACGTCAAATACGCAACTACGTCTTAGACGTCAACCAGTAATTTCTATTGTTGATGTCTTTTCCGGTGGTGTTGAAATTCCACTCACCGATATTGAGCTTCGCAATAATGCTTTCATCATGCGCAAAGATAAGACTCCTTTTGTCTTGTCTCCGCAAGAAGAACTTGTCGTTACCTACACTCACGGATCACCTCCTCCGATTGCAGGTAAACGAGCTGCAGTCCGTCTCGCGAATGAATTAATTCTCGCTGAGAAGCAGGACCCAAACTGCGCTCTTCCTGACTCGGTGACATCGATCAACCGACAGGGTATCTCTTACACACTCCTCGATCCTCAGGTTTACATTGAGAAGGGTCGAACAGGAGTCTATGAGATCGATATGTTCATCTACGGTGCGAACCCCAGAGGCGCACTGAAGAAGCCAAATGTTTACACCGCCGCACGACCTAATGGATCGAGAATCAATTGAGCACTTACAACCCATACGCACCAAAGAAGCGTCAAGCTAAAGTAGAAGAAGCCCCAAAGGTTGAGGCTCCAGTCTACGAAGTTCCTGAAGGATCGATCACAGTTGTTCTCAAGTGGGTCAACGGAGATTCTGAGCGAGCCAAAGCTGCATACGCGGCAGAAGTAAAAGACCCGAAGCCACGCGTTTCACTTCTCGGACAGCTAGAGGACCTATTCTAAGATGGAAGAGAATCACCTAGGAAATTTGGCTATCCATATTCTGGATACGATCAATGAGACATTTGCTGCCGCAGGTGTTGAGCTTCCTGGGGTTCAAATGATTACTCTTGGAGGACAGGGAGCCACTGCTCAAATTGCTGAACAGCTCAGTGTCTCTGTCGAAGAAATGTATTCAGGAACTCCTGGAGACCAGGCTCAGACTCCTGTTAGATGCGATGCACCTCAGTCTGCTTCATTCGCTGTAGAACTTGTTCGCTGTGTACCAACTGGAACTCAACGAGGCCGTTCAACTCCGCTTCCTACTGGAGACGATGCAAATCAGCAGACTGAAGTAGCTCTTGCTCGTATGCTCGACATGAAAATTCTCATGGACGCTGGAATGAATGCTATTGCTGGAACTTGGTCTGAAATGGGTATTGTCACCCTTTCAGCTGCACCACCTCAGGGTGGCTTCCAAGCCATTGTGATGGCGATTACGACAGTAGTTTAATATGGCACGTTTTGAGAAATACGATGCTGAGTGGAACCACCTTCTCCGAGGAAAAGGTGGAATGGTCTACAACCACATTGAGAAGCTTACGGAGCAATTAAGACGCATGGCTCGACGTGACGTGGGTAAAGACACCAAGAAGCTTTATAACTCAATTAAATCGAGTATGAAGATTGGTTCTCGAGGTGGCCCAGTAGGTACCGTTCTCGCAGATAGTAAGATTGCAAGAATGCACCACGATGGTACTCGAGCTCACGTAATTAGACCTCTAAGACAAAACACACTGCGATTCCCATCGCGTGGTAGAATAGTATATACGAAGATAGTTCATCATCCTGGAACTAAACCAAATAGATTCCTAACTGATAATCTTCGACGAGTTATTGACTAAACGATAGAAATAAGGAATGACACATGGCCGCACGCACAACGAAGAAGAGCTTTAGTTCAAAGAGAAAGAACAAGGAGCCCATCGTATTCGAACTTGAGGGCGAAGAGTTTACCGCTAAGGGCTATGTGCCTGGTGCTCGTCTTCTTGACTACATCGAAGACACTGCAGATATGAACAACGCTTCCAGCATTCGTGAATATCTGAAGATTGCTATGACCGATGAGGAATACGCTCGCTTCGATAAGTTCACTCGTGACGAGGACATCGAACTCGAAACAATTTCAGAGGTCTTCGAACACCTCATCGAGGTACAGACCTCGCGCCCTACGGAAGCGTCCTAGAAATAGGGCGCATCTTCGTTCAACGCTTTCCATATATTGATGGAGAGCATCTAAGTCGAAATATCGACTTGCTGGAAATGTTCAATGAGCTTGACGCCGAAAGCACATTCAACATCATTGACAATATTTTCGTAGAAGAATCGCTCAAAGACGCTCAATTTCAGGGAAACCTGACCCTAATACGCGCAAAGCTAAATAATATCTACGACCGAGAGTCTAACGGGTCCAACGACAAATCCACTTCTGGAAATGGTCCAATAGAGTATACAGAGCAAACAGAAGAAGGATTCGTGGGCCTAGAGGCTCCGATGGGCTAGATTTACTTGGAGTAACGAATGGCACTAATTGGCTCAGCCAGTGTAGAGATTCGCGCCGTAGATAGATTCTTTGAGCGTGACGTTCGTGCTGCGGTAAAGAAGATCAAGAATGTCGAAATCGAGCTAAAAGCCGATGTAGACATGACGAAGGTCAACAAAAAGCTTGCTGACCTTCGTTATCGCTTGCGCAACAACATCGTAATGATGAACATTCAAGCGCCTGTCGATGATATTCGCGAAAAGCTTGATGACGTAATCACAGACTACCACAACCAGACCATTACGCTAAATGCTAATGCAGATACTGGAGCAGCTAGTGCACAACTAGCTGCAGCGGCTCGTCCACGTGTTGCGACAATCCACACAAAAGTTGATTCGAAGATCGACCCTGAAGTTCAAAAAGCTCTAAAGGGATTGTTCTACACTATCACAGGTTCAATCCCCATGGACAAAGTCCGTGACGCTCTTCTAGGGCTCGCGGGTAACTTTGAAATGATCACCATCAAGGGTGCAGCGACTACGTCTGTAATCTCATCTCTTGCTGGTGCAGTGACTTCCCTAGCTGGAAGCGCCCTTACTCTTGGTAGAGACTTGGCTGACATTGTCGGCCTTGTTGGGGTGCTTCCAGCCGGAATGTTTATGGCCGGAACTGCCATTGCAGCCACAACTTTAGCCTGGAAGGGCTTCAGCGACGCATTTGATGACGACGCGAAGAAGGCTGCTAAGGCGATGGCCAAGCTTCCAGTAGAAGCGCAGAATGCCGTCAAGTCCTTGAAGGGCGTTGGCGAAGCGATCCGTAAGACCACTCAAAAAGCCTACTGGGTTGAGATGGCCGGAGCGATTGAAAGCCTCCATGACAGTGTAATTCCTCAGCTTCAGATTGGACTTGAGGGTACTGCCACATCCATGGGTAAGCTCACACGTGAGATGATCAAGGGTCTGTGGGAACTAGGCGCTAACGGCACTTTCGAAGTCATGTTTGAGAAGAGCAATCAAGGTCTTGCAAACATGCAGCGCGGAATTTTCCCTGTAATGACTGCTCTTGGTAAACTTGGAGCAATTGGTTCATCATTCCTTCCACGCTTTGGAGACTGGCTCTCTGATCTTGGAACAAAGTTCGGTGACTTCATTGACAAGACTGATGATGCACGAATCAAGACATGGATCGAAGACAGCATCACAGTTGTCAAGGAACTTGGTTCAGTTGTCAAGAGTACCACAGGGATTCTCGGTGGTCTAACTGACGCTGCTACTCAAGCAGGATATGGCGGACTTGGCGCTTTTGCTGACGGTTTAGAAAAAGCTTCTGCTGTAGTCAATGCAGAACCATTCAAGTCTCAGATGGTGATGATCTTCAGTGCTGCTGGTGATGCCACAAACGTCCTAATGGGCGCAGTAGGTAATCTCCTAAAGACTTTGGGTAGCGCCTCAGAGGTGTTAGGTGGGTTCTTCAGGGAAGGTTCCGGTGTCATCGGCGCCTTCCTCGATAACATCTCAGCTATGCTTACGCATTCTGACTTTCTTGCAGGTCTCTACACAGGTGTAGCGGACTTCAAGACCTCAATTGATGGAATGGAACCAGGCTTCATTCACCTTGGAAATGTTATCGGCAACCTCGCAAGACTCGCCGGTACTGTGTTCCAGGCAATGGCTCCGGGCTTCAACTCAATCATGGACACTCTTGATGGTGTAATTGCTAGTATCACTCCTGGTCTCCAGGCTGTTGTTCCTGTATTCAACGAGTTTGTTCAGTCAGTTCTAAGTATTGCTCAAGGACCGATCCAAGCTCTTGCAGCTGGTGTTGGTGCATTTGCTACAGCATTCGCTAACCTTCCAGGTTGGGTACAGGCTGTTGCAATGTCTCTTGGAGCCATCGCTCTTATGCGTCCAGCATTGACCAATATGTTTGGTGGAATGGCTGGAGGACTTGCTACAGCTCGTGCTCGTATGGCGGGTGACTTTGGAGAAATTGACCGCTCTACGCAGGTAGTTTCTCGGTCAGCACAAAACATGTGGGGACACTTCGGTGCTGCTAATACTCACCTAGGAAGCTTCAGCTCAGCGATCAAGAACATTCCATTTGCTACAGCCACTTCTGGCTTTGGTGGAATGGGAACAGCAATTAGCGGAGCAGCTTCATCTCTCGGTAAAGCTGGTGGTAGAGGTCTTATGGGAGCTCTATCCGGCGGTATGGCAATGCTTGGTGGCCCATGGGGTCTTGCACTTGCCGGTGGTGTAGCTGCACTTAGTGCTTTTGGTGCTGCACAGGAAGAGTCTAAAGCTCGCGTTGATTCCCTGTCTCAGACACTTGATCAGCAGACTGGACATATCACAAACGCTACTAAGAACTTGATGGCGAAGAACTCTCTTGATGGAGCTACAGACGGTTGGGATGATTTCTTCCGTGGCGTACTTCAAGGTTCAAAGTCAACTGAAGAGGCTCTAAGCACTCTCGGTATTTCTACAAAGACATACACTGACAAGCTTTCCGATCCTAGCGGTCGAAATGCTTACGTCAAGGGAATGAACGACATCTCAAACGCAATGCGAGATGGTCGTCCAATCACTGATGAGATGGCTAAGGCAATTGGTACAACCAAGGAAGCCCTTCAGGGTGTAAATGGAAACACCATGCGCCACCTTGCAGACAAGGCTGGAAATGCTGCTGAGGAGCTGACTAAGGCTGAAGAAAAGACTAGAAAGCTTGCAGAAGCTACAGGTCTAACTGACGCTAAAGCTGCTATGCTCGCGAAGAACTTCGAGACTCTTGCAAGCTCTACATCATCTGCTAGCGACAAGTTTGGTGCGCTAAAGGCAAACCTTGACCTACTCAATGGCAACATGATGTCAGGCACTCAGACTCGCAAGGAATTTGCACAGTCACTGGCTGATTCAAAGAAGGCTCTTGAAGAGCTTACAAAGGGCGGAGAAGTTTCCCTTAACAACCTATACAAGGTTGGCGACGGATTCGATTTCGCTTCTCAGTCAGGTCGTGACTTCCACACTACTCTTGGAACTGCTACTGATGCGATTCTAAAGAATGGTACAGCAGCTCTTGATCAGGCTATCAAGAGTGGTAAGTCATCTGCAGATGCGAACTCCGCAGCGATTCAGGCAATGCAGCCTGGAATCCAGGCTCTTCGCGATAACCTATCACGTCTTGGTGTAGACCAGCCGAAGATTGATGACATCATTCGAAGCTTTGGACTTATGCCTGACCAGATCGCAACTGCGGTTTCTGTTGAAGGAACTGAAGAAGCGCAGCGCAAAATCCTTATGACAAAGGTTGTTGCTGATGCATTTAGCAATGGCAACTACAAAGCTGTTCTTGCAGCTCTTCCTGAATCAGCTAAAGCAGCTATTGCTGAAGTAACTGGTAAGGGTAAGGAATTTGCTGAAGGCAACTACGATGCAGTTCTTGAAGCTTTCGATGGAACAGCTGGTGGTCGTGAAGCAGCTCTTGCTAACCTCCTCGGTGTTACGAATGGTAACTACACTGCAGCTCTTCAGGCATGGGACAAGACTCATCCTGGAACAACTGCAGCTCGTAACTCAATTCTAAAGGTAACTGCTGGAGAGAAGTACGAAGCCGCTGTAACAGCATTCGATGCAACGGGTGTTGGAAATGCTAAGGCTGTTGAGTCAATTCACGCTGTCGTAAATGGCAAGTATGAAGCAGCTCTAAAGGCCCTAAACGTTACTCAGCCTGGCGCTGCCGCAGCTCTTCAGTCTATCCTTGAAGTCAAGGATGGCGACTACACAGCAGAAATCAAGGCATTCAACGACACAGCACC
>Ga0157371_10004490_pt1 | contig 12169 bp, 13 predicted proteins | sample C45metaG_FD_113462 | JGI IMG/M metagenome (GOLD analysis project Ga0157371, IMG submission 113462) | Corn rhizosphere microbial communities from Kellogg Biological Station, Michigan, USA - C4-5 metaG | ecosystem: Host-associated > Plants > Roots > Rhizosphere > Soil | place: USA: Michigan... | reverse complement strand
CTCGCGTCCGACGCGACGATCCAGCTCGCCAAGCAGCACGGCACCTGGTTCGACATGGATATCTACAACGACGATTATATCCTCGCCACCGGGACCTCGAACGGAACGGAGCAGGAGAGCCTCGACAAGGAGCGGATGATCGGCCTCAAGCAGCGCCAGACGTTCCAGCGGGCGGTCAAGGCGGGCGTGAAGATGATCTTCGGCACAGATGCCGGAGTCTATCCGCACGGCGACAACGGCAAGCAGTTCGCCAAGATGGTGCAGTGGGGGATGACTCCGCTTCAGGCGATCCAGGCGGCGACGATCAGGGCCGGCGAAGCGCTGGGCCGCGAAGGCGACGTCGGCCAGATCGCGCCCGGCCTCTACGGCGACATGGTCGCGGTTCGCGGCGACCCGCTGCAGGACGTCGGCCTGCTCGAGCATGTCGACGACGTCATCAAGGGCGGGCAGCTCGTCAAGGGCAAGTGAGCGGTCGGGCCGAGGAACGGCCGCGATTCCAGCGCGTTGCAAGAAGGCAGCACGAACAGAGAGGAGGATTCCATGGGGATTCCCAGGCTGCTGTTCGCCGCCGCCGTCGTTGCGCTGGCCGGATGCGATACGATCCCGCCAGTGCCTGTGCCGGTCGTCCCGGTACCGGCGGCAGCGACTAGCCTCACCACGGCCGTCAAGGCGCCGTTCGGCACCTATCTTGTCGATGCGAACGGTCGGGCCGTCTACGTTCTCGACGGCACTCGCGGGCAGAACCCTGCCTACCGGTGTGCGGGCGAATGCCTGAGCCATTGGCCGCCGATGCTGACCGCCGGTTTACCGGTGGCGGCCGCTGGAGTGACTCCGGCATCGATCGCGACGATCCCCGCTTATGGCGGAACGCAAGTGACCTACGCCGGGTGGCCGCTCTATTACTTCCACATGGACGTGGCGCATGGCGATACGACAGGGCAGGGCGTCCACGACACATGGGGCGCATGGTATCTGCTGTCGCCTTCGGGTGAGCCGATCAGGCCCGCCGGCGGCTATTAGCGGAGGCGGCTGTCCCCGCTTTGTAGAGGCTGCGGATTGCGCTCATCGGGCAACGGCAGTAGCCGCCGCCGATGAGTTCGCCGACGGCAAGCACGCGCACGCTCGTCATCGCCCTGCTGGCGAACCTCGGGATCGCGGTCTCGAAATTCTTCGCGGCGGCAATTACCGGCTCGTCGGCGCTCCTGACCGAAGGCGTGCACAGCATCGTCGATTCGACCAACCAGCTGCTTTTGATGTGGGGGCGTCGCCAGGCGAAGAAGCCGCCTGACGTCTTGCATCCGTTCGGTTACGGCCGTGAGCTCTATTTCTGGAGCTTCGTCGTCGCGGTTCTCGTCTTCGCTTTGGGCGCGGGCGTATCGATCTACGAAGGCATCATTCACATCGCCAATCCCGAACCGGCGATCTCGCCGCTGGTCGGCTACATCGTCCTCCTCGTCGCCTTCCTCCTCGAAGGCTGGTCGACACTCGAGGCGTTCCAGGAGTTCAGGGCGGCCAAAGGCACCATCGGCTGGTTCGAGGCAATCCGCCGCTCGAAGGACCCTCCGGCCTTCATCGTGCTGCTGGAGAACGGCGCGGCCATGGCCGGAATCATCGCCGCCGCTCTCGGCCTGTTGCTCGCGCAGCTAACGCACGATCCATTCTATGACGGGGCCGCCTCGATCGTGATCGGCCTGATTCTCGGAGCGACGGCCTTCATTCTCGCTTTTGAATCCAAGGGGCTTCTGATCGGCGAGGCCGCGGACCCGGAGATCGTCAGCGAATTGTACAGGCTGGTTTGCGACCAGAAGGGCGTGACGGCTGCCGGCGAAATCCGCACTATCCATTCCTCGCCCGACCAGATCACCGCGATGGTCAGCGTCGATTTCGACGATTCCATCTCGGCTGCGGACGTCGAGCATATCGTGTGCACGATCGAGGAAGAAGCGACGGAGCGCTGGCCGCAGGTGCGGCGGCTCTACATCCGGCCCCGCAAGGGATCGCTCCTTCGCGACCAGTGGGACGGCAATGCCTGTTGAACCGGCGGGAACGGCAATGGCGGCCAACGTGTTCAGGCAAGAGGAAGGACCGGGAGAGTCGCTATGAACTTGGGGAAAATGGCCGCGCTCGTAGCTCTTGCCGTTGCTGGCGCGGCGTGCAGCCAGGGCAATTCCGATAATGTGATGTCGTCCGAGGCCAATGCGCTCGAGCCCGCGGACGTCAACGCGGCGCTGGGTCCGGAGGTCACCAATACCGGCGCGGCGAACATCAGCGCCAACGAGGCGACGGCGCTCGACAACAATTTCGCGGCCAACGCGGCCGCAACCAACAACGCGGCTGAATAGGAGCGGACGATGAAGCGGGGCTATTGCGACGACATCGAGAAGGCGACGATCGAGAACGAGGATTTTCGGCGGGTTCTTTACACCGGCGAGCACCTGCAGCTGGTGGTGATGACTCTCCAGCCGGGCGACGAGATCGGCGAGGAGGTCCACCCCGACCGCGACCAGTTCTTCCGGATCGAGCAAGGCGAGGGGGCGATCGACATCGACGGGCGCGAGAACCGGGTCGAGGACGATTTCGCGGTGATCGTGCCCGCCGGCGCTCGCCACAACGTCCGCAACATCGGATCGCAGCCCCTTCGGCTCTACACCATCTACGGCCCGCCCGAGCACAGGGACCAGGTCGTCCAGGCGACGAAGCAAGAAGCCGACCGCCGCCACCCGCACGAGGAATGGGAAGGCGAGACAACGGAGTGAGCCCTTGCCCGTCACCCTGAACTCGATGGCGGAAACCAGGACCGTCTGGGGGACGGTCCGTTTCCGGCATGGGTCCATTTTGGGGACCTGCACAGCCCTTCATCGAAATGGATGCTGAAACAAGTTCGGCATGACGGTAGTGGGAGCCAATGACCAAGTCGCTCCACGACGTCTCCGATCCACGCAACGCCTCCGTTCTCATCAACGTGAACGGGGAGTTGAAGCCGCGTGCCGAAGCGGTCGTGTCGGTGTTCGACAGCGGCTTCATGCTGGGCGACGGCGTGTGGGAGGGGCTTCGGGTCCATAAGGGCAAGCTCGGGTTTCTCGACCGGCACCTCGATCGCCTGTTCGAAGGCGCGAAGGCGATCGCGATGGACATCGGCCTGTCGCGCGAGGCGCTGACGAAGCGGCTCTACGAAACGCTCGACGCCAACGGCATGAGCGACGGCGTCCATGTTCGCCTGATGGTGACCCGCGGGCTCCGCTCGACGCCGTACCAGGACCCGCGCGTGATCGTGTCCGGAGCGACGGTCGTCATCGCCGCCGAGTACAAGCAGCCCCCCGAGGGGCTCCACGAGCGCGGCCTCAAGCTCTTCACCGTCCACGTCCGCCGCGGCGATCCGGCAGTGCAGGACCAGAAGATCAACTCGCACTCGAAACTCAACTGCATCCTCGCCTGCATTCAGGCGATCGAGGCCGGTGCCGACGAGGGCCTGATGCTCGACCCGCATGGGTTCGTCGCCACGTGCAACTCGACCCATTTCTTCATCGTCCGCAACGGCGAGGTGTGGACGTCGAGCGGCAAATATTGCCTTGGCGGAGTCACTCGCGGGCTGACGCTCGAGATTGCGCGCGAGGCTGGGATCCCAGCGATCGAAAAGGACTTCTCGCTGACCGACGTCTATGGCGCCGACGAGGCGTTCGTCACCGGCACCTTCGCCGGAATCGTCCCGGTTCGCGAGGTCGACGGCCGCAAGCTGACGAACAACCGCGGTCCGATGGTGGAGCGCCTGCAGCAACTTTACACCGAGCGCGTCGAGCGGGACGTGGCGGAGCAGAAGCGGCCGTGACGCTTCGAATCGCGATGTGGTCAGGCCCGAGGAACCTCTCCACCGCGATGATGCGCAGCTTCGGCAGCCGCGCCGATACCTTCGTTATCGACGAGCCATTCTACGGCGCTTTCCTGAAAGCGACCGGACTCGATCACCCGATGCGCGAGGAGGTGATCGCGTCAATGGACAGCGACTGGCGAAGCGTGATGGACACGCTCTCGGGCGAACCTCCGGACGGTTCGCCGATCTGGTACCAGAAGCATATGTGGCACATGATGGTGGGCCCCATCGGCTACCAGGATTTCGCCGGCTTCCGCCACGCGTTCCTCATCCGCGACCCGGAGCGGATGATCGCCTCTTACCTGCGCAAGCGCGAGGCGGCGCGGTTCGAGGATTTCGGTCTGGAGAAGCAGGCGGAGTTCTTCGAGCGCGAGGCCGAGCGACTGGGCCATTCGCCGCCGGTTATCGATGCGAACGACGTGCTGGCGAACCCCGAAGGCGTTCTGTCCCGCCTGTGCGGCGCGCTCGGGATCGCGTGGGACCCGGCAATGCTCAGCTGGGCTCCCGGACGACGCGACACTGACGGCGTCTGGGCGGCGCACTGGTACGGCGCCGTCGAACGGAGCACCGGCTTCGGAACACCCGACAGCGGACCGGTCGAACTCTCCGCCGACGACCGTCGCCTCGCGGACCGGATCCGGCCTTATTACGAACGATTGGCGGCGCAGAAAATCAGGGCTTGAAGTTGACGCTTCGTCAACGTGTAAAGCCGCTGCATGGACCAGCCGCTCGCCGACGCATTGGACATTCGCGAGGTCGCCCGTCGAACGGGCCTGACTAGCCGCGCTCTGCGCTTCTACGAGGCGCGGGGGCTGGTGGCGCCGCTTCGCACCTACAGTGGCCGGCGGCTCTACGGACGCGGCGAGTTGCAGCGGATCCAGCAGATTCTGGCGCTCAAGCGCGCCGGGCTGACACTGTCGCAGATCGCCAAGCTGACCGAGCGCGGGCCGCTCGACCTCGGCGCGCTGGTCGGCGCTCAACTCAAGCTCATCGAGGAGCGCAAGGCGGAGCTCGACCAAGCCCGCGGCCTGCTCCTTTCGATCAAGTCCCGAATCGACCGAGGCGAGCCCGTCGATGCCGCGACCTTCTGCTCGCTGATTCGTGAAGGAGACAGGATCATGGAAGCCGAAGACTGGAAGAAGGTCGCCGACCGCTATTTCTCCAAAGAAGAGCAGAAGCAGTGGGCGGAAAGGATGAAGGACGTTCCGGCGGATTTCGACCCCGGCGAGCATAACCGCAAATGGGCGGATCTCGGCAAACGTGTCGCGGAGGCCATGCCGAACGGACCGGACAGCGCCGAGGCGCAGGCCCTCTTGGACGAGTGGCAGGAGCTTCTGGCGCCATTCAAGGCAGTCGCGACGCCCGAGATGATGAAGGGCGCGACCAGTCTCTATGAACGAATGGGCGAATGGCAGGGCGAGGTGCCCGACGCGCCGTTCAGCGCCGACGTGTTCGCCTTCATCCAGGAAGTGGGACGGAGGCGGCAGGCAAAGGCGTAAAGCCGCTACCAGTCCAGCTCGGATAGTATCGCCGCATAGGTTTCGATCCCGTCCCACAGGTTTCGAAGCCGGGCATTCTCGTTTGGGGCGTGCTGATTGTTGTCGTGATTGACGATGGGGAGCCCCACGATCGGGATCCTCAGCGCCTCGTCGAACAGGTAGATCGGCACGCTTCCGCCCATCATCGGAAGTACCGCGACCCGACCCCCGGCTGCCTTGGCGGCAGTTGCAATGACGGCTCGTCCGGGCGCGCTCGTCATGTCGCTCCGGAATGCGGGATAGCCGCTGCTCCAGTCGAGCCGGACAATCCGTGCGCTGCGGGCGCGAACCGCCGCGTCGGGGTCGGAATGGACGACGGTCCAGCCGAGCTTTTGAAGATAGCGCTCGACAAGGTGCCGAACGCCTTCCGGCTTCTGGTCGGGAACGAGGCGCAGATCGATCGTCATCGTCGCCTCGGCGGGAATGGCGCGGGCGCCGACTCCGGACTGCAAGGCAACGATGTTGAGGGCCGGGCGCATCGTGCTGAGCGTCAGCGGTTCCCCTCCTTCGGGGCTTGCGATCCCAAGCTCTCGCTCGAGCGCGGAATCGATCGGCGGAAGGTCGGCAATCGCCTTGCGCTCCGCCGGCGTGAGCGGCCGGACATCCTTCGAATAGCCGGGAATCAGGATTGCGCCCGAAGGAGCGCGAAGCTGCGTGATCAACAGCGCCGCGAGCGCGGCGGGGTTCGGCGCCCAATTGCCGTAATGCCCGCTATGCAGTGCCCGGGTCGCGCCATAGACGGTGGCGTCGACGCTGACGTCGCCGCGAGCTCCGAAGTAAATCGTCCGGGTCCGCGACTGGTGGACCGGGCCGTCGCCGATCAGCCACAAATCCGATCTGAGCAGGCCGGCATTTTCGTGGAGGATTTGCGCGAGGTGCGGAGAGCCCCGCTCCTCCTCGCCCTCCCAGAAGATTCTGATGTTGACGGAGGGCTTGCGGTCGAGGGCCTTCAACGCGTCGAAAGCTGAGAGGAAAGCGACGATCGACGATTTGTCGTCGCTCGCGGCCCGGCCGAACAGCCGCCACTCCGGATTGTAGGGAGGCTTGGCCGACTGCCAGTCCACGACCTTCGAACCGGAGTCGCCGCTTTCGCGCATCGTCGGCGCGAAGGGTGCTGACGCCCATTCTGCCGGGACGACCGGCTGGCCGTCATAATGGGCGTAGAAGGTGACCGTTCGCCGGGCGCCCGGCGTCTGGAGTGAGCCGAAGACAACGGGCGGAGCGCCGGTGTCCGAGCCGATCAGTCGCGCCTCGAACCCGCGCTTCGTCAGCTCGGTTCGAAGCCGTTCGGCCATCGCGGCCAGCCCTTCGGGATTGGCAGCGACGCTCGGGATGCGCACGAAATCCGCAAGCTCGCCGACGATCTGCCGCTCGCGCGGCTGCCGCCAATCGTCGACGCTCGCCGACAAATCGGCGGCGGACGCCCGCGAGGCGGCAACAAGAAGAATCGCGGTGGCGGCTAGAAGTCCCCTCATGCGCCCGGCGTAAAGGCCGAGCCGCCCTCAATCAATCTAATGGCGCTCGTACGTGCCGGTAATCTCGGCGAAGGCGATCTGGTGCTTTTCCGCCTGCGCCTCGACCTGCTCGATCTTCGCGTCGGCCGGGAGGGTCAGCTTGTCGACATCGAGCGCGTAGAGCTTGAAGCGGTAGCGGTGCGGCCCGTGGCCCTTGGGCGGGCAGGGGCCGCCGTAGCCCGACTTGCCGAAATCGTTCACCGCCTGGACGAAGATGGTGTTGCTTGGCCCATTGCCTTCGCCCCGCTCGATCGCGGTCCGGGTAGCGGGCATGTTGAACACGCCCCAATGGCGGAAGGTGCCGCTCGGCGCGTCCGGATCGTCCATCACCAGTGCGGAGCTGCGCGTGCCCGGCGGCGCCTCCGGCCAGCTCAGCTGCGGCGACTGGTCAGCGCCGTCGCAAGTGTGGACCTGCGGGATCGGCTTGCCGTTGGCGATATCCGTGCTGGTAATGGCGAATTTCGCGAGTGTCGCATTAGCCACTGGACTTTCTCCGCTTGTCTGGTTGGCCGCGTTGTTGCCAGCGCCGCAGCTTGCGAGTGCGGCGAACAAAAGCGTCGGGGCCAGTCTCTTCCACATGAGTCAATACCGCCCTTCCGGCGGGACAATGCCAACGTGCCGCTTGCCGCATCCGTTCCTTGCTATTCGTCGGCGGTAAGAGCGGCTGTGCCGGCTATCGGGTGACGGCTCGCCCGGTAAGGGTTCGGACGACCAAGACGGGGCGGCGCTCCGACGGGGAATCCAAGTCCGGCGATCGTCGTGAGGCCTAGGCGGGTCGCGATTGTCAACATTGCCAGCGGACCCGCTACCGCGGCAACAAAGCACGCGGGGAGGACGATTGCGAAATCGGAAATGCCGAATCCCGAATCCAGCACAATCCGCATCGCCGTAATGAAGAAGAAGTGCGACACATAAAGGGCCAGCGACCGCTTGCCGAAATATTGGAGGAGCGGTCCCGCAGAACCCATCGGCAAGGTCGAAACTGCACACAGCCCGAAGGCCGCTAAGACTTCGGCCGGAATCGTGGCGGTCGTCCAGTTCGGCCATCCCTGGGCCAGCGCCGCGGATGCGAGGGTCATCGCGGCAACAAGCAGGAGCGCAGCGCCCAGCGCGCTGAAATTCCGCAGGTCCCGCGCGGTCGAACGGCCGAGTATTACCCCGAGGACGAACAAAACGAAAAAGTGAAGCAGCTGGCCGAAAAAGGGGCCGAGCTCGAAAAGTCTCGCGGCAACACAGCCTAACAGCTAGAAGATCGTCATCGCCCACGGATTGCCGCGGGCGAGGACCGAGACGGCGTGAAAAACGAAGAGTGCGTAAAGGAACCACATCCACGCGATCGGAGTCCAAAGAAGGCTAAGCCCCGGCTCCGGCAGCGCCACCGGATTGCGCAGATCGCCGGCGAGAGCCGACGCGAGGAGAATTGCGCTGCCCCAAACGACATAGGGCCACACGACCGTCGTCGCGGATGAACGCAGGAATTTTGACGGGCCTTTTTCGACGCGCTTGCTGATGAACAGCCCGGCCAGGACCATGAACAGCGGCATGTGCCCGCTGTAGATGAAGTATTTGACGGTGCCCCAGGGACCGGACGCGGAAATCTGTCCGGCGTCGGTTGAGCTCACGATGACATGGCCGAGGATGACCAGAATGATTCCGATGCCGCGGGCGCGGTCCACCCACTCAAGCCGCGATTGATTGCCCTCGGGACGGCCGCCGGGGTGACCGGCAATTCCCCGATGGGCTCGCCGCAGTTCAGGGTCTCGGGAAATTGCCACAGCACCTTGTTCCACTCGCTCGCGCAGGAGCGTGATTACCGGCCGAGCGCTGGCGACGGTGAACACAGATCAATAATCGGTCAATAGAAACGCGTTATGAAAGTCGAGCCGTTGCGGTGCTACACTCGGCCATTGCCACAAAGCGGACTCCCGTTGACCTGTCGCAAGCAGTTCACTATGGGCCGGCCGTCCGCGCGACCTGTCCTCAGAATCGCGAGCGGGCAAAGAGCTGAACATTGCTCAACATGCGCGTCGCCGAGCGGCTCCGGTCGTCCAGGCTCGCGCTTTTTCTGTTGGGCAAAGTAACCGCGGGGTTTTCCCGCACTTAACAAGGTGAAGGGCTTCATGCCGACGATTAACCAGCTGATCCGCAAGGGTCGCGAACCGCAGAAGGCGCCGTCCAAGGTCCCTGCGATGGAAAAGAACCCGCAGAAGCGCGGGGTCTGCACCCGCGTCTATACGACCACCCCGAAGAAGCCGAACTCGGCGCTTCGCAAGGTGGCGAAGGTCCGTCTGACCAACCAGCGCGAAGTGATCAGCTACATCCCGGGCGAAGGCCACAACCTCCAGGAGCACAGCGTCGTGCTGATCCGCGGCGGCCGTGTCCGCGACCTGCCCGGCGTGCGCTATCACATCCTTCGCGGAGTCCTCGACACCCAGGGCGTCAAGGACCGCAGGCAGAGCCGCTCCAAGTACGGCGCGAAGCGTCCGAAGTAATTACCGCTTGAGTAAGCCCCGGAAGAATTCCGGAACCGGCTGAAGAGAAAGGAACAAGCAATGTCCCGTCGTCGCCGCCCAGAAAAGCGCGAAATCCTGCCAGATCCCCGCTTCGGAGACCAGGTCCTGTCCAAGTTCATGAATTCGGTGATGCTCGACGGCAAGAAGTCGGTCGCCGAAGGCATCGTCTATGGCGCTCTCGACAATGTCGAGACTCGCCTGAAGAAGGACCCGCTGTCGGTCTTTCATGATGCGCTCAACAATGTGAAGCCCGGAATCGAGGTCCGCTCCCGTCGTGTCGGCGGTGCGACCTACCAGGTGCCGGTTGAGGTTCGCCCGGAGCGCGCCCAGGCGCTGGCGATCCGCTGGCTGATCACAGCGGCTCGTGCCCGTTCGGAGAAGACGATGTCGGGCCGCCTTTCGGGCGAGCTGATGGACGCGTCGCAGAACCGCGGCAATGCGGTGAAGAAGCGCGAGGACACGCACCGCATGGCCGAGGCGAACCGCGCCTTCAGCCACTATCGTTGGTAAAAACAGTTCCGCCGGCCGCCGCCGCCGGGTGGCGCTGGTAATTTTCGAACCTATATCGTGGCTAGCCGGTCACTGCCGGCTTCCCACATCGCCAAGGAAGAATTGAAATGGCCCGCCGCCATCCGCTCGAACGCTATCGCAACATCGGCATCATGGCTCACATCGATGCCGGCAAGACGACGACGACCGAGCGAATCCTCTATTACACCGGCAAGTCCTACAAAATCGGCGAAGTCCACGAGGGCTCGGCGACCATGGACTGGATGGAGCAGGAGCAGGAGCGCGGGATCACCATCACGTCGGCGGCGACGACGACCTTCTGGAAGGCCGAGGACGGCGAGGGTCCCGAGCACCGGATCAACATCATCGATACCCCGGGCCACGTCGACTTCACGATCGAGGTCGAGCGCTCGCTTCGAGTCCTCGACGGCGCGGTCGCGGTGTTCGACGGCGTTGCGGGCGTCGAGCCGCAGTCGGAGACGGTCTGGCGGCAGGCTGACAAATATCACGTCCCGCGGATGTGCTTCATCAACAAGCTCGACCGCACCGGCGCCGATTTCTATTTCTGCGTCCAGTCGATCATAGACCGTCTCGGCGCCAAGCCGCTGGTCCTCTATCTCCCGATCGGCGCCGAAAGCGACCTCAAGGGCGTAATCGACCTGGTAAACATGCGCGGGATCGTCTGGCAGGACGAATCGCTCGGCGCGAAGTTCGACTATGTCGACATCCCGGCCGAGCTTGCCGACCGCGCGGCCGAATATCGCCACATGCTGCTCGAGAACGTTGTCGATCAGGACGACGAAGTGATGATGGCCTATCTCGAGGGCGAGGAGCCGGATGCCGCGACGCTCAAGAGGCTCATCCGCAAGGGCACGCTCGGCCAGGCGTTCGTTCCGGTGCTGTGCGGTTCGGCGTTCAAGAACAAGGGCGTCCAGCCGCTTCTCGATGCGGTCGTCGATTACATGCCGAGCCCGATGGACGTTCCGCCGATCAAGGGCATCAACCCCGACAAGGACACGGAAGAATCGCGTCCGGCCGACGACAACGCTCCGTTCAGCGCGCTAGCATTCAAGATCATGAACGACCCGTTCGTCGGATCGCTGACCTTTGCGCGAATCTATTCGGGCCGCCTCGCCAAGGGCTCTTACCTCAACTCGGTCAAGGACCGCGACGAGAAGGTCGGCCGAATGCTCCTGATGCACGCGAACAGCCGGGAGGACATCGACGAGGCTTTTGCCGGCGACATCGTCGCTCTTGCAGGCCTGAAGGAAACCACGACCGGGGACACGCTGTGCGCGAAGAATGCGCCAATCATCCTCGAGCGAATGGAGTTCCCGGACCCGGTCATCGAGCTCAGTGTCGAGCCCAAGACCAAGGCCGACCAGGAGCGGATGGGCATCGCGCTCAATCGCCTCGCGGCCGAGGATCCGTCGTTCCGCGTCTCGACCGACCACGAGTCGGGCCAGACGATCATCAAGGGGATGGGTGAGCTCCACCTCGACATCCTCGTCGATCGGATGAAGCGCGAGTTCAAGGTCGAAGCCAATGTCGGCGCGCCGCAGGTCGCCTATCGCGAATCGCTCGCGAAGCCGGTCGATCTGACCTACACCCACAAGAAGCAGTCGGGCGGCTCCGGCCAGTTCGGCGAGGTCAAGGTCGCACTCGAGCCCGGCGAACGCGGCTCGGGGATCGAGTTCATCGACGAGATCAAGGGCGGCAACATCCCGCGCGAATATATCCCGTCGGTCGAGAAGGGCATGCGCGAGACCGCCGAGACGGGCTCGCTGATCGGCTTCCCGATCATCGACTTCAAGATCCGGCTTCTCGACGGCAAGTACCACGACGTCGACTCCTCGGCGCTGGCGTTTGAGATCACCGGCCGCGGAGCGATGCGCGAAGCCGCCCGCAAAGCCGGGATCAAGCTGCTCGAGCCGATCATGAAGGTCGAGGTCGTCACCCCCGAAGATTATCTCGGCGACGTCATCGGCGATCTGAACAGCCGGCGCGGGCAGATCCAGGGCACCGACAGCCGCGGCAACGCCCAGGTCGTCGAGGCGATCGTGCCGCTCGCCAACATGTTCGGCTACGTCAACCAGCTGCGCTCGTTCACTCAAGGAAGAGCCCAGTACACGATGCAATTCTCTCACTACGAGGAAGTGCCTCAGAACGTCGCCGACGAGGTGAAGGCGAAGCTGGCATAACGGCAATTTTGTAGCTATGGGCGCG
>Ga0157371_10004487_pt1 | contig 12175 bp, 16 predicted proteins | sample C45metaG_FD_113462 | JGI IMG/M metagenome (GOLD analysis project Ga0157371, IMG submission 113462) | Corn rhizosphere microbial communities from Kellogg Biological Station, Michigan, USA - C4-5 metaG | ecosystem: Host-associated > Plants > Roots > Rhizosphere > Soil | place: USA: Michigan... | reverse complement strand
GCTTTCCTCATTCAGTGTCAACCGTTTATTTCATCCGGTTGCCGCTGTTTTTAATCTTTCCGACCCGGTTACTTCGTGATGTTGTTCACGTTGTTCCCTGTCGATGGAGCGGCATTATAGGGATCCGAATTTTTTGCACAAGCCTTTTTTCCAATAAAAGGATCGACTGCGTGTTTTTCAACCCTTTCGCGGAGATCTCGTTCGATCCGCTGGTTTTCACGCCGATCTGATTGAGTCGAAATTGGTATTTCCTCAGACCCGAACTATATTGCCAAGGTCAAAACTCACTTATGGGGTGCTTCAGATGTCTCAGGCTTTGCGTGCTTATCAAGGATTAACGGCAACATTAGGAGAAAGAGTCATGGTTGATCCCTCCAGTGTGGTGATTGGTGATGTGGATCTGGCTGATGATGTCAGTATCTGGCCGCTGGTGGTTATACGTGGTGATGTGAATAATGTCGTGATCGGCTGCAGAACCAATGTGCAGGATGGAAGCGTGCTGCATGTCACTCACCAGTCGCGGCATAATCCTGAGGGCTACCCTCTTATTATTGGAGAGGACGTGACCGTCGGCCATAAAGCTATGTTGCATGGTTGCACTATCGGAAACCGGGTACTGGTAGGAATGGGATCGATACTGTTGGACGGTGCGATCGTTGAAGATGATGTGATGATTGGCGCCGGCAGTCTGGTGCCGCCAGGAAAAACCCTCGAAAGCGGTTATCTCTATTTAGGCAGTCCGGTTAAACAGATACGCGAGCTGACGTCAGAGGAACTTGCAGGGCTGACATACTCTTCGAATAACTATGTGACCTGGAAAGATCTCTACCGTTCACAGGAACAATAAAGAATAGCGTTGCCTGAACAGTAAAATGCACACTGTTCAGGCATTACTGGTTAAGCCAGCAAGTCTTTCTTTAACTGCTCCAGCACAGGCTCTATCTCTGGCATAACACCATGCCACATATAGAAAGCATGGGCAGCTTGCCCCACCAGCATTCCCAACCCGTCGGCATAAGCCGTTACCCCGTTATTTTTAGCCCAGGTGAGAAAAGGCGTTAAACCTGCCTGATAATACATATCGTAGACACGGGTCTGCGCGGTCAGCACTTTTTCTGAGATCGCAGGGATCTCACCTTTAATACCCGAAGCCGTGGCGTTAATGATCAGATCGAAAGACTCATCAGCCAGATCGTCTAATGCGATAGCACGGATATCCCCTTTTTCTTCGAAGATATGGCTCAGATGTTGTGCGCGTTCAAACGTCCGGTTGGTGACAACCACTGAACAGCCATGAGACAGCAAAGGAAGTATCACCCCTCTCGCCGCGCCGCCGGCACCGATCAATAAAACACGATCACCTTGCTTCAAAAGCGCCAGCCGCTCAAGATCACTCAGCATGCCAATGCCATCGGTGTTGTCCCCGAGTAACCGGCCGTCTTTGAGCTTTTTCAGGGTATTCACAGCACCGGACATCGCAGCGCGGTCAGTCAGTTCATCAGATTCTGCAAAAGCACGCTCTTTGAAAGGCACAGTGATATTTGCCCCACAGGCCCCGCCCGCAAAAAAGGTTCGCAGCGTTTCTTCAAACTCTTCATGCGGAGCAAGCACAGTACCGTAGGTGTGATCGATCCCGGTCTGGCTGGCAAACAATGCATGAATACGAGGGGATTTACTGTGGCCGATCGGATTTCCAAATACCGCGAAAGATGGCATCACTTTTTCCTTTAACCTTGACGGATCAGGTTGCCGGTAAGGGCATCCCGGATTTCTGAGGGATTTTCTCTTCCGCCGACATCGCCATCAATTACAGGGAAATTATCCCCAAACTGCAGCCGGACTTCTGCGGGCAAACGGCATGGCAGCTCGCCATTGAGATTCGCACTGGTAGATATCAGCGGCTTACCAAATTTTTGGCAAAGCTCTTTGACCAGAGGATGATCAGTGACCCGTACCGCCAGCGACGTAAAGCGTCCGGTTAACCATTTAGGCGTTGACGGTTTCGCAGGCATGACCCACGTTACCGGGCCCGGCCAAAATGAACAGATATGCGCAAGCTGTTGCTCAGTGAGCGATGAGTCATCAATATAAGGGGGAAGCTGCTGATAATTATCAGCAATTAGAATAAGACCTTTATCTTTTGGCCGCTTTTTGAGCGCCAGAAGCGCATCGACAGCTTGTTCGCTATCCGGATCACATCCGAGACCAAAGACGGCCTCAGTCGGATAAGCAACGACTTGTTGCTCACGCAGCGCATCAAGTACGAGGGTAAATGAGTTTTCTAAGCTTTTATTCATCTTGTTCGTTATCTTTAATTTCTACGGCTTTACCGCACAATTTACTGGCACAAAATAGCTTAATACCCTGCGCCGTTTTCTTTTCCATCAATAAAGGGTAATGGCAATGGACGCATTCCCCCGCCACCGGCTTGTTATTAATGGCAAACTGACAATCCGGGTAACGATCACAGGCATGAAACACTTTGCCAAAGCGTGATTTTCGCTGCAACAAATGCCCTTTTCCACATTGTGGGCAATCCAGGCTGGTTTCTTCCGGTTTATCTATCACTTCAATGTGGTCACATTCCGGATACTGACTACAACCAATAAACATGCCGTAACGCCCCTGACGCAGCACTAAGGTCGACTCACATTTAGGGCATAATTGTCCATCCAGGACTTTCACAATCTGGCCATCAGCCTGAGATTTCAGAGGACGAATATACTGGCATTGTGGATAGGATGAACAACTCAGAAAGGGGCCGTGGCGACCACTACGGATCACCAGATCGGCCCCGCATTCCGGACAGGATTCATTTTGTTTCTCAGCAAAAAGTGCTGCTTTTGTCATATCTTACTTTTTACCTGTTATCTCTTAATGCAGATAACCTTCATTAACCTCAAACAACAGCTCTTCCATTTGCTGATATGCACTTTCATATCCGGGAATATTAAAGAGAACCATCAGCACGACCCACTTCAGATCCTCAAGATCGAATTCTTCAGTGTCCAGAGCCATAACACGATCGATAACCATCTCTCTGGTATCGAAGTTCAGTACTTTGATCTGTTCCAGGAACAATAAAAAGCCACGACAACTGCTATCTAACCGACTTGTTTCCTCATCGGTATAAATACGTAATGCTGAAGGATCGGAATCCAGCATATAAGATGGGGTTCCACCCTCTTGCATATCCGCAAGTTTTTCGAGCCAATTCAACGCATTGTGAATATCGGCCCGGTGGAAACCAGCTTCGGTCAAGTCATCCGTTAACCTATCCTCGTCAACATTCATCTCCGCTTCGTTGTGAATGTAAGTTTCAAATAAGTACATTAGTACGTCGAACATGGCTTGCCCTCTTAATTCGGACATAGCCGCCGGATACAGCTGCGATCCATCCTGCTAACTCCAGCTCGAGTAGCTTACCTACCACTTCTGGCACAGGTTGGCCGGCACGTTCGGCGACGACGTCAACAGATGTCACCTCATATTCTACGTTAGCCAACACATCAGCAAATGGCAATTCAACTTCGCTATCTTGCGCACAAATAATCGTCTGCGGAGCAACAGAACTCTTGTTTGCAGGCTTTTTAAAAGATTCTGAAGCACGAATATCAGGAAACCAGGTCAGCCCGCTGCCAATATGCTCGGCAATATCGTTAGGCTCCGTCACCAGATAAGCGCCCTGCTGAATGAGCCAGTGCGTGCCTTCTGATGTCACACTGCCCAATGGGCCCGGGAGGGCGAACACTTCTCTTCCCTGTTCCAGTGCGTAACGGGCAGTGATAAGGGAACCACTGCGTAATGTTGCCTCGATGACCAGCACGCCAGCGCTTAATCCGCTAATTATCCTGTTACGTCGAGGAAAGTGTGCAGCGAGAGGCGGAGCCGTCACTAAATGCTCGGACACCAGTGCCCCTCCGGCTTCAAGAATGTGCTGAGCTAGCGTTGAATGCCGGGGCGGATAACGTTTTAACAATCCGCTTCCCAGAACAGCGATCGTTTTCCCCTGCACCTCAAGCGTTGCACGGTGACTAATTCCGTCGATCCCCATAGCCAGACCGCTCGTCACAGTAAAACCGCTACTTACCAGCCCGCTGGCAAAGACCTGCGCGTATTGTTCGCCGTAATGAGTAAATTCACGACTCCCGACCATCGCGATTTGAGGCGAGGACAGTAAATCAGGGTCCCCTTCCACAAACAGAATCAATGGAGGAGAAGATATTTGGGCCAACAAAGCCGAATACAAAGCGCTGCCAAAAGTAATCAGATGGTGATGATCGCCTTCCAGCCATCTCAGTGATTCTGCAACCCATTTCGCATTACAATGTCGAAACTCCGAGAGTTGTCCTTCTGAAAGCCCGCAACTTACTAATGCAGAGGGGGAATAAATTCCGCTGTTAAATAATGACTGGATAATCCCTTCGGCCAGACCCGCATCAAGGCGTTTAACTCTCGACAAACGTACCCATACTTCCTGTAGTGTCATTATGCTTTCCTTGCTTAATGCCTTTCAGCGACTGATTCAATTGGCAGAGGATGCTGTCAATCGCAGCGGGAAATGTCTAGAATAGAGTCTATATATCTTCAATCATTTGAATAAAGATCCAGAAAAATATGTCCGTATTACAGATATTACATTTCCCAGACGAGCGGCTTCGCATTACTGCAAAACCGGTCAAAGAAGTTAACGCCGAAATTCAGCAGATCGTGGATGATATGTTTGAAACCATGTATGCAGAAGAAGGCATCGGCCTGGCTGCGACTCAGGTAGACATTCATCAACGCATCATCGTTATTGATGTCTCTGAAAACCGCGACGAACGTTTGGTTCTCATCAACCCTGAACTGCTGGAAAAAAGCGGCGAAACAGGGATTGAAGAAGGCTGCCTGTCGATCCCTGATCAACGGGCTCTCGTGCCGCGTGCAGAGAAAGTCAAAGTGCGTGCGCTTGATCGCGACGGTAAAACCTTTGAGCTAGAAGCTGATGACTTGCTGGCGATCTGTATCAAGCATGAAATGGATCATCTGGTGGGTAAATTATTTGTGGATTATTTGTCCCCATTGAAACGTCAGCGTATCCGCCAGAAGATGGAAAAAATGGCCAAGCTGAACGCACGGGCTGACTAATATTCGTGTAACACAGGACACTGCTTTGCGAATCATATTTGCCGGTACTCCCGACTTTGCAGCGCGTCATCTTGACGCGCTTTTATCATCAGAACATCAGGTGGTAGGCGTTTTTACTCAGCCTGATCGCCCCGCCGGCCGCGGTAATAAACTGACCGCAAGTCCGGTGAAGATTCTGGCTCAAACTCACGACATTCCTGTTTTTCAGCCAAAATCTCTGCGTCCTGAAGAAAATCAGTCTCTGGTTTCAGCGCTCGGGGCTGACATCATGGTAGTCGTAGCTTATGGTTTAATCCTGCCAAAAGCCGTGCTTGATATGCCGAAATTGGGCTGCATTAACGTTCATGGTTCTCTTCTGCCCCGCTGGCGTGGCGCGGCCCCTATTCAACGTTCATTGTGGGCTGGGGATGCTAAAACGGGTGTCACCATCATGCAGATGGATGTCGGCCTTGATACCGGCGATATGCTGCTCAAAGTAGAATGTGACATCCTGCCGGAAGATACCAGCGCATCGCTTTATAACAAGCTGGCTGAGCTGGGTCCGCAGGGTATGCTTGAAACATTACAGCAGTTGGCGAACGGCACAGCAAAGCCTGAAGTTCAAAGCGAAGAGCACGTAACCTACGCTGAGAAACTCAGCAAGGATGAAGCCCGCTTAGACTGGAATCTGTCGGCCGAACAACTTGAACGCTGTATTCGTGCATTTAACCCATGGCCCGTCAGCTTCTTTATGATTGATGATCAGCCCGTGAAAGTCTGGCAGGCTGAATGTCTGGCAACGCAACACGATAAATTGCCGGGAACTATCATCTCTGCTGACAAAAAAGGGATTCTGGTCGCGACATCTGACGGCGTTCTGAATATCACCCAGCTACAACCTTCGGGTAAAAAGGCGATGTCCGCACAGGACTTGCTTAACTCTCGTCGTGAGTGGTTTATCGAAGGCACACTTTTAGCCTGACCTTTACGACTACGCCCGATATCTCGTCGGGCCATATCTCTCTGATAATGCTGGCTTCGGTCAGCTTTTTTGACTATGAAAACAGCCTATAATCTCCGTAGTATTGCAGCTCAAGCCATTAGCCAGGTGTTGGACAAAGGTCTGTCTCTTTCGACCGTTCTGCCTGGCTTGCAAAAAAATGTCTCAGATAAAGATCGTGGGTTACTTCAGGAACTCTGCTTCGGTACCTTGCGGGTTCTTCCTCAGCTGGAATGGTGTTTGCAGCAACTGATGGCAAAACCGCTCACCGGCAAGCAGAGAACTTTGCATTATTTACTGATGGTTGGCCTCTACCAGCTGATGCATACCCGTATTCCGGCACACGCCGTTCTTGCAGAAACCGTCGAAGGTGCCGTTGCCCTGAAACGCCCTCAGTTGAAAGGTCTTATCAACGGGGTTCTGCGTCAGTTCCAGCGTCAACAGGAAGAATTGTTGCAACGCATGGCGAACAATGACAGTCGCTATCTTCACCCAAGCTGGTTGCTGAACCGCCTCAAAAAAGCGTATCCCGAGCAATGGGAAAGTATTGTAGAAGCAAACAACCAAAGACCGCCTATGTGGCTGCGCGTAAACCGCATGCATCACACCCGCGATGAGTATCTGCAATTACTTAACGACGCCCAGATTGAGGCCGTTGCACATACTGAATACCGTGATGCATTGCGATTAGTCACGCCTTGTCAGGTCAATCTCCTTCCAGGATTTGCGGAAGGTTGGGTCACCGTTCAGGATGCATCGGCACAAGGAAGCGTTGATCTGCTGGATCCACAGAATGGCGAGATGATCCTCGATTTGTGCTGTGCGCCGGGGGGAAAGACCACGCACATTTTGGAAGCTGCACCAAAAGCTCATGTTCTGGCAGTTGATGTGGACGAGCAGCGTTTGAAGCGTGTGCATGAAAACTTGCAACGTTTGAAACTAAGTGCCGAAGTCAAACAGGGTGATGGCCGCGAGCCGCAGGTTTGGGCGGGTGATCGGATATTTGACCGTATTTTGCTTGATGCGCCTTGTTCAGCAACCGGCGTAATCCGCAGACATCCCGACATTAAATGGCTACGCAGAGACAGCGATATTGCTGAACTTGCGGGTCTTCAAAGAGAAATCCTTGAAGCTGTATGGCCAAGACTGAAAAGTAAGGGCGTATTAGTCTATGCCACCTGCTCAGTATTACCGGATGAAAATTCTCAGCAAGTGGCCGCATTCCTGCAATCACATCCGGATGCGACATTGGTCGAAACTGGCACGCTGGAAAATCCCGGACGACAAAATCTTCCTCATGCTGAAGATGGCGACGGTTTCTATTACGCTAAACTTATTAAAAGTTAATCATTTCCTGTCAGCAGCATTGATGCTGGCTGACAGTGTTGAGGCAAAGCAGAGAGTCATATGAAAATAATAATTCTCGGTGCCGGGCAGGTTGGCGGAACACTCGCCGAAAACCTGGTGGGTGAAAACAATGATATTACCGTTGTCGACACCAATACCGTCCGGTTACGCCAACTGCAAGATAAATTCGATCTTCGGGTTGTACAGGGACATGGCTCGCATCCGCGTGTATTGCGTGAGGCCGGCGCTGAAGACGCGGATATGCTGGTCGCTGTGACCAATTCTGACGAAACCAATATGATTGCTTGCCAGATAGCCTACTCGCTGTTTAACACGCCTAATCGTATAGCGCGTATTCGCTCAACGGAATACATCCGCGAATCTGAAAAGCTGTTCTTGCCTGAAGCCGTTCCAATTGATCATCTGATCTCGCCAGAGCAATTAGTCACAGACTATATCTACAAACTTATCGAGTATCCTGGTGCACTTCAGGTTGTCAATTTTGCTGAAGGAAAGGTCAGTATCGCCGCTGTGAAAGCCTACTACGGCGGACCACTGGTCGGTAACGCGCTTTCTTCTATGCGTGAACATATGCCGCATCTTGAAACGCGAGTGGCCGCAATATTCCGTCAGGATCGTCCGATCCGTCCTCAAGGTTCGACCATCATTGAAGCAGGTGATGAAGTCTTCTTTGTGGCGGCATCGCAGCATATCCGTGCCGTCATGAGTGAACTCCAGAGACTGGAAAAACCTTATAAGCGGATTATGATCGTTGGCGGTGGCAATGTCGGCGCGGGTTTGGCGCAACGCCTTGAGAAAAATTACAGCGTAAAACTTATCGAACGCGATCAGCAGCGCGCCGCCGAGCTTGCCGAGCTTTTGCAAGACACTATCGTCTTCTATGGGGACGCTTCAGATCAGGAACTTCTGGCCGAAGAGCATATTGAGCAGGTTGATGTTTTCATTGCCATTACCAATGATGATGAAGCTAACATCATGTCTGCCATGCTGGCCAAGCGAATGGGTGCGAAGAAAGCGGTGGTCCTTATCCAACGCAGCGCTTACGTGGATTTGGTTCAGGGCAGCGTAATCGATATTGCGATTTCACCGCAGCAGGCCACAATTTCCGCATTACTGGGGCATGTCAGAAAAGCTGATATTGTCAGCGTTTCTTCGCTGCGCCGCGGTGTTGCTGAAGCCATCGAGGCCATTGCACATGGTGATGAAACCACCTCAAAAGTAGTTGGCCGTACAGTCGAACAAATCAAACTTCCGCCAGGTACAACCATTGGTGCGATTGTTCGCGGGAACGATGTGATCATTGCTAACGGTACCAGCAGGATCCAACAAGGTGATCACGTTGTTATGTTCATTACCGATAAGAAATTTGTCAGAGACGTTGAGCGGTTGTTCCAGCCGAGTCCATTCTTCTTATAATTGGATGAAGAGGCTTATAGGAATTTCCGCTAATTAGTATTCTGATAAGAACTTTTGTAGCGAAGACTCTACAAATGGTCTTTACTTGTTTTGACACATTTGATGAATTTGCCAAGGAGTATTTTATGAGTTTTATGAAAGAGTTTCGTGAGTTTGCCATGCGTGGCAACGTGGTTGACCTTGCTGTGGGTGTCATCATCGGTGCAGCATTTGGCAAAATAGTGTCATCATTTGTCGCCGATATTATTATGCCACCACTGGGATTATTGATTGGCGGGGTAGATTTTAAACAATTTGCTTTTGTTCTAAGAGATGCTCAGGGCGCTACGCCAGCCGTTGTTATGCACTACGGCGTGTTTATTCAGAACGTTTTTGATTTCATCATCGTTGCTTTGGCGATATTCATGGCGATCACGCTGATGAACAAGATGCGTCGTAAGCAAGAAGGTGCTCCTGCAGCTCCGCCAAAACCAACGGCAGAAGAAACATTACTGGCGGAAATTCGTGATTTGCTGAAAGAACAACAGACGCCAAAACTCTAAAAGTAAAAGTCAGGCAGTTAAACTCTGACTGATTTTAGAAGGGCAGTGTTGAATATTCGACTGAACACTCAACACTGCCCTCCAGATAACTCCCCTTCCCATTCTTCTCTTTACGACGATAACTTCCTTTCCCTTTCTGATTCTTCTCAATACGCTGTTTGAAAAGTGGATCATGGAGAAGAGCCTGCAACGCATTATCCTGAATAATACCTTTTTGATGCTTATACTGAGTCATAGATCCTCGATATGTGAAATACATTTTGGACAAAATCCGTACACATCATACTGCGAAAATTTTCTGCCCGATAGTGGTATATAAAATGACTAAACCATTTAGCTAACTTTTCCCGCACCATCCTCTAAAGCTTCTAAAATAGAGCAAGTTACGCTGGTATGCGCCGAACCGCAGCAGGCAGCACTCAGTCTTTGTAGCGACTCGCGCATCTGAGTCAATTCCTGTAACTTGAACTCAACCTCAGCAAGTCGTTCGTCCACAATTGCTTTAGATTCCTGACACGTGTGGTGCAAAGGATCGATGCGAATTGATAGCAGCTCCTTGATGGCGTCCAGCGTAAATCCTGTCGATTTAGCGTAACGGATAAAGCGAAGCCGCTGCAGATCATTATCATCATATTGGCGATAACCCGAAGGATTGCGGGTGCCGGGGCTCATCATCCCTTGCTTCTCATAGTAGCGGACAGTGTCGGCGGAAACATTTGCCAATCCGGCCAGCTCACCAATTTTGTACATACTATTTCCCCCTGAATTTATCCTGCAGTGCATCTTTATAATGCCCGTGCAAAAAACCAGTATTCATACCCGCCTGCTGCAACCGCAGTTGAAGAACTCTGAGTCGTTTTTCAGAAACGGCAAATTGTGGGTCATCATTGTCCAGCGTCTGTAATAAATGCTCCAACTCGACAGCTTCCTTTCTGTCCTGAAGCGCTGGTGGCAAATAGCCTGCATTTTTTAAGATGCGAAATGCGACTCTTAGGTCTTCGGGTACAGCGCTATCATCATCCAGACTTAATGGCTGCCCGTTGCCTGGCAGATTATCAAAGTCCCCCTTTTCCTGAGCATCTTTGATGTGTTTCTCTACCCACTGGTCGACAAGGAGCATGAATTTACCTTTAGAAAATGGAAAGGATCATCATAGATCATACTTGCAGCTTAACGCGAACGGGGTGGGAATTCCGGTTCAATTCTGCCGGCAGTGAAGAAGATGGGTAGTTCAGATTTTAGATGTAAAAAAACCGGGCATAAGCCCGGTTTTTTCATGCATCTACAGATTATTCAGCAGTTGCTACTTCTGCTTTTGACTCTGCACGATCAACGAGCTCGATGTATGCCATCGGCGCATTGTCGCCTGCACGGAAGCCACACTTAAGAATACGAGTGTAACCACCGGCACGGCTCGCGAAACGCGGGCCCAGTTCATTAAACAGTTTTGCCACGATCTCGTTATCACGAGTACGGGCGAATGCCAGACGACGATTTGCAACGTTGTCGGTCTTGGCAAGAGTAATCAGCGGCTCAACAACGCGACGCAGCTCTTTCGCTTTCGGCAGGGTCGTCTTGATGATCTCATGACGAACCAAAGAGCCGGCCATGTTACGGAACATAGCCTGTCGGTGGCTGCTGTTACGGTTCAGTTGACGACCACTCTTACGATGGCGCATGACCTTATCCTTCTCAGTAAAACCTTAACCTGTGATCCGGTTACTCGTCAGCAATACTTGCTGGTGGCCAGTTTTCCAGGCGCATGCCCAGAGACAAACCACGGGACGCAAGTACGTCTTTGATCTCAGTAAGAGATTTTTTACCCAGGTTAGGTGTTTTAAGTAACTCAACCTCGGTACGCTGTACCAGATCACCGATGTAGTGGATTGCTTCTGCCTTAAGGCAGTTAGCAGAGCGGACAGTCAATTCCAGATCGTCAACAGGGCGCAGCAGGATTGGATCGAATTCCGGCTTCTCTTCTTTGACTTCCGGTTGACGTACATCACGTAAATCAACGAAAGCTTCAAGTTGTTCAGCAAGAATGGTTGCCGCACGACGGATCGCCTCTTCAGGATCGATCGTACCGTTGGTTTCCATTTCGATAACCAGCTTGTCCAAATCAGTACGCTGTTCTACACGCGCTGCTTCAACATTGTAGGCAATTCGCTCTACAGGGCTGTAGCATGCGTCTACTAACAGACGACCAATTGGGCGCTCATCTTCTTCCGAATGAATTCGGGCAGACGCCGGCACATAACCACGACCGCGCTGAACTTTGATACGCATGCTGATAGCAGCGTTATCATCGGTCAGGTGGCAGATGACGTGTTGCGGCTTGACGATTTCGACATCACCATCATGGGTAATGTCGGCTGCAGTCACAGGGCCAATGCCAGACTTATTCAGGGTAAGAATAACTTCATCTTTACCTTGAACTCTCACCGCCAGCCCTTTCAGGTTGAGCAGGATCTCCAGGATATCTTCCTGTACGCCTTCTTTGGTGCTGTACTCATGCAGTACACCATCAATCTCAACCTCGGTCACCGCGCAACCCGGCATGGATGAAAGCAGAATACGGCGCAGTGCGTTGCCTAAAGTATGGCCAAAGCCACGTTCTAAAGGCTCAAGGGTCACCTTGGCGTGCGTCGAACTGACTTGCTCGATATCTACCAGGCGCGGTTTTAGAAACTCTGTCACAGAACCCTGCATTGTGTCCTCTCTTTGGTACTAAGCTTTACTT
>Ga0157371_10004485_pt1 | contig 12177 bp, 8 predicted proteins | sample C45metaG_FD_113462 | JGI IMG/M metagenome (GOLD analysis project Ga0157371, IMG submission 113462) | Corn rhizosphere microbial communities from Kellogg Biological Station, Michigan, USA - C4-5 metaG | ecosystem: Host-associated > Plants > Roots > Rhizosphere > Soil | place: USA: Michigan... | reverse complement strand
TGCCGATCTAATTCTGTTGCTCTACTGCGGCGGCGGCAGCTGTGCCGGGTCGCGATCGGCTTCTTTCAGCCAGCGGGCGAATTCCTGCGGATAGACCTCGCTGAAACGCTCCGCCTGCGCCCTCGCTTCAGCGTCGCGCTCGAGCAGCTGCGCGCTCTCGATCAGCTTGATGATGACGCGCGGCTCCGGCGAGAAATGGATCACCCGCTGCGCGAGCGAGTGCATTTCGGCGGCGTTGGCGGGTGTCACGGCGACCAGCGTCAACTCCGCGAACTCGGCCTGGCGCGTGAACAGCCAGGTTCCACGCACCTTGGCGAGCGTGTCTTCCTTGTAAGCCGAGAGGCGTTCGTCAGGTGGCAGATAAATCTGGCTGACGCGAATGTAGTCCCAGCCCGCGAGCCCCACGATCGCCAGCATCGCGACCGCTGCCAGCGACGACAGCGCAGGCCATATCGGGGATATTGCAGAACGCCCCTTGCCCGGCCAAAGCATGCCGAGGCACAGGCCGAACACCAGCTGGAACGGGCCATACCAGAGCGGGTACTCGAGCAGGCTGTGCAGCACGATCGCTCCCAGCATGCCCCAGGCCATCAGGCGGGCGGGGTCCCGTTCGCGCCAGGGCCGCGCGGCAATCACCATCCAGAGAAAGCCGCCACAGATCAGCACGGCGGCGGGAATGCCCAGTTCCACCGCCAGGTGCAGCGGGAGGTTGTGGGCGTTGTCGAGGATCTCGACGAAGCGGGCGCCGACGTACCGGGTGCTGTAGTGGGCGAAGCTGAGTTCGCCCCACCCCCAGCCGGTCCACGGGTGCTGGGCGATCAGCGTGAGCACGTTGCGCCACAGGATCAGGCGGCTGTGGTCCTGGGGGGCGCCTGTATGCAGGCGTTGGAGCATGCTTTCGACTGCGCCTTCGCCGCCGCCGGCCAATTGGGGGAGGAGCCAGGCGATGGCGAAGTAGAGGGGGATGGTGGCGAGGAGCCACTTCGGATCGGGCAGGCGATGGGCGGCAACGCTGCCTTGAGGCGTGCCTCGTCTCTCCCGCATAGCGATGAAAGTCGCCACCGCGATGATCGACAGCAGTTGCAGCAGACCGGTGCGCGAGGTCGCCGCCGCCGCCGCGACCAACAGGAGCCCGGCGGCCGCCATCAGGCGCCGCCGGACGTTCAACGCGTCGTTGGTGGCATGGAGCCATAGGGCTGCACACCAGGCCATGCTGATCAGGGTCGCGAACTGGTTTCGCTGGCGGAGGTTTCCGTAGGCCTGCCCCAGTGCCGGAGCAGTCGTCCAAGGCACAAGTGGTTCGGCAAGCCCGTAGTACTGGAGCAAACCCAGAACGGCGCTGATGAGTCCGGCGGCAAGCACTCCCCTGGCCAACAGCAGCGGAACGCCTCCGCCGTCGCGCGCCGACGCACTGCCCACGCTCGCGGCTGCAGCGATGCCGGCAATTGCGAGGCAGGCGCCGTCCCATGCCGCCGGCCCTCCCGATCCGGAAAGCGCAACGAGGACCCCGCCGAGGCCCAGCCACACCCAGACCCGCAAGGCAGGCGAGCCAACGGGGCCGATCAACAGCAGCCCCGCCAGACATGCCCAGGAAACCAGCAACTGCCAGGCACTGGCTGATGGCCCGCCAACCCAAGGACAAACAAAAGTTAACGCAACCAGCGCTGTTCGGGTCAAGCCAAGCATCTTGTAAACAGGCTGAATGGAGGCAATGGGCACCGCAATCGGGGGCATCTTGCCCATTCTGCGGGGCTGCATGGCCGACGAGTGGTCATCGGCGGCAGATGAGAGGCTTTGTAAAAGTAAACATTTGAAGACACGATCTAACAAATATGTTCAATTGTTTCCAACCCGTTTCCGGTTCTGCCGGCCGGGGCTGAAAGGCGTCTTCCGATGAAACAGCAACCTGCCCGCGGCCGGATCGGCAGTTCCCGAGCGCACGGCTTCACGCTGATCGAAATCATGATCACGGTGGTGATCATCGGCGTGCTGGCGGCTATCGCCATTCCGAGCTACCAGGACTACGTGCGGCGCGGGTACGTGGTGGATGCCACAAATGGGCTGGCGACCACGCGGGCGAACATGGAGAGGTACTTTCAGGACAACCGCACGTATACGAAGGTCAGTGCCACCATCATGCCGCCTTGCGATGCCGGAGTAGCCGCAAGCCAGCGCACGTTTGGAAACTTCGTAATCAGTTGCGCAACCATCGCACCGACCGATACGACGTTCACGCTCGTTGCAACCGGAAGCGGGCCAGCCAACGGGGCCGTCTACACGATCACTGAGAAGAACGTCCAAGCTACAACGGGTATGCCTAGCACTTGGTCGGGTTGGACCACAAGCTGCACGACTGCCTGGATCGTCAAAAAGGGCCAAGCATGCCCCTCGTCGTAATAGGCCCCCGTTCCCCGGCCCGGTCGGAGGGCTTCACTCTCGTCGAGATGATCGTGGTCGTGGCAATCATGGCGCTGCTGGCAGCCCTGGCCACGCCCTCAATGCTCGGCTGGGTGCGCAACAACAAGATTCGGACGGTCAGCGATTCGCTGCAGAACGCCTTGCGGCAAGCACAGACCGAGGCTACCCGGCGCAATCGACAAGTAATTTTCTCCCTGACCGACAACAGTCCCACCACCAACACCTACACAACCAAAGTCAACGGCAGCAACTGGGCGATCAGCACAGTCGTGCCGACGGACTCCGATACGACCGCAACATTCGTGGAAGGGGGAATCCTTCTCAATGTCGGCTCGAACGTGGCGATCACGGGCCCCCAGACGTCATCGAACGCTGCAACGGCGCTCTGCTTCAGCTCGATCGGCCGCCTCGTGCAGAACGATACGCCAGGCCCTACAGGGGCAAGGTGCAGGGCCGAGGCCGCTCGGTACGACATCGCGATGAGCGACACCAAGACAGGCGACCGGCCTCTGCGCGTCACCGTAGCAGTGGGCGGGCAAGTCCGCATGTGCGACCCGGCCAGAACTCTCTCCGCTTCCCAGCCCGACGGCTGCGCTTCGCCATGAAAAAGCTTCGCGAAACAACTCATCCGCACCGCGCGCAGGCCGGCGTTGCATTGCTCGAGGTACTTGTGTCGGTGCTGCTCTTTTCATTGGGCCTGCTGGGCCTGATCGGCCTGCAGGCCCGGGCCGTCAGCTTCTCGGTGGATGCCGAGGACCGTAATCGCGCGGCGCTGCTCGCAAACGAAGTGGTCGCGCTGATGTGGCTCAACCAATCGACGACCGTGCCTGCTACTGCACTGGCTGCCTGGAAGGCCCGAGTCAATGATCCGAAGTCAGGAGGCCTCCCCAACGGGGATGGTCAAGTCGACGTCGCCGCCACGGCGAAGTCCGCTAACGTGACGATCACCTGGCAAGCCCCGTCACAAAGCACGAGCAGCAAACTCACAACCCACGTGGAGTTGCCCCAATGAGCGCTCGACAAGTTCGGCCTGCCTTGCGGGAACGTGGCCTCACACTTATAGAGTTGCTGGTCGCGATGGTCATCGCGCTGGTGGTGACATTGGCGATCACCAGCACCGTGATCTTCGGAGAGTCCACCAAGCGCACGACGACGTCGGTCAACGACATCAACCAATCGGGTTCGTACGCAGCCTATCTGCTTGACCGCGCCGGTCGCAGCGCCGGCTCAGGCTTCACCCAGTCATGGGATCTGGGCGTCTTCGGGTGCAAGCTGCAGGCCAAGCAGAACAACACGGCGATCCTGCCGCGCACCACCGTCTTTCCGGTGCCATTCGAGAAGTTCCTGACCAACGCGGCAGGCGTCGCAGATTTGCGCATCGCGCCACTGCTGATAGGCAAGGGCCAATCCTCCGACGGCAAGTCCGACGTGCTGCTGATGATGGGCGGGAATGCTGCGGCCGGGGACGTGCCGCGCCCGATCATCTCTGCGGGCACCGACCCGAAGATCATTCGCCTGGACAACACCGTTCAGTTGAAAGCGAACGACATCGCGCTGGTCAGCCAGGTAGGCACCACGGACTGCCTGCTCGAACAGGTTGACTCGGCCTTCGCCGACAGCGCGAACAACGAACTCGTCACGCTCAACGGCAAGTACTACACGGCAGGCGTGGGCACGACACTGGCGTCGCTTGCTGCCAGCGGCACGGCGTACTTCACGCCGCTGGGCAGCAACACGGCCAACAACGTGCAGTTCCAGCTTTTCGGTATCGGACCGAACAACACGCTGGTCAGTTATGACCTGCTGCGCAGCGACGGCACCGACACCATCCAGACCCTGGCCGACGGTGTCATGGAACTGCACGCACTCTACGGGCTGGACACCAACAAGGACGGCATCATCGATTCGTGGAAAGCGCCTGATGCTACCGGCTTCGACGTCAAGACCATGATGCTAGACGGAAGCCTCAGCAGGCAGGTGGTTGCCGTCCGCGTGGGCCTGATCCTGCGCAGTGCCACGCTCGAACGCGATCTTGTCTCACTGACCATCCCCGCAATGTTCAGCGACACGGGCCTCCAGCGCGACGCCGTCACGTTGACCGGCGACGACCGCCGCTATCGCTATCGCGTCGTCGAATTCACCATTCCCCTGCGCAACATCCTTCTGCTGCCCAAATCATGATTACTTCCTTGCGCAGGCAGCGCCGCGAACGCGGCGTCGTGCTGCTGATCTGCCTGATCGTCCTTGTCATCCTGCTCGCGGGCGGCGTTGCCGTGATGCGCTCGATGAACACGACCCTTTCCAGTGCCGGCAACCTTGCTTTCAAACGCGACCTCATCAATCAGGGAGAGCAGGCGGCGGTCAAGGCCCTGGCGTTGTTCAACACCGGCGCCTTGTCTGCCGTTGGCGCCGACTACAACGACGTGAAGGCGTCGAACTACAGTGCGGTCAGCCTCGCCACCAATGACCGTGGCATCCCGCTGGCGCTGCTGAAGGACAGTCTCTACCAGGCGAAGGCAGCCGACACCATCGTGCGGACTGCCGACTCCGTAAAGATCTTCTACCTTATCGAACGGCTCTGCAACACCAGCGGCGCCTCCAGCAAGAGCACGTGCGTGTATGCCCCCGCGACCACCGACGTGCGCGGCGGCAGTGTCCAGGAGTCGGGGCGCCCGCCTCCGCCCAAGGCACTGGTCTATCGATTGAGCGTGCGCGTAGACGGTCCTCGCGACACGCAGGTCTTTCTGCAGTCCTCCTTCACGAAGCCCGAATAACGCATCGCGAAAGAACCATGAACAACATCTCGATCCTTGCCACGCGCGTGGCCGGCGCAGTTGCGCTGGCCGGCGCACTGTTCGGCATTCACACGCCAGCCGGCGCAGCCAGCCTCGCCGACCAGCCTGTCTTCGCTACCTCGAACGTGCCCGGCAACCTGGCGCTGACGCTGTCTGTGGAATGGCCGACGGCCTCTCGCACGGCGCACACCGCGGCATATGCCAGCACCAGCACCTTTCTCGGCTACTTCGACCCCAACAAGTGCTATTCGTACGTTGTGGACACTACAGCCAACGAAACCAACACGGGCGACAAGAGCTTCTTCAACCCGACAGCCGTCGCCACCAATCACAAGTGCGACGGTACCAAGTGGAGCGGCAACTTCCTGAACTGGGCAGCCACTGCAACCATCGATCCGTTCCGATGGGCCATGACGGGTGGCAGGCGCGTGGTGGACACGACGACCGACACCATCCTGGAAAAAGGCTATCACGCGGGGCAAGGCCTGTTCGACGACCGCAATCTCCCTGCAGCGGAGATCCCGGGTGCCACGCCATTCAGCACCTCGACGAGCCTCGGAATCTCGGTCAACGGCCGCAAGTACGCGATGCGCATCACAGCATCCGGCGCGTCACTGAAGGGCGAGTACTACAACAACGCCAACAAGACGCTGACCGGCGCGCCAACCGTCACCGTGGCCCAAGACACCGTAGATCACGATTGGGGCAACGGCGCGCCGGTGACCGGCATCGGTGCAGACAACTTCGCGGCGCGTTTCACGGGTACTTTCACTGCGCCCTCCGCAGGCAGCTATACGTTCCGCGTGCGGGCCGACGATGGCGTGCGCCTGTGGATTTCCGGCCAGTTGGTCGTCGACAAATGGATCGATCAGGGCGCTACCAACTACGACGCCACGGTTTCCCTGACCGCAGGTCAAAGCTTCGACGTCAAGATCGAGTACTACGAGAACAGCGGCGGCGCCGTGATGCAGTTCCTCTGGAAGAAGCCCAAAGACAAGGACTTCAGCACCTTCACCAGCGACATCAGCAGCGCGGTCACCAATGACTACACGATGCGCAACAGGGTTTGCAACCCCAACGCTCCTGGCGGTGTCGAAAGCAACTGCGTGCAATACGGGAACAACTGGAAGCCCGAAGGCCTGATTCAGCAGTACGCGCGGCGCATGCGCTTCAGCGCCTTCGGCTATCTCAATGAAGACGGCAACGGCCGTGACGGCGGTGTGATGCGCGCGCGTCAGAAGTTCGTGGGCCCGATGAAGCCGGAGCCCGGTTTTCCCGACACCGCGAACGCAAACAAGGAATGGGACGAAAACACGGGCGTGTTCATTCAGAACCCCGACTCGAAAGATGCCAAAGCAACGAACGCAAACGGCGTGACCATTGCCGACAGTGGTGTGATCAACTACCTCAACAAGTTCGGCCAGATCATTCCCGGCACCTACAAGTCAAATGACCCGGTAAGCGAGCTCTACTACGCAGCCCTGCGTTACTACCGCAAATTGGGCAACGTGCCGGAGTGGAGCAACCTGAACACCACCGACACAGCCACCACTGCCAAGCGACTCGATGGCTTTCCGGTCATCACCGACTGGGACGACCCGATCCAGTATTCGTGCCAGCGCAACTTCATCCTCGGCATCGGTGATATCTACACCCACGCCGACAAGAACGTCCCAGGCAACACCAACACCGCCAACGAACCGACGATACCCGCCCTGGTTAAGTCGGACACCACGGTCAATGCCGTGACGGCCACCAACAAGGTCGGCCAATTGCAGGGAATGGGAAACGATCTGGGCACGCGTACGAACATTTCCAACGGTTGCTGCAGCAACAACTCGGCACTCATGGCTGGCCTCGCCTACGACGCGAACACCAAGGACATCCGGCCTGACGACCCGAAGACGCCGAGCACTATCGGCAAGCAGACCGTTCAGACTTACTGGGTCGACGTGCTCGAACAGGCATTCCAGGCGAACAATCAGTTCTACCTGGCTGCGAAGTTCGGTGGTCTCAAGATTCCCACCAACATGCAAAGCACGTTCGACCCGTACACCTTCAGCGACACCATTCCGCAGACATGGTGGTCCACGAGCGGCGACATGCTTACCGACAACCGCAACGGCGGCACCACCCAGCCGAGGCCGGACAACTACTTCACGGCCGGACGGCCCGACTCGATGGTGGACGGCTTGACCAAGGCCTTTGCGAGCATCGCCAACGCGATCAAGTCGTTCACCACGTCGTTCTCGCTGTCGAGCCCGCAGGTATCGGCTGCAGGTGCAGCGTCTTACGCGTCGCAGTACGACTCGAACGGGTGGACGGGCGTGCTTTCTGGCAGCCAGCTCACGTTCCCCAACGGCGTGCCGACGCTCACGGAGATGTGGAACAGCTCGAGCACTCTGGAAAGCCAGCTGGCCGGCACCGGCTGGGATACCGCGCGCCGGGTGCTCACTTGGAACGGCACCGCAGGCGTGCCCTTCCGCAAGGCCAACCTGACTGCGGCGCAATCCACCGCACTCGACACGCCATGGGCGACGGGCGACGACAGCGGCGACTTCCTGAACTACCTGCGCGGCGATCGAAGCAAGGAGAAGACGACCACTGACGACACCAAGCCCTACCGCCGTCGCGCGCTGCTGCTCGGCGACATCGTGAACGCGAAGGTCACGCCAGTCGGTCCACCTTCGAGTCAATTCTCGAACACGGTCAACCCGGGCTATGCGAAGTTCAAGACCGACTACGCCTCGCGTCCGACCATCGTCTACGCGGGTGCCAACGACGGCATGCTGCACGCGTTCAATGGCGCCCTGACCGGAACAGGCGCGGGCAACGAGTTGTTCGCCTACGTGCCGAGCATGCTGTTCTCAGGCCCCAGCAGTCCGGCTACACCCACGCTCGATGGCCTGCGTCAACTCGGCAACCCCGACTACCAGCACCACTACTACGTCGACGCGTCGCCCAAGGCCTTCGACATCGACTTCAATACCGCCGGCGGCGTCTTCACCACGACGCCAACAGGCAACAACTCGGATTGGCACACCGTTCTGATCGGCGGTCTAGGAAAGGGCGGCAAAGGCTTCTATGCCATCGACATCACCGATCCCGCGAGCCTGACGAGCGAGGACAACATCAAGTCCAAGGTTCTCTGGGAGTTTTCCAGCGCAACCACTGGCGTGGGCAACACGCTGGGCTACAGCTTCGGCACGCCGGTGGTGTTGAAGACCAAGAAGTACGGCTGGGTCGTGGTCTTCACTTCCGGCTACAACAACGCCGACGGGTTCGGCTATGTGTACTTCGTCAACCCCAAGACCGGCGCACTGCTCGAGAAGGTGCAGACCGGCACCTCGGCGGCAGGCCTGGCACAGCTGACCGCCTACATCACCGACTTCACGGATGGCACCGCCGATGCGCTCTATGCAGGAGACTTGAACGGGCAACTCTGGCGTTTCGACGTGACAGCAGCGAAGGGCAGCACTGCGGCCTACCCCGCCCCCCTGAAGCTGGCCACCTTGGCCGATGCCAGCGGCGCGCAGCCGATCACGACGCAGCCGCTGGTGGAGATCGACCCCAAGAGCAAGAAGCGCTACGTGCTCTTCGGCACCGGCCAGCTGCTCGACACCGTGGACATCAATTCGAAGGCGGGCCAATCGTTCTACGCCATCATCGACGGCACAGCCACAGGCTTCGACAGCGGCAGAACCGCTGCGATCACGCGCAACGACCTGGCCGCCCTCATCGAGGACAACCTCACAGGCAAAACGGTGTTCAGCCTGGGAACGAAGCTGGGCTGGTATCTCGATCTGGGTAGCGACGCAACGTCGGGAACCACGTGGCGCGTGACGCTCGGCGCCACGTCTTTCAACGGCGTCGTAGTGTTCTCCAGCCTGATGACGACCGGCGACGCATGCAGCCCTTCGGGACAGAGCCGGATTTATGCGGTGAACTATGGGTCTGGCACGACGGCGCTGACGACAGGAGCGGCCTATGTCGGCTACACCAGTGCGATCACCGACATCCAGATCATCAACAACAACGGCCGGATGCAGGGCATCGCGGGCAATGTGAGGGGTGAAGTGAATCAGCCGCCGATCGACTTCGGCAAGGGGACGGGGCTGCGTCTGTTGAATTGGCGGGAGGTGCCGACGATTGATTGAGCGGTAGTCGCTTTGCCGAGAAACCGTTCATCCGGCAGCTTCGCGTAGAGACAGCAAAGATCTCGCTAGAGGATCGCTGCTTGCCAGCGCCCGGAGTGCCATTGAACTTTCAGCAGCCGATAGGAATGAGTCCCTGAGGCTGGACCACCGGAAATTCAGATTAAAGCCGCTTGCTGGACCGGGCAAATTTCAAATTCGTGCAGTGATCGATAGCCAAGCGCAGATTGCAGGCGTTTGGCGTTGTAGATCTCTCCAGGAATCTCGGACTCGAGCCGCGACATCGGCGAAGATGTTTCATAGCCGCCTTTATAGATGGCCTCGACCTTGAGCGTTTTTGTGAGGCTCTCGGCCTGCACATTTTTGGTACGGGTTGCCGGGGCGAACTCATCGACACGCCCAACCCGTTCCCTACAAGGCACATACGGTGCTAGGTACAAGCTCGGTCACTCACACCGCTGTCGGATTGTGTAGGTTTCGATCAGTGGCGATCGATCAGCACTCGTTGGTCGCTCGCCACACACAGGCCCGGCTTTTGGTAAAGCCTATTTCCATAGCAGGTTGCCACCTCGGGCTCGAGTGGCAAGCCTAGCTTCTTGCTCCGCGATACCCGATGCTTCGGCCTTCTCGGTGCTCAACCCACCCCGCTGGTGAGCCAGCCACAGCTGAAATAGATTGGTCGACAATGTACTTTTTGCCCGCATCATGCTGACCGACGACGCCACTGCGGATATCCCGGCACGGCTGAATCTTGAACTCGTGCGCATGGTGCCGATATGGGCCTTTCGATGACGTTTTACAGGCCCGAGAGTCGTTCAGGTCGCGCGTCTATGCAATAGTGCCGGACCGGATTACTTTAAGGACCCCAGCAAGGTGTCCGAAAGTCGCTACGATCGTTGGTGGAATGACGGGTAGGCAAGATCGTTGGCGAAACACTAGTCCCGAGCATTGACCAGATTGCGGCGATCAAGGGGGCTGCGTAGCCGCAAGCCTAATATGTAGCCCTCACGATCGCATTTACCGGGAGCAGCCGGATCTCCGATCCTCGACCTTCGCATGCAGCAAGTACATATCTAGATGGCTCCAACCTCTTTCACTACGCACTGAACAATACATAGTCTGATATTAGGGCTGCGAGAGCGCTACAAATACCTTGTTGATAACGGCAGCGATCACAGATAAAGCAATGCCGATCCAGCATACTTTCCACCAATGAAAAGGCCGCCCGAAGGCGGCCTCGCTTGTGGGCAGATGAATCAGCACCCCTTGGCGCGGTACTTATCGTTCACCGTCGAGGCGCAAGTCCACGTGCCATCAGCATCACGCGACCAAGTCAGGGTGTTCGAGCCGTTCGTCGTAAGAGCGGTAGCAGCACCGCTGCCGAAAGTAGCGACGATCGTAGAAGGGGTTCCAAAAGTAACGATTGGATAACCGGTGCCCGTGGGAGCGGCACTGCCATTGCCTTGAGCGGCGCCGGTCAAAATGGAAGAAGCTGTAGCTTGGAGATTGCAATCCGTCGCTGCTTGCTGAGTGGCTGCAGGAATATTCGAATTCGGAACGTTACGGCCTTCGAGAAGACAAGTTTCAACATTGGTCTTCAAGCTGCTGGTTTCACCCATAGCACGAGCCACCTGCGACTTCGCGACATAGGTCTGGTACTGCGGAATCGCAATAGCAGCCAAGATACCAATGATCGCCACAACGATCATCAGTTCGATAAGGGTAAAGCCAGCCTGAGCGCGGCGGGCGACGGTACGAACGTTCATTTAAGGAACTCCAGGTAGGTTGGTTGTTACGCCCGGGAACCTGCCCGGAGCGAGGTACCTTCCGCAGCATCTGTGCCACCCGCCTGGGGGCCCTTTCCCGTACCGGACGTGTCACCTCTGACCACATTGGAGTTACACCGTGTGACACAACTTGCCTCAAGATGCTACACGTGGTGACAAATTTGTCATGCCAACGCGTCACTGACCGGTGGTCAGAAAGTTAGGACGCCATCCACCTTCAGCCAGCGAATGTCCCGTTGCGCCATGCCTGCCGCCTGCTCGACCACCAGGGCTTCGATCTGACTCATGATCTCGTCGGTTTCGGCGGGCTTGGTGTGGGTGATGTAGATCGGGTACTGCCTGCCCGGCGCGATGTGGGCCAGCTCGCCAGCCAGGAGTGGGGGCGACAGGTGCAGGCTGCGCTCGGCCAGCGCCTGCTCGCGGCTGCTGAATGCGGTTTCGATGACCAGCATCGCCACGTCGAGTTCGTTCACGCGTTCCCAGAAAGGCGCGTTGCGCTCGGTGTCGCCGCTGAACACCCAGTGGGCGCTTCGCTCGGCCGGCCGCACGGCGAAGCCGCAGGCCGGCACGGTGTGGACTGCGGGCAGCACCTCGACCACCTTGGGCTCGCGGCTTCCCAGCGGCAGCTGCTGGCCCACGGCGATGTCATGGAAGCTCACGAACGGCGCCTGCGGGCTGGGAATGCTCTCGAAGTCGGGCCAGATGACGTTGTTGAAGACGTGAACGCGCAGCGCGTCGATGGTGTCCCTGAGCGCATGCACGCGCAGCGGCTGCGAGCGACGGCCGCCGACGGCGTCGACCATCAGGGGGAGTGCGGCGATGTGGTCGAGGTGGCTGTGCGTGAGCACGACGTCGTCGATGCCGACCATCTCGTCGAGCGTGAGGTCTCCGACGCCCGTCCCCGCATCGACGAGCAGGTCCGTGTCGACCAGGAACGAGGTGGTGCGGCAGTCTTTGGCGATGGCGCCCGAGCAACCCAGCACACGAACCTGCATTGTGAAAGACCCCTTTGATGCGTCTGTC
>Ga0157371_10004484_pt1 | contig 12178 bp, 3 predicted proteins | sample C45metaG_FD_113462 | JGI IMG/M metagenome (GOLD analysis project Ga0157371, IMG submission 113462) | Corn rhizosphere microbial communities from Kellogg Biological Station, Michigan, USA - C4-5 metaG | ecosystem: Host-associated > Plants > Roots > Rhizosphere > Soil | place: USA: Michigan... | reverse complement strand
AGCCAGGACATGTTCAGCGGATTCTTGTCCACCAGCCGCGTACCCCACTGCCGCGCCACTTTCCCGCAGGCCAGGACGACATAACCCTTGCGCAGTTCATCACAATCGCTTTGTACGAGCTTGTGCAGGTCCCGCGGAACCTCCAGGCCAACGCTTTCCAATTGACCGGCCAGGATGTTCAGGAACGGGCGCTCGTCCATCGACTGCAGATCCGGGTGCGCATCCAGCATCTGCTCGAGGAGCGTGGTGCCCGAGCGGGGGAATCCCACCACGAATACCGGCGACTGGCTGCGGTCGGGCGCCTTCAACTCCGGCCAACCGCGATAGTCGTCCTCACTCACGCGATCGTCGACGTGTGGCAGCAGCGGTGCATCCGCTTCCAGCAGGTACGGATTGGACAAACGCAGTTGCCGGATCTGGATGGCATGTGCCGTCTCCAGCGCCCGCATGGTCGCTGCTGCATCACCGAGCCGATCGCAGGCGCTGGCCAGCGCGAAATAATATGCGTCATGGGCTTCATGGCCAGGGCCAACCTTTTCGAGCAGCGCGCGCGCGGAAGCGTATGACCCCCGGCGCATGGCAAGCTGGGCCTGCTGGCTTTCCACTTCGCGGCCGATGCCGGGATCGGCGTCAATCGGTAACGTTGCAAGCACCGCTTGCAACTTGGCCTGTGCCTGGCCCAGCCGATTGACACGTTCGTATACCCTCGCCAGCAATAGTTGCGCGGACCAATCGTCGGGCGTACGTCCCACCAGGTCCTCCAGCAGTTCAATACTGTCACCGAGTTCGCCGACCTGGACCAGCAGCTTGGCCAACTCCCCCAGCAGATCGTCTGAAAGGGGCAACCATTCGCGCCACGTTTGCAGCAACTCATCGGCTCGGTGATCCCGACAGGCCAGGCACGCCCGCGCTGCGTGGAGGCGGATCACGACGGAATCGGGTGCCAGCTCGTGCGCGCGCATCAAGGTAGTCTGCGCAGCCATCGGCTTGCCGTTTTGAAGCTGCAGAAGGCCAAGCTCCTCCAGCCTCTCGGGATCGCCAGGCGCGAAGTGAACTGCAGTTTCCGCCGCCCTCTCCGCAGTTTCCCGGTCGCCGACGCGATCCAGCGCCGAGGCATAGTTGGACCAGTGCACGCTATCCTCGGGGCACAACTCGACGAGACGGGCAAAAATCCCCACCGCATCGCGTTGCCGCCCCTGTCGATGCAGACCGAGCCCGAGCAAAAGCAAAATGTCGGGTTCATCGGGGGCTAGTTCCAGCGCGGTACGGCAGCGGTGTTCCGCGGCGACCAGATCACCAGATTGCAAGGCAGCCACAATGGGGGGAATCAGAATGTCATCGGCCATCTTGCGCATGTCTCCGACATTGAAAAGCAGAGGCGGCAGCATACCCGGCTCGTCCTTGAAACTGCAGCCTCTGCTAGTTTGCAGCGAACGCCAGTTGGAACGCGAACGCCATGCCATCCAGGCACCGCCGACTCATCGTGCAAAGGTCGTCTGTCGGTTGGAGTGCAGATTGCGCCACGAGAGCGACTTGTCGTTGTTTGCAATATGCTGAAGAGCCTTGCGTGAACCGGGTGGCGCATGGGCTTTTGCAGTAACTCTCGTCAGGACAGGTTTACCACATGGCTGCGTCGTCCCCAACTCAAACTGTCACGGTGTTGCGAGCCGCCGCTGGCTTGTTCCAGGTGGGTCGACATACCGAAGCGCGGGAGCTTCTGCGCAGTCTGTTGCAGACCCATCCGGGACTCGCCGAAGCGCATCGGATGATGGCGGGCTCCTTTTTTCAGACCGACGATTACACGCACGCGCAGCACGCCTTGAAGGCGTGGCTGCGGATACAGCCGGACAATGTCGAAGCACACGTTTTGCTAGGTCGAGTGCTGGGCGAATCAGGGCATTCTGCCGAGGCCGAACGCGTCTTGCGACGAGGGTTGGACCTGGACCCGGGCAGTTTGCCGGCAGCATCCGCCCTGGCGCGCATGCTGCTGACTGCGGGCCGCTTCGGCGACGTACGCGAGTTGTTGGAACCGCTATTCCAGGCTCGCCGAGGCAACCCGGAGGTGCTAATGCTTTACGGTCATGCGCTGATGGCCCTGGGGCAGACCCTGCCGGCCGAGGCAGCGTTGCGCCGTTGGCTGCAACTTGAACCGAACAGTGATGACGCCCGCCTGCGACTGGCAGCGGTACTGGCCAACACTGACCGTTACGCGGAGGCCGCCGCCGAGGCGCGTGCGAGTATCGGGACGGCCGGGAAGACACCCGAGGCAGGCTTCCTTCTGGCACGTGCCTTGATGGGCCAGTGCAGGTTCGAGGAGGCCGAGGCGGAGCTGCGACAGGTGGTGCGGGCACAGCCCGCCCACGCCATGGCGCAAGCCAATTTGTCTGAACTGGTGTGGATGCGCAGCGCTGACGCCGATGTCGCCTGTGCAGAACTGGACGCGGCGTTGCAACAGCAGCCGCAGTTGCACTCGTTGCGTATCTGCAAGGCGCGGTTGCTGCTGAGCGCGCAACGCGCCACGGATGCGCTCGCCACCATCGAGACCGGATTGCGGCTGGCGGAGGAAGATCCTGACCTGCTCAGAGCCGCCAGCACCATTGCACTCGACTTCGACGGTGCCCATGCTCTGGTTTGCGCCAAACGCCTGGTTGCCATCGTGCCGGAGGATCACGACGCGCAAATGGCACTCGGCAACGCATTCCTGGCCACGGGAAGAGGCCAGGCTGCCCTCGAGGTGGCTGAATCCCTGCACCGGGCGAATCCCCTGGAAGGGCGGGCACTCGCGATCAAGGCGGACGCCTTGCGCATGCTGGGGGACTCGCGCTATCGGGACCTTCTTGATTATCAGGGCCTGGTCCGCGCCACTTGCATCGATGTTCCGGATGGCTGGCCAGATCTTGCTGCCTACCTTGCTGACTTGGTCCGTGATCTGACGGAGGCTCATACGTTGCGCGCGCACCCGATCCGCAACTCACTGCGCGGCGGAAGCCAAGTGCAGTTGGTTCCGGGGGATTCCCCATCGCCCGCGATCCGTGCCTTCTCGCAGGCCATTGACGGACCGATCAGGCGTTACATGACGGCAATCGGCCGGGGCTCCGATCCCATGAGGTCTCGCAACACGAACCGCTACCAGGTCAGCGGGATGTGGTCCGTTCGGCTGCGTCCGCATGGGTTTCATGTCAATCATTACCACTCCGAAGGCTGGATTTCCTCAGCCTGTTATCTGCATCTACCGCCTGCAGTGTCGGAACAGCAAGGCGAAGGTTGGATCAAGTTCGGTGAACCGCCCTTTCCGACAGAGCCAGTTCTGGGACCGGAATACTTGATCAAACCCGAGCCCGGTCTCCTCGTCTTGTTTCCGTCCTATATGTGGCACGGCACGGTGCCGTTTTCCGGGGCTGCAGAAGACTACCGACTGACCATCGCCTTCGACGTAATTCCCGCCACAGCTGACTGACGGCGCAAACAACTCAACCCACGAATACCAGCTCGTCCGTCACCCGCGGAGGTCGACGCATGAGGCTATTGACGCTACCCAATCCTGGACCAGGTTTCATTTGATCGAGACTCGAACCTTGTCGGAGACCGAACCGGGTTCTACGCCTTTTTTCGTCCGGGTCCAGTCGGTGTGAGAGCTTTCAGCTTGTCCGCCGCCTTCCACCCATTCTCTCGCCTGTCGATACGACCTTCCCCGCTTACCCGCGAAGAACCAAAAAAAACCGCATGGAAGATCCATGCGGTTGGAGTTCGAAAACTGACGCTAACAGAGACAAAATGCTCAGAACGAAACCGTGACGCGACCCCAGAAATAACGGCCCAGTACATCGAAGTCAGCCGGGTCGGTGTTCGCGTTCAGCGAGTTGTTGGCGTAGAGCAACGGCGGCTGCTTGTCGAACAGGTTGTTGACGCCGAATTCGACCTTCGTCTTGTACGCCTTGATGTTGTAGCCGAGGGTGATATCGCTGTAAGTGTGCGTTCCGTAGTGGAACACCACGCCAGGCCGACCCGGATAGGCAGTCGACTGCTGACTCAGATCCGCGGAGCCCATGTTGAACTTGTCGGTGGCGCGGAAGCGCCAAGATGCGTCCCAACCACCGAGTTGCCAGTTCGCTGCCAGCTGCGCGGTCCAACGCGGGAAGAAACACAAGCCCCCGATGTTGTCCGGACAAGCCGATTGAAGCCCCGACCCCAGCCCGCCCATCACGCCAGCACCCTCGAAGACCCGGTTCGCAAGGGTGCCGGGTGCAATCTGGACTTGGTACTCGGTCATGTAAGTGACGTTCGCCAAGACCGTGAACTGGCCCCAGCCAAAGTCAGGCAGGCGGTAACTGCCGGAGAAGTCCGTACCTTTGACATCGAGGCGTCCAAGGTTGGTGGTGGGCAGGAACACGCGCTGGATCTGGCCGACGGAGCCGCCGCCGGAATATCTATGGATCAGCGGACAGTATGCGGCTATGCCGTTGTAGCAAAGATCCAGCACCGTCTGTTCGCCAGGTATCGTGATGGTGTCGTTCAGATAGATGCGCCAGTAATCCAGACTGAGCGAGAGATTCGGGATGAACTCCGGCGAATACACCGCACCGAAGTCGAAGGACTTGCCGTGCTCAGGCTTGAGCGGGAAGTTCAGATATTTCGAACCTGAGAACAAACCATTGCCCTGGTCATGTGTCGCCACCGTCTGGTTGCGGAACGTGCCATCCAGCGGCACGTACTGGCACGCCGGGTTGGGTGTCGTTGCGCCATCACACGGGTCGCTGCTGAGGCTTGAGGTGCTGCTGGAGGGCAGCGAAAAAATGTCCGCGATGCTGGGGGCACGGAACACTGTCGCCACTGTCCCGCGCAGGAGCAGATCAGTGATCGGCCTCCACTCGAATGCGACCTTCCAGTTGTTGGTGCTGCCGGCCAGGTTGTACTTGGAATAGCGGTCACCGAGGGTCAAGTTCAGCGATTTCGCAAATGGCATGTCCTGCAGGATCGGGATAAACAGCTCGCCGTACACCTCCTTGACGTTGTCCTTGCCCCTCAGCGCAGATGCGCAGCCTGCTCCTGGGCAGTTCCCCGTGGTCGGATCAATCAGCTGTTCGGCGGGAATGGTGTTGTTGGTGTATTCATTGCGATAGTTAAGACCAGCGGCGAGCTGCACGGTACCGGCGGGAAGGTCAAATAGCCCACCGCTCACATCGAGATGGAATTGCCGCTGCAGAGTCCACTGCTGGATGAGGGTTGCCGTGTTCGCCTTCTCCAGCGCCGCTTTAGTCGACGGAGATTGAGGACTAAACGGATTCCATGGCAAGCAGGAGTCGAGCGAGATCGGTGCGCTGGGGGTACCGCACTGCACGACGCCGTCGCCGTTCAGAAACGATGGCCCGACACCGGGCGCCAACAGGCTACCGCTGGGCGAGCCGGTCGAACTGGAAGTGAACGTGTAATAGCCGTAATTCACACCGGCATCCCAAGTCCAGTCCTTGTCGAGAATTTCCAGGGACCCTTTCAAGCCAGCCTGCAACTGGGTGGTGTTCTGACTGGCAGAAGAGACGCGGTTGCCGCCTGCTACTTCGCGAAAAGCCACGGCATTGCCATTGTCACCGGTAAAATCGATGCCAAACGGGTTGTAGTAGCTCTGTGCCGAGATCGGCTGATCTGCACTGACGCCGTAGATGTTCGGCGCAAGCTGCAAGGACGCCGTCGACTTGTTGAAATACGTGGTCATGTACGCATCAACGTGGTCGCCCAGGTGATAAGTACCCTTGAAGAATGCGTTCAGGCGTTCCTGGGGCGCCACCAGCGCCTGTACCGTCGCATAGTTGTAGCGGTCGTCGGCTCCAAAGCAGTGGAAGTCGCCTGTACCCATCACGGCCTTGCCGGAGGTCACCGCATCATGGTTTGCTGCAAGCCTGGTTCCATTCGCGCAACCAAATTGAGCGGCAATGTTGCTGGGGAGCGTGATCTTGCCGAATTGCCCGTTGGTGGAACCACCGGGCACGACGCTCAGCGGGCCAGTCGGATTACTGCTGGAGGTCAAGGACAGTGCACTTTGCGAAAACTTGCGGTTGCCCTGCAAGACAATGTCCATCTTGTTGTAGCTCAGGCCCGCGAACAGGCTTCCCTTTTCGCCGCTGTGCCCAAACACGAAGCTGCCACCACGCCTCTCGCCGTCACCATGATCGGAGACACCGTAGTTCGCGGAAACCTGGGCACCCTGGTAGTCGGACTTCAGGATGACGTTGATCACGCCACCGATCGCGTCTGATCCGTACACAGATGATGCCCCATCGGTCAGGACTTCGATCCGTTGAACCGCCGCCGCAGGGATCGAGTTGAGATCCGCATTGAGAACGCGCTGGCCGTCGACCAGCAGCAAGGTACGGTTTGAGCCGAGGCCACGCAGGCCAGCCAAGGTGCGCCCTGCTGGAACCGCACCCGGAGAGTTGTGGTTGTTGACGGTGGGCGTCAAAAGGCCACCGGTGATCGCTGGCAGATTCTGGATGACGTCACCCAATGTCTGTTTGCCGGTCGCCTCAATCTGCGCGGCCGACACGGTAACGACAGGGCTGGAGGTTTCAAGATCCACGCGGCGAATATGGGAACCAGTGACTACCACCGCATTCAGCGTCTTTGCCTTGCCCTGGTCCGGCGGCGGCGGGGTCTGGTCCTGTGCATGAACGCTACCCGCAAGCCCCATGGCTACAACCGCCCCCACGGAAAGCGATGTGCGGACGGCAAGCGAAAGCTTGTTTCGATCGAATCCCATGAAGTTCTCCCCAATTCTGATAAGTTGACAACATCAAATAAATTGTCTCGCACAGCTTCGCCAATACCGATTCTTAGACTTGCTATGTCCTCTGCCTCGCTCGCATACAAATGCGAAACGCAATCGCCTTTGCCAAAAATCAACCCTGCTATTCCAGCGCGAGTCGAAGTGTCGAAAGCCTGAGCTGAAAAAAGACCGGAGGTACCCGCTTTCCACAGTCTGATTTGCCTGCCTGGGCCACTTTATGGACGCCTGTGCCGAGCCTCAACGCCAGTTGGGCAGTTGATAGCATCAGGCTAACGCCCGAGTCAACAGAATTGCCGGCTCGATTTCTGATTAGGAAAAAATCCGCGTACTAAGCGTCAAAGTACCAACATTCTTCCGCGGCTTTTCTCTTTTGGGCTTTGAACTTTCCTCGCACAAGCTGCGCCCGGATCGCCGGCAGCGCTTACGGCCCAACCGCTGCGCCGACCGGATTACCGGTCGAGCAAACGAGGTCGCGCGAAAACACCAGCACGCGCGACGCGACGCCTGCGCCGCAGCGAAAATCGGAGCAACTTGCCTCGGGGGGTTTCAATATCCACGCGCAACGCGATCAGTGAATCGCAGCGACGCTCACCTCGGTGAGTCTCAGATGGTTGTTGCAGGCATCCCGCCTATGCCAGGCACCTGGAGGAAACTCCGCTACAGTAACCCCCGACTCCAAACCCTCCCGCCACTGAAGCCTGGAGGACGTCGCACTCGACACTCGGCTAGCTCAGCCCGATACACCAAGGCAATCAGCTTGGGATGGTGTCCACGGAACCGGCAGCAGTCCAGGTTGAAAAGGCTGACCGATACGGTGGCTGCCGTTGTCAACAGACATGCCAAGGGAGTACGAGCGACACCTTTGCAGCAACACTACGTACCATTGAGCGCAGCAGCTGGCGTACCTGCTCATGGCTCCCGCAGTGACGTCCCGCAAACAAGTTGTCGCGCTACTCAAAACTGCCGAGGGGCCGACACCACTCAATCACCCAGCATGGCATCGACTTGGCGCTTGAGGTCAGCCACGGCGGCGACCTGCTGCGTCGTGGGCGTGGCCATGGTCGAGGGGTTGTCTACGCCCCCGCCATAAGCGCCACCATAAAGTGAGTTGTATTGGGTGATGAGTTCATAGTTCAACTTCAGCAAGTCGGGCCTTTTCTCTCCCTTGGTCTTGGCCTGCTGCAAGGCGATGTAGGTGCGGTTGATGTCCTGGCTGAGTTGCATGCCAAGCGTAAACTGCTGGCTGAGTCCAGCCATGGGTTTGTCCACCCGCGGATCCATGCGCACCGTCAGCGGTTGCGTCCAGGATTGCCCGTCCACCGTGAGCTTGACCGTGTATTGCCCCGGCAGCACTGGAGGACCGGTCAGCCCGAGGGGCGTGTCGTGGAAAATCACTCCCATCGGTACGTACGGCTCCAAGGCAGGCGGTGACGGATAGTGCAGGTTCCACACGAACCGGTGCATGCCGCTTTGCGCGGAAAGTACTTGTGGTGGATGCAACCAATAAGTGGGGAAATTCAGTCGGTCGGGATTCACGGGCGCAGGTTTGTCCGTCGAGGCATAGTGGCGTACGAGCTTGCCGTTCGCATCGAGGATGTCGAGCGTGACTGGTCCGGTCGCCGCCAACTTCAGTACATAGTCGATGATGGCGCCGCTGGGCGGGTTCTGTCCCGCTGAAAACTCGGGTTCGAGCTGCGTATCAGAATAGGTGTTGCGGGGTATCTGCCAGGCGACCGCAGGCTTGTAGAGGAATGCATGATCGGCACTGGCCGCGGCGGCAAGCTGGCGTAACGGGGTGATGTCGTCGAGTATCCAGAGAGCACGGCCATGTGTACCAAGCACCACGTCGTCATCATGGATAACCAAGTCACGCATGGATGTCTGCGGCAAGTTGAACTGCAGCGACTGCCAGTGATCGCCATCATCTGCCGAAAACCACACGGCGCGCTCCGTGCCGGCGATCAGCAGGCCCTTCTGCTCCGGGTCCTCACGAACCACATTCGCTGAGGCATTCTCCGGCAGCCCGTCGACGATCAGCTTCCAGGTCTTGCCGCCATCGTGGGTGCGATAGATGTAGGGTTTGAGATCGTCGAGACGAAAGCGACTCACCGAGGCGTAGGCCGTCTGGTCATCGAAATGCGAGGCAACGATCTGCGTCACCTTGCTCCAGGACGTCATGCTTCGCGGCGTGACATCGTTCCAGTGCTTGCCTCCGTCACGGGTGATCCAGATGAGTCCGTCGTCGGTTCCCGCCCAGATGGTGTCTGCGCTTTTGAACGATGGCCCGATGCTGTAGATCACGCCTCGATGATCGAGCGGGTTTTCGTGCGCGGCAAAGGGTTTGAGGTTGGCCGGAATGCCCGGATTGGGTCGGGACAGATCGGCGCTTATCGTCTGCCAGCTGTGACCGCCATCGGCGGTCTTTAACAAGACATTCGAACCCAGATAAAGCACGTGGGGATCAACCGGCGAGAACAACAAGGGCGCGGTACGGTTGAAGCGGTACTTGCCCTTGAACAGGTTTACCTGCGGGCCGACAACCTGACTTTCGCCCGTCTTCCAGTCATAGCGCACCACGCGGCTGGAATAAATGATGTCAGGGTGCAACGGGTCCGGGGCGATATAGCCGTATTCCTCTCCACCGACCGGGTGCCAGTCGCGATAGGTGATCTGACCATCGTTACCCCGGCTGGTGATGCCGATCGATCCACTGTCCTGCTGCGAGCTGTAGACGCGATATGGAAACTGGTTGTCCGTGATGACGTGATAGGACTGCGCAGTAGGCTGGTTGTACCACGAGCTCCAGGTCTTGCCGCCGTTCACGCTGATCGTTGCGCCTTGGTCAACACCGACCGCGATGATGTCGGGGTTGTCGGGATTGATCCAGGTATGGTGGTAGTCATTTCCGCCTGGTGCTCCCCGCACGGCGGTAAAGGTCTTGCCGGCATCCGTCGAGCGGTACCACGCCGTCAGGCTGACATAGATTTCATCGCTGTTGTCAGGTGCGACAGTGACAAACCCGCCAGCATTGCGCGGGTCATTGCTTACGCGGTGAAAACTTTGACCAGCATCCTCCGACAGGTACATGCCCCGGGAAGTGGAGGTCCCGTCCACGCTTGCATAGATGCGTTGGGAACGACTCGGCGCGACCGCGAGCCGGATCCGCCCCAGACCTTGTGCGACGGTCGGCAGCCCTCGGCCGATCTGGTGCCAGGAGGTGCCGCCATCAGTTGATTTGAACACCCCGCTTCCTGCTACGCCATGGTGAATCTGCCAAAGCCATGGAGATACCCGGCTCGCCCAGAGCACTGCATACACGACCTTCGGATTCGACGGGTCGATGGCAACCTCTGCGGCTCCCGTATTCTCGTCCTTGTACAGGACCTTCTGGAATGTCCTGCCACCATCAATGGAGCGGAATACGCCACGCTGCGCGTTTGGTCCGTATGGGTGGCCGAGCACAGCCACAAACAGCCGGTTGGGATTGTGTGGGTCGACCACGATCGAGGCCAGTTGTTGACCATCGCGCAGGCCGAGGTGCTGCCAAGTCTTGCCGGCGTCCGTGGACTTGTAGAGGCCATCGCCGGTCGACAGGTCCGGTCGCTGAGAAGCTTCTCCGGAACCGGCATAGATGACGTTCGGGTCGGAGGGGGCGATCGCAAGGGATCCTATGGAGTTGTCCTCATCAGCATTGAACAACGCTTCCCAGGTCGAGCCGGCATCAGTCGTCTTCCAGATCCCCCCATTGTCGGCGCCCATGTAGAACACGTTGGGCTGGCTGGGGATGCCGACGACGGCGCCCACGCGTCCACCCCGGAACGGGCCAATCATCCGCCATTTCATTGCGCCATACAGATTGGAATTGACTTGGGCCAATGCCGGCAGCGCAGGAAGCACCAGTGCGAGCGCCAGGAACGACGCAGCACATATTCGCTTGGCGTGGACGTGTGTCTTCATCTGCTTATCTCCTGCAACAGCATGTCGTGCGAACTCAGTTGCCTGCCGCGAGCATGCCGGCCAGCGCGGCGCGATCCCTGCTGCTGGAACCGCGCAACCGGTTGGCCGCGTCGATCACTGTGGGGCTGGGTGCAGTGTCAACCTCCATGACTTGATTGAGCAGCATGGACAGTTGCATGTTGACACTGCTCAGGCCGACCCTCTCGATCTGGCCTTCCATCCGCTGCGCCTTTGCACTGTCACCGGACTTGTTGGCAGAGACGACAGCTGCCTGCGCCTGCTGCAAAACCTTGGCATTGCTGTCGATGTCGGACCTCAACGCCAGTGAAAATTGCACGTTGGCCGCGAGCGCAGTTGGTGTGCTGCCTGAATTGGGATCAGCCTTTACCGTAAGGGGCGCGCTGTAATCTTTGCCACCGACCGCCAGCACCACGCGATACTGCCCCGGCAACACCAGTGGGCCGATTGGCGCGCGTGGTGTACGGTCGAGTACGCCCGGCTCGCCCCAGTACGGTGCCCCTGCCGGGGCTGTGTAACGCAGATCCCACACAAAGCGATGCGATCCCTGGCTTGCACGAAGAATGTTCGGTGGCGAGGTGTAGTAATCGGGGAAGTTTGGAAGAGGCATCCGGGCCGGCTTGTCGGCACTGGAATAGCGACGTACTTGGTTGCCCGAGGCATCGTAGATCGTCATCGTTACCGGCGCACTGATGCCTTCGCCGAGCCAGTAGTCGATGATGGCGCCAGCCGGTGGATTTGCCGAGTGCGGCACTTCCGGCGGCCGCGCCTCACCCGCATAGGTGCCGAGCCTTAAGCGCAAAGCCGGTCTTGGTGCGTACAGATGCACCTGGCTTTGTGCGATCCCGGTACTGGCTTCGTGCAAAGGTTCGACGTCGTCGAGTATCCAGACGCCACGCCCGCTGGTAGCGACGATCAAGTCGCCGTCATGCAAGACCATATCGCGCACTGAGGTTGTGGGCAGATTGCCTTGCAGTGACTGCCAGCCGTGGCCATCATCGAAGGATACGAAGATCCCCTGCTCGGTCCCCGCGTACAACAGGCCCCTTCGCACCGGATCGGCGCGCACGACACGCACGTAATCTCCTTGCGGGATGCCTTGGGCGGCCGAGCGCCAGTGTTTTCCGGCATCATGGGTGATGTAAATGTAAGGCTTGAAGTCATCAACCTGGTGACGGTCGACGGCCACGTAGGCACTCGCCACATCCTGCGGATCCGCCTCGATCGTGTCCACACGGCTCCAGGGATCGAGTCCAGGCGGCGTCACGTTCTCCCAGTGCACACCGCCGTCCCGGGTAAGCCACATGCGCGAATCGTCGGTGCCGGCCCAGAGCACGCCGTCCTTGACACGGGAAGGCGCGAGCGCATAGACAACCGAATAGCCACACGCAGCCGCCGTCTCCCGGGTGGGCTCTCCGGTGCATT
>Ga0157371_10004479_pt1 | contig 12183 bp, 11 predicted proteins | sample C45metaG_FD_113462 | JGI IMG/M metagenome (GOLD analysis project Ga0157371, IMG submission 113462) | Corn rhizosphere microbial communities from Kellogg Biological Station, Michigan, USA - C4-5 metaG | ecosystem: Host-associated > Plants > Roots > Rhizosphere > Soil | place: USA: Michigan... | reverse complement strand
CGTTTGACGGATAGCGGGATAAAGCGTAATTTTGTACTTTAATAAGAAAGAAACATATATGTCAGAAGAAATAGAACACGTTCAATGTTTAATTATAGGTTCAGGTCCGGCAGGATATACTGCGGCAATTTATGCAGCTCGTGCTGATCTTAAACCGGTTATGTATACCGGTATGGAACCTGGTGGTCAGTTAACACAAACTACCGATGTTGATAATTTCCCAGGTTATCCGAGTGGTATAATGGGACCTGAGATGATGGAAGATTTCCGTAAGCAGGCTGAACGTTTTGGAACTGATATCCGTTTTGGATATGTGAGCTCTGTAGACTTTTCATCGCTGCCGCATAAAGTAGTTGTTGATGAAATTAAAACCATCACTGCTGATACTGTAATTATTTCGACTGGTGCTACAGCTAAATGGCTTGGTTTACCTAGCGAACAACAATATAATGGGTTTGGTGTATCGGCATGTGCGGTATGCGACGGCTTTTTCTTTAAAGGACAGGACGTAGCTATTGTTGGTGCCGGCGATACTGCCGCTGAGGAAGCTACTTATCTGGCCAAGCTTTGTAAAAAAGTTTATATGATTGTTCGCAGAGATGAGTTCAGAGCTTCAAAAGCTATGGTACACAGGGTTTTAAATACTCCGAACATTGAAGTGATCTATAACTCTGAAACTAAAGAAATTCTGGGTAATGGTAAAAACGTTACGGCTGTAAGAATAACAAACAATCAAACTGGTGCAGAAACTGATTTACCTGTTGAAGGTTTCTTTGTGGCTATTGGCCATAAACCAAATACCGATATCTTTAAAGGATGGTTGGATATGGATGAAACGGGTTATCTAAAAACTATTCCTGGAACTTCGAAAACTAATATTGAAGGTGTTTTTGCAAGCGGAGATGTTCAGGATCATTACTACCGCCAGGCTATTACTGCTGCCGGTTCAGGTTGTATGGCTGCTTTAGATGCAGAGCGTTATCTTGCTGCTAAAGAACATGAGGTGAAAGAAGTAATATAATTGATATATTAATAAGAAAATGGGCAGAATCATTTGATTCTGCCTTTTTTTTGCCCGTCTTTTTTAATAATTTTTTATCTTGGGGCTTGATTTAAATAAATTATTTAACCTAACACATGAAAAGATTATTATCAGTTGCTCTGGTGGCATTTATGTCTGCTAGCGCTTTTGCGCAAACAGATGCCAATATGGGCATTATTCCTGCACCTGTTTCAGTAAAAAAGAAAAGTGGAGCCTTTAAGCTGGATAAAACAGTTGTATTGATGTCTGCCGATGCAGCCAATGCGAAGATGGCAGATTTGCTAAATGCATCTATTACAACTAAAGCAGGATTTGCACTTAGAGAAACAAAAGCTTTAAAAGCTAATGAAAGAGCAATTGTATTGACATCGGCAGGGGCTGATAAATTACCTGCAGAAGGTTATACTATTGATATTACTGATAAAAAAATCACTGTAACGGGCAAGGATGCAGGATTGTTCTACGCTGTTCAATCTATGATTCAGTTGATGCCTGAAAAGAAAAACAATGAGGTAACTATAAGCGCAGCTGAAATTAACGATTATCCGCGTTTCAAATACAGAGGGATGCACCTTGATGTTGGCCGTCATATGTTCCCGGTAGCTTTTATTAAAAAGTATATCGACCTGATGTCTCAATATAAACTGAACAATTTCCACTGGCACTTAACCGAAGATCAGGGATGGAGACTTGAGATTAAAAAGTATCCTAAATTAACTACTGTTGGTGCAACAAGAAACGGTACTATTATTGGTCACCACCCGGGTGTTGGCACAGATAACAAAGAATACAAAGGTTTTTATACCCAGCAAGAGGCTAAAGAAGTTGTTGCCTATGCTGCAGCCAGATATATTAATGTAATTCCCGAGATTGAGCTTCCGGGTCATGCTTCGGCAGCAATTGCAGCTTATCCTGAGTTGAGCGCTTTCCCTGACAGAGATACTTTTGTTGATGCAAAAACACCTTGGTCTGGTTCAAGAAAAGGAAAACAAGTACAGCAACAATGGGGTGTATTCGATGATGTTTTTGTACCCAGCGATAACACATTTAAATTTTTAGAGAATGTTTTGGACGAGGTAATCGCAATTTTCCCATCTAAGTATATCCATATTGGTGGCGATGAGAGCCCTAAAGAATACTGGAAAGAAAGTGAGTTTTGCCAGAACCTGATTAAAAAGCTTGGGTTAAAAGATGAGCACGAGCTGCAAAGTTATTTTATACAGAGAATTGAAAAGCATATTAATGCAAAAGGCCGTTCTATTATTGGATGGGACGAAATTTTGGAAGGTGGTTTAGCTCCTAATGCTACTGTTATGTCGTGGAGAGGTACTGAAGGTGGTATTGCTGCTGCAAAACAAAACCATGATGTGATTATGACTCCTGGTGGTCCAATTGGACTTTATTTTGACCATAAACAATCTAATTCTGTTGATGAACCTACCAATATTGGTGGTTTGGCGCCATATTCTTTAGCATATGCTTATGACCCTATGCCAAAAGAATTACCTGCTAATCAGCAAAAACATATTGTTGGTGTACAGGCAAACTTGTGGACTGAATATATAGAAACTCCTGAAAAAGTTGAGTATATGATTTTGCCAAGGATATTCTCGTTATCGGAAATTGCATGGACTAAGCTTGACCGTAAGGATTTTAAAAATTTCTCTGAAGAGCGTCTTCCTGTACATTTGGCCCGTATAGATAAAACAAATACTAACTATTGGGTGCCAACACCGCTTGGATTATCTAGCGAGAAAGTATTAAATGGCGAAGATTTTAGCCTTGACTTAAAAGCTCCAATTCCTGGTTCAAAAGTATTTTATACTTTAGATCTTACACGTCCGTCTGAAACTGCTAACCAGGTTACCAGCCCTCTTAAGGTGCTTGTTCCTAAAGGCGAAAAACGTGTTTTAAAAACTATTGTAATTGCTCCTAGTGGTAAACGCAGTGTTGTTACTGAGACAATTTTAAACAACGGTGCTCCAGATGTAAAAACTAAATAGTAGTTTGCATTGTATAAACTGTATTTACGTTAAAAGGTAAATGATGAAATTAATGAAATACTTAATAAAGCAGCCCCTTCTATTAGCAGGGGGGCTGCTTTTATTAGCTTCCTGCAGTGATTCTTCTAAAAAAGATACTGCTGTAAAACAGAGTGAACCTGTTGCGAGTAAGCAGAAAGGTCAGTTTGCTTTTTATAAGGATATAAATATTAGACCGGGTATTAATTTTGAGGTAGTTAGCTGGGGCAAAGGGGTTGATAGTGTTGGGGGGTATCTGATACTGATGTCTGATTCGCTTAAAAGCAACTATAAATCGTTTTCTAATGAACGTAATGGCATTATAACTGATGCGTGGAACATGGATTTGGATAACGATGGCAACCCTGAGATTTACATCGAGTTACTAAGCAAAACGAATGTTCATGATCTGAATGTTTTTGAATATTCGGATGGTAATTTTAATAAGATCACTTTCCCGGCTTTAAGTGACAGGGCAAAAAAGACTTATGGGGGTAACGATAAGTTTGTGATTAAGAATGGCGACCTGTTCCGCACATACCCTATAGTAAATTCAAAAGACAGCACCGAAAAAGACGGTAGTTTAAAAACATTGCAATACAGACTGAGCGGTAATAGCTTTTCTATATCAGAAATCAAGGAATAAGTTATATCAACTTATTGGTTCTTGCCACATTTATGGCGTCAGCTTTCGAGTTGACGTCTAATTTAATGTAAATGTTCTTTACATGGGTTTTAACCGTTTCTACATCTATAAATAATTGGGTGGCTATTTGGCCGCGATCTTTTCCCTCAGCAATTAATTCCAGGATCTGTGTTTCTCTTTTAGTAAGTGGCGAATGCTGGTTCTTTTGAAGCGACATAATTACTTTTTTTGAAACATCAGGGCTCATTGGACCTCCGCCGTGCATTACTTCTTTAATTGCTTCTATTATTTTTGCTGACGGTGTGTTTTTGGTAAAGTATCCTGAAGCTCCATTTGCCAATGCATCGAGTATTATTTTCTCGGTTTCGTATACGGTAAGCATAATGATGTAAACATTTGGCAGCATCTTTTTTAGTAAAGGCAAGGCATCAATACCACTTGTGCCGGGCAACTGTATATCTAATATGATTACATCAGGATTGTCTTTTGTTATTTTTAGTTTTGCTGCATCAAATGATGGATAAGCATTTACAACGGTATAAGGCGAGGTATTATCTATCAGATAGTGATAACCCTCTCTAATGGTTTTATCATCTTCAATAATTACAATTCTTGCGGCTTCCTGATTATGCATTTTTAAAATGTTTTAAAGTCGAAAAATTAACAAGTAACAATACACTTGTGCCATTTTCATTAGATATGATATTTAGATCGGCATTTATCCTTTTGGCCCTAACATACATATTGTGCATGCCATGGCCTTCATTAGGGTTTTCAGTATCAAAGCCTATTCCATCGTCCTGAAGGGTAATCAATAACATGCCATTGTTTAGTTTGGCCTCAAAATTAATGACATTTGCTTTGGCATGTTTTAGCGAGTTATGTATTGATTCTTTAAAGATCATTAGAATGTTTCTGCTCATATCTAATGATAATTTGGTGTATTTGTTGTTCAGGTCGATATCAAATTTAAAGAGGATAGGGGTTTCATTAACCATTTCCTGACCAAAATCTTTAATGTGATTTAATACCTGGTCTAATGAGTCGTTTTTAGGGTTTAGCGACCATAATATATCTCTTGTTCCGCTATATAATTCGTTAACATTGCAATGGATTTTTTTAAGAATATTCCTTTTCTCGATATCATCTTTATCAATCATACTGCCTAATACTTCTGAAAGAACTGTTATTCGGGTTAATTTGTTACCCAGGTCATCATGAAAATCCTCGGCAGTTTGTTTTCTGATTTTAAATTGTTCTTCGAGCTTTATTTTTAACCTTAATTTGCGCTTACGCTCATTAAACATTAGGATGGTGTATACTGTGAACAGGATTAGTGCTAATATTAGTATCACCACGCAAAACTTAAAAAGGGGAGTTTGATAGTATGGAGGAAGTATTTCGAAGGAGACCGATGCGGTATTAATTGATGAAAGTCCATCTTTGGTAACTGCTTTTACCTCGAATTTATATTTCCCGGCAGGAATGGCAGTGAAACTCATGGATGAATTGTTGCCAGGCTGGCTAAATTTACTATCTAATCCAATTAGTCTGTAACGGTACATTAAGGCACCCGGGTTTTTGAGGTAAATTCCTGTATAATTAATGTTTATGCGATTGTGGTTGTAGGGCAGTGTAAGCACGCCTTCAACATATTCAGGTTTGTAATTTGGTGTTGTGCTTACTGAATTGATGTAGATATAAGGTTTTACTTTTTTTTCGGGATTAGGGTCAATTCCGTAAACAAGAACCCCTTTGGTTGTTCCAATCCATATGTTGTTGCCATGTTGGAGTATGGCATTCTGGTTACACTCAACCAATAACTCATCTTCGCTGTTCGGAGATATTATTGTAAAGGTTTTAGGGTTAATTCTGTTGATGCCCCTTCCGGTTCCTACCCATATTATTCCAGTTTTATCTTCTAACAGGCTATAGATATGATCTGATGCAAGTCCTGATTTGGTGTTTAAGAATCGCGTAATGCCGGTTTTAATATTCCAGATCAGTAAGCCATAGTCGGCTGTTCCAAAAAGAACATAATCCTTATGTCGGAGCATGCAAAGGATGCTTGAACCTGACAAGCCTTTGATTTTTAATGGAGTAATCGTTTTTTTGTTTACAATTAACCAGGCTCCGTCTTGTGTGCCTGCAATAACTGAATCGGGACCGAGCTTTAATATCCCACCACCAAATTGTTTGGTGATGCGTGTAAATTTTCTGGTGTTTGGATCAAATGTTAAGCTTCCATAATTGGTTGATAGCCAAATTGTGCCATCGCTATCCTCAATCATTGCATTATAGGCTATATGCTCCTTTTCTGAATCCATACGTTCCATACGCTGACCGCTCTGCCTCCACAATCCCCCTCCGGGAGTTCCTATCCAAACGTTATTTTTATGGTCGGTATGTAAGAAATTAATACGGTAAGAATTTGGATTTTGCGAAGGGATCTTAATTTTTTTTATTCTTTGATTCTGCTTGTATTCATACAATCCTCCATATGATCCCAGCCATATTGTTCCTGGAGTTGGGCCATTGGCAATGGCCATCACAATTCTGCTTTCTATACCTTGTGTTTCATCGAATGTTACATAGCTATTATTGTTGAATCTGAATAATCCTGAGCCGTCTGTGCCGAGCCAGATATTGTTCTCTACATCTTTAAATATCTTATTAACTACATTGTCGGTAAATCCGTTGCTGGCATTGAAATGGATAACGGTGGCAGGCGTTATATAATATGCACCAGTATTTGTACCTATCCATACAGCTCCTTTGCTATCTTGAACTATGGTATTACATTCAGTTGTAATTTCGGTATAAGCTTTGGCAATTTTATTGTTTTGTGAGATGTAGACGCCGTCGGGTGTTAAAAGCCATATTTTACCTTTATTAAGTTCATCGACCAGTATGTTGGTTATAACAAGGTTTTTTGTTTTTTCATCTAATGCTAATGCCGACCATTTCCCATTTTCAAGTTTATATAAGCCCTTGCCATGAACTGCAGCCCATATGTTACGGGAATAATCTGTTGTTAGGGCAGTAACCATCTCGGTGGTATCATTTGATATGGTTACCAGAGCATCTTTACTTGCGTTGTACAGCCTTTTACCCTTTAACCCATAAGTAGTTCCGGTTTTATCGGTAGTTAAATCGCTTATCCATTTTCTTGTGTCGGCCGAGTTACTGAAGCTATTGCCATTGTATTTTGATAAACCCCTTGCTGATCCTATCCATATTTCATCGTTTTTACCGGCCGAAAGGGAGAGGATAAAGTTGCTGCTTAAACCGTTAGTTTTGGAGTAATTGGTGAATTGTTTTCCATTAAAACGGCTAAGCCCGCCGAGTGTTGAAATCCATAAGCGACGCTTGCTATCCTGCGTAATTGCGGTTATTTGCGATTGCGTAAGCCCGTCCTCAATGTCATATTGTTCAAAGTTGTAGCGCTGAGAAAAACCATCGAAACAATAACTAAAAAGGAAGAGAAAAAGTATTGATATCTTTCTGCCCACAGGAAATAGAAAATACAGGATTAATCCGATTGTAAATATATTTATCAATATACAATTAAAAAATCACCCTTTAAGGGGTATTTTTTTCATTTAGCTCAAAATACCCCTTAAGGGGTGAAAAGAAACACACCATCCGGTTTTAATTTTGAATAGATAATTCAATTGTGATGAGCACTAAAAGAATACTTGTTGGTAATAATGAAATTGTAAGCCAAACTTCTTATAAAGCCAGCTGTACCGGCTTAGCAGGAAAGTATTCTATTAATGTGGTATTTAGTGGTGCTGCCGACTATGAATTAGGAAACAGGGCATTGCGGCTGCATCCTGAAAATTTCATTTTCTTAAATAGCGATACCAATTATTCAAGTAAAATAGATTCGGCAACTCAGGTTAAATCGCTGTCTGTTTTCTTTGATCCTTGTTTTGTACAGGATTTTGAATATTCAAGAAGAAGTGAATCTGTTTTACTTGATAATCCATTTGATTATAAATATGAAAACCCGGTTTTTGTTGAATCTATTTATCCTTTGCAGGGTTCGCTAAAAGAAAATCTCTTGAATATTGGAACTCTTTTGAATAGCAATACAACCAACCAATTGCTACTACAAGATTGTTTGAGCGATTGTTTATTAAATTATTACAGTATTTACAATACCGAGGTTGTAAGCCGCACAGCGTCATTAAAGTTCCTTAGCCACGTTACCAAATCTGAGATATTAAGACGTTTGTGTATCGCTAAAGACTACATTATCAGTAATTACAATAAAAATATCCGTCTGGATGATATTGCACGAACAGCTTGCTTATCCATTAATCATTTACTGAGAACTTTTAAACAGGCTTATCAGCAGTCGCCACACCAATTTTTAACAACATTCAGGCTTCAGCAAGCAAAGTATTATTTAAGAAATACTGATTACCCGGTTAGTGAGATTGTAGATATGGTGGGCTTTGAATGCCCAAGTTCGTTTATCAGATTGTTTAGAAGTTCATTTAACATTACTCCCGGCCAGTACAGATAGTCTGTACCGTATTAAGATGCTATAAAGTATACCCATGTATTTAGTTTAAATTTTTTTAAAGATCATGAAAAGAAAAATCCTATTGTGTATGGCGATACTAAGTATCTCCTTCACTTACGCATTTGCTGATAAAGATAAACCTGCAGCTAGTGTGAATCTAAAATCAAGCTCTGTAATAGAGGCTTATATTGATGCCAACCTGCATTACGATGCTGCTTTGCTTAATCAGGTAATGGATAATGATGCCATATTAAAAATAACCAGACAAGGCAGGGTAATAGAGCAAACCAAAAAAGAACTAGTAGATTTTTATAAAAAAAGAGGTGACATTACTTTAAACTTTACTCCAGACTATGAAGTTTTATCTACTTGTGATTGTGTAGTTATGGTAAGGGTAGATTTTAAATATCCATTATTTACCCAGCAGAACTATGTAACAGTTGTAAAAGACGCGAATGGAATTTGGAAAATAAGTCAGGTACACAGGTTTAATGGCTAAAACAGATTGGTGAGTTTCGCTTATTAGCAGTTAAGCGCTACACCTATATTTGAAACAGGAAACCCAGTAATAAATTTGGATAGATTTAAATTTGGGTTAGTTAATAATAGAAGTCATCCCTTAGGTAGGATGACTTTTTTTATGCCTGTTCTTTAAACTGACTGCTTATTCTTTCGAATTTCTCTATGAGTAGATCTAAACGTTCTTTCTCTCTTTTTAAATATGCCTTGCGTAAAAAGGTAGCGCATAGTGCCATCCAGAATATGGTGAATGTGGTTATCCCGATCTGAAACCATAGGTCCAGATTGTTAAGCATTTCGTAGAAGTAAAGTATAAAACCAAGGCATATTGCCGCGGCATAGAACCAATAGAGTTTGTTGTAAATGGAGAATTTATTTAACTGATAGATTTTTAGCTGCGACAAAAATTCATTTGGATGCTGCGTAAAATCGTTTCTTGATATTATCTTATAATCCTTGTACAGAATAATGGTTGATACGGCAATGGCAATGATAATGATGGTTAAACCTGCCTGTGTTGTCCATGATGTAAATGGATAAAGTATTAAAAGTGCCACAAGAGCGGCAAAAGAAATAATCATTCCAAAGATGTTCAATAGAGACCTGGTTTTGATACCTGATACTTCTTTTTTTGCCTGCGCAAGCATTTCCTCAGAGGATATTTTTACCTCAACCGAATGTGATTGCCAAAGCGATTGTATATGATCAAATTCTTGCATGTTGATTGTATAGTTCTGTAAGTTTTTGTTTAATGCGATGAATTTTTACTCTAAGATTTCCTTCGCTGATACCAGATATATCTGCTATTTCATTGTAAGGCAGCTCATCGAGTACCATTGTAATTATGAGGCGATCATTTTCTTCTAATTTTGATATTGATTTATATAGTAACGCAATCTGTTCGTTTTTCTCTGAGAATTCCTCTGGTCGGTTTTCTATGATATTGTCGGTAAGTTCATCTTTTGCCTGTCTCTTTTCTGACCTTAAATAGGTTAAACAAGTATTTACAGCGATACGATAGATCCAGGTTGAAATCAAAGATTTATTACGGAACTTATCTAAATTTTGCCAAACTTTTAAAAATGTTTCCTGTAGCAAGTCGTTGGCCGAATCCTCATCGCCAGTATAACCATAACATAAATGGAATATCTTTTTGGAGTTTGTGTCGAAAATTTGTTTAAATAGCTGGTCCTTTTGTTCCATTAATAACGGCTGATGATTGTTTGATCGCTGTAATCATTAATTGTTACAAGCGGTTGCGCAATCAAAAATAATAAATGTTTGCGGGCTTACCACAATTAATTACTTTTGTTGCCACTAAAAACTAATTTATGAAACAAAACCGCCTCGGGCTAATAACATTGATATTTATAACAATTGCTACTGTGCTCGGAGTTTTGAAAGATTTTGATATTCTTGCTGTCCCTGATAATGTGATGATGGCAGTTCGTTGGATTCTTGCGGTTGAATTGTTTATTTATGCTGTTGTTAAAAAGAACCTTACCACCTGGATATTGGTGTGTATGATTTTTGGGGTTTTTATTGGAATTGATTATCCGCATGTAGCTATAGCGTTGCAGCCATTAAGCAAAGGTTTTATTAAACTGGTAAAAACCATTGTTGGCCCAATATTATTTGCAACCCTGGTTTATGGCATTGCCGGCCATTCTGATTTGAAACAGGTGGGTAGAATGGCATGGAAATCTATGCTGTATTTTTATTGTGCTACTACACTTGCCTTGTTTATTGGATTGGCAGCAATCAATATCTCTCATGCAGGAGTAGGGGTTAATATCCAAAATATGCCTCATAATGAATTGCCAAAACCGGTAAAGGATTTGACTGATGAGAGCATTTTGCAGAGTTTGCCTGATAGCATACACTGGTTGTATAAAACACTTGCTTTTTTTAGGAATGTTTTTCCTGAGAATATAGCAAAATCTATCTATGATGCTCAGATTTTACAGATTGTGATTTTTTCTGTGATTTTTGGTGTTGGCCTTGCTATGGTTGATGAGAAAAAAAGAAAACCTATGGTTGATTTTTGCGAGAGCTTGTCTGAAACCATGTTTAAGTTTACAAATGTAATCATGTACTTTGCTCCGATTGGGGTAGGGGCTGCTATGGCTTATACAGTTGGCCATATGGGGGTTGATATTTTAAAGCATTTGTTTATGCTGGTGGCAACCCTTTATGTAGCACTGCTTGCTTTTATCCTTATTGTGTTACTACCTGTGGCTTTATATATTAAGCTGCCTATACTAAAGTTTATTAATGCAATAAAGGAACCGGTATCTATTGCTTTTGCCACAACCAGCTCTGATGCTGCTTTGCCTAAAGCAATGAGCGCCATGGAGAAGTTTGGGGTTCCACGTAAAATTGTATCATTTGTAATTCCAACCGGTTATAGCTTTAATTTGGACGGAACGACCTTATATCTTTCATTAGCAGCAATTTTTGTAGCACAGGCTGCAGGAATGCATTTGTCTTTTGGTGATCAGTTATTGATCGTTTTTACCCTTATGATTACCAGTAAAGGGGTAGCTGCAATACCAAGGGCATCTTTAATTATTCTGATCGCTACGGCTGATCAGTTTGGTCTGCCAACCTTTATTATTGCTGCAATTTTAGGGGTAGATGAGTTGATGGATATGGGCAGAACATCGTTAAACGTAATAGGAAACTGTTTAGCAACAGTAGTAATAGCAAAATGGGAAGGTGAATTTAACCCCGACTATGAGGCACCAATAGAAGCTTAATTTATGACCAGCAAAGGGAAAAAGATTTTTTTAGCACTAAGTATTGTAGTGCCGTTTTTAATTTATTGCATTGTATACTATACCCCAATGATAAAAAATGCGCCTTTCAGATCAGCAGATTTTGTCTCATTTGAATATAAATGGGGAGTAGGGAAGACCCTTGCTAATACTTATAATTCGGCTACAGGAGATTATGAATACCTTAATGATAAGGATTCGTTGGTTAAGACTAATGTGAAGTTAAGGAAAAATGATATGATCTATCTGCACAGTAAAGCTAATGAGCTGGGTTTATGGAATTTTCCGGATGTAATTGCGAATAGCAACGCTGATTTGAATTCGCCAAGGATATTACGCTATGAGATTCAGTTTAACTACAAAACAAAATCAAAGAAGGTAATTTATTTGACCGATTACAATGAAATACCTAAACTTAGAGATGTGGCGGCTCAAATGCAAAAGCTTATTGCACAGAGTATAAATGATGCCGAAGAACGTTACGGGAATAAAAAGTAATTCTGTTGTGGATTTAGAAAAAATAATTCTATATTTGCACCTCGATAAAAATAAACAATTTAAAATAATAAATATTTAACAATGTACGCAATAGTAAATATAGCAGGACAGCAATTCAAAGTTGCAAAAGACCAGCACCTTTTTGT
>Ga0157371_10004478_pt1 | contig 12184 bp, 7 predicted proteins | sample C45metaG_FD_113462 | JGI IMG/M metagenome (GOLD analysis project Ga0157371, IMG submission 113462) | Corn rhizosphere microbial communities from Kellogg Biological Station, Michigan, USA - C4-5 metaG | ecosystem: Host-associated > Plants > Roots > Rhizosphere > Soil | place: USA: Michigan... | reverse complement strand
GCTCCATTTTTTCGGCTTCGGTGCCGGGCAGGAAACCAATCTCCTGGTCCAGGCCCTGCACGCTACGGGTCGCGATGATCCGGCGGTAGCGCTTGCTGACCATGGTCTGCTCGATCGCCGCCGCCAGGGCCAGGATGGTTTTACCGGAACCGGCGGCGCCGGTCAGGTTGACCAGGTGGATATCCGGATCCAGCAAGGCATACAGCGCCAGGCTTTGATAGATGTCACGCGGCTTCAGACCCCAGGCTTCCTGATGCAATAGGGGTTCCTGATGCAGGTCGAGTATCAGCAGGCGGTCTTCTTCGATCTCCTTGATCCAGCCGACAAACCCCTGTTCGTCGATGATGAATTCATTGACATGCACAGCCGGAAGGTTGTCGATCAGTTGCACCTGATGCCAGGTGCGACCGTGGTCCTGACGGGTTTCGACATTCTTCACGCGATCCCAGAACGAGCCGTCCATGGTGTGATAACCATTGGGCAGCAGCGATACGTCATCAACCAGTTGGTCGGTGCTGTAATCCTCGGCCGCGATCCCGCACGCCCGGGCCTTGAGGCGCATGTTGATATCTTTGGTGACCAGTACCACGGGCAGCTTGGGCTCGCGCGCGTGCAGGTCAATCAACTGGTTGATGATGATGTTGTCGTTCAGGTGTTCCGGAAGAATGATGTTCGGCTCGGCACGCTTGCTCATCAGAATTGACAGCAAACCCTTGGGCCCGCCTTTGCCACGCTGGATAGGCACACCCAGCTCGACATCTTCAGGGCTGGCATCGCCCAAGGTCTTGTCGATCAGGCGAATCGCCTGACGGCATTCCGCGGCCACGCTGTGATGCCCGCTCTTGAGCTTGTCCAGCTCTTCAAGCACGGTCATCGGGATGGCAACGTGGTGTTCTTCGAAGTTAAGCAGGGCGTTTGGATCGTGAATCAATACGTTGGTATCGAGTACATAAAGGATTGGCTGGTTGGAGGAAGAACTACGTCCGTGATCATCCATACTCGGTCACCTTTGTGGGAGCCATTCGACGCAATACCTTGACAGTGCTGCGCCTCGAAGTGACTGCCGAATTCACCTGCGAGGACTCAAGTGAACTGCACACAAATGGGGGTCTTGGAAGACGCCACCTGTCTGCAGGTTTCGGCGGTCTGTCTTCGTAATACTCCAAAACCCATGACAGAAAAAAGTACTTTGACGTTTTTTTGATGTTTATTTTTCAGAGTGACCAATAACACTAGGCGGATGGCCATCACCCCGTTAAAGTCGGAAGTCCGCCTGCACCGAAATCCTCTGAAAAATCACCCCTCCTGGCCATCATCCCCAATGATTGCTGGCTTTTTCGCGTTCAGCGAAAGGCGTCCTGACAGTCCTCCCAACCGATCCCGCTTTGCGCCGTTTGCGTGATGAGCCAGGGCATCGCCGTTTTCACCGCATCCTGCTTCACATTGAAATTAATCACCCCGTGTCGCCACAACAGCATCAGCGTCAACACGCGTTGCGCGCTCGCGCTGCCCTTGAGCTTGCCAGCGCCGTCCTGGGCATCGATGTCCCATAAGCCCACCTGCAAGCCCTGAGCCTTGAAGAAGCTTTCGGCATCCGAACGTCGCTGTCCGTCGGGTGGGCGAAACAGCGGCACATAGTTCTCCGGCAGTTTGCTTTTGACCAGTTCGACGCTGCGACGCACGGAATCCTGCCAGTCCTGCCAATGGCTGTGGGAGCGAAACTCCCAGCCTTGCACACCGATGCACTGCGTGGAGTACGTCGCTTGCAGACTGGCTACCGAGCGCTCGGCCAGACGCGCCTGAATATCCTTGCCCAATACGAAGAACGTGCCGCTCATGTTTGCCTTGCGCAGGTATTGCGCCACCCAGTCGGTGTTGTCCGGCGTGGCATTGGCGGCACTGTCGAACGTCAGCAAAAACAGGCGGTCATGCATCTCGTCGCCGTTGCGCTCATAGTCGCCAAAACGATCGACTTCACTGCTGACCTGTGGGAACAGCGCGGCCTTGCGCAACTGTTCGTCAAGGTACTGGGCATGGAACAACCGGCTCGGCTCGGACCACTTGATGTAATAGCTGTCATCGCTGACCTGAAACTTGGCCGCTTGCTGGCGCAGGGTGTCCAGGTCTTCGACCAGGAAACAGAACGAGGCATCCTGATCGCAGCTGCGCTGGGCGAAGTTGTAGTTGGCGAGCAGGCGCTGCCACAGGCGTTCGCGCAGGTTATTGACCGATTCGAGGTTGATCTTGCGCAGCCCCAGGCGCTGGGCCAGGACGGGCTCATCCAGCGATTCGCTGGCCAGCAGTACGCGCGCAAACATGAGGATCTCAGCCCGCGAAGCGACATCGAACAGCGTCGGGTTGTTGAGCTGTTCAGGCCAGGTACTGCGATCAAGTGTCGCCACGTCGCCCGGTGCCGCCATGGCGCCGAAACTCAACAGCCAGGCCGAGAATAGAAAAACGATACGCAATGGGATGTCTCCATAACAAAACCCGCGCGGCACTATAGCTGATCCGGCCCACATTCCCGCAGCAGCACCGAACCACTGTGGGAGCGGGCTTGCTCGCGAAAGCGGTGTGTCAGTTAACATCAATGGTGAATATTCAATCGCATTCGCGAGCAAGCCCGCTCCCACAGGTATTGTGGATACTCGCCGATCATCACCTATGGACGTGATAGCTGGAGTCAACCGGCCCAACCCCCTAGAATCGCCCCCTCGATTAAAGGAGACGACTTCATGCTGATGGTGATTTCCCCCGCCAAGACCCTCGATTACGAAACACCGCCGGCCACCCAGCGTTTCACCCAACCGCAATACCTCGATCACTCCCAGGAGTTGATCCTGCAGTTGCGCGACCTGACGCCCGCACAGATCAGCGAGTTGATGCACGTCTCCGACAAGATCGGCGGGCTCAACGCGGCGCGTTTCGGCAGCTGGACTCCGGCCTTCACCCCGGACAACGCCAAACAGGCATTGCTGGCCTTCAAGGGTGATGTCTACACCGGGTTGAACGCACAAACCTTCAGCGAAGCCGATTTCGATTACGCCCAACAGCATTTGCGCATGTTGTCCGGCCTCTACGGCCTGCTGCGCCCGCTGGACCTGATGCAACCGTATCGTCTGGAAATGGGCACCAAACTGGCGAATGCCCGCGGCAAGGACTTGTATGCCTTCTGGGGCACGCGGATCAGCGAATGGCTGAACGAAGCCCTGGCCGATCAGGGCGATGACGTGCTGCTGAACCTGGCCTCCAACGAATACTTCTCGGCGGTCAAGCGCAGCGCCCTGAACGCGCGCATCGTCAACACCGAGTTCAAGGACTGGAAGAACGGCCAATACAAGATCATCAGCTTCTATGCGAAGAAGGCGCGCGGCATGATGAGCCGTTACGTCATTGAAGAGCGGATCAACGATCCGGCAGACCTGAAAGAGTTTGATATTGAAGGTTATCGGTACAGCGCCGAACAGTCTAAACCGGACAATCTGGTATTCCTGCGCACCCCCACTTCAGAATAAGCATTTGATCGGCGTGCGACTTGCAAAACAGTCGTGCGCCGACGCTTGATCGTCTAACAATCCCCCGCTTATTCGTCGACCTCTTGACGCCAAAAAAACCACACTCCGATTTCTAACTTTTGTTTCACTCGACTTCCATGATTTTTTTCAGTAGTGGCACTGAAATTTTTTTTCAGTAGTGGCACAAAACTACCAAGCCGGGAATTAGCCAATATATAAAGGGCCAAACCGACAGTGCTATCAGTGTGAAAGCAGTGCCATCTTTTTCAATATTTCAAGAAATTTCAAAAATCGCGATGTTTGGACAGGAACTATGTCCAAATGCGTAGCTCATACCACCGGTACAGATTATCTCAATGTGTGTACGAGATAACTTACACAGGGAATAGGCCCACCTAGCAAAGTTGTCACATTAGCTTCCGCTGGCTGATCTCTGATTTGAGCAACGTACTAAGGACAGGAGATATGCCTATGACTATCCCCTTTCAAGGCCAAGGCTGCGCCCCTATAAATGTGCTCGCCTGAGCACTCAAACGCTTGATTTACGGGCCTCACAGCCTGGCTTTGAGCGCGCAAGACCTTTGCACATTGTCTTCTGACTGGAAGACCGGATGCATAACAGGGCACATCAGAATAATAAGGCCTAGTTGCGCACATTTTGAGTGATCTATTTAGACACTCGGAACTTTGTATGCCTGCACGCGGCATTGTGGCGCCTATAAGCCGCAGTTGCGCGTGCACTATGACTGCTGAACACCATTAACTCCGGCCATGTAATGGCTTGATAAAACACAGAGGTAATTGCGATGCGCATCAGCATATTTGGTTTGGGTTACGTCGGCGCAGTATGTGCCGGTTGCCTGTCTGCACGGGGCCATGACGTCATTGGCGTCGATGTTGCCAAAGACAAAATCGATATGATCAACGCTGGCAAATCGCCCATCGTTGAACCGGGTCTGGGCGAACTTCTGCAGAAGGGTATCGCGACAGGCAAACTGCGTGGCACGACCAACTTCGCCGAAGCAATTCGTGACACCGACCTGTCGATGATCTGCGTCGGTACGCCGAGCAAGAAGAACGGCGACCTGGAACTGAACTACATCGAAGCCGTGTGCCGCGAGATCGGTTTTGTCCTGCGTGACAAGACCACCCGTCACACCATCGTGGTTCGCAGCACCGTCCTGCCGGGCACTGTCGCAAACGTTGTCATCCCGATCCTCGAAGACTGCTCCGGCAAGAAAGCCGGTGTCGACTTCGGTGTTGCCGTGAACCCTGAGTTCCTGCGTGAAAGCACCGCGATCGCCGACTACGACCTGCCGCCAATGACTGTCATCGGCGAGTTCGACAAAGCGTCGGGCGACGTTCTGCAATCGCTGTACGAAGAGCTCGACGCACCGATCATCCGCAAGGACATCGCTGTCGCCGAGATGATCAAGTACACCTGCAACGTGTGGCACGCCACCAAGGTGACCTTCGCCAACGAGATCGGCAACATTGCCAAGGCGTGCGGCGTCGACGGTCGCGAAGTGATGGAAGTGGTCTGCCAGGACAAAACACTGAACCTGTCGCAGTACTACATGCGCCCAGGCTTCGCGTTCGGCGGCTCGTGCCTGCCCAAAGACGTTCGCGCCCTGACCTACCGCGCCGGCGCCCTGGACGTGGAATCGCCGCTGCTCAACTCGCTGATGCGCAGTAACGAGTCCCAGGTGCAGAACGCCTTCGACATCGTTTCCAGCCACGACAAACGCAAAGTCGCCCTGCTCGGCTTGAGCTTCAAGGCCGGCACCGATGACCTGCGCGAAAGCCCGCTGGTCGATCTCGCGGAAATGCTGATCGGCAAGGGTTACGACCTGAGCATCTACGACAGCAACGTCGAATACGCTCGTGTTCACGGCGCGAACAAAGATTACATCGAGTCGAAGATCCCTCACGTCTCGTCCTTGCTCAACTCGGACTTCGACGACGTGATCGCCAACTCCGACGTGATCATCCTTGGTAACCGTGACGAGAAATTCCGCGCCCTGGCGCTGGAAGCTCCACACGGCAAGCAAGTGGTCGACCTGGTCGGTTTCATGTCCAAAGCCACCAGCGTGAGTGGCCGGACTGAAGGCATCTGCTGGTAACAAGCGGTATCGGGAGGGTTTGCGGCGCTCGACGAGACTGCAAACCCTCCCGGCTTTTTCGCCTGCCTTAACCCCATCGGGCCACCCCACAGGCTCGCCCGAGATAGAGACGGATGCAGATTATGCACAGGCTAAAGCACGGCCTACTTCAGGCCGCCGGTTGGCTGTTTTACCTAAGTTTACTGATGGGCATCGCCATGGTGTTGCCTACGTCCACGTTCGACTCCGAGTCGAAGGACTTCATCTTCCTGATCGGCTTCATCGGGATCTGGCGTTACTCGATGGGTGCCACGCACTTTCTGCGCGGGATGCTGTTTCTGTACGTGGTTTATCCGCACCTGCGGCGCAAAGTGCGCAAGCTGGGTGCAGCGGCAAACCCGTCTCATGTCTATTTGATGGTGACCAGTTTTCGCATCGACGCGCTGACCACGGCGCAGGTGTACAGCTCGGTGATCCGCGAAGCAATTGACTGCGGTCTGCCTGCGACCATGGTTTGCTCCATCGTCGAAATGTCCGATGAGCTGTTGGTGAAAAGCCTTTGGGCCCGGATGAATCCACCGGATCGGGTCAAGCTCGATTTCGTGCGCATTCCCGGCACCGGCAAACGCGATGGCCTGGCCTACGGTTTCCGCGCCATCTCCCGCCACTTGCCGGACGACCGCGCCGTAGTGGCCGTGATCGATGGCGACACCGTGCTTGCACCCGGCGTCGTACTCAAGACCGTGCCGTGGTTCCAGCTGTTCGGCAACGTCGGCGGCCTGACCACCAACGAGTTCTGCGAAGTGCGCGGCGGCTACGTCATGGCCGAATGGCACAAACTGCGATTCGCCCAGCGCCACATCAACATGTGCTCGATGGCCCTGTCCAAGCGCGTGCTGACCATGACCGGCCGGATGTCGGTGTTTCGCGCGACGGTCGTTACCAACCCGGACTTCATTGCCGACGTGGAAAGCGACTCGCTGCAACATTGGCGCCTGGGTCGCTTCAAGTTCCTGACCGGTGACGACAAGTCGAGCTGGTTCAGCCTGATGCGTCTGGGTTACGACACGTTCTACGTGCCCGACGCCGCGATCCACACCGTGGAACACCCGCCGGAAAAAAGCTTCATCAAGGCCAGTCGCAAACTGATGTTCCGCTGGTACGGCAACAACTTGCGCCAGAACGCCCGTGCCCTGGGCCTGGGGGTTAAACGCCTCGGTTTGTTCACCTCGGTAGTACTGTTCGATCAGCGCGTGTCTATGTGGACTTCATTGCTGGGCCTGACGGTGGCGATCATTGCCAGCTTCAAGTACGGCACCGCGTTCATCCTCGTTTACCTGCTGTGGATCGGCATTACTCGCCTGATCCTGACCGTGCTGCTGTCGTTGTCCGGTCACCGGATCGGCCCGGCCTACCCAGCGATTCTCTATTACAACCAGATCGTCGGCGCGATGGTGAAGATCTACGTGTTCTTCCGCCTCGACCGACAGTCCTGGAGTCGCCAGCCCACTTCCCTGACCCGTGATCTCGCCAGCTTTCAAGGTTGGTTCAACACCTGGTCGTCTCGGACCATGACCTTCTCCGCCGGCAGCATTTTTGTTGCCGTGCTGCTGATGATGGTCTGACCGAACTCGCCTGAATTAACTAGGAAATCGCCCATATGAATACCGCCGTCAACGCCAACGTAGTGCATGAGTCAGAAGCCCAGCGCCAACACGCCCGAGTAAAAATTCCGGCCAAGCTGCGCTTCTTCGGTCCCGATCGGACGCCGATGGAAGCTCGAGTGATCGACCTCTCCGCTGGCGGCCTGGCCTTCAATGCCGGTCAACTGCCGCTGAAAATCGGCGACGTGTACAAGGCGCGCCTGCAATTCGTCATCGATAACCTCGGCCTGGCCATGGACGTGGAGCTGCAAGTGCGCTCCCTCGACCGCCCTACCGGTCGTGTCGGTTGCCAGTTCCAGAACCTTGAACCGCAAGACATCTCCACCCTGCGTCACCTGATCACCTCGCACCTGGCCGGCGACATCGTCAGCATGGGTGAAGTGCTGGCGACCCTGCAGCGCGACAACTTCACCAAGGCGCGCAAGATGAAGGACGGCGGCCATGGCATGACCGCGTTCGGTCGTCTGCGTGCAGTGACCTTCAGCCTGGCGATTTTCCTCGTCGGTCTGGCGGCGTTCGGTTTCATCTTCAAGTCGGTGTACGGCATGTACTTCGTCAGCCACGCACAGGCAGGCCTTGTCAGCGTGCAGGGCATGAACATCACCATGCCGCGTGACGGCACCGTGCAAAGCCTGATCAAAGCGGACGGCGTCGCCGCCAAAGGCGCGCCACTGGCGACCTTCAGCACCAGCATGCTCGACGTACTCAAGGGCCATCTGGACGAAGACCAGCTGCAACCGGCCAAGGTTGAAGAGCTGTTCGGCAAGCAAATGACCGGCACCCTGACCTCGCCGTGCGATTGCACCGTGGCGCAACAAATGGTCGCCAACGGTCAGTACGCCAGCAAAGGCGATGTGATCTTCCAACTGGTGCCGCGCAACAGCGAAGCCAACGTAGAAGCCCGCTTCTCCTATCGCCAGTTTGCCGACGTGCTGCCAGGCAGTTCGGTGCGCTTCCAGATTGCCGGCGAGAACAAATCCCGCACCGGCAAGATCGTCAGCAGCACCAGCCTGAAAAGCGCCGACCTGTCGTCCGACATTCGCGTCCTGATTCAGCCTGACGAGCCACTGGACAGCAAATTTGCCGGTCGCCCGGTTGAAGTGAACAGCGATCGTGGCCCGAACCTGAACTGGTTGATCGACAAAGCCATGGCTTCCGGTCTTTAAGTAGAGGACATGCCCGTGACTAGCCCACTCAGAATCCTGCCGGTCCCGCTGACACTGGCCATGGCAATTGCCTTGGCCGGTTGCGCCGGCCTGCCCGACCAGCGTCTGGCCAATGAAGCCCTCAAGCGCGGCGACACCGCGCTGGCGCAGCAGAACTACAAGCAACTGGCAGACCTGGGCTATAGCGAAGCACAGGTTGGCCTCGCCGATATCCAGGTCGACAGCCATGACCCGGCGCAGATCAAGCAGGCCGAAGCGACTTATCGCGCGGCGGCCGATGTCTCGCCGCGCGCCCAGGCTCGCCTCGGCCGTCTGCTGGTGGCCAAACCCGGTTCCACCGAAGCCGAACAGCACGAAGCCGAAGGCCTGTTGAAAAAAGCCGCGGCCAATGGCGAAGGCAATACGCTGATTCCGCTGGCCATGCTGTACCTGCAATACCCGCACAGTTTCCCGAACGTCAACGCACAAAAACAGATCAGCCAATGGCGCGCCGAAGGCAAGCCGGAAGCGGGTCTGGCCCAAGTGCTGCTCTATCGCACCCAAGGCACTTACGACCAGCACCTGGATGAAGTCGAAACCATCTGCAAAGCCGCGTTGAACACCACTGACATCTGCTACGTCGAACTGGCCACCGTTTACCAGAAACAAGCCAAGCCAGAGAAGCAAGCAGAGCTGATCAAGCAGATGCAAGCAGCTCATGCCCGTGGCACCGTTTCCGCTCAGCGCGTCGACAGCGTCGCTCGCGTGCTCGGCGATGCAACCCTGGGCAAGACCGATGAAAAAACCGCTCAGTCGCTACTCGAAGGCATCGCTCCGGGCTACCCCGCTTCCTGGGTCAGTCTCGCGCAATTGCTTTACGACTTCCCGGAACTGGGCGACGTCGACACGATGATGAAGTACCTGAACAACGGCCGCGCGGCCGACCAGCCGCGTGCCGAATTGCTGCTCGGCAAATTGTATTACGAAGGCAAATGGGTCCCGGCCGACGCCAAAGTCGCCGAAGAACATTTCCAGAAAGCCGTCGGCAAAGAAGTGGCCGCCGATTACTACCTCGGCCAGATCTACCGTCGCGGTTACCTGGGCAAGGTCTATTCGCAAAAAGCGCTGGACCACCTGCTCAAGGCTGCGCGTAACGGCCAGAACAGCGCCGATTTCGCCATTGCCCAATTGTTCTCCCAAGGCCGAGGCACCAAGCCTAACCCGCTTAACGCCTATGTCTTCAGCCAATTGGCCAAGGCTCAGGACACCCCGCAAGCCACCGAGCTTGCAACAACACTTGAAGCCCAACTGCCGCCTGCCCAGCTCGCCGAGGCCCAACGCCTGTTGAAACAAGAACAGGCCGTTCGTGGTTCCTTGAGCCCGAACACGCTGGAAATGCATGCCCTGCAAGAAGAAGACGGCGAGGAATCCCTATGAAGTTGAATCCATTCATGAAGGCCGGCATCGGCCTGACGTTCGCGCTGATCTGGTCTTGCCCGACACTGGCCGCGATCACTGAAACCAAAAACTTCGGTCTCGAAGTGAAAGTTACCGGTCAGTCCGAAGCCGACAGCGACCTCGGCACCCAGAGCGGCGGCGACGTCAACGGCGTCGGCCTCGACCTTCGTCCATGGATCTATGGCGAGAGCGGCGCGTGGAGCGCCTATGCCATGGGCCAGGCCGTGACCGCCACCGACATCATCGAGACGGACACCTTGCAAGGGACCGCCAGCGACGGCACCACGCCGACCACTAGCGATGATCGCAAGACCAAGAAAAACTACCTGGCGATGCGTGAATTCTGGGTCGGCTACAGCGGCCTCACGCCGTATCCCGGCGAGATGCTCAAGCTCGGCCGTCAACGCCTGCACAACGCCGACGGCGAATGGCGCGACACCAACATCGAAGCCCTGAACTGGACCTTCGACACCACCCTGTTGCGCGCCAACGTCGGTGTCGCCGAACGCTTCAGTGAGTACCGCACCGACCTCACGGAACTGGCGCCCAAAGACAAGGATCGCCTGCACGTCTACGCCGATGCGGACTATCAGTGGACACCGGGCAACTGGGTCGGCATTCGCGGTCATCACACCCACGATGACGGCAAGCTCGACTACCCGCAGCCGGGCGTCCCCACCGATTCGCTGGACAAGAAACAGAACGGTGATATCACCTGGCTGGGCCTCACCGCTGACAGTGACGCCTACAACTGGCGCAACACCAACACTGTCAATTACTGGGGCAGCATCACCGGCATGAGCGGCGACACCGATACGGTCAATCCGCTGAACGCCAACGGCACGCCTCCGACCGAAGCCAAACGCGGTCAAGACCTCAATGGCTGGGCCACGGATGTCGGCGTGCGTCTGCGCCTCGATCCGCAATGGCAAGTCGGTGCCGCCTATGCCCGCGCCAGTGCCGAGTACGAACAGAACGGCCTGGAAAGCAACCGCTCGAACTACACCGGTACCCGCTCGCGGGTTCACCGTTTTGGCGAAGCCTACCGTGGCGAAATGCAGAACATGCAGACCGCGACCCTGTTTGGTTCGTGGATGCTCAACGACGAATACGACGCCAGCCTGATCTACCACAAATTCTGGCGTGTCGACGGCAACAAGCCGGTTGGCAGCAACGGCATCAATGCGGTCGAGGACAACACCGACCCTACCGGCGCGATTCTTTCCACCACGTCCCTGCCGCTGAACGATGGCGAAAAAGACCTCGGTCAGGAGATGGACCTGGTCGTCACCAAGTACTTCAAGCAAGGCCTGCTGCCTGCCGCTTTGAGCCAGTCGATCGATGAGCCGTCGGCCCTCGTGCGCTTCCGTGGCGGCGTGTTCAAGCCGGGCGATGCCTATGGCAAAGAAGTCGATTCGTACATGCACCGCGCATTCATCGACGTGATCTGGCGCTTCTGATGCAAACCGCGAAGGGAGTGCCCGACATGAACAGTGCAAAGCGAGGTTCGCTAACGCTACTGGCCGGCGCAATGCTGCTGGCCAGCGCCGCAGCCTTCGCCACCGTCGAACCGGTGGTGAAACCGGCCACAACGGCCAAAGGTCTGCAACAAGCCAAGAATTACACCGTCAGCAGCGCGCCAACTGCGCCGCTGGAGCTGGCCAAACCGACGCTGCCGGACACTTCCGGCTACACCGCCGAAGCGATTGCCAAGAAAATCGTGCGCACCAAGGCCGGCAAGATCAGCGTGCGCCGGATGATGCAGGAAGACACCTTGAAGGACTTCATCGGTGGCGACAACAAGATGGCTGAGTGGGTGGTGCGTCAGCACGGCATTCCGCAGGCGATCTTTATCGACGACGGCTACATGAACCTCAAGGATCTGACGCAGAAGCTGCCTAAACAGTACTTCAGCGAAACGTCGCCGGGTGTGTTCCTGGCGAAATTGCCGATCGTGGTTGGCCGTCACGGCATCCTCGAAATCGACAAACAGACCCAGGAATTGCGCCTGTCCCAAGAGTCCGGTTCGTTCCTGGTCAACGACGGCCAGCTGTTTGTGCGCGACACCAAAATCACTGGGTGGCGCGAAAAGGACAATGGTCCGGCGACGTTCAATTCGCCCAAGGAATTTCGTCCGTTCCTGCTGTCCTGGGGCGGCACCGAGACCTACATCGCCAACAGCAAGATCGCCAGTTTCGGTTACGCCAACAGTAAGTCCTACGGCGTGAGTATTTCCCAGTACACGCCGAACATGGCCAAGGTGCTCAAGCGTCCCGAGCCGACTGGCTGGATCGTCGGTT
>Ga0157371_10004475_pt1 | contig 12191 bp, 12 predicted proteins | sample C45metaG_FD_113462 | JGI IMG/M metagenome (GOLD analysis project Ga0157371, IMG submission 113462) | Corn rhizosphere microbial communities from Kellogg Biological Station, Michigan, USA - C4-5 metaG | ecosystem: Host-associated > Plants > Roots > Rhizosphere > Soil | place: USA: Michigan... | reverse complement strand
GCCGACATCCGTCAGATTAATCATATAGAATATACCCCTGCTCCGGATATTATCCATGAATCGGCAGGACATGCACCGATTATCGCTGATGCTGATTACAATAATTATTTAAGTTATTTTGGTTCTATAGGCGCTAAGGCCATGTTCTCTTCAAAAGATTTTGAATTGTATGAGGCTATACGTCATCTTTCTATTTTGAAAGAGGCGGTAGATGTACAGGAACACGAAATTGCCAAGGCTGAACAACGATTACAGCAAATTTCTGAAAACATGGGCGAACCATCTGAAATGGCATTATTAGGCAGGTTACATTGGTGGACTGTAGAATACGGCTTGATAGGTACTTTAGAAAATCCTAAAATTTATGGGGCAGGTTTGCTCTCGTCAATTGGAGAGAGTTCTTCTTGCATGAAGCCTGAAGTAAAAAAATTATGGTACAATAAAGACACCGTAAATTACCCTTATGATATTACCAAACCTCAGCCCCAATTATTTGTAACAGAGACATTTCAAAATCTGATAGATGTTCTGGAGGATTTTGCAGATACTATGGCATTCAGACGTGGTGGTGCAGAAAGTATTGTTAAAGCCATTGAATGTAAAAACCCTGCTACTGCTGTTTATAGTTCCGGATTACAGGTAACAGGTATATTTACCGATATGGGTATTGATCAGAATGATGAGCTTACTTTTATAAAAACTAGCGGGCCATCAGCCCTTGCTGTTGACGGTGTACAATTTGAGGGTCATGGTAAATTACACCATAAAGATGGTTTTTCATCGCCGGTAGGTAAATTGAAAGGCATAGATACGCCTATAGAGGATATGGATATACAGCAATTGACGGGATGTGGCATTAAACCTTTTAATATGGCCATATTGGAGTTTGAAAGTGGTATTACCGTAAAAGGAATAGTAAAAATCATCTCTCAGAAAGATAGAAGGACCTGTCTGATATCATTTGACAATTGTACAGTTAAGGAAAGCAATGGTAACATACTTTTCCAACCTGAGTGGGGAAGATATGACATGGCTGTTGGTGCTACCATCGTCTCTGTGTTTAATGGTGCCGCTGACAAGGAAGCTTATGAGGAAATTACACATGTTAGCGACAAACAAACTCATAAATTGGTTTACGATGAAAAGACACAAAAGCTGCACAGCATTTATGAAAGTATCCGTGCAATAAGGGAGCATGAGGAGAATTTTGACCAATTACCTGGCCTGTTTGAGCAAGTAAAAACAGCATACAGACAAGATTGGCTTTCTGCTCTTGAAATTCTTGAGATTTTACATCACAAGCAGCTTTTTCCTGAATTAGCAAAAGAGATTCGCAATTATTTAGAACTTAAGTCTGAAAACGAGGCTGAACATAAAAAACTGATCAATGATGGGCTGCATGTGATTGAAAATCCCATTAGTCAACAGATCACTGAAGAAGACAATCAATGAATATAGTATTAACTGGTGCAAGTAGCGGAATTGGTTTTGAAGCTGCTTTAGAATTTACATTAAATAGCGAGAACAAGGTAGTATGCATTGCCCGTTCTTCAGACAAACTCCGCAAACTCCTGGAAATTGCTAAAGGTATAAATCCTGATTGCACACTGCTCCCTGTAGAGTTTGACATTATAAATGATGACTACGCTGCCCTGGTACCCTTTTTAAAAGAGAGACTTGGCAAAATTGATATATTAATAAACAATGCCGGTGCACTAATTAACAAACCATTCATGGAAACCAGTCCTGCTGATCTTTATGAGATGTTTGAAAGCAATGTTGTCGGACATTTTAGCATGATTCAAAACTTAATGCCTTTAATGGGCGAAGGGAGTCATATCGTAAATATTGGTAGTATGGGTGGGTTTCAGGGAAGTGTTAAATTTCCCGGGCTTGCAGCCTATTCTTCAAGCAAAGCCGCTTTACATACTTTAACGGAGTGCCTGGCTTTTGAGCTGGCAGAAACCGGAATTAAAGTGAACTGTTTGGCTCTTGGGTCTGCACAGACAGAAATGCTTGAACAGGCATTCCCAGGCTACCAATCACCGGTGATGGCTTTCGAAATGGGCAAGTATGTAGCTGATTTTGCAAAGACAGGACATAAGTTTTTTAATGGAAAAGTGCTCCCTGTTGCAGTAACAACGCCTTAATCAACAAGTTATCAACATTTTCAGGGTTAAAAAATAATTTTAATATCTTTAGCCCAATTGATATGAAGAAAACCATTATTCTGTTCAGTGTAATACTTTTAAGCTTTTCGGCAGCTAAGTCGCAAACTTCTATACCCGTTCAATTTCAGGAACTGGTACATAAGCTTAGCCAGGAAGTACCAAATCAGGATAAAAAGCAAACAATTACTACTCCACCAAACCGTTTACTTGAATTTGCAAAATCAATGCTTGGCATTAGATACAGAACTGCATCAAGCAGCCCCAGCAGAGGCTTTGATTGTTCTGGATTTGTGAACTATGTGTTCAGCAATTTTGGCTTTAAAGTGCCCCGTTCATCAAGAGAATTTGCAACTAGTGGTGAGACTAAAAAGCTTGAAGATGCAAAAATTGGAGATGTAATCCTGTTCACTGGAACCAATAGCAGATCAAGAACTCCCGGGCATGTTGGAATTATTTATTCAATAGACGGTGATGAGATCAAATTTATCCATTCTTCATCAGGAAATAAAAGAGGTGTAACCATCACCAGTCTGGATGAAGGCTTCTATAAAAAACGGTTTATAAAGGTGGTAAGCATTTTATAGAAGCACTATTTTAAGCGCTTCATTTACATTACCCTGTCCCAACCATACTTTGGCAAGCTCATGAAGCTCACGTTCACGATTGCTAGCATCACCAATAGTTGCATCTAAAATCTCTTTCACTTCTGCAAGATTCCTAACGTCATCTATTTCATCATCTGTTGGCAAATGTTCTACATTACCCAATTTACCAAGATCATTTCCGGTTAGCACCATTGAATTACGGACAGCTTTTGGTAATGCATCCACTCCTATCCCAAGTGTTGTTAAGGGTTTGGCTACTTTAAACAAATTCTCGGGAGTAACCCTGCAATACCAGTCACCTCCTAAGCGCGCTACAAGATCAATTTTAGCCTGATCAATTTTTCCATCCTCATCTAATATCTCTTCTTTAATGTGTATTACCTTTACTTCGGCAAGTATTAGATTTCCTGCTCCTGGATTCTCTCCTAAATGTATTACCTCTCTAACTATACACTCCATTTGTACTGGAGCCTCGGCAACTCTGGGAGGTTTTATCAATTGCGAAGGGAGCATCGTAAAACCAGCTTTTTCGAATTCATTTACACCTTTTGGATATTCGGTACTTGCTAAACTGGTTTGCTGCACCATTTCATAATTAACTATATTAATCACGCACTCTTTTACCTCTAATATATTTTCGAGTGTATGTTTGATGGTATTATCCCGAACCCTCCTGGATGGAGAAAATATGCACAAAGGCGGGTTTGTGCTGAACATATTGAAAAAACTAAACGGACTTAAGTTAATATTCCCGGCCTGATCTATAGTTGTAGCAAAACAAATTGGTCTGGGTGCAATTGCATATTGCATATAATTCTGCAATTGCATAGGACTTAAATCTGAAGTATTGAGGGTAAGCATAAGGTTTTTGATTGATTACTTCTTCTTTAATGCTAAAATAGAGAAATCTGTATCAGCTTTTTTTATGGTGTTACTTAAATGACCTAGCCCGGTAATTTCCATTTCCACTACATCACCATCCTGCAACCATTGAGGCTTAAAGTTCACATCATTTAACAATCCTGTTCCGTTTAATTCAAGAAAACATCCGGTGCCAACAGTACCTGAGCCTATTACATCTCCAGGTAAGATATCAGCCCCATAAGCACAACGTTCAATAATTTCAGCAAAAGTCCAGTCCATATCTGCCATATTTCCTGCAGATACCTGTTTACCATTTACTGTGCATGTCATTTGAAGGTTATAAGCATTACCTGTATGTCCTGGTTTTGCTGAAGTTTTGTATGCTGTCAATTCATCGGGAGTTACCAGCCATGGCCCTATTACAGTAGAAAAATCCTTGCCCTTTGCAGGTCCAAGGTTCAGCAACATTTCTTCCATTTGCAATGTTCTGGCACTCATATCATTCATAATTGTAAAACCGGCTATGTAATTATCAGCTTCGGCAGCAGTAATATTTCTTCCCTTTTTACCTATTACAACGGCTACTTCTAATTCAAAATCGAGCTTTTCAAAATGATCAGGCATACATTCAATCTCCCCTGGCCCCTGTATAGCATTATGATTTGTAAAATAGAATATCGGATATTGATCAAACTCTGCAATCATATCAACTTTACGATTTCTGCGGGCTGCCGCAACATGCTGACGAAATGCATAACCATCTCTGCATGAAGCTGGATGAGGTACCGGGGCAAGTAATTCAAAAAAGACTTCTTCTTTTGGTGACAGTACTCCAGATTTGATTTCTGCATCAACCTTCTTTGCTCTTTCCATTAAAACTTCTCCACCTTGTAAAAAAGCATTCATCTCATCAGGCAGTTGTTTATCGCATGAGTTTAAATTGTAAATGTGTCCGTTTACAAAAACACCAAGGTGTTCTCTGTCTTCTGTTTTATAGGATACCAGTTTCATATGATCAGTAGTTTTTTGTAGTTATTCAAAGCTATATAAAAAATAAAGCAAACAGGTTATAAAATAAAATACTTAATTTAGCTTCCGTAAAAGAAAAATGATACAAAGTAATTTTATATATCAGAATCAGGTAGCCAGACAAGCTTTGGCTTCGTATAGATATGCTATGCTTTCCAAAATCATTTTTGCGCAATATTCCCTTTAAGCCTCCCATTCTTCAGGCTTTAATTAAAACGTTTATACGTTTTAATCGTTATTAAATTACATTTTAACCAAATACCTACTGCTATGCCCATATATCATACCTTAGGAACTATACCTGCTAAACGCCATACCGTTTTTCGCAAACCGGATGGCAAATTATATGCAGAAGAACTGGTCTCTACTGAAGGCTTTTCAAGCCTGTATTCGCTTGTTTACCACTGTCATCCCCCAACTATTGTAAAAGACTTGGGAGAACCCTATTCTGTTGAGCCTAAAATTGCGCGTGCAAAACATTTACGCCACACCAGCCTAATTGGTTTTAACATAAAACCTGAGGATGATTATTTGACTAGCCGCAAACCGGTATTAGTAAATAGCGATTTACATATTTCTCTTGCAGCTCCGAGAAAATCAATGACTGATTATTTTTATAAAAACAGCCAGGCAGATGAAGTAATTTTCATTCATGAAGGTAGTGGTACTTTAAAAACCGGCTTTGGTAAAATACAATTTGAATATGGTGATTATTTAATTGTACCCAGGGGGACTATTTACCAGATGGAGTTTAATGATGAAAAGAACCGCCTGTTTATAGTAGAGAGTTTTAGCCCTATCCGTACTCCTAAACGTTACCGCAATGAATACGGCCAGCTAATGGAGCACTCGCCTTATTGCGAGCGCGACATTAAGCGCCCAACCGATCTGGAAACTATTGATGAATTTGGTGATTTTAAAGTATTGATTAAAAAACAAGGGTTAATTTACCCCTATACCTATGGTACTCACCCTTTTGATTTTGTAGGTTGGGACGGCTTTCATTATCCATGGGCATTTTCTATTCACAACTTTGAGCCAATTACCGGCCGCTTACATCAGCCACCGCCGGTTCATCAAACTTTTGAAGGACACAATTTTGTAATCTGCTCTTTTGTTCCACGCAAGTACGACTATCATCCTCTTTCTATTCCGGCTCCTTACAATCACAGCAATGTGGATAGTGATGAGGTACTTTATTATGTTGATGGGGATTTTATGAGCAGAAAGAGTGTAGTAAAAGGGCAAATTACACTGCATCCAGGTGGCATTCCGCATGGCCCTCATCCGGGTACTGTTGAAAAATCTATTGGCAAAGAAAGTACAGAAGAACTTGCTGTTATGATTGATCCTTTCAGGCCTTTAATGCTGACTGAAGATGCAGTTAATATTGAAGATGAAAGTTATCATAAAAGCTGGCAGGAAAATATAGAGTAAAAAATACAGCTGTTGTTCGCTTCCTCAAAATCCTGAAAGGAAGATTTTGCATGTCAGCTCGCAACACTGAATTTTTTAGGAAAAAGAAAACAAAATACAGTGCATTATTTTTATAGATAATGCACAAAAGTTAAAAAAACTGAAACTAACTTATTATTCAAATAAATACTAAAATGAGCACACAAACATTTGCAGAAAAGATTGCTAAAGCTCAAGATTTTCTTCCAATAAATGGAACGGACTATATTGAGCTTTATGTAGGCAATGCTAAACAAGCTGCACATTTTTATAAAACAGCTTTTGGCTTCCAATCGCTGGCATATGCCGGTCCGGAAACAGGCGTACGTGACCGGGCATCTTATGTACTACAGCAGGGAAAAATAAAACTGGTGTTAACTACAGGATTAAACTCTGACAGTCAGATATCTGAACATGTAAAAAAACATGGCGACGGTGTTAAAATATTAGCCCTATGGGTAGATGATGCCTACAGCGCTTTTGAAGAAACTACTAAAAGAGGCGCCAAACCTTATTTGGAGCCAATTACTAAAACTGATGAGCATGGTGAGGTACGCATGTCGGGTATTTACACCTATGGCGAAACGGTTCATATGTTCATTGAACGTAAAAATTATAAAGGTTCTTTTTTACCTGGGTACCGCGATTGGAAAAGTGAATACAATCCTGCTGATGCCGGCTTACTTTATATAGACCATTGTGTAGGCAATGTGGGTTGGAACCGAATGAATGAGACCGTTAAATGGTATGAAGATGTAATGGGTTTTGTAAATATCCTTTCATTTGATGATAAACAGATAAACACGGAATATTCGGCCTTAATGAGCAAGGTAATGAGTAATGGGAATGGTTATTCCAAATTTCCGATCAATGAACCTGCAGAGGGCAAAAAGAAATCACAGATCGAAGAGTATCTGGAATTTTACGAGGGCGAAGGGGTGCAACATATTGCCGTAGCTACTAAAGATATTTTAGCTACAGTAAAAAGCTTAAAAGCTCGAGGGGTTGAGTTTTTAAGTGCACCACCTGAAGCCTATTATAATATGATGCCGGAACGTGTTGGTGAAATTGATGAGGAAATAGCACAACTAAAAGCGCTTGGTATCCTGGTGGACTGTGATGAAGAAGGTTATTTACTTCAAATATTTACTAAACCGGTTGAAGATCGTCCGACTTTATTCTTTGAAATAATACAGCGCAAAGGGGCTCAATCTTTTGGTGCAGGAAATTTCAAAGCCTTATTTGAATCTCTTGAACGTGAGCAGGAGCTGAGAGGAAACTTATAGTTTATGACAATAAAAAAAGGCATTTTGTTAAATGCCTTTTTTTATACTTATCCTTTTCATTTAAAAAAAATAGCTATTTTCGGGGTTTAAGGCTATAATGTGGAAATGGAAATTAATATAGTAAATAGAATAGTGCTGTTTTTTACACATTTTAAGGCAGCATTTAAGTTATTTCAAAAAAATGATCCATTACGTTTAGCCGGGGCCACAGCATTCTTCGCAAATTTTGCATTACCACCTATTCTTATCATACTAATCAGGCTTTTTGGTTATTTTATCGACAGAAAAATACTTGCTTCAAGAATGTTTGAACGTTTAGCCAGTATTTTAGATGATACAAGTACAGGACAAATAAGGCAGACCTTAAGGAACATAAGAGGAATTGAGCATCAATGGTACGCTACCTTGTTGAGTTTTGTTTTTTTCTTATTTGTTGCCACCACTCTTTTTACTGTAATTAAAAACTCAATGGATCAGATCTGGTCTATTGCAAATAAGGAACATGCAGGTTTTATGTTTAAAATGAAGCTGAGGATACGCTCAATGATAATCATTTTATTAGCAGGACTTTTATTTACAACAGGATTTATTACCGACGGTATACAGGCATTTGTAGGGACCTATATTAACACAGCTGCGCCCACTTTCGGAAAAATATTCCTGTCCATACTAAATCAGCTATTGTTTGTAGCTATTGTTATGATCTGGTTTACTGTACTATTTAAATTTTTAACCAATGGCCGGCCTACATGGAAAGCAGCATTAAAAGGAGGCCTGTTAACAGCAGTACTATTTACAATTGGTAAATATATATTAAGGATAATGCTCCCCCTGAGTGGAATTGGGAATATTTATGGCACTTCGGGGTCTATTGTTCTAATTATGCTATTTGTATTCTATTCCTCTTTTATATTCTATTTTGGCGCGTGCTATATTAAAGTGTTAAGTGACTCCAAAGAAACCCCTATACGCCCGATAAAAGGGGCGTTCGAATATGAAATCAAAGAGGTACTAAAAAACACTTAGCACACCTGGGGCTTCGCAATCTGTTCAAATCCATGCATTTCGAATACTGCAAGCTTATTTAGTAAGTTGTAATGTAAAGTACCAAAGAAATTAATAATACCATCTTTGTTTTTACCCTCAATACAAATACTTTCTTTTACAATCTCCTTGTGTTCTAATTTATGATCAGCAAGAAGGACATCTTCATCCTGAATTTTCACATCATCTGCCTCAATTGAGAACTGATTTAGCAGCTTCGAGAAGCTTTGGCCATTTAGCAATAGTTCTTTGATATTCATGATCACTTTAAATTAAGTTAGGGAGGGAAGCAGCATCAATTTTAAAGCCAAAAAGAAAGGGTAAACATCAGTTGTTTACCCTTTTATACAAAATGTTAATAACTTGCGATTTTACTAAAACAGTCGGTAAGCCAAGCCTAAAGTAAAGAGACTTAATTTTTGTCCTTCGTAACTATCTTTTCCAATTTTAGACAATCCCTGCTCATATCTCAGGTCAATTCCCAGCTTAGAGATGTCCAATCCTGCACCAAACTGCCATGCAATATTTTGTCCTTTGAAATTTCCTTTGAAAGCACTGCCGGCAGCATCTCCAAATGACTGCTCATCATCCAAAATAAAAGACACTACTGGTCCGGTATTTAAACGAAGTCCGATTCCTGCAGCACCAAATTTTGTTCCTACCAATACAGGAACGTCAAGACTAGTAAAATTCACTTTGTTTTCTGCTCCGTTACCATCTTTAAGTGTAGTATTTTTACCGCTCAAATAAAGTTCAGGCTGAAGGTGAATGCCTGCGGCACCAATACGCGCCCAAAGACCTGCATAATAACCAGCTCGATTGTCACTGCTTAATGTGTTTTCCTTGCTCAATTTAGACAAGTTGGTTCCTGCTTTCAAACCGAATTGAAAACTTGGTAATACCTGACTGAAAGCAGTAACGCTAAAGCAAATAAATAATGCCGATAAAATGATTTTTTTCATAATATAAGGGTTAGGGTGATATTTAAAATTTTTCTGTAAAACTAACAATATTTTTAATTGGTAACTAAATTACGTAGTTTTATCCGAAAAAGAACAACATCAATATTATTGCCAAAGCTCTATCCCTCATTGTTTATTCTCATATTTTTTAAATGGATTTTAAATTTAATTTCGACGCAATTGTCCTGATTTTATTTGGCACAGCAAGCCTGTTTCTATCTTATTACATCTATAAAAAAGAAGGAGGCGCAGTTCGTTATTTTGGCATTATGATGTTCTCTAGCGCTATATGGTCATTAACATATGGCTTAGAATTGGCCAGCCCCACGCTTGAACAGGCAAAATTTTGGATAAATATTGAATATATTGGTATCTCTACCCTACCTATAACATGGTTTCTGTTCTGTTTAAAGTTATCAGGAAAAGAACATTGGTATCAGAATAAAATCAGATTAGCTTTACTAATTGCCACTGCAGTTATCCCCACATTAATGGTTTGGACAAATGATTATCATCATCTGCATTTTAAAGGCTACAGTATGGATACTACAGGAGATTTTCCAATGGTTGCACTGGAAATGGGTCCATCATACTGGATATTCACTATATACTTCTATTTGCTAATGGCCATTGGAAGTTACCTTTTAATCGTCACATTTCGCAAATCAGACCCAATTTATAAAAGTCAAAACTATAGTATAATCATAGCAGCATTTATACCATGGGTAACAAATATATCCTATTTTTTGGGTTTCAGACCTTTTGGCCAGCTTGATGTTACTCCCTTTGCTTTTATAGTTACTATTATACTAATTGCTATTGCTATTTATCGGTTTAAGCTGTTCGATATTTTGCCTGTAGCAAGAGAAAAAGTATTGGAACTAATGCAAGATGGTTTCGTTATTCTGGATAGCAAAAACAGGGTAATTGATTATAATTCTTCATTCAGAAAATACATAGCAAATATTAAGAAAAATAAAATTATAGGAAGTCAGATTGAGACCATATTTCCCTATCATGATGGGCTTGCAGCATTGATAAAAGACCGACAATCGGGAAAGATTGAACTAAAGGTTGAAAACGAAAACGGTTCATTTGAATTGGAAGCTGAAATTAAAACTTTAAATGAAAATCAATTTAAATTAAATAGCGAAGCAGTAATTATAAAAGTACAGGATCTCACTACTCTTAGAAAAGAAGCTTTGCTGTTTAAATCGCAAACTATAGAGCTTCAGCAGCTCAATCAATTAAAGGACAGAATATTCTCGATAATAGCTCACGATTTAAGAGGCCCACTTGTTAACCTTGCTCAGGTACTTAAAATGACGACTGATGACATCATTACAATTGATGAGTTTAAAGTTCTGGCTCCAAATTTAAATAAAGATATTTCGTACACTACAGAGCTTTTAGAAAATATTTTGCATTGGTCAAGGAGCCAATTAAAAGGATACGGGATTGATAAAGATTTATTTGATTTAAAAAACATGCTCGTCAACGAAATCAATTATCATCTACCGGCTGCTGAGGCGAAAAATATTCAAATAGTACAAGATGTTTTTCCTGGTGCAATGGTCTATGCTGATAGACTGATGATCCAGATTGTAATTAGAAATATATTAAGCAACGCAATAAAATTTTGTAATGAAAATTGCGAGATAAACATTACTGCCGTTTATAAAAAAGAAGGCTTTATTGAGCTGTGTATAAAAGATAACGGTGTCGGAATGTCCGACACCGCCCTCAAAAAAATATTTAATGGAGAAAACCTCTCTACACGAGGCACTATGAATGAAAAAGGCACCGGGTTAGGGCTGGTTATATGCAAAGAATTTATGGAAAAAAATGATGGCAAACTTTTGGTAAAAAGTGAACCAGGTAAAGGGTCATCCTTTTGCATATATCTGCCCGTAGATGCAAAATAGTTTTCTATTTACCGGTAGCCTCGTTTATAGCTTGCTGCTCTTTTAATGCATCAACATTATTCTTATTGCCAAAGTTTTGCGTTTTATCTGCAAAATATTCCAGTATACCTACAATAGTATCCAGGTTATCTGAAACACGTTGGTGCATATCCGGCAAATCCTTTTCTAATCTTTTATCTCCAAGCTCTATATTGTCAACTTCAATTTTCCCTATTTTTTGAATAATAGCCTGTTGAGAGTGCTGTAAGTCTTCTAATTCTCTTACAATTTTCTGCATCAATTCGAACTTCTTTAAAGTATCCATATTCGTATTTTAGTTAAAATTAATATTCAATTTATATTCTTATTCAACCAATTACCTTGCCAATATGTTTTACCTTTTTTATAATTAGAACACCTTAACATCGTTATATACGTAAAAAAATAGGGATAAAACTTGCATAACCAACAAATAACTAATACTTTAGTTGTTTAATATATTACCCGCATGAAAAGAGCACTACTTGTATTTTTTGCAGTTATTTTTTGTCAGATCAGTTATGGACAGACTAAAGCTGTTCTGGATAATGAAAAGTTACTTGAGTATTACCAAACTCAAAAATATATAGATGCCGCACAATATTTACAAAGCATTTATGCTGAAGATACTCAGGATGAAAAGGAAATATCGCAGCTTGCTTATGCCAATATGATGGCGGGTAAACTCCCGGAAGCAGAAAAAAACTATTTAAAGCTATACGAAAAACAACCTCAGGATTTACCTACATTATTTAGTCTGGCAAGGATAAATATCAGAAGAGGTAATGATGAAAAAGCAAAAGCGTATTACCTGGATATCCTTAAAATTGAT
>Ga0157371_10004474_pt1 | contig 12192 bp, 12 predicted proteins | sample C45metaG_FD_113462 | JGI IMG/M metagenome (GOLD analysis project Ga0157371, IMG submission 113462) | Corn rhizosphere microbial communities from Kellogg Biological Station, Michigan, USA - C4-5 metaG | ecosystem: Host-associated > Plants > Roots > Rhizosphere > Soil | place: USA: Michigan... | reverse complement strand
AGCTATTGCCGCTGCAAAGCTTGTCGAGCCTAAATCTCTATCAAAGGCCATCGAATGAACTTTAACGACAATATTGGCTGGTACTAAACGCCGTAATATCGGTGACAGCTCTACCACTTCATTTGCATCTACTGTTTTATCTAAAACAATTCTAATCCGACTTGTTAAGAAGTAATTGGGCTTTTCAATATCAGACAAGTAGGCTGGATATTCTTTTAGCTTTTCCAAGCTATGCCATAGTCGGATAATCTGATAATGGTCTTTTCCCCATATCATCCGCAAAACAAACTCTAAAAAGGCTAATCCCCTTTTATTACCCATGCTGCTCCAATTGGCATAGATAATTCTCATTAAGGTGTCTGAAGTGTTGTTTCGCCGTAATACAACTAGTCCGTTCTGTTTAGAGAACCGTTCGACAACTGTTTTACTACCGATATGAGGACATCCATAGTCTAGTAAATCTTGCAAAGATTGTTCAAAGTTTTGTGCAAAAACTTGTTTAAATGCTTTAGCAAGTGCTGTTTGTAGGCCCGCACTTACATATTGTTCATCAAGAGGCCGTGTATAGCTTATAGGGTCCATGTAGCCCCCGAAAGATCAGCTGTACGTTCCAATTCAACGTTAATGCTATCTTTGGTCATATAAACCCATTCATTAGGCTTATTCAACTCATTTGAAAGTGTAATAGTGAAATCACTCATCCGGTCTTGGAAAGCCGAAATATTGTCATTGATGAGCTTTCCCATTTCCTGAGTGTTAAAGCCATTAACCAGCCAACGACTTGAGCTCAATGATTCGCGCCCGTATCGTTCTACAAGTAATTCTTTGATCTGTGTTTTAACCATATCCGTATTATGAACAGAAGCTAATGAACCTTTAATTTTTACTTCAATAGGCTTTTCTACAACTTCATGTACATTCACTTTACCCTCATACAAGTTATCGCAATAACCTATATATCTGCAGATATCTTGTTCTAAGGTAGCTTGTTCAGCGGGATTCTTCGCAACTACCACAAGATTTAAATGATTAATGTCACGGTAAGTAATAGCAAAGTGTTGTTCTTGAAGCGTTTCATTCCACACAGATGTAAACTGTGCCCGCTTCATGAACTTTTTACGTACCGCGTAATCAAAGTTACCAAGAAATACTGCATCTTCATCATAAAGTGATGGATAGCTTGTTAATAACCGTAATTCAGATACAGCTAATGGATCTACACCTTGTCTCACTAATCCACCAACTTTAAAACGCACAGATACACGTTGTTCATCGTTGGTAAGAACATCAAGTAAAGCCGCATCTTTCAAGCGTGTTGCATCAACTTCTCCGTAGGTTTCAAGAATACCAATTGTCAAAGTTTCATTAGCTTGTAGAGTCCGACCTGCTCTCTCAGAATCACCAAATTCTATAAATAATCTTCTGAGATTATCGGTAGTGACTGTTACAGCATATTCACCAGGTTCAACATTCATCCAGCGCGGCTTAATTACAAAGTTATTATTGCCCTGCTTAATAGAGATATTTGCAAGTGAAAGATCCTCTAAAAGATCTATTCGAAATTTATGAAACCCTTCAGTTACTGGTACAACATACTTAATTTCGCGATATTCACTTTGTTCTGCACTGACTTCCGCCGTTTCACCAGCTTGAACTGTAATAGATTGAAGTAGCCGCCATACCCGACCACCGCTATGATCTTCAATCATTCGCCCTTGGCTTAAGCTCACAGCATTTGCTGACCGGTTAATGATTTCCACTAAGTGCTGGCACGGCGTACCTGTTGGTAGAATGCCCTTGTTAGTAGCATCAGCAATAATTGAGCGGTCACGTGTTTTTGTGAAGGGCTCAATTGATGAAATATCAATTTCAGGACCAAGTGCTGACAAAAAACTAGCCATAGAACGCAGTTGGTGAACGACTAGTGGGTCTTGAGCTTTATAACGTTCCTGAATCTCATAATCATCTATCGCTGCTTGTAGCTGAGCTTCAAAATCAGCTTGCATTAATGTCATATGTCTCACCTGTTACTGAAGTGCCCAATTTGTCTGCTACTTGGTTTAGATCAATTTGCACATTCATGATGCTTAAATAAATATGAACGGTCTCAAAGCCTTCTGTTTGAGAATAAAGTGCCAATTGGTCAGAGTTAAGCTCAGATAAAATAGGTAGATCCTTTTTCATCTTAATTAGAAAGCTATCTGCCACCCTTGCATCGAGTGGTGCCATTAGCAAATCATATAGAGGTGCACCGAAATTAGACCCATACTTCCCATTGACTGGATGATTAAGCCAATAATCAACCATGTTTAAAATTGTCTGAGCCGTGATCATTAGGTAGGTGCCCTATTTGAAAAAATCACCAAAAGCTTCAAAAGTATTGCCGAGCCAATCTGATACATTGAAAAAATTGAGAAATAGATAATAAATATCCAAAGTGAAACGCTTAAAGCATCAAAGTAATCTGCAACGTTATAGATTCGCCAATTAACCAAAATAATTGTGACTAATACACAAGCCATGCAAATGAAATACATCAATCTGATTTCTTTAAATAAGTGGCTAATAGGCAAATGACGTAACTGTTTCATTGATGAAATTTTATTTTTACTATTCCATGCAGTTACAACCGAAAGATAAGTAAAAAACGCAAGAATTAAGACAATATCTATACCGATCTGAATTTGCATTGCACAACCCTTAATTTGAATTTTTATAAGAGTAGTTGTTTGGACATTCTTAATTTTTGTGGGGTTCCAAAACATAAAAGACCGCTAACTAGCAGTCTAATAATTTCAAAAATCTCTATCTCAATTTTACCAAAATTCTTCCAATAAACTAATCCAACTCCCAATAAAAAAGGCTGCAATTAAGCAGCCTTTTTCTAAAAATATTCTTTAAGCAATCTAAGCAATTGCTGAATCCATTTTTCGTTGGAAACGTTCAGCATCTGCACGAGAAACTGAAACAAATTTACCTGTTGGTCTCATTGATTTAACAGCACTACGATGCATTTTAGCTAATTTAATTTGCATCTCTTTTTGCCATTCTTGCAATGTTAAACCAGCTTCTTTAGCTCGTTTTTCCTGCAACCCAAGAGGCATATTTAATATAACTTTATTCATTATCATCCTCCTCAAGATAAATCCAAATATGACCTTTTTCAATAGATTCATCTATTGTCGAATCTACTATGTTTAATACTTTAAACGAAGTGGAATTTTTAAACAAGACTTCATCTTCTGTATCGGAATTCTCACTAATCCATGCAATATGTTTTCCAGTTTTGGATTGAATAATTAATTTAATTTTGCGTTGGGCAAAAAGATCATATCCAACATTAGCAGCTAAAAAACCTTCTGAAGTATAAGTTTCATATTTTAACATTGACTCAAGAATTTTTTGCGGTAAATGTTGTCGTGAAAAGACAACTTCTTCTGTGAAATTCGGTAATTTATCTAATGCTTGACGTAAAAGAGATACACCTTTTAATTCAATTAAAGTCTGTTCTTTTGAGAAAGGGATTGATTGGTGTAACACACCATTAATGCCTCCAAAACCTGGCCCCGACCAATAACGAATTGCAATTTGTTCAGGTAAAGTTAGACCATATTCTTTTGACATTTTTACAATCTCTTCCGAGTTTAAAAGATCATTTTTAAGAATTCTTAAGTCACTACTAATAATCCATTCTTCAACAATTTTTTCCTGCTCTTCCAAGGAAAGTGGATGATCACTTCCTAAATATTTTGGCACTATATCCTTCCACAACATAGAGTTATCTATAGACAATTCTACATCAAGAGGCTCATTCGATAAGGAATTTTGTGCGAAAATATTTACATTAATATTAGTTGATATAGATGTGATTTCACTAATCGACTTTCCCAATTCAGATTGACCAACCTCCGTAGTAGAACTAATACCAAGCTGATGTTTGGCTAATTCAATTTTTTCCAAAAGCTGGTCCCGTTGCGCCGTTTGTTTTGCTAAATCCTCATCAAGCTTTTGCTCTTGTTCTTGAACTTCTATAGCCTTTTGATCTACTGATGAACGGCGTGGAGGTAAACGCACTTTTTCGCGTTTGTTTTGGTCCTGAATTTTCGATTGTGCTTCACGTATAAGCTTAGAAACGCCATTAACGGCATTATCAAAAGTTGGCTTATAGTCATCACTAAAATCACCCGATAACACAATCACTTTGTCATTAAGTTCTGCCTTGACCACATCTGCTAAAGCTCGAACATAAAGCGTAAGTGTGGCACCACCAGAAAAGAAAAAAGTAACTGGTAAAACACTGACACCTGCAACGCGTTTAATTTTGCGAAACTCTGGTGTAACAATAGTTTGGCCTGTAGCTTTTTCTAAAGCAGATTGGATCTTTTTAATATATGGAGTGGTAGCTGTTACAGCTGCAAGATTAAGACTGCCCATGAAAATAACCTCATATCAATGAGGCTATTTTCATATTCCCTAACTTAACAAAATGAGAAAGGTTCCATCCAAGTTTCAAAGCTTTGCACTTATTAAAAAATAAACTACACATATCATCTAATTAAATGATACAACTGATTGATAGGCCACACAGAATGGCTGAAACATCATTAATTAATTTATATGGAAGTTATAAATGTATTTTGTTTATGAAGGTCAAGAGATTCACCTTGACCCAAATAAGATTCAACAATTTGGCAAAGACTTGGTTTATGCGGATACCCTGCTCTGTAATACAAATGAATTAATTGTTCGTAAACACAAAGGTCAAGAAATATCAATTTCTACTAAAAAATTTACTCCCTTTTTCAATGCAACTTTTCCTCAAATGAATGTTCAAATCCAATGGCTGAATATTCAAAAGACTGCTGAATTAAACACGTTAATTGATATTGATAACTCTCTTGTTAGCAATAAGAACAATAAGATTCCATTGACGCTTACTCAACAGAAAGTTCTCAATGTAATGAATCCTAAAACTTTTGATTTTCGCTATGAAAGGGAAATAATTATTAAGAATCTGTCAAAAGCTATACAAGTTTTTGTGAAGTGAAAAAAGCCAGCTGTTTAGCTGGCTTTCTTTTTTCATTTCAATTATATCTATCTTTTATACAAGGCAGCCAATTCAATTCATGTTTAAAGTTTTTATCTCTTGAAAATATTTTAAACTTCGAACAATATCTTAAGTAAATTGAAGGTTTGGAAATTATGCATGCTACAAATTTCTACGGGTAAATTATTTTCTAGAGATATAGGGCATAGAAATAATTTAAAGGGAATTATTTATACAAATTTAAAATTATTTCGAGATGATAAAATCCAAACAAAAGCAGGCTCAATATTTTTCGTTGAAAATGCAAGTGGTCCTAATACTGTTATCTATGAAATAGAAGAACTGATTGAAGGATCTGAAATTGGAGCGGGAAGTATAATTTCTAATGGGATAAGTTCTTTAATTTCAGACTTTTCAGCCATACTTTCTTTTGCTTTAAATTGTACTGCTTCACCTAGTCATTCACTAACAGAAAGATTATTAAGCGATCAACAAGGTGTATCTACTCATAAATCACCGAATAAAATGATTAAAACTGTTTTTGACAAAAATATTTTTTGCCAAGAAGAAGATGAAAAAATTTTTATCAACTTTACTAATCACTTAATTGGACTAGATCGAAAAACATTTTTAGGTGTAATGAGCTCAATTCGTACATATGTTACAGGAATCCATCGAATTGCTGATGATTTTGAACTAGCCTACACTCTTCTGGTTGCTTCAATTGAATCACTTGCACAAAATTTCGATGGTCATCAATCAACTTGGGAAGATTATGATCAGAATAAAAAGAAGATAATAGACGAAGCATTAAAAGGATGTGAAAAAGATACTGCTCTAAAAGTTAGAGAGGCGATTTTAAGTATAGAACATACTTCCTTACGAAAAAGGTTTCAAGCATTTGCTCTTGAGCATATTTCGCAATCTTATTTTCGAGAAGAAGCTGATTCTGCAATAAATCCAATTGCTAAATTTGATTTGCCAACAGCTCTTTCAAATGCATATCAAGCTAGATCAAAATATATCCACAATTTAAAAAAATTACCAAAAATGTTAACTCTAGCCGAATATTCTGAATTTTGTATAATTGAAGATAAAAAATGGTTAACTCTTCAAGGTTTATCAAAACTAGCTAGACATGTAATTATCGAATTTGTTAAGAAACAAAATACAATTGAAAAAGAACCCTATTATTACTCATTAGAGCAACCAAATATCTTTCAAGTAAAGATGGCTCCTGAATATTGGATTGCTCTAATTGATTTTAGAGAAGGTGCAGGAGTTGAAAAGTTAGAAGGTTTTCTATCTCAATTAAAGGACTGTTTAACTAATACTTCAAATTCAAGTGTTACAGATTTAACAAATGTTTTAGAAGAATTTGAGTTAAAAATTGATACATTAAAAAAAGTAGATAAACATGCCTACCTTGCCCTTTATATTATTTATAACGCCTATTTAAATAACACGTTTGAAAATAGAGAACAACGCATAAAAAAAGTGAAGAGATTTATTAAAAAACATGAAGAGAAGATATCTAATCCTTGCGTAGAAGGTCTAATTGTTAATACTTTGCTAACACAACCTATTAAATGGGATATTGAAGCTCACGATAAATATTTCAAACAATATTTTAGAGATAGGGATAAAAAATCAAAAATTAGATGCCCAGATATTTTTGAATCAGGCATGATTCTTCAATTAGCTGAACGTTATAGAGAAAACGGGAATGAAATAAAAGCATTAGAATTAATTGAAATGGCAGTTGAAAACCTTCCATCACATAAGGGATTACGCCACTTTGAAGAAGAGTACAAAGAAAAGCCAAGACCTATTGATAGTAAAGAAATTCTATTTCCAGAAATTGAAGAAACAACCGCTTAGTTTTTAATAATATTTAAGTTTTCTTTTTTTTCTAAAGAAAACTATATCAAGTACGAGGAGCACTATTTGGGTCATCTATAATCATATATGGCCATATCCAATCACATAAAAAAGGGATTGATTAGCTCAATCCCTCCGAAATCTTCAAAAAATCACAAGCAACCAGGTTCGCTACCAGATCTGCACTCTTGCATGTCTTGAAGTTCTTTAGTTCGAGTTTCTGTCTTTTCGACCAGACATGCATTATGTACAAATGGATATAAAGATCCCTTAACAACTGGTGAAGACTGAAATTGGCAGTCCTTTTCTTTATATTGAATCCACGCTTTTTGAGCTTCCTTCAATTGAAGTTTTTCTGTTGGACTAAGCTCTTTCATATAATTTGTATAAACGCTATTTATCTTCTGATTAGAAGAGTTCAAAACATTTGAAGAGCAACTATTTAAAGCATTCTGATTAGGCAAATTTGAGCACTTTTCTATACCAGCAAATGAAACTGAACAAATAATTGAGCTCAAAATTAATAAAGTAGTTTTCATGAATTTATACATCTAATTTCCCCATACCTATCCCACCTGTTAGAGCATGAGCTAGGTATCTATCGTTTACGTTCTGCGAAATATTACCACTACTACCATTAACAACAACGACTTCTTGTGGATTAGGTGTATTGAGAGGCTGCTTAAATGATTGGACAGCAGTGTTAACTTGGGTCTTAAGTTTTGAATTAATATTATTTGTTTTGTGAGCTGTCGGTAGTATTGCAGGTTTAGTAGCTAAAACCTGTTTAATTGATTGTTTGGACTCATCCAACCTATTAGAGAAGGTAATTTTTTCATTAATATCACTTCCACCCTTGTTAATTTCTTCAGAAGGTTTTAGTAAATTATTTGTTTTTGAAACTGAACTCTTGATGATATCGGCCTCTGAATTTCGACGCTTTGAGTTAATTCCATTATTATGATTCTGTAAATTTCTAACAGAAGTAGAGATTTCTTCTACACTGCCAGTTTTCACCGCCTTAACAACACTCTTTGGTAGTGCGCCATAATTGTATGCTACAGATGTTAACGCTGCTTGTGTGTCCATAGGTAAGTTATCCCAAGCTTTTTCTCCGACTTTACTCCTTGCTTCAGCTGCGAATATTCTTGTACGGCGTTCCAAATCCCTTTCAGCATCTGCCTTTTTGACTTTTGTGTTTGCAGCAACCTTGGTTACGTTGCCCTTTTCATCTGTCACAGTGTCACTACCATAACCAACACGATGAGCATTCACATCCCAATAGGCAGTATCGTTGTATCCTTCAAATTTACGTAGGAGGCTACTTGCTCTTTCGACAGTATTATTGCCAATCATTTCCAAAGCTTTAGTATTAGTTGAACCATAAGCAGGAACATTTTTGTTTGACCCAAAGCCCGGCTTATAAACTCCTTGCCCTACTCCCCATGTTGGAACGCCGTCATGAAATGGATTAAACCGGTTAAATTTATCTTTGATGAAATCTAATGTATCACCTGCAGTATCTTTGACACCTTCCACAACTTTTGAAGCTGTGCCTTTTGCTTGATCAAAAGCATTCGCTGCATAACTAACAAATCCTTTCCACGCAGTATTAATAATACCTGGTACATCTGCAGCAATTAATGAATCTGTCCACTCTTTAAAATACGGCGCAACTGCGGTACCAAGTTTATTACCTATCCAAGAACCAGCCATGCCACCAATCAAGGTACCAGCTGGACCAAATATGGATCCTACCGTACCACCAATCATACCCCCAGCAAGACTACCTACAGTACCGCCCTTTTCTTGTGTGCTCTGTTCATTCCAATCTAACAATGATGCACCAGCGGCTAATGCTCCAATAACGGGTAAGCCACGACCAAACTTTAGAAATTTACCTAAACCTTTACCTAATTTCCCTATACCTTTTTTACCCTTGCCCAGAACACCGCCTAGAAGCCCGCCACCAGCAGATAAAGCGGAAGTAAGTAATTTCCCTATGGAACCTAACAATCCGCCCTTAGCCGCTAAATTATCGGCAATACGCTGCAATAACTTTATTTGTTTACGGTTATGGTTCTCTTGTTCACGAGGTAATGGCTCATTTCGCTTTTTAATACGCATCAAACCAGTCAATGGCCGCAAGGCTAATCCTGCTGCACGGCGTACAGGTGAAAGTAAGTGACCAACTTCATTGATAGCATCAACAGTAGGATCTACACCTTGTGGTGAGTTCGGCATTACTCCTTTAATCGCCGTTGTTATCGTTTGGGCGACCTTTCTAATTGATGATTGGTTTTGGTCATCATTATTGTTAGATACAAAACGGCCCTTCTCATCACGTTCTGGTGTAGATGAGCTTACAACCTTATTCAAATCGTCATGGCTATTAATTTCTATAGCTGGCTTTCGTGCTTTAGGTTGGTTGATTTGTTCTTTATTTGCTGAATTAAGGTCACTAACTGATTGCTCCAATACATCAGCAAAGTCTTTCACAAACTTGTCGGCTACAACAAAAGACTGAGTGATTGGATTTGCTTTTTCTTTTAATAATTCTTCAAAGTCTAAAGCTGGTCTATTATTGACAGCATTAAGCATCTTTTGAAACTCTGTCAGTTTTGGCTGAGGTTTCTCAAACTGTGCTTTTTGCTCTTCAAAGCTTTGAGTAAGAATTTCGATAATCTTTTCAATATTTGAATCAATCGTACTTACTTTTTTTTCAACTCGTTTCATACCAATAATGAAGCCAAGCTCATCATAAGATAAAACTGGATTATTGTGATTTGAATCTGTCATAACAAAAATGCCCCATACCAATATAGGGCATTATGTTTAGTTAAATCTTAAAAAGTATTTCTTAGTTCCATTCATGTTCCTCAATAAACAATATGAAGTACATATTTTTCATGGTCTCCCGATTCTAAGTTTACTTTATAACCTAGTTTTGACAACTCACTTTCCACCTTCTGAAGAGTATCTAAAGAAGTGCGAGTTTTCAGTGATGGGTAATAAAGTTCACGCTGCCCCATTTTCGCAAGGTTTTGAACATGACGATTAATTTCATCAAGTAAATAATCGGAAGTAAAAGGTTGAGATGATTCAGCAATTTTTGCAGCTTCAGCAGCTGAAATGAATGTCATTATATGACCTCCAAAAAAGTTTAGTGACTTTCTAATATAGTCATGAATTGGTCATTCTCTAGAATTTTCACAAGTTTTTTGAACTAAATGATTGCATTCTAAGCAAAACCCCTCTTAAAAGAAGTTAGAGCTATCGCCAAGATCAATTTTCACTTAGTTTTTCATCTTCTGGATCTACTTCACCAGCTTCAACTAAAGCAAGCTTACGCATAAATGCTTCTTCTTTTTTCTTCTTCATATTTGCTTTTGCAATTGCCATTCTATCTTCGGCCCCAGCAATAACAGAACTACGCCTTGCTTGAACTTCACTCTGATCTTTAAGATCGTCTGAATCCAATCCCCAGAACTGAGCTTCAACTTTTGCAATATTCGACACACTAATACTTTGCTTTACATTGAGATCAACAATTTGACAGATTATGCCCATTTTGAACTTTACTAAGGCAAGCTCTTCGTCAGTTGGATTATGTAATCTTAAAATTTCATCACGCACATGAATAACACTATCGATAGTATCATCAATGAGTCCACCTAATTTATGAGCTCTTACACGGTTATTTTTGACTACTAATGCAGACTTAAGATAGTTCTCATTGATTGACGAACTTCCACCATTGTTCTGACCATTATTTTTTGAGTTTTGACTATTAAATTCAGCAATATTTGACGTTTTTTTGACAGAATTTTGACTATTACTTTTTTCTTTATTTTCAGACTCTTGTGATTGATCTTGACCATCATTTTTATTGGTCAATTTTTTTATCTCTTTGTTGAGCTCTCGGGCAGTCTTCTTGACTAGAGATTTCGCTTTCTTTTTCCATTTCTCAGCAAGTGCTTTACGGCGAACGACAGACGGCGAAGGCATCTCACAACAGAGTTCTTCGCCAACATGATCAACTAAACCCTGCCATGTAATCTTAGGTGAAGATTCATAGACTTCCTTTAGTCTGTTCCAAATTTCTTCCGAGTATTCAATCTTGCGAGCCATTTTTGTCTATCCATTTACTCTGCAAATAGACCTATCTGTTTTACTTCTGCTATAGCTTGTTGTTGTAAAGAAGCCTTACTAAAACGCTTTTTATTTTTAATAAAGTCAATCAAGGCCTTTTCTTGTAAATCGTTTTCGTCACGCTGAAAAACATCATCAATAGCCATTTCAAGGTTACGTATTTGTTTAGCTCGATTTTGTTCACATTCACGAACGATAAGCATTAAAGCTTGTAATTCAGGTAATACTTTGTCTTGAATAGACTGGTCTTGAGATAAACAAGCCTGAATAAGCTCTTTTGAAGCAGTTAGTAACTGTACTGTTAAAGCTTTTGGAAATGACGTTACGTGCTGTGCAGCTGCCATACTTAACTGAAAAGCCATGGCTTGAGTATATTCACTCATCATATCGCCAAGACTATTAAACAAAATACCTGCTACAGAAGCAGTTTTATCTAGTTCTGGCTCAACGGTAAACCCAAGTACCCAATCAGAAGAAACACCATATTTTTGACAGAGAACTGACAATAATTCTGCATCAGGCATCAATTTACCATTTTCGATTTCACTCATACGATTCTTATGAGGTGTACCGAAAATCTCTAATGCAACGTCTTCTTGACGTAATTGAGACATATCACGCGCCATTGCAAGTTTTCTACCGATAAGTACTCTACGTTGCAAATCGCTCTTTTTCGCCATTTAAATGCTTCTCCCAGCCAACCATTCGAAATCTACAGTTTTAGACAACCAATCCGTTTCATCTGTAAACACGCAAGAAAGCCAGACACAACCATCTTCAATTGGTTCTGCCAGCTTAATTTGTTCACTTATAAAAATATTGTCGTCTTTGAATAACAAGCCTTCACCCTTGACACTATCAATAATGAGTTTTGGATAGTTATCAATATCAAATCGTGGATAAGTCTTAGCACTATAAGAACGAGTTTTAAGTGGTGGCTGAACAATTAACCGTATTTCACAAAGTTGATCGATAGCTTTTAGCTTTAGTGCTCTAAACATAGGTCCATATTGTTTTTGAACCTTGTTTTTATACTTTTTAGCACCTACAGAAAGACTATTTCTTTGCTTACCATTTTGATCAATTGTAGCCCGCCAAATCTCGTTAGCGCT
>Ga0157371_10004472_pt1 | contig 12193 bp, 15 predicted proteins | sample C45metaG_FD_113462 | JGI IMG/M metagenome (GOLD analysis project Ga0157371, IMG submission 113462) | Corn rhizosphere microbial communities from Kellogg Biological Station, Michigan, USA - C4-5 metaG | ecosystem: Host-associated > Plants > Roots > Rhizosphere > Soil | place: USA: Michigan... | reverse complement strand
GGATCTCTCCGGAGTGCAGTCGCACGCGGCCCTCCCACCGGAACGAGCTCGCCTTCTCCATCGCCTCGTAGGCGAGCTCGCGGAACTGCGCCCGATCGTCGGGATGCAGCAGATCGAGCAGGAGCGACGCATCCCGCATCGCGTCTTCCGGCGCGACGCCGAACATCGTGCGCGCCCCTTCGCTCACGAAGCTGTAGTAGCCGGTGCCCTGAGGCGGGAAGACATACTGGTACACCATGCCTGGCGCATTCGCCACGATGTGGCGATACCGCGCCTCGCTCTCCTCCAGCGCGTCGCGCGCGGAGGCGAGCGCGAGCTCGGTGCGGCGCCGCTCGGTGATGTCCTGGACCTGTGCGATGCGTCGCACCGGTGCACCGCTCGCGTCGCGGAGGAGCGCAACGGTGAGCGAGCCCCACACCACCTGACCGTCCCGGCGCACGTAGCGGCGCTCGGAGGTGAAGCGGCGAATCTCTCCCGCGAGGAGGCGTTCCGACTGGCGCCTGTCGAGCGCCAGGTCATCCGGATGCGTGACGTCACGATATCGCAGCGTGACGACCTCGGCCGGCGAGTAGCCGAGGAACTCGCAGAGCGCCGCGTTCGCGCGCTCGATGCGGCCATCGAGGTGACAGACAGCCATCCCGATCCCCGCCTCCTCGAACAGCAGGCGCTGGCGCTCTTCGCTCTCCTGGAGCGCCGTGATGTCCAGCATGATCCCCTGCCAGACGCACAGCATCCCATCGCGATCGGGCACGAACTCGCCGCGATCGTGGAACCAGCGAACGCTTCCGTCCTTGGCCAGCATCCGGTAGCGCGAGTCCATCGGCGTCGCGCTCTCGAGCGACTCGCGAGCCTCGCGGCGGACGCGCACCCGATCGTCCGGATGCAGGCGACTCTCCCACATGTCCGGCTTCGCGAGCCATTCCTCGTACGTGAAGCCGAGCGACTCGATGGCGCGGTTCACATAGATGGTTTCGTGCGGCGGCGTCGCCTCGGCGCGATAGACGACGACGGGAAGCGAATCGAGGACGAGGCGATGATGGGATTCGCTCTCGCGGAGCGCGATGGCGGCGCGCCGCTGCGCCGTGACGTCCGCGCCGTGACAGAGCACGCCGGAGCGGCGACCATCCGCTTCGGTGACCGCTTGGTAGACGAAGTCCACGTAGCGCACGTCGGCGGACATGCCCGGCGAGGCCGGAACGTGGAGCTCCAAGCCGCGCGCCTCGAACGGCTCTCCAGTGCGGAGCACGCGGTCCAGCGCCTCGAACACCCCGTACCGCTCGAATTCCGGCAGCGCCTCGGCCACCGGCCGGCCGATCACGTCGCGGTAGCCCGTGAGCGCGCGCGCGACCCGATTGGCGACCTCGATGACGTGGTCGGGGCCACGCATCCGGACGATGATCGCCGGCAGGTGCTCGATGAGCTCACCGAGCCGCTCGCGCGGGAGCAGGTCGAGCGCGTATCCGCTGGGGTCCGGAAGTGCCACGGTTGGAGGTCGGGGGAATCGGCACCCGTCCCGCTCATCGAGCCGCGGTGCTGCCTGGAATGACGACTGGGAGCGCGTATCGGCACGGTCGCCGACGCGTCGTCATCCCCAGGCGCGAAAGCTGATGTCCATCAGCGTACGCTCGTCGGCGAGGCGATACTCCGCCATGCGCGCGGCGGCGCGCAGCACCTCGACGTCCGTCAGGTGAGGCTGAAGCATGCGGACCTTGGGCACGAGGTCCGCCATCAGCGCATCGAACTCATCGGCGCGCAGTGAGGCGCCGGGGAGGTGACTTCCGCGAAGGAAGGATACGCCGGGAAGCTGTCGCGCCGGGGTGCTCACACGACGCCGGGCAGCGGCACTGAACGGGCGAGGCTTTCGAAAAGGTGGCGATTCATGGACGTCATCTCCCATCGTCGGGGGTTGGCGTAGTCCGTGTCGAAGGACGCTACAGCTGAGCTCGCGTCACGGTCAAAGTTGCTCGGTGGACCAGGCGAACTCAAGTCATGGATTAGCCTGCGTCGCCGCCGCGCGTTCGCCCACCGTGTCCAGGCGCGTGACGTTCGCGTTCACGGTGAAGATCACGAAGAGCACTGGCGCCGCGTGCGGTGCAACGACGCAGGGCAGTTCGACATCCGGGTCCGGGACGCGGAGCATGCGCTGGGGTGGCTGTGGGTCGCGGGACGCGAGCTCGCACAGATGGAGACGACGCCATACCGCACCGCGGGAGAGATGGTCACGTCCGCGGCGCACCGGTCGCCGCCGACGCGCGACAGATATCACGAGATGGCGCGCCTGACGAGCTGTTCGCGCGCCATGGTCACGTCCGCGAGCGTCTGGTCACGCTGTTCGCCGAAGTGCGCACGCCGCGCGACTGAGGAGTTGACGCCGGCGAACGAGCGGTACCAGAAAGTGCACGTCCGCGCGAGACAATCACCGACCCGAGGACGAACGCTGACCGTTCGAGCAAAAGCCGCACGTGCGCAGTTGCTGCGAGCGTTCGTTCGATCGCAATGGGCACCGGTCCCATCACAGCCCGCACCGGTCCGATTACGACCGGCAGCGGTCTGGTTACAACTGGCACCGGCCGGATTACAATTGGTGCCGGTCCGATTGCAACGAGTGCGGACGCGATTACGACGGACGAGGACGCGATTACCTCCGACACCGTTCCGCGAACAATCAGCAGGCGCCCGGTAACAACCCGCACCAATCCAATAACCGCCGATGCCAGTCCGATACCAACCGATGCCAGCCCGATACGAACCGATGCCAGCGCGATACGAACCGATGCCGATCCGATAACAGCCGATGCCGATCCGATAACAACTGGCGCCCTTCCGGTTGCAACGTTCGACTGCCCGGTTGCTCTGCGCGTCCGAGCCGATCCATCCGTCGCTCGACTGGTATCGATGCGTGGCCGCAGTGGAACAGCGCGGGTCGAGCTCGAACCGATGGAGGAGGATGTCGAACCAGTGCGGGATGCACTTGTTCCGAGCGGGATCGGTCGTCACACACCCGCGGTCGTCCCCAACACATCCGCGGTCGTGCTCCGCACACTCGCGGGACTCCTCGGGAGAGCGCGGAAGGTGCATCGCACGGCGCTCGAGCGATCGCGACCACTGCGGGATCAGCGCCGCACGCTGCGGGAGGACGGCGTACCGCTCACGGTCGGTGTCCGCACGACGCGTGAGGCATCAGGAACAACGCGTGAGCTGACGCAACCAGTGCGGGTCGAGCGCCGCACGAGCAGCGGCCGGCCGGAACCAACCGGTGGCCGGCTTGAACCAACCGGGAGCCGGCCAGAACCACCGGGTATTCGACAGGAACCACGCGTGGTGGCCTCGGAACCATCGCGCGTCGAAGCCGAACCACGCCGGGTGGCACTCAAAACAATTCCGGCGTGAGCTCGCACGGCGCGGGCGGCACTCGTTCGGCCGCATGCAGGGGCTCGCCGGCCATTTCTGTCATCGCGTGCTTCTGTTGCCGGCGTCGGCGCGGCGGTCTTCTGCCGGGAGCTCGGTGGCGAGGCTCCTGAAACGGATCGCTCGACGCCTGCGGCGCTGCTGCAGACGTGCTCCACCACGGCCGAGATGACAAAACCCCATCGAACCGTGAACCACGAGTTCGATGGGGTTTGAGCATGGCCAGGGACGGAATCGAACCGCCGACACGCGGATTTTCAGTCCGCTGCTCTACCAACTGAGCTACCTGGCCTCACGCGTTTCCGCGCTCCGCCCGGATTACCGCACTCCGGGCCTCCACCAGTTTAACCGCCCCGCCCCCCCGCCGGTACTGCCCGCAATGCGCCCGGCATTGTACGTCACGCCGGCGTAGAGCGCGTTCGCGCCGAGGCTCCGCACGTTGAGGATCGCACCCGCGTCGAGCACCAGCCATCGGCGCACTTGCAGTGTGGGCCCGAAGAGAAAGCCGACCTGGGTCGCGGTTCCCGCTGGACCGCTCGTGGCCGGATAGGCGAACAGCTCGGCCACACCGCCCACCGCACCACGAATCGGCGCACCCAGCGACGCCGTGAGGAGGGCGGCCGCGGTCGGCACCACCGTACCCGCGCCCGAGCGGTGGGTGTAGCCGGCATTGAGATCGAGCTCCGCCGCGCCGATGGGTCGGCTGGAGATGAGCAGCAGCGACAGGTCCGTCGTGCCCGTCCCCACGTCGCGCGCACCGGTGGCGAGCTTGATCGCGCCCTGCACCGAGAAGTCGTGGAGCAGCGGCGCACCGTCCAGCACCCGTCCCTTGAGCGCCACGGCGACGTCGCTCGGGCCGCTGCTGATCGAAGCGGCCGTGGTGGCGCGCGCGTATCCGCCCTGCAGCTCGAGCTGGAGTCGCCGAGCCAAGCCGATCTTCACCACGACGGGCGCCGCGAGCTGCGTCGCACCCGATGGCCGTGCATCCTGCACGCCGGCTTCGATCTCCAGGTAGCCCGGCGCCACGGTGTAGGCGTGAGTGGCCACCGTGGGACGCTCCGGCTGTGCCGTGCGTGGATCCTGCTGGGCGATGGCGGTCATCCCGCTGCACGCCAGCAGCAGCGGAATTCCGGGAAGCATGGCGAGTCGTGCGAGTGGCGTCATTGCACGGGGTGGAGTGGGTCAGCGAATATGACGGGAGTGACGCGCCGGCGTCGAGCCGATGATGAGCACCGTCAGCGTGCCGAGCACGCCGGCGATGTCAGCGAGGCGCGCGCCTCCGTCGAGCGTCGACATGAATTGTCCGAACGCCTGGGCTCAAGCATGCTGCGAACGGCGTTCACCCCGCCTTGCTTCGCTCCGCCGTCGCCGGCAGTTGCCGTCGCATCGCTGCCACGACACATCGTGCTCCGCCCCGCTCACGGACCTCGGACGCCTTCAGCCCCGTGTAGCGCTTCATCATGTTCCGGAGCCCGGTGTCGGAGGAGAAGTCGAGCTGGTGTGCGATCGACTCGATGGTGCGACACGATCTCGCCATGAGCTCTCCGGCCACGGCGAGCCGGCACCAGCACAGCAGCTCGTGCGGCGACAGGAATCCGACCTGCGCGCAGTGATTCACCAACGTCTTGCGATGGTAGCCCAGCGCGTCGGCCACCTGCGAGACGCGCTGCGTCGCCGGATACCGCGTCACGTGTGACACGAACGTGGCCAGCTTCCTCGGCACCACGCGCATGAGCTCCTCCGCCGCGCGCTCGCTCACGGACGCCTGCTGCGCTGCTTCGAGGATGTGCCGGAGTGCGATCCCCGTGTCGTCGATGCCGTGAAACAGGAGCTGGTGCGCGCCGGCGAGCACGAGCGAACGGATGTCGCTCGAATGCTCCGCGCCGGGCCGGCAGTAGGCCACCAGTGGCGTGCCCGTGCCGCCCGCGTGGAGGTCTTCAACGATCTCGTGCACCGGCCGGCCATCCGCATCCCGCACTTCGAGAATGATCGCGGCGATGGGCAGGCGTGCCTGCATCACGGCGTCGCGCAGCTCGGCGACGCGATCGACGAAGATCACCTCCAGCGATCGCCCGCGGAGCGTGGACGCCATGCGTGCACGCTCGGCCGGACCGTGCACGAGACCGATGACGCACTGCTGCAACCGGTTCGCGTCACCCGACTGCCCATCCGGTAACGTCATGCCCCGACGCATGATGAGGTGACGCTGCCGACACGCATAGATGTGGTGCTCCCATTTACAGGAGCACTGCGATGTCGCGTCCCACCCTGCGCGTACTGTCCGCGCTGGCCCTCCTCTCGGCAGCCGCCTGCGCCAGTCCCACCGCTCCGGCTCCCACCCGGTCCCGGCTCGGCGCACCCACGCCGGGTGCGTCGTTCGACGACATCACTCCGCCTCCCACCGACTCGACGTGCCGGTCGGGGTACATCGTGACGCAGGGAAAGACCTGCTGACCACATTGCCCTCACGCCCCGACGAGGTGCAGCACGGCGTCTGCCACTTCCTCTGCGTCTGTGGAGAGTGGCAGGCGCGCCGGCGCCTCGGTGATCTCCAGCGCCTCCGCGTGATGAGCGATCTCATGGAAGCGATGCTCGACAGCGATCGCGAGCGCGGTACCACGCGCTTCTTCGGCGCGCTGCGAGACCTGCAGCTCGGCCCACGCACGAGCCAGGTCGAGCGCAGTGCTGGCGACGTTGTAGGGTGTCGCACCGGCCGCGGCCCGGGCGGTGACGATTTCCTGCGCTCGCATAACGGTCTCCCACGATCCCATCCGTGCACCGGCCAGCGCCAGACCGCCCAGCGACGGCAGGAGCAGGCGGTCCGATGGCGATCGGGAGATCACGGCGCGAAAGGCGGCGGCCGCCGGCGTCGGATGACCGATGTCCAGGAACAGCTGTCCGATGATCGCCAGCGCCTCCGACTCCATAGTGGGATCGCCGATCGAGTGCTCGTAGCTTCGCCAGCCGTGGGATACCGCGACGTCGAAGTCGCGCGCCACCGCGAACGCCACGGTGAGGATCTGGTGCGCGCCGGCGGCGAGGCGGCGCATCTGACGCCGCTCGGCGAGCGCTACCGCCTTCTGCGCTCTCTCCCGGACGCGCGGATAGTTGCCGGAGACGCGTGCCACGATCGCCTGTCCGATGAGCGCACGCACCGTCAGCTCGTCGGACCGCTCGCGCCGGCCCGCCGCTGCCACTCTCCGATACCGCTCCGTCGCGGCTTCGAGATCACCTGCCTTCCAGGCGAGCCGGGCGCGCACCGCCTCCACGCGCCCACACTCGACTGCATCCACCGTGGGATCGGCATGCACGTAGGCGTCGAGCATCGCATCCGAGAGCGCCAGCGCGCCGGCGTCCTCGACGATCTCGCAGTAGGTGCGGAAGCGTCCGACGAGAGACGACTCCGATGCCGGCCGCATTGGATCCACGTGATGTCCTTCCGCCCACTGCTCCGCTCCGAGCGCAGCGCGCACGCTGTCCATGGCCGAGCGCAGATGCATCTCGCGCTGATCGGGTGGAAGCATGCATGCGTTTTCGAGCATTGCGCCGACGCGCATCCACTGTGCGGCACTGGTCTCCAGTGCCGTGCGCACCTCGGACTGCGTCTGCCGGAACGCATCGAGCACCCGTCCCGGGCGAAACGGAACCTTCATCTCTCGCATGTGGTCCAAGCTGTGATATCGTTCGTGCCGTCGGCAACCACCGACGGTCACTCAGCGTCGTGAGGGGAGCGATATGGCCCACCAGACACCCGTGATTGCCCACTCCGTAACCCCGGGGCGATCCGACCGGGGCGGCACGGTGCTCGTGGCCTTCTTCGGCGAGGCCGGATTTCAGGCGTTGTTCGCTGGCGTGACGACCGACTTCCGGCTCGAGTTCGTGAACGACCGCGCCCAGCTGCTCGCGGCGACGATTGCGCAGCGACCGATCGCCGTGCTGCTCCCCGTGCGCGATGCCGCTGGAACCACGTGCGCGCCGCTCGCCACGCGGCTGTGCGCCGAGTCGCCGGACGTGCGCGTCATCACGCTCTGGCACCCGGAGCGCGACCGCGCTTCGCTGGCTGAGGTGATTCGTGCCGGCAGTGAGCCATGCGTGGCGGCGTCGACTGCCGATGTCGCGCGCTGCATCTCCGGGTTGCGTGGGGCGGGGGGGCTGTCGACATCGGAGGTGGAAGCGCTGCGGTCACTGCTCGCGAATGTCCAGCCGGCCTCGCTGGTGGACATCCTGCTCGCGGCCGTGCGGTCGGCGCATCGCGGCCTCTCCGTCGGGGATTTCTCGCACGTCGTCGGATACTCCCGACGCACGCTCGGGCGGCACTCGACGGACGCAGGATGGCCTCCTCCGGAGGAGCTGATCGACTGGGGGCGGCTGTTTCGTGCGAGCTTGATTCAATGGCGCGAGCAATCGAGCCTCGTCGCGCTCGCGCATGCGTCGGGGTTCTCCGGGCCGCAGGCGTTGCACCGGGCAGCGGACCGGCTGCTCGGCGAGAAGGCGGCGTTGCCTGCAACGCTGACGCCGCTCGGCGTCACGGCTGCGTTGCGTAGGCGATTGGCGCAGTAGGACAGCCAGGCGGATCGGCATCGGCTCCGCCTTACGGCGGGGCCGATGCGTGCGGTCCGCTCATCCGCCCCGGGCCTTGGATCGGAGGTGCGACCGTATCGCGGCTCCGGGTCAGGAATGGAATGCGGCTACTTCTTCCTGAAAACTCTCGTGGCGGTCAATGTGAATGGCGGCGCGCACGAGCCTGGACCGCGGCTTTGACCCACAGTGGTTGCACGGAGGAAGTGGCACGCCAGCAACGCACATCACCTCGTGCGTCGCCACGTGGAGCGGCCGGACCAGATGTCGAAAGCACGTAGGCGCAGGAGACTCACGGCGTTGACGGCTGGACGCTAGACGACATCATCGCCAGCAATTTGCCGCACGGCCTCAGTGATACCGCCCCGCTTCCCGTACGAAGTCGAACAGCGCCGCTCCGGCGCGCGTGAGCTTGACGCCCCGCCCGCCACACACATCACACCGCACCTCTTCGGTAACGATGGTGTCCCCAGAGCGTGTGGTTCTGATCGTGTGCTTCGAACCCCCGCACTGGGGACAAATCTCGATCTTCAGGTCGTCTTCGGTGAACTCGAGGCGCATCGCGATTTGAGCAGGTTCACGTTGTAGTTGGCAGCACGTCAGCCGGCGCTGCCGGCTGCGCGGACTGTGGCGTCGGCATCTTCCGCAGCATCCTCCCCGCCGCGCGCGAAACGAGCCGCTTGGCTGCGCTCGCGCGATCGCCTTCCAGTACTTCGCGCTTCAGGACCTCGTTCACCAGCACGACGCAGATCTCCTCCGTCTCGATCCGCGCGTCGGGCGAGATCCGACGCAGTTCGCGCCGCATCGTATCGAGGACCGGATCGGAGATGAGCAATGCTCCAAGGGTGAAGCGGCTCAGCGCTTCTCGCTGGGTCTGATACTCGGCGAGCCCCGCCTTCTGCAGCCCCTCGCGCGAGATGAGCCAGAGACGCTCGACGTCCGCCGCACGCTTGGCGTTGAGCTCCAGCAGGTTCAGCTCGAGTACGAGCTCGTGGCCGATCGGCTTTCCGAAAGTGACCCGGTAGCACTGCCAGAGCACGCCGTTGGTGAGCACTACCCACTCGCAGCCCTGGTTCGCCGCGTAATCCACGGCCTGCTTCACGTGGTTGTCCTTCAGGCTCAATCCGATCGCCTTCACCTCGATCAACAGGGCGAGCCGGCCGTCGATCTTGATGGCGAGGTCGCAATACGTGCCCCGGATGGCATGCTCCGACGTGATCTCAGTGTACTTGTCGTAGCCCAGCACGTACTGCAGGACGTCGGTGATGATGACGACCGTGTCCGACTCGTTGATGTCGCGCGCGTGCGCCGCCTGCAGGATGGGCTGAAAGCGCTTCAACCCACTCGCGATGCGGTCAGCGACTTTCTGGGGGATCTTCATGGTTCCTCGCCGTGATCGATCCGCGGCTCTTCCGTGCTGCCGCGCCGCGGGCAGACGCCCATGGTAGCACGAAGCGGGAGGAACGACCGTTATCGGGTGGGCAACGTGGAAGGCCCTGCGCGCCTTGAGGGCCGCCTGCGGCGCTTGGGTGCCAGAAGCGCGCGACCCGGTTCTCACTGGCTTTGTGCCTGACAGGTCCCCATCTTCCGGCCGATCTTGCACGGAGGAACTGGACCTGCCAGCCGTGCGCCCACGACGTCCTCGCACCACTGCGGTTCGCCATGCCTGTCCTGTACGCCTTCCGTGGCGAAGTCCTCGAGCTTCGCGCCATCGGCAGCTACGCTCCGACAGAAGTGGCGACGGCGTTTCACCTCGCGCTCGCCGACCCGGCCCGACCTCGCCTGCGCGCGCTCCTCTACGACGTGCGTGAATCGCTGGAGGTGCGCACGCGTTCGACGCCCGACGTGCGCGCGGCGGTCGCCTTCTTCTCGACGCTCGCCAAGGAGGTCGGACAGCGCGCCGCGCTGCTCGTGTCCACCGACGTGGCGTATGGCGTGATGCGCATGGTCGCCGGCTGGGCCGAGGGCAGCGGGATCGACGTGGAAGTCTTCCGCGACCCCGACGAAGCCTACGCGTGGGCCAGCCGGTGACCTGACCGTTGCCGGTTCTGGCCGCGTCGTACCCGCAGGGAACCGACCGTTACTGGCCCGACTGCCCTTCCCCTTCCAGATCGGCCAGCGCCGCGCGGTCTTCCGCTCGCCGGCACGGTAACGAGAACGCGAACGTCGACCCCGCCGCGCCGAACTCCGCCCACGCTCGCCCACCGAGCGATCGGACCGTCTCCTGCACGATGTTGAGGCCGAGCCCCGTCCCTTCCACGTTCGGGTTCGTCTCCGTGTGGGCGCGGAAGAATCGCTCGAACAACCGTCCACGCTCGTGTTCCGGGATGCCGAGTCCGTTGTCCGATACCCGGACGACGAGCTCGCACAGCTCGTTGACGTCGGGCGGCGACACCTCGGCGTCGATCTCCACCCAGCGCTTCGCCTTTGCGCGATCCGCGTACTTGATGGCGTTCGACAACAGGTTCGAGATGCACAGCTCCACGGCCGCGGCGTTGACCTCGATCGCCGGCAGCGTGCCGGTGCGGATCTCGACGCCCTGATCGCGCGCCACGTCGCGCAGCTGACGGACTGCCTCGGCGACCGCATTCGGCAACGTGACGTGCCGTTGCTGCCTCGCGTTGCTCATGCCCATCCGTGAGAGCTCGAGCAGGTTGTCGAGCACGCCGCGCATGCTTCCCACGTTCCGCAGCACCACTCCCGACAGACGCCGGCGCTCCTCGGCGTCCAGCGCCGGCACAACGTCGAGCACCTGGGCCGCACCCAGCGCCGCCCCGATCCGGTTCTTGAGCTCGTGCGTCAGCGTCCGGTTGAACGCCCGAAGGCGCTCTTCGCGTTCGTGGATGCGCGCCTTCATGCGCGTCAGGTACTGCGTCGTGGTCGCCTGCTGGATGAGCGAGATCGCGTGGAACAACCGGTGCGCGCACGACAGCAGCTCCGCGCGCGTGCAGGGCGCCTCCACGCTTTCCACCGTGCGCGTGAGGAAGGCATAGAGCACGCCGCCGAACAGCTCGTACTCCTTGAGGAGCTCGTGCTCGTCGAACCCCTGCGCGTAGCGCAGCTCGCCGAGCTCCATCGCCTTGGCAACCACGGGTGTCTCGGCGGTGACCACCCGTGCCGGATTCTCGAGGTAGTCGGCGACACCCTCGATCAGCAGCGGAACGTGATCGAGCAGCTTATCGGTCGGAAAGACGCGATTCGGGTGCAGCCGAACCCGTTCGCTGATGCGGACGAGCCACCGCCGCGTGAGGTCGTCGCGCGACTGGCGCATGCGCTCGGCGAGGACCACGGCCAGCGGACAGTCGAGGGCCAGGTCCACTCCCGGCGAGGAAGCGGGGTGGTCGGATGGATCGCTTGGGTACACGGAGGTGCCTCAATCGAGACAGTCATGCATCGTCTGTCGTTGAAGCGCCGTCAAGGTCGGCTTCGCTCAACGCGCTGCCACAGCCGTACAGTAATCAGTCGTGCTTACCGTCGTCATCGGTACGCATCGAACCGCGACGACGTTGATACACGTCCGTGTCCGCGTGGGTCCGTTCAGCCGCAGCGCTCGTCCGGTTCCTCGGTCACGATCGCATCCGCGGCACGCGTCGGACGCAGTATGCGCCGCACCGTGGCGCCGAGCGCCGAGCGCCGGCTGCTACCGCAGCGAGCGCGTCATGAACACGTTGGTCGGGTGCGCCCGATGGTGGCCGAACGGCGCGCAGCTCACGAAGCCGTGACGCGCATAGAGCGCGCGTGCCGGCGCGAAGAACGGCGACGAGGCCGTGGCGAGGCTGAGGCGGGTCATCTCGCGCGCCCGCGCCGTCTCGATGACGTGCTCCACCATCGCGGTGCCGTACCCACGCCCGCGCATGTGCTCGGCCACGTGCATCGACCGCACCTCGCCATGGTCGTGCGACAGCGCGTCGAGGGCGACGATGCCGACGAGCGTCGTCCGCGTGTCGTCCTCCCACGCGGACCAGAAGGTCAGGCCTGGCGCACGCATCAGCGCCGCGAGGTCCAGGGCGTGACCGCGTTCGCGTCCCGTCTCCGCGAGCGCGCGCGTGACGTGGATGTCGAGGAGCTCGATGACGCGTGGGTCGTCGAAACCCCCTTCAGCGATGTACATGATACCGTCACACGATGACGCGTTGTCTGTCCATGCACGAAGCCCTGGGCGTCATGACGCCCAGGGCTTCGTGCATGGACAGACAACGCGTCATCG
>Ga0157371_10004471_pt1 | contig 12193 bp, 6 predicted proteins | sample C45metaG_FD_113462 | JGI IMG/M metagenome (GOLD analysis project Ga0157371, IMG submission 113462) | Corn rhizosphere microbial communities from Kellogg Biological Station, Michigan, USA - C4-5 metaG | ecosystem: Host-associated > Plants > Roots > Rhizosphere > Soil | place: USA: Michigan... | reverse complement strand
GAGAAGCCGGCCAGCCACAGCGCATCGTGCGGGCGCACATGGCGCACCCACGCGACCACCGCGGCCAGGTCGTCGCTCTCGCCAATGCCCTTGTCGTAGACCCCCTGCGAGTTGCCGGCCCCGCGGAAGTTGAAACGCAGCGTGTCTACCCCGGATTCGCGCAGTGCACGTTCGGCCATCGTCACCACCTTGTTGTGCATGGTGCCGCCCTCGGGGGTCAGCGGATGGCAGATCACCGCCACGGCGCGACGCGCGCAGGCCGGGTCGGCGCGGTCGCTGATCGCCTCGAGTTTGCCGGCGGGGCCATCCAGCATGAAGCTGGCGGCCACTTCGGGAAAGCTGGCGGGGTCGGCGGGAAGCTCGATGGGGTTCATGGACACGATGATAGCCGCCCTTGCCGCCGGCCGCCGAGCCAGGCGCCGGCCGCCCATTCCCAACGCCAGTGGAACGGCCGGGCCGGCATGCCGCCGGTGCGCACGGCGACGACGTAAGATGGCGTCCGGCGACGACAGCAGGGTCCTACAGGGGGACTTTCCACCGATGTATCGAATCTGGCTACTTGCACGCACCCGTGTGGTGTCGCTGTGCGCACTGGCTTTCTTTGCCGGCTGCGTGGCGCTCACCGCGCTGCGCGAGCCGCTGGCGATGCAACGGGGCTTCATCCTGGGCCTGATGCTGTGCACCTTCGTCGTGCTGCTGTTCGCGTTTGCGCGGCTGGCCACGGCGCTGGTGGTCAGCGGCGGTCTGTTCGTCCTGTTGAAGTTCGTGTCGGTGCTGAAGTTGCGTTACCTGGACGCGCAGCTGATGCCGTCGGATTTCATCTACTACGCCAGCACCAGCCTGCTAGATACGCTGCGCCATTACCCGCATTTGTACGCGCTGGGTGTCGGCCTGTGCCTGTTGCTGCCGCCGCTGCTGTATCTGGTCTGGCGCTGGGACTGGCGGCTGCCGGCCCGGCGCGGGACACGTCCTGCAGCGGCGTTGCGCGTCGGCGGAATCGTGCTGGGCGCGCTGGCGTTCTGGGTCTGCATGTTGCCCACCGGGCCGTTCGCGCAGGTGCACTCGCGCAACGTCTGGGAGAAATTGTCCGATGACGCCCAGCTGACGAACTTCTTCGTCAACCTGCGCGATGCCGACGTGCATCTGCCGCCGATGAGCAGCGACGCCATCGCCGAGCAGCAATGGGGCGCGACCGCGCGGGGTACCCCGGCCATCGAACATGCGCCGTATCCGGACATCGTGCAGGTGCTGGAGGAAAGTACCTTCGACCCGTCCTTCTACGATGCCTGCAACGTGCCGCAGTGCCGTGCGGCGATGTTCCGGGCCGACGCGCGCACCCGTGCCCACGGGATCTTGCGCGTGCACACCTTCGGCGGCGGCACCTGGGTCAGCGAGTTCGCCGCGCTGACCGGCATGCCGCAGGACATCTTCGGTCCCGGCGGCATGTACGCGCCGTACGTGCTGGCGCCTAACGTGCATGATGCGCTGGCGCTGCAGTTGCGCCGGCTCGGTTATCTGACCATCGGCATCTACCCGACCGAAGCAAGCTTCATCAACGGCGACAACGCCTACCGCGCATACGGATTCGATCACCTCTACGGCGCCAGCGAGTTGGGCCTGGAGGAGTGGGAAGAGAGCGACGCGCAGATGTTCGCCGCCGCCAGGCGCATCTACGACAAGCTGAAGAAGCCGGGCCAGCCGGTGTTCGTGATGATCCTGACCCTGCACCAGCACGGGCCGCACGACGACGAGCCGATGTCGACGCTGCCGCCGTCGTACCGCAACCTGCTGCGCGGCCTGTCCGCAGACGCGGCGCTGAATTTCGATACCTACCTGGCGCGCCTGCACGACTCCGACAGCGCCATGCGCGGGCTGGAACACCTGTTCCTCGATCGTCCGCAGCCGACCGTGCTGATGCATTTCGGTGATCACCAACCGTCCTTCAGCGGGCGCATCCGCGACCTGGCGCGCACGCTGCCGGCGGCCCTGCGACCTGAGCGCGACTACCTCACCTACTACATGCTGAAAAGCAACTTCGTCGGCAAGCCGCTACCGAACTATCCCGTGCTCGACATCGCGTTCCTGCCCAGCATGGTGCTGCAGGCGGCCGGACTGCCGGAGGATTCCTACTTCTCCGCCGCCACCGGCTTGCGCACCCGCTGCAATGGCCTGTACGACGATTGCGCCGTGCCGGGACTGCTGGCGTCCTACCACGCGTGGACGATCGGGCGATTGCATGTCTACCAGTGAGCCGTAGCGGAGCACCGCAAGTGCCGATGCCCACTTCCGCCACCGGGGCGCCGATCGTCTGCACGGTGCAGGTGATCGCCCATCGCGGCGCCAGCGCGCTGCGTCCGGAACACACGCTGGCCGCGTATGCACAGGCGATCGCCGACGGCGCGGATTTCATCGAGCCGGACCTGGTGATGAGCCGCGACGGCGTGCTGCTGGCGCGCCACGAGAACGAGATCGGCAGCACCACCGACGTCGCCGATCATCCGGAATTCGCCGCGCGGCGGACATCCAGGCAGGTCGACGGAGAAACCGTCAGCGGCTGGTTCAGCGAGGACTTCACGCTGGCCGAACTGAAAACCCTGCGTGCCCGCGAGCGGCTGCCGCAATGGCGCAGCACGCAGTACGACGGTCAGTTCGAGATCGCCACGCTGGAGGAAATCATCGAGCTGGCAGCAAGCGCGTCGGCCGGCCGCGCGCGTCCGCTCGGCATCATCCCGGAGATCAAGCACGGCAGCTATTTCGCCGGGCTCGGACTGGCGATGGAAGACCGCGTGCTGGCTACGCTGGCCGAGCATGCCTGGGCGCGCACGGCGTCGGTGGTGATCCAGTCGTTCGAGGTCGGCAACCTGCGCTATCTGCGCCGCCGGCTCGGCGACCGCCACCCCAACATCCGGCTGCTGCAATTGCTCGGCGATCCGCACGAACAACCATGGGACGTCCGTGCCAGCAGCGACACGCAGGACTACGCGTGGATGATGACGCCGCCGGGCCTGCGCACCATCGCCGGTTACGCCGATGCGATCGGCCCGCACGTCCGCGCGATCCTGCCCCTCGATGCCGCCGGCCGCCTCGGCAGGCCGACCGCGCTGGTGCGCAACGCCCATGCGGCGGGCCTGGAAGTGCACACCTACACCTTCCGCCCGGAAAACCACTTCCTGCCGCCGGCGCTGTGGCAAGGCGACAATCCGGCCACCTTCAACGAAGCCGGCTCGATCGCCGAGATCCGCGCCGCGCTCGATGCCGGCATCGATGCGTTCTTCACCGATGCGCCGGCGATCGGACGCAAGGCGCTGGATAAGCGTTGACGCACGGGATAGTGCTGCGAGTGCGGGCTGCTGCTGCGGATTTCCGTACATGTCTAGCTCTGCTTCAAAATAAGTGCAAATAATTACGATCACGCAAAAAACTACAGGCTTGACATGGTGATACTCCGTAGCGCATGAATGACTTTCGTCGCGTTGAGGTCGGGGCAGTCACGAGTGCGATAAATTGGGGGGGGCAGTCAAATCTCAATTTCGGGGGAGGTCGTAAATCAGGTCGTCAGTATATCTGAATGCTCTATTGCGGCTGGAGAATTGTGGAGATTGTGCTTCGTCGTGCCAGAATATGTCTTCTATCGTCAAACTTTGTATATTATGTCGCCGCCAGATTTGACGATGAGATTACTATTTTAAGGTTCTACCGCTATGCATACCAATAATTGTCGTTGAGCCTCGTTTTAAAGTGCTTGGACAAAGCAAAACCCTGAGGAAGGAACCTGGAATGTCGTCAATTAAATATTGCCTTGCCATAGCAGTAGCTTCATTATTTTTAGTGGCTTGGAGCGCGAAGAGCCAAGGTGAAGTACTTCGCGGTCGCGTCCTGCCCTATCAGCCGCCTCCGCCTCCGCCTGTGACTCTTCCCGGTACGACTGTCACGGGTCAACCGCCACCTCCACCTACAGACAATTCTTCGATCGTTACGCTAAGTACCGTTCATGTAACTGGTTACGCCCCGGGCAGTTCTCGGGCTTATTCGCCGAATAATTCAAGCACGACTACGAACGAGCAGAAAAACAGGAGCGGTTGTGGCGATTATGTAAGTCATCCAATTGAAGTCAGTTCCGGATCAAAGGTGGAGACTTACACGGATTTTTCCATGCCTGGCGAGATGGGTCTGAAATACGAGCGCTATTATAGGTCAGCCAACAGTCAGGCGTGGAGCGACAATTTCAATTATTATCTTGATCTGACGTGTGGAGGAAATGATGGATGCAGACGCATAACACTGCATCGACCTGATGGTTCAAGCATCAGCTTCGATGGTGCCCCCAACGGACATTTGGGCGACTATCCCGAAGATGGCGGTGGTAGGTTGGCCACCTTGACGTACAACGCCAACAATACCTATACGCTGCATGATGAAGATGCGACCACGCAGGTATACGATGACGGTTATGGTTTTATCCAATCCATCAAGGACGCCTCTGGCGTGGGCTGGACGTTCAGCCGTTCGGCGTATGCCATCGACTACACCCTGACGGTTACTCATACTAATGGGCAGAGCGTTACTGTCCAGCATCAGGCTCTAACCACCAATGGTACCGTTACTCAGTACAAGAAAACGGTAACGGACCCCGCAGGAAACATCTACGTTTATTTGTCGACACCTTATAATGAAATGACCTCCGCGACATTGCCTGGTACACCCGTTACGGTGGAGTCGTACCAGTACGGTTCGGGAGGTTTGACCGAAGTCGATATTAATGGAGTGCCGTATGAACTGACGACTTATCAGAACGGGCGGGTGAGCAGTAACCGCATGGCCGATGGTACGCAGTTGACCTCCATTGTCTACGGAGTGGATGCCAGTGGATTCGAAACGGCGACAATTACGAACCCACTTGGACATGTGTCGACCAATGTTTACGGTGGCGTCAATGGCCTGCTAAGTTCGCGCAGCGAAGATGCCGTGTCTGATTGTGGTTCGACAGTCAACGCACGAGTTTACGACAGCAACGGCAACCTCGCGAGAACGACCGACAACAACGGTAACGTCCATACTTATACCTATGCAGCAAACGGTCAGTTGCAAACCGAGACGGAGGCCTACGGTACATCACAGGCGCGCACTACCGATTATGTATGGGATCCCGACGCTCAGCTCAATCGTCTCCTGAATGTCACGGTCGAGGGCTGGTCAAAAACGGCTTACACGTATAATGCGCAGAATCGCCTGGCATCGGTGGCTGTGAGCAATATGTCCGGCAACGGTACCGCGAACCAGACATTGACCACGTTGTATCAGTACGCGTTATATGCCAATGGCATGGTGCGTACGTTGAAGGTGGTGCGTCCTTCGCCGGGCAACAGCGATGCCGATGTCTTCACGTACGACGCACTTGGCAACCTGACTTCAGCGGTCAACGGCCTAGGCCAATCCACCATTTACAGTAGCTACAACGGACTGGGCGAACCGGGGCGCATCACTGGACCGAACGGGGACGTCACCGAGTACACCTACGACGCGCGCGGCCGGGCATCGACCAAGACCACCTATCCCAGCGGCAGTGCAGTCACATGGCATTACACCTATGACGGTTTTGGTCTGCTCCGGACCCTGACCGCGCCAGACGGTGAAGTGACCACCTGGAACCGTAATGCGGTGATGCAGGTCACTTCGATTACCCATAACGACAAAGATGGAACGTCGACCGAGACATTCGACTATGACGCCAATGGCGACGTCACCAGCCACGTCGTGAAGCGCGGCAGCGATATCGGACTGTCCGAAACGATGTTGTACGACGCCCTGGGACGTTTGTATCAAAAGCAAGGCATGCACGGTCAAACGGTCACCTACGGTTACGATGGCAACGGCAATGTGATTTCCACCATGGACGCCGCCGGTCATGCGGTCAACTATCAGTTCAATGCGCTCGACCAATTGACGAAGGCCGTTGAAAGTGGCGGTGCCAGTTTGCCTATAGTAGACAGCGCGCCATCACTCAGCACTCCTGGCAATAGCAACACCGGAAGTTATGCGGTGAGTTGGTCCGGCGTGAGTGGTGCCACCAGCTATGTGCTGCAACAGCTGATAGCTGGTGGCAGTTGGACGACAGTGCAGCAAGCTGCCGCCACAAGTTGGGTAGCTACCGGTGAAGTCGATGGCAGCTACGGTTACAAGGTCCGTGCTTGCAACGTTACGGGTTGTGGGCCATGGAGTGCCGTCGGTACCACGGCAGTATTGCTGCCACCCGCAAGTGCCCCGGTGTTGAGCGCCCCCGGCAGCAACATCACGGGTGGTTACACCGTAAGCTGGACGGCGGTGAGTCATGCCAGCAGCTATGTTTTGCAGCAGCAGACAAATGGCGGTAGCTGGGCGTCGATCCAGACATCGGCAGCAACAAGCTGGCCCGCGAGCGGCAAAACCAACGGTAGCTACGGCTACAGATCTCAGGCCTGCAACGCCGGCGGCTGCGGGCCGTGGAGCAACACCAGTGTCACGACAGTGGCGCTTCCACCGAGTAGCGCCCCCAGCTTGAGTGTGCCTGGCAGCAGTACGACCGGAAGCTACACCGCAAGCTGGACGGCGGTAAGCAGTGCCAGTAGCTACACCCTTCAACAACAGACGAATGGGGGTGCCTGGACGGTGGCACAAACTGGCGCAACTCGCAGTTGGGCCGCAAGCAGCAAACCTAACGGCAGCTATGGCTATAAGGTTCAGGCTTGCAACGCCAGCGGCTGTGGACCGTGGAGCGGTGTCGGCACGGTCGTGGTGGCGTTGCCGCCGGTCGAACCAAGCTCGGTGACAGCACCGTCCTATGTCCATGGAGTGCAGTATTACGTCAGCTGGCCCGCGGTGACGACTGCTACCGCATACAACGTGCTGAGATCCAATCTGGACACCGGGGGCTCGTCCATTGTCGCGACCACTTCCGCTACCAGCGCCACGATGCAGGCGCCGGGATCAACGGAGATATTGCGTTATGCCGTACGGGCATGTAACGCCTCGGGGTGTTCCGCTTACAGGAGCGCAGCAAATACAACGGCAACTGATCCCCCTGGGCCGATTCACTGAGGAGCATGGATATGGAAAGCCGCAAAAATGCGCATATGAGGATCAAGCTGCTCTCGGCGATGGTGCTGGCGGCGCTCTCGCTGGCCGGCCGCGCTGCCTACGCAGGCAGTCCGACCGTCACCCAATACGCCTATGACAAGGGCGGGTATGTGACCAGCGTGACCGACCCTCGCGGTTTGGTCACCAGCTATGCCCACGACGGACTGGGCCAGTTGTGGCAACAGGTCAGCCCTGACACCGGTGCCACGACCTTTACCTACGACAGTTATGGCCGGCGCTCGGGCATGACCCGCGCCGGGGGCACCCATACATCGTACGCATACGACACGATCAATCGCCCGATTAGCGTCAGTGCCGGAGGCCAGACGCAGAGTTTTACCTACGACACCTGCACGAACGGCCTCGGCCGTCTGTGCTCCGACAGCGATGCGACTGGGGCAACGTCTTACAGTTACACGCCGGAGGGTCGGGTCGCGGGGCGCGGCTTCAGTGCCGGTAGCGCGACCTACGCGCTGGGCTACAGTTACGACACGATGGGCCACGTAGCCACAGTGATTTACCCGGATGGCAACCAGGCCAACTACACCTATGCCGAGGGTGTGGTGTCGGGTGTCTCGCTGAAGATCGGCGGCAGCGTGGTCAGCGGCGCCACGGCGATTACCTATCGCCCGGGCGACCTGGCGATGGCGTCGTGGACGTCCAGCAACGGCTTGGTCAACACTCTGAGTTACGACACGGACGGTCGCCTGATCGGCGTCAGCGTGCCGGGAGTGCAGAGCTTGGGTTTCAGTTACGACAGCGCCGACCGCATCATCCAGATCAGCAACGGCCTTGATATCAACCTGACCCAGGACTTCGGCTACGACGATCAGTCGCGGCTGCTGTCGGTGTACTCCAGCGCGGACAACGAGAGCTTTCAGTACGATGCCAACGGCAACCGCATCAGCCAGACAGGCGTGATCGATACCATCAGCGCTACCAACAATCGGTTGCTCAGTTCGGGCTCAAGCCAGTATGGCTATGACGCGCAGGGCAACACGACGACGGTCAACGGTGCGGCCCAGTATCACTACGACGCGTTCAACCGCATGGACAGCGCCGCGGGCATGACTTACTACGTCAATCCGGAAGGCCAGCGCCTGCGCAAGACGGGTAGCGCAGGGACGACGTACTTCGCACCCGACCGCAGCGGCAGCCTGCTGGCAGAGGATCCGAATGGCAGCTGGATCGACTACATATGGCTCAACGGCCGATTGATCGGACGGGTGGCCAGTGGCCAGGTGTATGCGGTACACGACGATCAGACCGGGCGACCGGAGGTGGTGACGAATGCCAGTCGCCAGGTGGTATGGCAGGCACAGAACTTTGCATTCACGCAGAACGTCACCGTTGCCAGTATCACGCTTAACCTGGGCTTTCCGGGGCAGTACTACGATGCAGAGACAGGGTTGTGGAACAACGGGTTCCGAGATTACAACTCGATGTTGGGGCGGTATGTGGAGAGTGATCCGATCGGGGTGAGGGGAGGGACGAATACGTATGCCTATGTCGGAGGAAGCCCGCTAAAGTATGCAGATCCGTTCGGTTTGACTCGATGGACCGTTGGTGTTTTCAATATTGGGGCAAATGCAGGCTACGTAAGATTTCAAGCCATTTCGGATTGCGTAGATGGTAAAAGGACCTTGGCGGAAGGCAATGTCGGATATTTTTCACTGGGCTCCGGCATGAGTTTCTCTGGTTCGACGGTGACCGTTGATGATGGAATGCCGGGTAATCTTGACGCTTCTGTTTTCAATGGATTATATGTAGCTCAAGGCGCCAATGTTACCGCTGGTTTTGGCGTAAGCTACGGCGGGGTTCGATTCGGACAAGCGGTGACCGATGGTCATTCATGGGGCGTGCAGGGTGGTGTAGGAGCAGGCGCATCAAGCGACATTGGAATTTCTCATGTTAGTAGTAGTGCTACCTTCGATTTTCATTGAGTGGTCGCAGTGATTTTTGATTTTATAACAGCATTATGTTTTTTCATTATCACGGTGATGACCGCATTATTTATTGTGCGTGCGAAGTTGGTGTTTAGGCTGCGTGAACATTATCCGCAATTGCATGCTAGTGTTGGAAGTCCTATAGAGCTTTCCAGAAGTATCAGTTTCTTATGGCGTTTAGAGCGTTACGAATCACAACTATCTATGAGTGATTTGAAACTTCTGCGACTCAATCTTGTTCTTGTATATACAAGTATGGTCACGATAATTTTATTCATGATCCTTGTCTTTGTGTGGTTTCCGCATACCACGGGCTCTGAACGTTAGAAATGAAAAAGAAAAATATTTTTGCCAGCGGTGGTGGCTATCCACACATCTAATGACGCGCGGCAAAAGCTTAAAGGGCGCCATTGCTTGCCGCTGACCACTCGCCGCTGCGTTCCATGCGATGCGGATCGCGTCAGGTCATATCTTATGGCTTTGCAGCATAGTGGCTCGTCCTTGTATACCATCATTCTTTCAATTTTTTTGGCTGAGGCAATGGCTCATAACATGGAGCGGACACTACAACCCTGCTGCTCATGATTGGCCGGATCAGATCTAGGTACGCGGAGGGAAGTTATGGTCAAGTTTTTTTTTGTAGTTGGACTGATCGCTGCGTCGGTAGCTCACGCTGGCGATATGACATTTGCGGATGCCAAGACGTTGGCGGACCGGGATGAAGGATCGCTTTCAGCGGCGCAACAACAGGCTCTGGTCCAAGCCCAGGCACCCGTAGTCCAAAAGGCGCTGTCATCCTGTCTGGCTGCCAACGGTCCGGTGCCATTTTCTTTCGCGGTGGTGGTCGAGCTGGACTCTGTCGGAAGAGTTCGCAAAACTTGGCGGAGTGACGAATCGAAACTGGCTGGTTGCTTCCAGAATGTGGTGGCGAAGGCGACTTTGAATTCGCCCCCGCGGAGCCCGTTTTACTCATCTTTCGAGATGGGCGCCCAGGTAAACGGCATTGGCAAGTGAGTCAGTTGTTTGGTTTTCCAGCGCCATCAGTACATCGACACGCTGAACCGGCTGGTTGGGACGATCGAGAACTAGGACGGCACCAATACAGCCACAACAATGCTCTCGACGTTTTCACCTGCGAGGAATATCGAAAACCCAATGATCGCGGGCGAGTTCAAGCCCGCGCCACCCCAGCTCGGTTGAAACTTCCGTCGCCGGGGAATTCAGGGCCGAAGCTGGTGTTTCCAGTCCGGTACTCGGCGCCTGCTGCGCAGAACCACGAGCCAGCAGGCGCGCCTTGCGCCGACCGCCCCAGCGGTATACGCAGTGGCCAGCAGCACCGATACCAGCGAGCCCAGCGGGAAGCTCCACCACACCGCGTCCAATGGATGGTCTGATCAATCGCCGCCCAACCATGCACGCGTGCGATTGATTTCTGCCAAGGCGAAAACGCCCCCACCTTGACGGTCGAATGTCGTCTCGGTTGCCCCGCAACCGGCCCTTGCGGGCCGCTGTGGACGCAGTAAACCTACCGCGCCTGCAACAACGTCTTGCGCGCCATCCACAGATTCACCAGGGCGAACAGCGTCGTCACTTGTGCGCCGTTCTTCGCCAGCCCCTTGTAGCGCACCTTCACGTAGCCGAACTGCCGCTTGAGTATCCGGAACGGATGCTCCACCGCCGCGCGAATCGATGCTTTGGCGTGCTCCATCTGCTCGGTGATCTCGCGCAACATCGGGTCATCGATGGCCTTCACCACGCTTCGCTTGGCGGCAATCCAGAACTTCCGCCCGCGCTTGGGTGCCCGCTTCTCCGTCCCGATGTAGCCGGCGTCGCCGAATACGTGTCGCTCCTTGCCGTGCAACAGGTTTGCTACCTCCGTCACGTCCGCCACGTTCGCCGCCGTACTCTTCACGGTATGCACCAAGCCCGTGCGCTCATCCACGCCGATGTGCGCTTTCATCGCGAAGTACCACTGCTGACCCTTCCGGGTCTGGTGCATCTGCGGATCACGTGCTTTGGCCTTGTTCTTCGTCGAGGGTGCTGCCGCAATGATCGTGGCGTCCACGATGGTGCCCTACGAGAGCTTCATGTTGTGCTGCTCCAGGTGCTCGCTGACCGCTGCGAACAGCTTGTCGGCCAGGCCATGCTTCTCCAGCAAATGCCGGAACTTGCATACCGTCGTCTCGTCCGGCGCACCTTCCTCGCCCAGGTCGATGCCCACGAACCGGCGCATCGCGGCCGAGTCGTAAAGCGCCTCTTCCACCGCCGGATCGGACAGCGCGTACCACTGCTGCAGGAAGTGGATGCGCAGCATCCGCTCCAGCCCCACGGCACGTCGACCGCCCGCACCTGGTTCAGGCGCCTTCGGGTAGTGCGGCGCGATCACCGCACACAGCCCTGCCCATGGCACCACCCGACCCATCTCCGCCAGGAACACGTCGCGCCGCGTCGGCTTGCGGTGCTTTTCGAATCCGGCGTCCTGCTCCATCGACAGGCTCATCTGCTTGGGTGTCATCGAGTACGGTCCGGTTACAGGTCGCTGCTTCGACCGCTGGGCAAAATCAGAGTTTCCCTAAGCACTGCTGGGGAGTTCGGTTGACTGACCCTGCGTGTGAAGCGTCGCTAAGATAGTGTGTTCCCCTTCGCGGCCACGCGTATGATCGCTACAGCTACAGCCAAACGCCCCACCGCTTGCGGACTGCCACGCTGGCGGGCGCTGCTCACCTCGACGGTGGCGCTCGCCGCGATCATCGGCGCGCTGCTGGCCGACGGCGGAAGCGTGGGTTGGCAATGGCTGCACTGGATCTGCAAACCGCTGGCCACGGTGCTGATCTTCCTGCTGGCGTGGCGCGCCGTGCCGGCGCTGTCGCCGCATTATCGACGCTGGATCCTGGCCGGCATCGCCTGTTCGCTGCTGGGCGACATCCTGCTGATGCTGCCGCAGGATCTGTTCGTGGCGGGGCTGCTGGCCTTTCTCGGCAGCCATGGGTGTTTTCTCGTCGCCTTGCTCGGCGACAGTCGTTTCAGTGCGCGCCAGCCGCTGCTGCTGGGCAGCCTGGCGTACGGCGCGATCAACCTGTATCTGCTGTGGCCGGCGATTGCCGCGCCGCTGCGACTGCCGGTGATGGTCTACG
>Ga0157371_10004468_pt1 | contig 12196 bp, 10 predicted proteins | sample C45metaG_FD_113462 | JGI IMG/M metagenome (GOLD analysis project Ga0157371, IMG submission 113462) | Corn rhizosphere microbial communities from Kellogg Biological Station, Michigan, USA - C4-5 metaG | ecosystem: Host-associated > Plants > Roots > Rhizosphere > Soil | place: USA: Michigan... | reverse complement strand
GCGCCGCCTGATCCTCCGCGTCGCGAACCGTCTCCAGCGGCACGGTCACTTCGATCAGCCGCTCGAGGCCATCGGTCTTTTTGGGGGTGATCTCAATGTTCATAGAACGAAAAATCGGAACAAGACTCGAGTCGTGAAAAGCCGCGATCGACGCCCCGCGGCTGGAATGGCGAAAGGTAACCTCAAGGAAGCTTGATGTGGCATTTCCGCAATGCACGCGTCCCAATCACGGAGCTACCTTCCTCGTCGATTCAATCAACACTCAGAGGAGGAATCGTGCGGCGTTTGCTTGTGTGTGGCGTGTTGCTCGCCGGGGCATGGTCCTCGGCTCCCGGACAGAGCTCGCGAATTCCCATTCCGTACCGGACGTACATCGCGGTCAATCCACTCGGAATTCCGTTCAACATCGCGTCGGCGGAAGTCGAGTCGGCTGTAGCGTCCGGGGTTACACTCGGCGGGTCGGCGTCATACACGGCGCTCAGCGATCGCCGCTATACGACATTCGACGGAAAGATCCGGTACTACCCGTCCGAGGTCGTATTGCAGGGATTGTCGATCGGCGCCAGCGTAGGACATTCGCGCTACAGCAACCTTGTCAATTCGCCGACCGGCAAGATTCGCTCGGGGCTCGATTACAACGCGGTCGGATTGCTGGTCGACTACAACGCCCTGCTCGGCGCGCGTAAGCGGTTCGTATTGGGAACCGGAGTCGGTGCCAAGCGCATCCTCGGCGATGACGATCGCGACGGGCTTGGATTGACCAACCCTCTGGTCAGCGTGCGCTTCGTCGTAGGGTTGGCTTTTTGAGAAAAGATTGGCAAAACGCGGTCAGGCCCCGGCACTCTTTTCCGCCCGGTGCTCTCGAGTCCTGACTCCCATCAGAACCTCGCCCGAACAGGGCAGTCGTCGGGACCGGCGAATCGAAGCGCCTGGAATTAACCGGGTTACGCGCGCGGTTTGACGCGCGTCCTTAAGCGGGCTGGAGCAGGATTACACTCGGCACAAAGAGTATCGGCATCCATAGTCCAGAACTTGACTTAATGCCGGCTACGTAGACCACCGCCGAGTCTGCTTGCTCGGGCTATGAGGACGCCGCGTCCTGTTCTGCGGCGACAGTGGTTTGGCGATGACGCTGACCTATTCCTGGAGTTTCACCATGCGCAAGTTGTTCGTTGTCGCAGTACTCACCGCTGCCGTTGCTCGAACGAGCGCGGCGCAATCCTGTTCGATCGCCTCGACGGGCGCGCCGCCGCTGTCGTGCACGGTCACCTCGACGCACTCGCTGACGATGCCGTCGTTGCTGTCGTTGACGATGGCCGGCTTCACGTCGGGGTCGTCAATGACCCTCAATGCCCCGGCCGATATCTCGGATTTCACGACCAACACGATTCAGGTCGCGACCACCGGCCCGACGTTTACCGTCAAGGCGAATCGCGCGTATAAAGTTCAGATCAGTGCCGCGGCGGCGAGTTTCACCACCGGCACGGGTTACGCCAAGCCTGCTGCCGACCTTGCATGGTCGACGGCGGCCGCCGGAACGTTCGCCAGCGTGAGCGCGACGCCGGCAGATATCGTCTCGGGTGCTGCGACCGCCGGCAGCTCCAGCACCGGCTTGTTCTACAAGACCACCTACCGGCTGCTTTCGGACGTCCCAGGCGCGTACAGCCTTGACGTCACGTTCACGTTGGTCGCGCCGTAAGCCGGCCGAGGCTCGGCGATGAATACCCAAGTCGTCGCGGCGACGAGACGGCGGGGAACTACGTTCCTCGCCGTCCTCGTTTTGCTCGCCCTAGCCGAATCGGCTCCATCCCCGGTGGCCGCCCAGATAGCCGTCGACGAGCTCGAGCTGCGGCTGCCGCTCCGGCGCGGCGTGGCCCGCTCGGAGACCTTCCACACGGTCAATCCGTCGACCCAGCCGGCGCAGGTGACGATCTCGGTGCAGGACTGGGATCGCAGCGAAGGGGGCGAGAATCGCTACTACCCTCTTGGCACACTGCCGACGTCCTGTGCGTCGCACATCAAAGTCTTTCCGTCGGTGCTACAGCTCGACGCGCGCAGCGTGCAGACGGTTCGCGTCGCCCTGGATAGCGCGGACGCGCTGCCGCGCGGATGCTACGCGATTCTTTTCGTGGAGACTCCTCCACCTCCGAAAGGCGCGCGAGGTGATGCGGTGACGTACAGTCTTCGCTACGGCGTCAAGGTATACGTCGAACCTGACGGTGCGCCGACCGCCGAGTTGGACAACGTCTTCCTCGAGCACAAACCCGCCGACTCTTCGGCGAGACAGCTGGTGATCGCGTACCGGAACACCGGGACGCGACAAACCATGGCGCGCGGAAAAGTCGAGATCCGCCGCACGGACAACACACTCGTCTCGTCGCTGGACATCCCCGAATTCCCCACGCTTCCTGGCGCGACGCGGCGCCTCGGCGTGCCATTGCCGCGGCTTCCTCGCGGCAAGTACGTGCTGTTGGCACTCCTCGATTACGAGGGCTCCGAGATCGCGGCCGGTCAGGTGGATCTGGAGATTCCGTGAACGCCGCCGCCGGGGCGCGCCGGGCCGTTCGCCTCCTCTTTTTTGTGTACGGATTGTTCGCTGTGCAAGCGGCGAACGCGCAGACCACGACGCTCAGCGTCACCGGTGGCTCGACGGCGACGTTCACGAACCCGACACTCGCCGATTACGTCATCGGCTACATCGACGGACCGACTGTCACGTTCACCGTGTCGCTGAATGGTGGTCCGAACGGAACGCCGCACACCACGACGGTCGAAGTGTGTGCGTCGAATACCTCGCTCGGGTCCACAAAAGCCTTGTCGGATCTGCTCTGGCAACCGAGCGACGCCTCGAAGCCCTGGCAGGCGATCACCACCGGTTGTACGGGCGCGATCAATGCCGGGCGCGTCGTTGGTTCGCAATCCTTGACCAAGGGCGCCAGCTGGAGCGGCGGCGTGCGGTTTCGCATGCTGCTCAACTGGACTGACACGGCGGCGAGCTACGGGACGCCGGTCGAGCTGACGGTCTCGGTGAGCACGCCGTGACCACGATCAACCCGCGGCCGACGCTCGAAACGGCGACGCTCGTCCTGGTGTGTGCGGCGGTGTCTGCCTCGAGCGCGCTGGCGCAACGCCCGACGGCGACACGGCCAGACAGTCTGACGGTTCCGGTGCTGCGCACCGCCACTCGTGGCGACGCGCGGTCGGTCCCGAGCGATGAACGCGAGTTGGAGCCGGTGATCGTGCACGAGGCCGAGCCGCGGAGCTACCGGCTCGTTCGCATCGACGCACCATTGGATCTCATCCAGGCCGGTGACGTGTCGTATGAGATCGTCTCGGTGGGTTCGGCCACTGTCCTTGGAAGCAAGCGCGGCGTCGTAGCGCAGTCCGCGGCGGACCACGCGGCATTGCTGACCGTGGGCGTTCCTTCGACGGCGCTCGCTGGCCGGGCTACTGTGGCGTACGTGCGCTTCGGCGCGAGCGGTGTCGAAACCGTTCGGGTGCCGGTTCAGCTGGACGTCATGCCGCGCCACGGCCTCCGCGTTGCATCGAACCAACCGATGCGCGGAGCGCGCGCCGGCGACCGCATGGATCTTCCATTTCAGATCTCTAATCGCGGCAACGTGATCGATACGGTCGCGTTGTCGGTGGACGCGCCGGAAGGATGGAGCGCGAAGCTCGTTGGTTCGGCGACCGCGGTCGTCGCACCGGGCGAGACGATCGAGCGACATGGTCGCGTGTCCGTGCCGGGGCGATGGGAGGGCGGGACCTATACCGTCTCGCTCGTTGTCGCCCGACATGGTGAGAGCGCCGGGCGGGCGTCCACGCTGGTCGAGCTCGCGGGCGGCGCGCGCGCCGCGTCAGTCGCCGGACCTTCGATGACAGTCGGCGTGGGATCGGTCACCGTCGGCGACGCCGCGCCGCGTTCGGTGGAGAATGTTTCGTTCGACGGCGCTCTCTCCGACGGCGTTTCGATTCACGGTCGGCTCAGCACTTCCGTGTCCGACCGCCCCGAGGCGGAGCGGGCGCTGGCGACGATGGGGTATTCGTCACAGTCGAACGCGGTCACGCTCGCCGGCCGCGAGTGGGCCGCGACGGGCGGCGCGACGGGCGTGGGCTTCAACGATCTCGCGGGAGAAACGATCTTCGGCCGCGGCGGTTCATTGCGCTGGCGCGCCGGCGGCGCCGACGTGCAGGCGATCGGCGCCACGCCCATCTCGACCGCGACCGTTTGGCACGCACCGACGCTCGTCGGTGCGATAGCGAGCATGCGCGTTTCGGCCACGACGTTTTCAGCGTTTGTGACGCATCTGCGAGACTCGAGCATCGTCTCTCGCGAGCTCGATGCATCGGGCGTCGGTGCCGAGATGACTCCGTGGTCCGGCGGGACCGTGTCGGCGCAACTCGCCGAGCGACGCTTTCGCGACGGCAGCGGCCTCGGTTTGTCCACGAACCTGAGTGGACCGATCGCCGGCGCGGATGTCGACGTGCGACTGCTTCGCGCTCCTGGAGGGAGCGGTGCCTTCGCGCCGTCGCAGAACGGCGTTCAGGCGTCGGCCGGCAAGAGTCTTTCGAGGCTTCGCATGGACGCGAGCTACTGGAGCGCAAACGACGGCACAAAGTCCCTCTCGCTCGGCTCCGACGGGTGGTCGCTCTCGCCGACGTACCTCGCCTCTCGGTGGCTCTCCCTTGGTTTCGATCTCCGTCGCTCGGGTTACTCGTCCGGCGGCGCGAGCGGGTTGTTTTCCTCCGATCAAACTGAATACGGTGGACGGGTGAGCGTGCGCGCCTTCGGGTTCGACGCGAGCGGTGACAGTCGCTATGCGTCGATCGATCGCGAGGCGACGCCCTCCGGCGCCGGCGCGATCCTCGATCGCGGCCGACGCCTGACCAATCGCGCGCGTCTCGACCACGGCGTGCTTGGCGGCGCCATGGGTGTGGCCGGCTCGTTGGAGAGCGCGGTCGACGCAGCCGGCGCCGTGCCCATTCAAACGGTGGTCGACGCGCATGCTGAGCGTCTCGCTCCCTTTGGCCGAGCGGCCGGTGTGACCGTGAGTGGCGGAATTCAACGGCTGCAGTACGGATCGGCCGCGCTCACGACGTCACGACTCGAGTTGGAGATCGGGCTGCGACAGGGAATTCGCATCGTCGGCGGTTGGGAGCGCGGCACGTTCCGCGATGCCAACGGCGCGACGCCGAGCATCGCGACGCTGCGCCTCGAGCGCACGTCGAGCCTCCCGCGTCTCGGACGCCGTTTGTCGAACGGGATCGTATTCGAGGATCGCAACGGCAACGGTCTGCGCGATGCCGGTGAACCCGGCGTGTCCGGAATCGTCGTTCGGCGCGGCGGAGAATCCGCGGTCACCGACGCGAGCGGATCGTTCCGATTTTCCCCAGGCGCGAATGGGCCGGTGGAAGTCGAGACGCGATCGCTACCCGACGGCTGGCTGCAAAGCCCGCGCACGCTCGGAAAGGGTTTCGACGGGCTCGCGATCGGCGTCATCCCGACGAGCGCGATCGACGTGGTCGTCGCATTGGCGCCGACCTCCGGGGCGGGTACGTCGCCGGTGCGCGTCGGCGTGGCGACGCTGACGCTGCGCGATTCGACCGGACGAACGTGGGTTGTGAGAACGGGCGTGGTGCAGCGCGCAACGTTCGACGCGATCCCGAGCGGGCGATACGATCTGGCAGCGGAGCTCGAAGGATCGAGCGAGCCGCTCGTTGTCGATCTCATCCCGGTCATCCAGCTGGATGGAACTCCGGGTCGACGACAAGTGACGGTGACGGTTCGCACGCGCCCGGTGCGACTCTTCCGGCCCAAGTCATGAGCCGGCGCCGGGCATTCGGGATGTTCGCCATTTTGTCTGTTGCCGTTTCGTGTCTCAGCGCGCCGACGGAGAGCGCACCGGCAACGGTCATTGTTCGTGGCGAGTGGAGCTACGCGAGCATCCAGTCCGGTAACGCGACAACTGCCAACGGAACGCTCGTCCTGTCACAGGACACCACGACACGCTTCACAGGAACGCTCGACGCGAGTGAGCAAGACACACGCGGCCAGCTTGGTCACATCGCGGCGGTCGTCAGCGGCCGCACGATTGACCAATCGCTGGTGGAGTTCGATCTCGTGATCGATCCAGCGACGACGCGCCGGCACAACGGCGTCGTAAAGGGTGATTCGCTCACCGGCAGCTGGGTTCAAATCTCGGACGCGGGAATCGCGGCGTCCGGCACCTTCCGCGCGCACCGCGTCCGATGACCGGTCGTTCGCTCCGATTGTCGGCTATCGTTGCGATGCTCATCGCCACCGCCGGCCATGCGCAGACGTCGTGCAGCGTCGCCGGCGCGACCGGAAAGTGCACGGCCAGTGTGGTTCTCGCGAACCCCGGGACGATGACGAATCCGGCGCTGTTGAAGCTGACCGTGTCCCCGACGTCGTCGCCGCTGTCGCCGTTGTCGACGACGGCGACGATGACGGACATGGACGTCGCTGCCGGCGTCGCCGCTCCCGCGACAGCGAGCTTCAGCGTTCAAGGAAACCGCGCCTGGACCGTCCAGATCAGCGGCGCCGCGGCCACGTGGACGGCGAGCGCCGGGGCGTGGGCGAGCAAACCGGTCTCGGATCTTCGCTGGAGCCTTTCATCGACGGGCGCCACCACGGCGATGTCGGTCACCCCAGTCACCGTGACGACAGGAACTGCGACGGCGGGGAGCCCGTCAAAGACGGTCTATCTTCGGCCTGCCGTGCATTGGGCGACCGACCTGCCGGGCACTTACACGATCGGGGTCGTGTTCACGATGACGACCCCGTGACCATGCGCGCTCCGAGAGTGCGAGCAAGCGCCCTCTAGTATTGCGGCAGTGTTCGATCCGTAGTATTCTTGCCGAGCTCAACCAAGCCCGCCCGCCTGTAGTCTCACTCCAGGCACCCCTCTCCGATAGCGACAGCAGTCCAGTACTACCCGCGCCCGGACCCCCACGTCCGGACTCTCCACGCGCGCGGCCCCTCCTCTCGCGCTCGCCCTCTCGAACCTTGCGCGGTGCGACTACGGCGTCGTGCCGGCCACGCAGGCTGCCTCCTGCCACGCCATGTCCCTCTTCGCGTCCACCCCGCAGAGATCGTCAGTTCGTGCTTCGCTCGTTGTCGGCTTCACGCTGTCCACCGCTCTCGGTGCTTCCGCCTGTGGCCAGTCTGACGCGGTGAGTCCGCAGCACGCGGAAGGACCCGCTCCCGCACCACTCCGGGTGGACATGGCGTCCCACCTGATGGACGCGCAGAGTCGGCACCTCATTCGCGACACGCTCCACGCAAGGTCGGTCCGCACGACGTTCTACTGGGCGCGGGCGACGCAGGACGCGGAGTATCGTCGCTCCTTCTTCGCGAATATCCACGCCGCGCAGGCCGAAGGGCTCGACCTCCTCATTCTGTTGCAGCAGGAACCTGCCGCAAATCGCGCGCTCTCCTCGAACCAGCGGGCTGACGCCGTGGCCACGATGATGGAGACGGAGCTCATCCCGCAGATCCGTGGCGTGACGTGGGAATTGTTCAACGAGATCGATGGAAGCGATTTCGACGATCTCTTCACGAGGGTCTCGGCCACCGATCCCGCGGTGTCATCGCCGTCCTTGCAGTCATCCGCGGGCCAGGCCTACGGTCTCTTTTTGTCTCGCGTCGTTCCGCGTATTCGCGCCGCGGATCCGACGGCGCGTGTGATCAGCGCCGGCGTGGGTGTCGCGCCCGATGTGTTCCTCCGCGGCGTTGCGAGCACATTGGCGCCTTCGGTCAGGCTCGATGCCATCGCCATACATGCCTACGGATATCCACTCTCCACCCAATTTGTGGACGATTACGCGAAGGCACGATCGGCGTTCCCGACAACACCGGTGTGGGCCACGGAGTTCGGTATGAATGGCGGACAGGTGCCGGGACATTGGACCGCCGCGCAACGCGATTCGATTCAGATGGCCGAGATCGCGCACGCAATTTCGAAGAACCCCGGCTACGACCGCGCGTATCTCTACGTTCTTTTTACGGGTGAAAACAGCGAGTATCCGCTCTATCGCGCGGATTGGTCTCCGCGGCCCGCCGCTCACTGGGTCGCGTCGCACAACGCCGCCATCCACCCCTGATCCCAAAATCGAACGGCGAGCGCCCGGAGCGCCCGCCGCAATTCTTCTAAATAGCTGTTCTGTCGCTGTTCATGCGAGCGCCGAGACTCGAACTCGGAAGCCTTGCGGCGCCAGATCCTAAGTCTGGTGCGTCTGCCAATTCCGCCACGCTCGCCTGTTTCAAGATATAACAAAAACGGTGACGAGCGCATTCCGAAATACTCTTCCACGCACCAGAGAATGACGCGCCGACTCATGGCGAGCCGCTCACCGCGGTCCGTGGGTTTGGCTGTGAGTGCTAAATTCTGTGTTGATGTCGACGCTGTCGAACTTCATCCGCGGCAATAGTCCCCAGATTCTGACCGAGTGGGAGACGTTTGCGCGGGACCTTTCGCATGGCGCGCCGATCACTGCGGACAGGGGCCGCAATCATGCGAAGGCGATGCTCGACGCGATCGCCCTCGACTTGGAGACTCCACAAACCGCGACGGAGCAGTCCGACAAGTCCAAGGGACTCGCAGCCGACCAGCAAAGCTCGGCGACCGCGGCCGCGGAGCACGGTTACGAACGCGCCGAGGTTGGCTTCACGGCCGTCCAGATGGTGGCTGAGTTTCGCGCCCTGCGAGCCAGTGTGGTGCGACTCTGGACGTCCCAACAGCGTCAATTTGGGATCGCTGAGCTGCATGACCTGATCCGATTCAATGAAGCAATCGATCAGGCGATCGCCGAGTCGCTCGCGCGCTACACGCGCGAGATCGACGAGACGAGACAGCGATTCCTTGGGATCCTTGGACATGATTTGCGCAATCCGCTTGGGGCGATTTCGGCGTCCGCCAGTTTCCTCATCGAGATTGGCGGCCTTACGCCGCAACAGACGATCCTCATTCAAGGCATCGAGAGCGCGGGCGAGCGGATGAGCGGTCTCGTCGCCGACTTGCTCGACCTGGCGCTGAGTCGACTCGGCGAGGGCCTGCCGGTGGTGCGTGCGCCGGCCGACCTCGGAAAGATTGTTCGCGATGTCGTGACCGAGGTCCAGGCCTCGTATCCGCGCGCGAAACTCGAATTCAATCTGGACGGCGACTTGACCGGCGACTGGGATGAGGCTCGACTGGCTCAGGCGCTCACGAATCTTCTCGGAAATGCGGTGCAACACGGCGACACGAGCCGGCCGATCACCGTCAGTGCGCGGTCCGAGAAGGCAGATGTGATCATCGCGGTCCACAACGACGGCTCGGCGATCGTGCCCGAGAAGTTGCTTCGCCTCTTCACGGGAATGCAGGATGGCGCAAGCGGCGGCCGCGACCGCCGCCACCTGGGTTTGGGATTGTTCATCGTCGACAAGATCGTGGAGGGCCACGGCGGCCGGATCGATGTCGAATCGGCGGCAGACGTAGGAACGACTTTCAGCATCCGTCTGCCGAAATCAGCGCCGCGTGGTCCGGGCCCCGTCGCTACCGAACCGAGACAAGCCAGCTGACGGCGCGGGGGGGGGGGCGGACACGCGAAACGACAAAGGGCGCCGGTTGCTGGCGCCCTTTGTCGTTTTCTCCTGTCTCTGCTCTTACTTCTCGATCTGGATGCTCACGGCTGCAGTCTGACAACCGCCGGTCGGCAGCGGCGTGCACTTCTTGAACTCGACCACATCGCCGGCCTTCAGCGACGAGACGGCCGCCTGAAGATCTTCGACCGTTTTGATCTGCCTCTGCTGCGGAAAGAGCTCGGACAGGATGATGTCGTCTTTGAACAAGGTGCGATACGCCGGGCCGCGGCCGGTCACGTTGGTGACGCGAAGTCCAGTGCGGAACTGGCTGGGCAGTCGAACCTGCTGCGCGAACTCGTTCGACACGGCGTCGACGCTGATCCCGAGTTTGTCGTTCGCGCGGCCGACGTCTTCCGCGCGCGCGGCGGGCGCCGAATCTTCGTTCGCCGCGACAGTACCGAGATCCACGGGCGGCTCGCCGAGCTTCACGTGGAACGTCTTCTTCTGGCCGAAGCGCATCGCCTCGAGGTCCACGACGTCGCCAGGTTTGTGGCCGCGGATGATTCGCTGCAGCGTGCTCACCTGATCGACGACCTTGCCGTCCGCCGAGACGATAATGTCACCAATCTCGAGACCGGCCTTCTGACCTGGGCTGTCGTTCTCGGGACTGAAGCCCTGCACCTTGGCGCCGCCCGGCTGCGCCATCCCCGCGGCCTTTGCGTCGGCCGGTGTGGGATCGAGTAGCGAGACGCCCACGACCGCCCGACGGATCTTCCCGAACTTGATCAGGTCGTCCATCACCTGCTTGGCGAGCGTGATCGGAATCGCGAAGCCGTAGCCGGCGTAGTAACCCGTACCACTGGCGATCGCGCTGTTGATGCCGATGACTTCACCGTGGATGTTGAGCAGCGGACCACCCGAGTTGCCGGGGTTGATCGCAGCGTCCGTCTGGATGTAGTCGGTGATCGCGTACGGATTGCGGTTGTTTGGATTGAGAAGACCGGGCGCCGTGCGTCCCTTGGCGCTCACGATGCCGGCCGTGACCGTGAAGTCGAGCTGCAACGGGTTGCCGATGGCGAGCACCCACTGGCCGACGCGCGCGCGGGCGTCGTCGCCGAGGCTAAGTGTCGGCAAGTTGGTTGCGTCGATCTTGATGACGGCGACGTCGGTCGTCGAATCGCGACCGATGACCTTGGCAATGAACAGACGCTTGTCGAACAGCGTGACGCTCACGCGGTCGGCGTCGGCGACGACGTGATTGTTCGTGAGGATGTAACCGTCGTTGGAGACGATGAAGCCGGAGCCGCTGGCCTCTTCGGGTGTGTCGTCGGGCCGGAGGTCGCGACCATTGCCGCCGTCGAACTGACGGAAGAGGTCCTCGAGGCCGGGCGGCAGCTGGCCACCGCTACGCCCGCGGAGTCGCGCATTCCCCTTCGGCTTGTTAAAACGTTCGGTCGCGATCGAGACGACGGCTGGTCGCGCGTGGTCGGCGACTGCCTCGAATGCCGATTCCATATCGGCAGCTGGAGCCACTTGGGCCGCGGTCGGCTTGGTCGCATTGCTCGAGCCGACCCGACCCTGGGCCCAGCTGAAGCGGGTCAGGTCGAAGCCTGACGCGAAGACAAGCCCGCAGAGGAAGGCTACGACGATCGCAGCGCCGAACCGTGCCCGTGAGTAACGAATGGACATAGAGGGTGTTTCCTACTTGGAAATGAAGTTGACTTTGCGGTCGTACCCGCTGGCCCCGCGCAAGTTTCGCGCGCTCAGGCCGCCGGCACAACTGCGGATGCGACGGTCGGGCTGGTTTCGCCAACCAAACCCTGCATGTGTCACGCATGAGGCGGCCCACGGTTTCTCGCGGAACGCAGGCATAACGAAATCTTTACGAAATGCGGGCGATGGGCGGTCGGCGATGGGCGGTCGACGAATCGACTCGTGACTCACCAATAACGCCCATCGCCCATCGCCCATCGCCCATCGCCCATCGCCTTACTTCTTGTTCTCGTCGACGATCTCGTAATCGGCTTCGACGACGTCCTCGTTCGGCGCTTGCCCGGTGCCGGTAGAACCCGGCTGGCCGGCGTTGGGTTCGGTCGGGCCGGCATCGCCTGTTGGCCCGGTCGAGCCCTGACTCTGCGCGTAGAAGGACTGACCTGCCTCGCTGAAGGTACGGTTCAGGTCTTCCTGCGCCGCCTTGATCTCGTTCATGTCGTCGCCGCGAAGCGCCTTCCGGGCGCGCTCCACAGCCGCGTCGAGCTTCGCCTTGAGGTCAGGCGACAGCTTGTCCGACCACTCCTTGGCGTTTTTCTCGACCTCGTAGGTCATGCTGTCGAGACGGTTCCGCGTGTCGATCTCCTCACGGCGGGCCTTGTCGGCCGTCGCGTTCTTCTCGGCGTCCTTCACCATGCGGTCGATATCGGAGTCGGAGAGACCGCTCGATGCCTCGATGCGGATCTTCTGCTCCTTACTCGTCGCCTTGTCCTTGGCCGAAACGTGGAGGATTCCGTTCGCGTCGATGTCGAAGGTCACTTCGATCTGCGGCATGCCGCGCGGAGCGGGTGGAATGCCCGTGAGCTGGAACTTGCCGATCGTGCGGTTGTCGCGGGCCATGTC
>Ga0157371_10004465_pt1 | contig 12201 bp, 12 predicted proteins | sample C45metaG_FD_113462 | JGI IMG/M metagenome (GOLD analysis project Ga0157371, IMG submission 113462) | Corn rhizosphere microbial communities from Kellogg Biological Station, Michigan, USA - C4-5 metaG | ecosystem: Host-associated > Plants > Roots > Rhizosphere > Soil | place: USA: Michigan... | reverse complement strand
TCATCATAGTCGATTACACCAGTTGGTAATATCTTTACATAAGATAATTTTACCTTTCCGGTTTTTGCCAGGTGTTCAACACAATGCAATGTAGCATGATGTTCCAGCGGCGAAGTGATAATGTGTTTGCAACCCAGATCATTCACCGCTGCATTGATAGCTGTATTGGTACTTTCAGTGCCACCACTGGTAAAAAATATTTCTGACGGATGTGCATTTAAAATTTTAGCAACAGTTTTTCTTGCATTTTCAATTGCCATTCTTGTTTCCCTGCCATAAGAATAGATCGATGAAGGATTGCCAAATTTCTCAGTGAAAAAAGGTATCATCGCTTTAAAGACCTCAGGATCTATAGGCGTCGTTGCGGCGTTATCAAAATAAATTCTTTGCATTTTAATTAATTAGCTGGTTGACGAATTAGCTAATGAGGTAATTAACTCATCACTTCATGAATATCTTTCATGATCTTGCGGGCGATATTTTCAGCAGTTGTTTCAAAATTGCTCTCAGAATAAATGCGCAGGATCGGTTCGGTATTGCTGGTTCTCAGATGTACCCAATCATTGCCAAATTCTATTTTCAAGCCATCTTCTGTATTGATAGGGTTGTTCTTGTATTTGTCTTTTATCTTTTTAAAAATATCTTTTACGTCCACGTTATTTTCAAGTGTTATTTTATTTTTTGAGATAAAATAATCAGGATACATTCCTCTCAACTGCTTGATACTTTTTTGGAAATGGGCAAGATGTGAAAGAAATAAACCAATTCCAATTAGTGCGTCACGACCATAATGAAAATCAGGAACGATAATTCCTCCATTCCCTTCACCACCAATTACCGCATTTACTTCTTTCATTTTATGGACCACGTTCACTTCGCCAACCGGTGATGGAAAATACTCGCCTCCATGCCGGTGAGTAATTTCTTTCAAAGATTTCGTTGAAGACATGTTGCTTACTGTATTTCCTTTCCTTTTACCCAACACATAGTCAGCAACTGCCACTAAAGTATATTCTTCGCCAAACATGCTTCCATCTTCACAAACAAAGCAAAGCCTGTCCACATCAGGATCTACGGCAATTCCTAAAGAGGCTTTTTGCTTGATGACTTCATTACTTAATCCAATAAGGTTTTGTGGAAGTGGTTCCGGATTGTGTTCAAATTTGCCACTTACTTCATCATTGATCACAATAATATCTTTCACACCAAGCGCTTTTAATAACGCAGGAATATAAACGGCACCAGAACTGTTTACCGGATCAACAACGATCTTAAATTTTGCTTTTTTTATCGCTTCGACATCTACAAGGTCGTAATTTAAAACTCCGTCAATATGTTTCTGGAGATAAGAATTATCTGAAAAATACTTGCCAATCTTCTGGACAGGAACAAAATTAAATTCTTCGCTTTCAGCGATGGAAAGAACTTTTTCTCCTGCAGCAGCATTTAAAAATTCCCCGTCTCTATTGAGTAGTTTCAAAGCATTCCATTCCTGGGGATTATGGCTTGCGGTTAAAATTATTCCACCGGCTGCCTTTTCCTGTTTTACCGCAATTTCAACTGTTGGAGTAGTTGTAAGGCCAAGATCAATAACGTTAAAACCGCAGGCTAGTAAGGTGCTGGCGCAAATGTCGCTCACCATACTTCCGCTCATTCTTCCATCACGGCCTATAACAATTTTTTTATTTTCTAAATTTTCATCGAGAGAAGTTGCAAAGGCTGCAGTGAACTTTACAATATCTAAAGGAGTAAGATTTTTTCCGGGATTTCCTCCTATCGTTCCTCTAATTCCCGAAATACTTTTTATCAGTGCCACAACAATATTTTAAAGATGCAAATTTACTTTTTTTTCTTGTTGGAATCGTGTACTTGTTACTGAAGAAAACAAGCGGGTTGACAGAGGAGTAAATTTTTACTTTTTAAATTTGTAAAAATTAAAACGCAAATGACAGATCAGCTACCTTGGTTTAAGAAATGGTTTGAATCTCCTTATTACGAAAACCTGTATTTTAAAAGAGATAATGAAGAAGCCGATTCTTTTATTGACAAATTGATAAATCATTTAAAACCTTCGCCTTCTGCTATGATGCTTGACATCGGCTGTGGTACTGGGCGCCATTCGGTGCAACTGGCTTCAAAAGCTTTTGATGTTACAGGAATTGATATTTCCGAAAACAGTATATTACAAGCCAAGAAAAAGGAAAATGATCATTTGCATTTTTTTGTACATGACATGCGGCTTCCATTTTGGATTAATTATTTCGATTATGCTTTTAATTTTTTTACCAGTTTTGGTTATTTTAAAACGCGTCGCGAGCATGGTAATGCTATAAGGACAGTTGCGCAATCTCTAAAGCCCGGGGGCATTTTCGTGATTGATTACCTGAATGTTCATTATGAAGAAGACCATTTGGTTCCCGAATCAGAAATAAAAATTAACGGAGTAAATTATTTTATCAGGAAGTGCTTTGATGAGACTCATTTTTACAAAAACATTCTTGTTGAAGATCACAAATTAAAAGCGCCACTTCAGTTCGTTGAAAAGGTTGCTAAATTTTCATTAGTTGATTTTGTGGACATGCTTTCTTCCCGGGAAATGCGGGTTCAGGAAGTATTTGGCGATTATAACTTTGATGATTACGATATTAAAAAGTCACCACGAATGATCATCATTGCCAAAAAGATGAACCCGGTTATGAGTGCAAGTACTTTATAAATGAACAAACAAATACGGGAATTTTTTATTGGGCAGCTTTAAATACCACGCTACCGCTCTTTTCTGTATCCGATTCAATCCTTACCTCATACCTTTGGGTTCCGTCTGTAACTACCATCAGTGCGGTATTTGGAGGAATGGTGCCCAGGTTATCGGCATACATGGTTACAATATTTTCCGGCGCATTCTTATCAACGGAAAGTGTAAGTGAGATTGGCTTGTCTGATAATCTTTGATGAGATAAAACCACTTTTCCATTATAGAAGACTGTAATAGAATCGCCATCAATTTCTCCGTTATCATAAAAATCGAGTTTGAAAGTGGGTTGGCTGATTGTGATCGTTTTTATAATGTCTTTCCTGCGCCTTTCGAAACCTTTTATTGTCGGTGAAATCGTTTCGGGAGTTTCGACATTTGAATTTGAAAAATCTTTCTTCCTAACAAGACTTTCAACTGTTTCTGTTTTCTGGATGATCGGTTTTTGTTCTGGCATTGATTTTCCTATATCATGCGATTTTGATTTTTTATGGGCAGCTGCGATAGTACGGTTATGGGCAGGTTTTTTTTCAGGCGCCTTTACAACCGTGCTGGTAGCCGGTTTGCTTTTTAGCGGCATATAACCAATCGGAAGTGGATCTACCACGCGGCGAGAAAGCACTGTCGTTCCACTTCCGCATCCTCTTCCCTGGTTGGGTGCAGGAATCCAGGTACCCTTTAAAATTTCCATACCTGAATCTCTTTCATAATGCAGCCGGTGAGTTTGAAAACAGTTTTGAAAATCAGGGGGGGTGTTGTATTTGGTTCTTTCAATCTCAGTGACAACAAGGTCATTCGTTTCACGATTCAAGGTTCCTGTCAGCCTGCAAATGGTATAATATCTTTTTACGCCTTCATTAAAATAAGTGTAAGAATAACCTGAAACACGAGACCCTTCTGTAGTCAATTCGAGTACATATTTAATGTCGTCATTAAAACCGGAAATATTATAACCTCCTTCATCAAAACCTCCTTTCCACTGTCCGTTAAGGTCTACTTTGTTATCGTGAGACGTTTTATCCTGAGAAGTGAAATTCTGCGCATAAGAACGTTGTGCAAACAAATTGTAACTAACAAACACCAATAGAAACAGGGTAAAAAATCTTTTCATCGTGCACGATTATTGATTCACTCAAAATTAAATGTTATTAAAATTATCTCCCTCAAAGGAATATCATCTTTGTCTAATACTTCGTTAAATTTGCGGATCAAAAATTAAATAAAACTAAAATTTTTAAAACATAGAATGATCAATATTACTTTTCCTGATGGCGCTGTAAGACAGTATGAGCAAGGGGTGTCGTCGATGGATATTGCCAAATCCATCAGTGAAGGATTGGCAAGAAGGATTTTGGCTGCTGAGGTAAACGGTGAAGTTTGGGATCTTTCAAGGCCTTTAAATGAAGATGCATCCATAAGATTTTTGACTTGGGACGATGAAAAAGGAAAGTCAACTTTCTGGCATTCGTCTGCACACCTGATGGCTGAAGCAGTTGAAGATGCCTTTCCGGGTGTAAAGTTTTGGGTAGGACCTCCGGTAGAAAAAGGATTTTATTACGATATTGATTTAGGAGATAATGTAATCTCCGAATCGGACCTTGAAAAGCTCGAAAAGAAAATGAACGAGCTTTCCAAACAAAACAACCCTTACATAAGGAGAGAAATTTCCAAGGCAGACGCTATAAAATATTTCCAGGAAAAGGGTGATGAGTACAAACTTGATCTGCTCTCCAATCTCGAAGACGGCAATATTACATTTTACACACAAGGTGGTTTTACTGACTTATGCCGCGGTCCGCACATTCCGGCTACCGGCTTTATAAAAGGAATCAAGTTAACCAGCATCGCAGGAGCCTATTGGAAAGGAGACGAAAAGAATAAAATGCTCACCCGCATTTACGGCGTTACTTTTCCGAATCAAAAGGAACTGGATGAATACATCCGGTTTATGGAAGAAGCGAAAAAACGAGATCACAGGAAGTTGGGGAAAGAATTAGGATTATTCACTTTTTCCGAAAAAGTAGGAGCGGGACTTCCTTTGTGGTTGCCTAAAGGCGCAATGCTTCGCGAAAGGTTGCAGCAATTTTTACAAAAAGCACAAATAGAAGCGGGATATGTTCCTGTGATCACGCCACATATTGGCTCTAAGAATTTATACGTCACCAGCGGGCATTATGAAAAGTACGGGGCCGATAGTTTCCAGCCAATAAAAACGCCCGTAGAAGGAGAGGAATTTTTTTTGAAACCCATGAATTGCCCTCATCACTGTGAAATTTACAAAGCAGAACCAAGAAGCTATAAAGATTTGCCATTGCGCCTTGCAGAATTTGGAACTGTTTACCGCTATGAACAATCCGGTGAATTGCATGGACTTACAAGGGTGCGTGGGTTTACCCAGGACGATGCGCATTTATTTTGTATGCCTTCGCAGGTTAAAGAAGAATTTAAAAAAGTGATTGATCTTGTGTTGTATGTGTTTAATTCACTGGGATTTACTGATTATACAGCACAAATTTCCTTACGGGATCAAAAGGATCGTTCAAAATATATTGGCAGCGAGGAGAATTGGGAAATATCCGAAAGATCGATAATAGAAGCGGTTGAAGAAAAAGGTTTGTCTAACGTAGTGATAGAATATGGAGAAGCGGCCTTTTACGGACCGAAGCTTGATTTTATGGTAAGAGATGCGATTGGAAGAAAGTGGCAATTGGGGACAATACAGGTCGATTACAATCTGCCCGAAAGATTCGATCTCACTTATATCGGAGAGGATAATACCAAACACAGGCCGGTAATGATTCACCGGGCGCCTTTTGGAAGCCTTGAAAGATTTGTTGCAGTGTTGATAGAACATTGTGCCGGCAAGTTTCCGATGTGGCTTATTCCTGTACAGGTAAAAATTTTGCCGTTAAGTGATAAATTTATAACTTATGCTCAAAATGTTTTAAGTCAGTTAAAAAATAATGATATTCGTGCTGAAATTGATGACCGAAGTGAAAAGATAGGCAAAAAGATCAGGGACACTGAGTTGGCAAAAGTACCCATCATGCTTATTATTGGGGAAAAAGAAGTGAATGAACAAAAGGTTTCCGTACGCAGGCAGGGCAAAGGAGATGAAGGGACAAAAACGCTTGATGAACTGATTGAAAATATCAAACAAGAAGTTGAGAATAAAACAAACTATAACCCAAAAACAGAAGACTAAAAAAATTATTAACCTAAAATCAATTAATGGCATTTCCACCAAGACCCAGAGGTTTTAATCCCCGTTTTAAAAAAGAACAACAACAGGAACACCGTACCAACCATATGATAAGAGTACCCCAGGTAAGATTGGTGGGCGAAAATGTTGAAGTTGGTATTTACAACACCACCGAAGCTCAAAGGATTGCAAAAGAACAAGGCCTCGACCTTGTTGAAATTTCTCCCAATGCTGACCCTCCCGTTTGTAAGGTAATAGATTACAATAAGTTTCTTTATGAAAAAAAGAAACGTGAAAAAGATATGAAGGCAAAAAGCAAGGTTTCTGAAGTAAAAGAAATACGCTTTACGCCAAATACTGACGATCATGATTTTGATTTTAAATCGAAGCATGCAGAGAATTTTTTGAAAGATGGTAATAAGGTAAAAGCTTATGTACAGTTTAAAGGCCGTGCCATTATGTTCAAGGAAAGAGGCGAATTGTTATTGTTGAAATTTGCTGAAAGGCTGGTAGAGGTTGGAACTTTAGAAAGTATGCCCAAACTGGAAGGCAAGAGAATGTTTGCCATTTTTGCTCCCAAAAGCCAGAAGAAGAAATAAGAAACTTTGCCCAGCCAATAAAAAAAGCATGCTCATGAGCGATGCTTTTTTTATGTGAAAACTATACAATAAAAAGAGGGTTTAATGTTAGCACTATTTAAAATTGTTTATTTACATTTATAAATTATTGTAAGTTTTTTTACGGTTTTAATACGTATAATTACTATTGTTTAAATTTGGTAATTATTCGATATGAATAACGACGATTAAAGTAGATTTTTGTAGTGTTATTTACAAATAATTCAATTATACTATGAATGAAGAAACAGGGAATGTGATCAATGTGATGATTGTCGATGATCACGTTCTTTACAGGGCAGGTGTGAAAACTGCTCTCTCCTCAAAAAAAGATATCAAAATAATTGCTGAAGCAGATAATGGGGCTCATCTTCTTAATATGCTTAAAGGGGTTCAGCCGGATGTAATTTTATTGGACATACAGATGCCGATAATGGATGGCATAACGGCACTTCCTGAAATTAAAAAACTTTACCCCGGCATTAAGGTGATTATGCTGACTTTATTGGACGATCAAAGTGTCATCACCAAATTGATGGAGTTGGGCGCTAACAGTTACCTGGTAAAAACTTCAGATGCTGAAGTGATTTATGAAGCCATCAAAACCTGTTACCAGCAAGAATTCTATTTTAATTCACTTACTAATAAAGCGCTCTTAAATAATCTACGTCAAAAAAATATGGCTTCTCCTTTTAAAACAGGAAGTGAAGAAGCGGCTTTGACTGATAAAGAGATTACGATCCTTAGATTGATGTGTGAAGAAAAAAGCACCCGTGAAATTGCAGAGGCAGTAGATCTTAGTCCGCGTACAATTGAAGCGATTCGTGATAAATTAAAAGTAAAGACCGGTACCAAAAGTACTGCAGGATTGATCATGTTCGCGGTTAAAAATAACCTGCTCGACCAGGAAAATTAATGGTGATTACCCAAACCAACTATTTATTTTTGCTCATTCATTTTCTCCGGTATGAATGAGCATTTTTTTGTTTACAACAATGATTTTTTTCGTTCCGTCATTCCCGTTATAGGCCATCAAAACCGTTCCTTTCGTTATGGCGACGGCCTTTTTGAAACAATGCATATGCATAGGGGTGAGATCATTAACATTGATCTTCATTTTGAAAGATTGTTTGCAGGAATGCAATTGCTGGAGTTAAAAGTACCAATATATTTTTCCGTCGCTTCCTTTATCGAAACGGTAAACAAACTTTTATCAAAGAATTCTATTTTAGAGAATGCAAGAATCCGGTTAATGGTTTTCCGGGGCGATGAAGGTCTTTTTGAAGTTGAAAATAATTCAACCAATTACCTTCTTGAAACATTTGCTCTTCCGGGAAATACAGAGCTAAATGAAGAAGGATTGATATTAGATGTATTTCCTGGCGTCACAAAAAGTTGCGACAAATTCTCAAATATAAAATCCAACAATTATCTTCCTTCAATAATGGCTGCCCGATTTGCAAAGAAGAATAAGCTTGATGATGCTATTACATTAAATGCTTTTGGAAGAGTTTGTGAATCTTCCGTCGCCAATATTTTTATTGTAAAAGATGGAAAGATATTTACGCCGCCGCTTACAGAAGGCTGTGTGGCCGGAGTGATGCGCCGTAGGCTGCTGGAAATGTTTGTACGTCAAAATTGTAATGTTGAAGAAAAAATGCTTACTGTCGAAGATCTTTTATCAGCAGACGAACTTTTTCTCACAAATTCTATTCAACTAATAAAGTGGATTAAACAATTTGGAAGTAGGACTTATGGAAATGAAAAAGTGAAAGAGATCTTTGAGCGGTTGATTGAAAATATAGCAATACAATAATCTTTACAGGAAGATGTCATCTATCGCCAGGGTTTGTTTGTTATGATTTTGATTATAAATTTCCATAAATTTCTTAATTGCATTTTTACCATCCTCACCTAAATTCACCGAATAATTATTTACATACAAATCAATGTGTTTTTTCATAACTTCTTCATCCATTTCCTGCGAATGTTGTTTTATGTAATCAGTTATTAAAGGATAATTACTGAAAGAAAATTCAATGCTCTTTTTGATCAATTTATCTACCTGTTTGAGGATACTTTTATCGAGTGATCTTTTGCCTACTATTCCGCCAAGAGGTATTGGCAATGAAGTTTGTTCTTCCCAATAATTTCCGAGGTCTACTATTTTATTTAAGCCTTTGTCCATATAAGTAAACCTGTTTTCATGAATGATTACGCCTAAAACATCTTCCGAATTAAGAACAGCAGTTTCTATTTCATCATATCTTTTAAATATTTTTTTCTTTGCATTTGGAAAGGCAAGTGAAAACAGAAGATGCGCCGTTGTATTCTCTCCGGGAATGGCGATTCTATATTTTTCAACCTGGTCAAAAGCAACCGGTTTTTTTGAAATCAGAAGAGGCCCAACACCTTTGCCTAAAGCACTTCCGCTGTTGAGTACTTTATAATTTTCAGCAACAAGAGGTAAAACGCCATAACTGATCTTTGTGAAATCCAGCACTTCTTTTTTGGCCATTTCATTCAGCGTTTCTACATCCTCCAATTGTACCGTAAATGTAAAATCCCCGGTGTCTATTTTTTTATTTACGAGTCCGTCAAAAATAAATGTATCATTCGGACAAGGTGAAAATCCAAGGGTTAAATTCATAATGCCTTTTATAAGTTGTCAACTATTTTTATTAATTCTGTGTTCAGGTTTTTAATGGCTGTTTTCAATTCCCATTTTGATTTATCTCTTTCGCCCACACGGTTGGAGATGCTGCGGAGCTGTAAGAAATTTATTTGCTGCTGGAGGCAAACATAATGGAACGCTGCGCCTTCCATGCTTTCTGTGTCCGCAACAAATTTTTCAAGAGCAAATTTATTTTGAATGGAGTTGTCCGTTACTTTATTAACCGTTATGGCTTTTGCAAAAGACAAAGATCCTTTTTGTAAAATCGGATTTGGATTTACCAGCCATCCATTTGTAAAAGGAAACGCATTCTTCTCAAAAAATCCACTGTCGAAAAGCGTTTTCATTTTGCCGTTTTCTTCGATGCCCAGGTCACCGAACGTGTCTTCTTTCACAGCTACAACTTCTCCCAAAGTAAAACTTTCAGTAAAAGTTCCGGCTATCCCCGCTTGTATTACGAAGTCATAATTTTTACTAAATAATTTTTTAGTGAGATGATAAAGAGTTGTGGGTGTTCCAACACCAGTGATCAAAATATCTGCATTTTTTCTATTTTGTATAAATGGTTCAATTTCAAATTCTGTTGCAGCAGCGACTAATAAATTCATTTTGCAAATTTCGTATTTACAATCGTATTATGAATTCATCGGTTTACCTTTGCAAAAAATTTTTTATCGCTCAAATGGTATTTTTAACACGCATAGAGCATTTTAATGCGGCTCATAAATTGTACAATCCTGAATGGAGTAAGGAAGAAAATGAGGAAGTATTTGGCAAATGCGCCAACGAAAACTGGCATGGACATAACTATGAGTTGCATGTAACGGTAAAGGGGGAAGTAGCTAGAGATACTGGTTTTGTAATCAACGCACAAATTTTAAGTAAGTTGATAAAGCAGTATATCATCGAAGAACTGGATCACAAAAACCTGAATTTGGACGTGGGATTTATGAAGGAAAAATTGTGTTCCGCAGAAAACCTGGCGATGGCTATCTGGCAGAAATTAATTTCACATTTACCCGAAGGTGTGAATATGCATTCTGTAAAACTTTATGAAACACCGAAAATCTTGTAGAGTACTTCGGGAACTAAGGACAGATTTTACATTTAGAATGAACAATAAAGTATCAGTTTATAGAAAGGAACATTTTTGCGCCGCCCACCGGCTGAATAATCCGTCGTGGAGTGAAGAAAAGAATTTTGCAGTTTTTGGTAAATGCAATAATCCCAATTTTCACGGCCATAACTATGAGTTGAATGTAAAAGTTACAGGTGAGCCCGCACCCGACACAGGTTTCGTGATCGATCTGAAAAATTTGAGCGACTTAATAAAGGATGAAGTGCTTGAAAAGCTCGACCATAAAAATCTTAATCTTGATGTGCCGGAATTCCTGCATCTGAATCCTACAGCCGAAAATATCGCTATTGTTATTTATAATATCTTACGGGATAAAATTGATAAGAAACTCGATTTACAGGTACGCCTGTACGAAACGCCAAGGAATTTTGTGGAATATCCTGCATAATGATTTTATTATTTTAATTATAACAAAACTGGTTTATGGCTTATAAAAAAGTAGAACATTACGATGAAGATGTGACGAAAGAAATAATGAAAAGCTATCGTGAAACGATCAGGCTGATAGGCGAAAACCCCGACAGGGAAGGCTTATTAAAAACGCCGGAAAGAATTGCAAAAGCAATGCAATATGCTACGCAAGGTTATCACCAGGACGCCAGCGCGATTTTGAATTCTGCAAAATTTCATGAAGAAGTGAGTGAGATGATCGTGGTAAAAAATATTGAATTGTACAGCATGTGTGAACACCATATGTTGCCTTTTTTTGGCAAGGCACATATTGCTTACATACCGAATGGCTGGATCACTGGGTTGAGTAAAATCGCACGTGTGGTGGATGTTTTCTCAAAAAGATTGCAGGTGCAGGAAAGGCTGACAACTCAGATTCTGGATGCGATAAGAGACTCACTCAACCCTTTAGGTGTAGCCGTGGTGATAGAAGCGGAACATTTATGTATGATGATGCGCGGTGTTCAAAAACAAAACTCGGTTACTACCACTTCTGCTTTTTATGGCGAGTTTGAAAAGCAAACTACAAGAAATGAATTTATAAGCCTGATAAAAGCAGACCTCATTAGAAGACATTAAAATAACGATTATGGCACACGCATTTATTTTCCCCGGACAAGGTTCGCAGTTCATTGGAATGGGAAAAAATTTATACGATGAAAACGAACAGGCCAGATTGCTTTTTGATGAAGCGAATGAAGTGCTTGGTTTCCTGATTTCTGATGTAATGTTTTTTGGCACTGCCGAAGAATTAAAACAAACGAATGTGACACAACCAGCTGTTTTTTTACATTCTGTAATTGCTTTTAAAACTGAAACAAATATTCAACCAGATATGGTTGCCGGCCATTCACTCGGAGAATTTTCTGCACTGGTTGCCAATGGTTGTTTGAGTTTTACGGATGCTTTAAAACTGGTATCGATTCGGGCAAAAGCAATGCAAAAAGCCTGTGACATCAATCCTTCTACCATGGCTGCCATTCTGGGGTTGGACGATAAAAAGGTGGAAGAAATTTGTGCAGATATTATTCATGAAGTGGTTGTGCCCGCCAACTACAATTGCCCCGGACAGATCGTTATTTCCGGATCAGTGAAAGGAATTGAAGAAGCATGCACTCTGTTGAAGCAAGCGGGAGCCAAGCGTGCTTTGGTTCTTCCTGTAGGCGGCGCTTTTCATTCGCCCTTGATGCAACCTGCAAAAGAGGAATTGGCTGAAGCGATAGAAAATACTCTTTTCAATAAACCTTTTTGCCCGGTTTATCAAAACGTAGTTGCTAAAGCTGTTACCGATCCTGCAGAAATAAAATCCAATCTTATTGCTCAACTTACAGGGCCTGTAAGATGGACACAAACGGTGGAACAAATGAT
>Ga0157371_10004463_pt1 | contig 12202 bp, 11 predicted proteins | sample C45metaG_FD_113462 | JGI IMG/M metagenome (GOLD analysis project Ga0157371, IMG submission 113462) | Corn rhizosphere microbial communities from Kellogg Biological Station, Michigan, USA - C4-5 metaG | ecosystem: Host-associated > Plants > Roots > Rhizosphere > Soil | place: USA: Michigan... | reverse complement strand
CCCGGCTGCCCGAGGGGATCGCCATCAAAGCCCGCTATCTCGAAGAGGAGGGACGCGGTGAAGAGGCGCTGGAACAGATAAAGCTCGCGCTCGAGCTCAATCCCGAATCCTGGGAAGTGAACCGGGAAGTTGCGCGCATGCTGTTCCGCCACGGCCAGGTCGCAGACGCGATTCCGTACTTCGAGAAGGCGGCGTCGCTGATGGACACCGACTGGCACAATCCGTCGATGCTGATCACTTGCTACAACGCGGCCGGCGACAAGGCCGCGGTTCGAAGGACCGCCACACTGACACTCGAGCGAGCCGAGCGCGCGATCGCCAAGGACCCGACCAACGGACCGGCGCTCGCGGTCGGCGCGTCGGCCCTGTGCATGTTCGGCGACGAGGAGCGCGCCCGCGACTGGGTCGGGCGCGCGCTGCTGCTCGACCCCGACAATCTGTCGATGCGCTACAATCTTGCCTGCTCGCTCGCGCAGGAGCTCAACGATCCCGAGACGGCACTGGAAACGCTGACGCCCTTCTTCGAGAAGGTGAACAGTCCGATGCACATCCGCCATCTCGAGGTCGACCCGGACCTCGACGCGATCCGGGAGGCGCCTCGCTTCAAGGACATGCTCGCGGCGACGAAGCAGCGGCTCGGAATGAAGATAGCAGCGGAATAGCCGCCCGCTGCTTTGCGCAGCGGTGTGGCCTTCCGCAAACGCCTTGGCTAGGAGCCAAGGCATGGGGGAATTGTCGTCCACCGAACGCGATGCGGTCGAGCGCGCGTCTGCCGAGCCGATGCTCGAGCAGGTACTTGCGTGGGCCGCAGTCAACAGCGGCTCGCGCAACCTCGCCGGGCTTGAGCGGATGGCGGACTTGCTCGCGGACGCCTTCGCGGCCCTCCCCGGGGTCCTGAGGCTCGACCAGCCGCAGCCGGTCGAGAATGTCGGTCCCGACGGCAAGACGACGAAAATCAAGCACGGGCGGCATCTTCATTTAACCGTGCGCCCCACCGCACCGCTGCAACTTCTGTTCACCGGCCACATGGACACCGTTTACGCCGCCGACCACGCGTTCCAGCGGACCAAGTGGCTCGAGGACGGCGTGCTGAACGGCCCCGGAGTCGCCGACATGAAGGGCGGAATCGCGGTCATGCTAGCGGCGCTGAAGGCGGTCGAGAAAAGCAAGGTCGCGGACCGGTTCGGTTATGAGGTCGTGATCAACAGCGACGAGGAGGTCGGCTCGCTCGGGTCCGCGGCGCTGCTGACCCAGGCGGCGCAGGGCAAGCACGCCGCGCTGACCTACGAGCCGGCGGCGCTGCCCGACGGGACGCTCGCCGGCGCCCGGCCGGGCAGCGGCAATTTCTCATTCGTGATCCGTGGAAAGTCGGCCCACGCCGGGCGCAACCCCGAAGAGGGACGCAACGCGGTGGTCGCCGCGAGCGAGCTCGCGCTTCGGCTGGCGATGTCGAAGACGCCGGGCCTTTCGGTGAATCCGGCGCGGATCGACGGCGGCGGCCCGAGCAACGTGGTCCCGGACCTTGCGATCCTCCGCGTCAACATGCGGCCGCGAACGACCGACGACCAGGAGATCGCGGGACGACTGATCGCCAAGGCGGTCGACGAGACCGCCAAGCAGCACGAGGTCTATATCGAGATCCACGGCGGCTTCGGCCGCCCGCCCAAGCCGCTCACCGAAGAGGCGGAAGCCTTGTTCAGGCTCGTCAGCAAGGCTGGCGCGGACCTCGGGCAGGAGATCGCCTGGCAGCCGTCGGGCGGTGTCTGCGACGGCAACAATATCGCGGCGTGCGGCGTGCCCGTCGTCGATACGATGGGGGTTCGCGGCGGCAAGATCCACAGCATGGAGGAGTATCTGTTCACCCAAAGCCTGGGCGAGCGCGCGGCGCTCTCGGCGCTCACCATCCTCCGCCTCGTGCGCGAGGCTGCATGACGTTCCGCGTTCGGCCCGCGACCGGCGAGGATTTCCGGCCGATCTACCAGATGGCGAAGCTGACCGGCGGCGGCTTCACCAACCTGCCGCCCGACCGCGCGACCCTGGTCGGCAAGCTCGACCGCTCGGACAAGAGCTTCTCGCGCAAGGACGACAGCCAGACCGGCGACATGTACATGTTCGTGCTCGAGGACCCGGCCAAATCGCTCGTCCGTGGCACCTGCCAGGTCTTCGGCCAGGTCGGCGTGATCCAGCCATTCTATTCCTATCATCTGAGCACGCTGACGCAGACCAGCCCGGAGCTCGACAAGACCTTCCGCAACCGGCTGCTCACGCTGACCACCGATCTCGAAGGCTCGTCGGAGGTCGGGGGCCTGTTCCTTCATCCGGAGCTCCGCGCCGGCGGCTGGGGCTCGCTCCTCGCGCGCAGCCGCTATCTGTTCATGAAGCTCCATCGCGGCCGCTTCGGGGAGCGGACGCTGGCCGAGCTTCGCGGAGTGATGGACGAGGCCGGGCATTGCCCGTTCTGGGACGGCCTCGCCGGCCGCTTCTTCGGGATGAGCTTTCCCGAAGCCGATGAGTTCAACGCGGTCCACGGTACGCGCTTCATCGCCGACCTGATGCCGCGAACGCCGATCTACGTCGCGCTCCTCGCCGAGTCCGCGCAGGCCGTGATGGGCCAGCCGCACCCGAGCGGCCGCGCGGCGCTTCGAATGCTCGAGGAGGAAGGCTTCTACTTCGACCGCTACATCGACATCTTCGACGGCGGCCCGACGGTCACGGTCGACACCGACGACATCCGAACCATCCGGGAGTCGACAATCGAGACGGTGTGCGAAATCGCCGATGGCGGGAAGGTGAAGGTCCTCGCCGGCAGCGGCAGGCTGAAGGATTTCCGCGCCTGCTGCGCAAGCGTGAAAAAGCTTCCGAAGAAAGGCGTATGCATCGATCGCGAGGCCGCCGAACTGCTCGAGATCGAGGTCGGCGACGAGATCGCGATGGTCCCGCGCTGATGGCGCTGGTCGAGATCAATTTCGACGGGATCGTCGGTCCGAGCCACAATTATGCAGGGCTGAGCTTCGGCAATGTCGCCTCGATGGGCCATGGCGGCCAGGTGTCGCAGCCGCGCGCCGCCGCGCTGGAAGGCATCGACAAGATGCGCTCGAACCTCTCGCTCGGGCTGGCGCAGGGAATCTTCCTGCCGCACCCGCGGCCGAACCAGCGGTGGCTCGCCCGGCTCGGAGCGACGATCGAACAGGCGAGCCCGGTGATCGCCGCGAACGCCATGTCTGCATCGCCGATGTGGGCGGCGAATGCGGCTACGGTCTCGCCGGCGCCCGATACCGCGGACGGCAAGTGCCACCTGACGCCCGCCAATTTACGCACCATGCCGCACCGCAGCCATGAGTGGCGCCACACGCTCTATCAGCTGCAGATCGCCTTTGCCGACGCGGCGCACTTTCACCTCCATCCTCCTGTGCCGCCGGCGTTCGGTGACGAAGGCGCGGCGAACCACATGCGGCTTGCGGCCGCGCACGGCGAGCCGGGGCTCGAGATCTTCGTCTTCGGCGTGTCGGGCGGCGCTTTTCCCGCGCGCCAACATATCGAGGCATCGAAGGCGATTGCCCGACTCCACGGCTTGCCGCAGGACCGGACGGTCTTCGTCCAGCAGTCGGAAGAAGCGATCGCCGCCGGCGCCTTCCACAACGACGTGGTCGCGGTGGCGAACGAACGCGTGCTCTTCGCCCACGAGCGGGCGTTCGCGGACAAGCAGCCGCTTATCGACGCCTGCGCGGCCCAGGTCCCCGGCTTCGAATATGTCGAGGTCGCCGAGGCCGACGTGGCGCTCGAGGACGCGGTGAAATCCTATCTGTTCAACGCGCAGCTGGTCAGCCCGCCCGACGGCGAGATGACCCTGATCGTCCCGAGCGAGGCGCGCGAAACTCGGTCAGTATGGGCGTGGCTCGAACGCCACCTCAAGGGCAACGGCCCGATCCGCCGCGTGGAGGTCGTCGACGTCCGCCAGTCGATGGCCAACGGCGGCGGTCCGGCGTGCCTTCGCCTGCGCGTCGTCGCCGACCCGGCAACGGTCGATCCGCGTTTCCTGGTGGACGATGCGAAGCTCGATGCGATCGCCGAAGTCGTACGGCGCTACTGGCCGGAAGAGATCGCGCACGACGAGCTTCAGCAGCCCGCGCTCATCGCCGATGTCACCGGCGCTCGGGAGGCGCTGCTGCAGGAGGTCGGGCTGGTCGAGCTGATCAGTCCCTGAGTCCCGCTTTGGGACGAACGGCCAAGTGTTACCGCGACTTTAACCCTGTTCATTAGCAGTCGAACGGCGCAAATCCGCCACTCGAACGTTCAAACGTTAACGAGTCGCGATGCTCAACAAGATCGGCCGCCTTTTCACAATCAAGACGCGCTTCGAGGCGTGGCTGGTGATCTATGCCATCGCGCTCGGCGCGGTGGAACGCGGCCGTCATTATCTCGAGACCTATCCCGGCTGGGGCGGCTGGCTGCTCGCGATCGCGTGCACCGGCGTCGTCTTCATCGCCGGCGCCAAGCTATTGGATTCGGTTCGGCCGGCCGAGCCGGCGATCGCTGCGGGACCCTATGCCGCTCCGCTTCGGCGGCGGGCTTTCACTGGTCGTAGTCGACCCATGCACCTGCCGTCGCGTCGCGTTTCAGAACGACGGACTTCACATCGCACAGATTGACTCCTGCCCAGGTGACGGGGCCCACCCCCGCGACATTGGCGCGGATGTCGAACGCGCAATCAGGATTGCTGAAGGTCACCGATGAGCGGGCGCCGGCTGCGGATGCCTGAGCTAGCGGCTGCCAGTCGTGCGTCCCGGAACGGGTGATCGACACCTGCGCGAGCGGCGCAGCGGTCCCGTTGACGAGCGTGAAGTTGGACGCACCGGCGAAAGCCGGCGCGGCAAGGACGAGCAGCAAGGCTGAAAGTGCGAGTCTCTTCATGGCGCCGACCATACATCGGCCGCCGCCATGAAGAAATCAGGAGATGTCGCTGGTTAAGCGGCGTTGAGCTCGGCGTAGTTCGGCCGCTGCCCGCTCCAGTAGACCACCGTCGGCGCCGGACCCTGGGAGCCCGCTTCCCTGAGCGGGAGCGCGGTCGAGCAAAAGGCGCATTCGGCAGACACTCGGCCGATTAGCCAGTGCGTGCGGCCACAGCCGGGGCAGTGGTTCACCTCACCGTCGTGATAGACTGCGTGGTATCCGCGCGCGCTCGGATTGAACATAGTCCGGCGCGACTCGATCGAACTCAGCATGGTGTGTTCCTTCGAAACCATTTGTCGCCTCAACGAGCGTCGACTCGTTAGGTTTCAAAGATGATCCGGCCGAAAGTTGTTCGTGTCATCATGACGCAATTGGCTGTTCCAGCGCGGGACATCCGCCGCTATGGACCAGATTCGTTACGGCCACGCTTTTTTGGCTGTGGATATTAACCATCTGTTAGGCAATCTGGGTTGATGGTCCGTAGGTTCTCTAGCGGAGGGGGGACCAGTGGAGTCGAACGAGCGTTATTATCGCCGTCGAGCGGTCGAGGAACGGATGGCGGCGCAGCGGGCAATGAGCGAATGCGCCCGCGCCTGGCACGCCAAGCTTGCCGAAGACTTTGCGCAGCGCGCGAGCGCCTGCACGGACATGAGCAGCTGCACCCAGGCCGCCGTCGCCAGTTAATCTTGATTTCATCTGAAATTCATCCAATCCACGGCTCGCCGTGGAGGATTGGGAACAGTTTTTCGCCGAGAAGAGTCGCCGCCGCTTCGAGAAGGAGCGTGCCGAGCGCCGCCGAATGCGCCGTGGCCGAATGATGGCCGCATTAGCGGTGGGATCTTCCCTCGTCGCGGGGCTCGTCGGACTCGCGATTCTTCGCTGACTTCAAGAACAACAAAGGCCCGCCCTCGCGCCAGAGAGGGCGGACCCCTGCTTTTGCCGTCGCGGTACCGAGCGCCGGATGGCCGCGCGAACTTACTCCCGGCGGCGCAACACCGGAACTTATCCTAAGTAAAAATTCACCGCCCCCGATTAGGCACCAGTCTTTTGATAAAATTGGGATGCTTATCGGGGGCGCCGGAAAGCTCACAATGGGCAGCAAGGCCCTAAAGTGGGACGCGTTACTGCTGTTAACTTTCGATAGGTTAACGTCCGGTAACTATCCTCATTATCCCTCTGCGGTTTAACAGCAAATTACCGCGGGCGACTCGCCTCGCCTGTCGGGGGGGTATGAATCCTACGCGAGGCGAAAAGGGGCAAAAGCCATGAAGTATCGTGCACTCTTGAGTGCGACGGCAATTATTAGCGCGTCGTTCTCTTCGATTTCTTTTACGTCCGCGGCCAACGCCGCCAGCTACGCATCGTCGGCGAACCCGCCGTCGGTTGCGGACATGCAGGCCGTTTGCGACACGCTCGACAGCGACGGCGCCGGCACCGATTACCAGGTCGTTATGACGCCGGGGACCGTCGTCCAGGGCGCTCCGACGTTCGACACCAGCACGATCACCGACGATGAGAACACTCGCGTCGCAGATCACAGCACGACATCGAGCCCGTACGGCACGCGCGCTTTCTACAGCGCTCCCGGTCGTCACGGCGGCAGCGTCAATCTGTTCGCGACCGTCGGCTATCCCGGCATTACCTATGCGGGCAGCTTCGTCGACCAGAATGCGGACCGGACCGAGACCGACACTTACAACTTCAGCTGTCAGCTGCAGGACAAGGAAGTGGTCGGCAGTCAGGACGTCGTTGTTCCTGCCCAGGGACAGTATGTTTTCGACACCGTTAATGGGCACGGCAACGGCAGTGATTGCGACGCCCACAACGCGAATCACCCGAGTTGGTGGGGAATCGACCAGTACCACGACAACTGCGTGTTCGACGGTACGCTCCAGACCACCACGACCGAACCTGTTTACGGCTTCGTCAATTCCGGTGCTCCGGTGGCTGAGTCGCTGACTGACGGGCCGTATTTCTACGACAACACCGTCTATGCGACGCATGTGTCGGAGCCGACTGTGTCGGCGACCGAGACCAATAACGCGCCGTACTTCGCGGGCGATGTCGTGGTCTGCAACAACCCCGGCAAGAAGGGCGGCACCTGGACTGCCCAGAACGGCTGGACCGACATGACGAAGTGCACCACGACGTACTTCAACACGGCTCCGTACATCAGCGGCGCCAACGTGTTCAGCTCGAACTCATTGCCGCTGTAAATTTTCACTAGCGGCCCAGAACCGCGCGTGGACGCCCTGCCCGGCCATAGGGAATCCATCAAAGCACTACTTTGATGGAAACCCGGTGCCGGGCAGGGTAGCGCGGGGCTTTGGGCCGCATCTTTTTTGCAGCCTTTTCTGGGGGGGCGAGCAATGACTGAACAGGGACCGCTCCCGCCGTTTCGGCGCCTGAGCCGGATCGCGTTAACGGCGCTGCTCGCCGGCGCCGCCATGCCGGCATTCGCCGGTACCGCATCCTCGACGACGAATTCAGCGGCAGACGCGCAGCCCGCGCCGGCGGACCAGTCGCAGCAGGAAATCGTCGTCACCGCGCCGCCGCTGTTCCACGACATCCAGCCAGAGCGGACGCTCGATCAGGACGCGATCGACAGCTATGGCGCAAGCACCGTCGACGAGATCCTCGGCGAGCTGCAGGTCGAACTCGGCGACGATACCGAGCAGCCGCTGATCATCGTTAACGGCCAGCGAATCAACGACATCAGCGAGATCGGCGCGCTTCCGGTCGAAGTCTTGCGCAGCATCCAGGTGCTGCCCCGCGGATCCGCGCTTCGGGCCGGGGGGACCTCGACCCAGCGCGTCGTCAACATCACGCTGAAGCGGAAAGTGCGCACCGCCACCCTGACCGCAGCGCACAAGCTGTCGACCGAGGGACATTGGAACGGCGATCGCGGCGAAGCGATGCTGACGAACGTCAGGGGCGACACTCGGGCGAACCTCACCTTCCGGACGCGCGATGAAACCTCGCTCCTCGAGAGCGACCGCGGGATCATCCAGCCGCCGCCGTCGCGACCTTTTGCGCAGGGCGGCAACATCATCGGCTTTCCGAACACGTCGGGCGAAATCGACCCGCTGCTCAGCGCGCTCGCGGGCGAACCGGTGTTCGTCGTCCCCGTCCCTACGTTGGGCGTTCCGACGCTCGACCAGCTCGCCGCTGTAGCGAACCAGCAATATGCGACGAACATCGGCAACTTCCGAACGCTTCGGCCGAAGACTCGAAACTACGATCTCAACGGCACCTTCGCGACAAGGCTCGCGCCGTGGCTGACGACCAACGCGACCTTGCATTGGACGCGCAACGACAGCCGAGCGCTTCGCGGCCTGCCGAACGCACTTTTCGTGCTCGCGCCGACCAACCCGTTTTCGCCTTTTTCGACGAGCGCTGCGCTCGCTTTTTACGGCAAGGTCCCGCTGCTCTCCCGCAGCAGACACAACGGCGCGGACGGCAACGTCACCTTCGACGCGAACTGGGGAACCTGGCAAGGCAACCTCAACCTGCGTCACGGAGAATCGAAGGACGTCTACACGAGCGAGCGGCAGTCAGTGTTCGGATCGATCCCGATCCCCGACACGACGGATCCGTTCACCGCCGACCTTCCGGGTCTCATCACCCTGACAAGCGACCGCACCTCGAGCCGCGCGCGGAACAGCCTCGCCGACCTCACCTTGAACGGCCCTGCGGCCAAGCTTCCGGCCGGCGACGTGCTGGCCACCATCGAGGCGCGCCTTGGCTGGAACCAGCTGCGTTCGAACAGCACCTTTTCGCTCTTCGGCAACGGGATCTTCCGTCGCAACGAGCAAACCATCCGCGGAGCGCTCGAAGTGCCGCTGACCAGCCGCGACAGCGGTTTCGGGGCGGGCCTCGGCGACCTTAGCGCCAGCTTCGAATATGCGCGGTCGCACTATTCGGACGCCGGTTCGGTCAATCATTATACCTACGGGATGACATGGGAGCCGCGCTCGCCGCTGCGGCTGCATGCGTCGATCGACGAAACCGATGTTCCGGCGCCCATCCAGACCATCGGTAACCCCGTCATCATCACGCCCGATGTGCGGACGTTCGATCCGCTGACCGGGCAGACGGTCGACGTGACTCAAATCACGGGCGGCAATGCTCTGCTGCTGCCGCAGAAGACGAGGATCCGCGACGTGACCGCGCAGCTCAAGCTCGTGCCGCGGCTCAACATGCAGCTCAACGCCGAATATACCGACACGGAGATCCGCAACTTCGTCTCGGCGCTGCCGCAGGCCAGCGCGGCGGTAGAGCTCGCTTTCCCCGACCGGTTCATCCGCGATTCGAACGGCGTCCTGACCACCGTCGACTTCCGGCCGATCAACTTCGATTCGCATCGCGAGAAGAGGCTTCGCTGGGGCCTCAGCATGAACGCGAAGCTGAGCGGCACACCCGCGCCTGCCGCACCCGGCAAGCCGCGCGCGCCGGTGAGGCCCGGCACCTATTTTCAGCTGACCGCGAACCACACGATGGTCTTCTCGGACGAGATCGTGATCCGGCCCGGGCTCGATCCGGTCAATCTCCTCAGCGGAGGCGCGATCGGGATCGGCGGCGGGCGTCCGCGCCACCAGATCGACGGAACGGCTGCGCTCACCTCCGGCGGGCTGGGCGTGCGCATGGGCGTCACCTGGCGCGGGCCGAATGAGCTGCAGAGCCGCTTCAACGGCGTCACCGATACGCTGCACTTCTCGCCGCTGCTGGCGATCAACCTGCGCGCCTTTGCCGACATGCACCGCTTGCTGCCGCATTCTGCCTGGGCGAAGGGGTTCCGACTGTCGCTCGACGCCGTCAACGTGACCAACAAGCGCCAAACGGTCCGCGATTCGCTGGGAAGCACGCCGCTGCAGTACCAGCCGGCCTATCGCGACCCGCTCGGCCGGACGATCGAGGTCGAGCTGCGCAAGGTCTTCTAGGGCGAGCTTCGCCGGTTTCATCGATCGCGCCGGCCGTTCGCCCAAGGGTTGCGCCTTCTGGCCCACGCCCCTATGTCGCGCCCCTGCCGTTTCCCGGCACCCGCGCGCCCGTAGCTCAGCTGGATAGAGCACCAGACTACGAATCTGGGGGTCAGAGGTTCGAATCCTTTCGGGCGCGCCATTTTCCCCTTAGAGCCGGTTCGATGCGACAGCCGTTCCTCGCGACGCTGCTTTTGCTCGCCGCCTGCTCTTCGCCCGGCGGCCCCTACCCCTCGCTCCAGCCACGGGCGGCCGAAGCGATCGATCCGCGCGTGCAGCCGGTGCGGCCGATGAACGAGCGCCCCGTCACTCCCGCGCTTGCGGCGCAGTTGGCTTCGCTGATTGCCGAGGCGCGCAGTGGCGATGGGGCGTTCGGCCCCGCGATAGCCGATGCGGAGAGCCTCGCCGCGGCGGCGGGAGCGCCGCAGAGCGAGAGCTGGATCTCGGCGCAGGAAGCGCTTTCGGCGGCAATCGCGGCACGAAGGCCGACGGCGATGGCGCTCGCCGATATCGACGCGCTGGGCGCGACGACGCTGCAGACCCAGGGTGGGCTTGCACCCAACGACCTCAAGGCAATCCAGGACGCGGCGGCCGCGGTCGCAGGGGTCGCACGCGCGCAGACGGACCGCATCGCGGCGGTCCAGAAGCGGCTGGGGCTTTAACCCGCGATCAGGCGAGCCGCGTCGACGGCATGGTAGGTGAGCACGCCGGTTGCTCCGGCGCGCTTGAATGCGAGCAGCGTCTCGAGAATGAGCGCGTCGCGATCGGCGGCGCCGGCCGCGGCGGCATGCTCGATCATCGCATACTCGCCGGACACCTGGTAGACGAAGGTCGGGACGCCGAACTCGTCCTTCACGCGCGCGACGACGTCGAGATAGGGCAGCCCCGGCTTCACCATCACGAAATCCGCGCCCTCTTCGAGGTCGAGCTCGACCTCGCGCAGCGCTTCCTCGATGTTCGCGGGATCCATCTGGTAGCCGCGCTTGTCGCCTTTCAGCCGGCCCAGGGAGCCGACCGCCTCGCGGAACGGCCCGTAGAAAGCCGAGGCATATTTCGCCGCATAGGCCATGATCGCGACGTTGTGATGACCCTCGCGCTCGAGCGCCTCGCGGATCGCTCCGACGCGGCCGTCCATCATGTCCGACGGTGCGACGATGTCGGCCCCGGCCTCGGCCTGGACCAGCGCCTGCCGGACGAGGATTTCGACTGTGTCGTCGTTGATGACGTTACCGAGCTCGTCGACCAGCCCGTCGTGGCCGTGCGCGGTGTACGGATCGAGCGCGACGTCGGTGAGGACTCCGATCTCCGGCACCGCATCCTTGATCGTGCGGATCGCGCGGCAGATGAGGTTGTCGCGATTGAGCGCTTCCTCGGCACGCTCGGTGCGCAGCTCGTTGGGCGTGTTGGGGAACAAGGCGACGCACGGGATTCCGAGCTTGGCTGCTTCGCGCGCCTTCTCGCCGATGCGGTCGACGCTCCAGCGGCTGACGCCGGGAAGCGAGCTGATCGGCTCCTCGCAGCCGCGGCCCTCGCAAATGAACAAGGGCCAGATGAAGTCGGACGGGTGGAGCCGGTTCTCGGCCAGCATCGAGCGCATCCAGGCGCTCGAGCGGCCGCGACGCATGCGCAAGTAAGGGTAGGAAGCGGACATCAAACAGCGCCTCTAGCGCGCACAGTGGGCGAGAGCCAACCGCACTTGCACTTAACAGGCCGAGGCCCGATCGAGCGCAGCGGACAGATCCGCGCTCAGATCGCGAATGTGCTCGATCCCGACCGACAGCCGAAGAAGGCCCGGCGTGATTCCCGCGCGTCGCCGATCATCCGGGCTGAGGACGGCATGGCTCATCGTTGCGGGGTGAGCGACGAGGCTTTCCACTCCGCCGAGCGATTCAGCGAGCGTGATGAAGGAGAGACCAGCGGTGAAGGCCCGGACCGATTTCTCGCCGCCCTTCAGCTCGAACGACAGCATGGCGCCAAACCCGTCTTGCTGGCGGGCGGCGATGTGGTGACCCGGGTGAGCGGCAAGCCCGGGGTAATAAACCTGCTCGACCGCTTCATGCCGGCTGAGGATATCCGCCAGGACCGCGGCGTTCTCCTGGTGAACGCGGAGGCGGGCGTCGAGCGTCCGCAAACCTCTCAAGGTCAGGTAGGAGTCGAACGGCGCGCCCGTAACTCCGAGCGCGTTCGCCCACCAGCCGAGATCGTCGACCAGGCCCTGCTCCGCAGCGATCACCGCGCCGCCGACCACATCGCTGTGCCCATTGATGTACTTG